>JAEEGL013821078.1_pt1 | contig 15452 bp, 18 predicted proteins | sample 9134231 | NCBI WGS metagenome assembly JAEEGL01 (sample SAMN16246548, study PRJNA631951) | gut metagenome | biome: gut microbiome; feature: rumen; material: fiber-attached | host: Bos | place: Iran: Karaj | collected 2018-10
TCTCCAGATGAGAACTCTCCGGTTTGTTAACCAGGCTCTCATCAGTCTCTCTTTTCTTGATCGGAACGTGCTGTGATTCCTTGAGCACCCCAAAAATCGGAGAGATCTGTGAAGAAAACTCGTAGTCGCTGTCACCGACGCTGCTGGTGCTGGTTTTGACCTCGTTCTTAACAGGTTTAGTCTCGTCAAGGTTGATAAAAGCCGAAGTCTTTTCCGGTTTTTTATAGAGGATATCTTTAGCCTTAACTGCCGGCTCGCTTTCTCTTTTCCCTTTTATTTCTTTTTTCTTTATCTCTTTAACTGTTTCTTCGACAAACAGATCCTGTTCTTCATCATCGTCAGGTTCAAACAGAATATCGATAAATTTTTTCTTGATACTGTTCTTCATGATCACCTCTGTTTTTTATTTTACAACAAAATATAGGATCTACACGCCTATTCGCCGCTTTGGCCGTCATTTTTATCGACCAGAAAATCATTGATATTGCCATTGACCGGCATGATCGTTTCAAACAGATTGACCTGTTTCTTTTCATAGTCGATGACATCTTTAAGCGAATAGTCAGCGATCACGGCATCTTCCTTGATGTGCGCACCTTTGGCCATCAGCAGCATCCTGGAAGTCAAAGGAACGATATCTTTTTCTTTGATGCAGGCATAGAAGATCAGATCCGGACTTCTTAGACTGGCCAGATAATTGTCATCATACTGGTAAAGCTTATAAATGTAATCAAGAGTCTCATCATCGTTGTTCACATAAATGCCCCGTTTTTCATAGACGAGCCTGCTTTCATCAAAAAAGCCATCTTCCTCAAGCACAGTTTCCGGATAATAGCGTTTGGATACGATACCCGCAATATTGACATCCATCAGAAAACGGGAATCCGCATAATCCAGAAGCGCATAAAGATTGCCGGCATTGAACTCACTGGTATCAGAAGGAATATAGTAATCGTAGTAGTCACCATAGTTATTGGCTCTGATGGTGATCACATCTTCCGCGGTCGCAAAAACTTCATCAAGTCTGCTCTGATAATCCACGAAACGCTGACATCCGCTCAAGGCAAGACACAACAAAAAGATCATTACTCTTTTCATGCCTCTATTTTAACATGTTCACCCTAACCTAACATGCCGTGATTTTTAAAACTGAAATAATCACTTTTGCCGATAATGATGTGATCAATGAGCGGGATGGAAAACAGCTGCGAGGCCTGTGAAAGTCTCATGGTCAGTTCGATATCCGCCTTTGAAGGTTCGATGTTGTCACTGGGATGATTATGAGCCACCAGGATCATCGCTGCCTTGTTGATGACAGCTTTGCGCATGATCTCATCAATGCCGACTAAGGAAGAACGGGAATTGCCTTTGAACATGACTTCCGATCTGATGATCCGGCCGCGGGCATTCATATAGACCACAAAGAATTCTTCCTGCAAAGAAAAACCGAGTTCAAAGCGCAGCCATTCCACGATCTTGCCAGGCGAATCAAGCTGCGGCTCGCAGATGCGATCGACTTTGCTGAGGCGTTTATAGATCTCTAACATCGCCATAATCTCCAATGCCTTGGCTTCCTTGATGCCTTTGATCGAAACCAGTTCTTCATATGTAAGGGACAGCAGATTCATGAAACCATCCGCTGTCTCTATCACATCCTGAGCCAGTTCCAGCACGCCTTTATCCCGATAGGCCGATTTGATGATCAGAGCGAGCAGTTCATTATTGTTTAAAGAAGATATGCCAAAGCGCAGGGCTTTTTCCCTGGGCATCATTTCACTCACAATAGTATTTCTCCTGACGCAGATATTCGATCGTCTTGCTCAAGGAATACTTGCCATCCACAGGCAGACCATAGCGTCTGATCAGTTTATTATCTTCAAAATAGCAGCTCTTATCCATCTGCTTCAGCAGCTCCTGATAGCTTCTTTCATCAGCCAGTACTTCATAAGGCAGCACAAAAGTCTCGACGACTTCAATCGTCCTGATGTCATCATTCAGAGCTTTGATATTGATTTCGACGCGATCGTCGTTATTGAAACGGGTACAGGCTGCACTTCTTTCACGGCAGCCGCACAGAATAAACAACAGTAAGATCAGTAATCTTTTTTCCACTTCTTGCTGATAAGACGGTAAAGAAAGATTCCACACATTATTCCAGCCGAATCGATCAGCACATCCTTGATTGAACAGCAGCGGTTCTCGACAAACAGCTGATGTATTTCATCACTTATGGCATATAAGATGCCAAAACAGGCACCATAAAGCTCATAGTTCTTCGCAAAGTATTCTCTGGCATTTGAGACTGAAAGAAAACCCAGGATCATAAACTCGGTGAAATGAGCCAGCTTTCTGATGATGCCCGCATATCTTTCGATAAACAGCGATCCATTAATCGGATTGCTGCTGAAAAAAGCGTAGATCCTATAAATGATCTCGGTGACAAAATTGGATGTCTCTTCTGATTCCGGTGCAGCTTCGGCCGACATCGCAAAGATCACAGCCATCCATAAAATAAGGACCAGCAGCTTAACATGTTTTTTCACGTTACTATCATAACACTACTGGACATATTCGATAATCTCTGCTTGAGCGTTCAATACGCTGTAACGGTCGATATCATAAGTTTCAGAGTTTACGATCGCACTGATATTGCCCACCATAAGTGCTTTATTGAGGATGTTGACCTGTTCTTCTTGAATCGCCAGCGTAACGATATATGCTTTTGTCTCATTGTCATAATTCATTATCCTTTTGCCTTGCGAATCATAAAGACCGGTAATGCGGCAATCCTTGATCAGCAGATCACTGAGCGGTTTATCGTTGTTATTGTTTATCGTCAGATACAGATCGACATACATGTCAACGCTTAAACCGCCGGAATTGATCTTTACTTCACTTGCGTAAAGATCATAATTGACCTCCCCTTTTCGCAATAAGGTGTTAGCCAGATCCTTGATATCTTCTTCCAGAGCTCCTTTATAGAATAACGATCCCTTGGCAAGCGAATAGGAAAGCCTTATATATTTTCCTAAAACATCTTCCTTGCGATAATAGACATCGCTGCCCAGATACTCTTTAGGCACCTCGATCATCTTCAGATCCTCCTCAGTGATACGGTTTCGCTGATACAGCTGATGAGAAGCCACGCAGACTTTCTCATAATGTTCTGAATAATTGAAGTAAGCGCTGATCGCAAAAAACAGGCTCGCCAGCAGGATGATCCCTCCGATCGCAATCAGAATAATCTTCTTTACCATCTTTTACCTCCTGATCATTATTGCCAGAAACTGCCTGGTTTCCTAGAAATACCTCATAATTTCTTAGCCTGTTGTCTCTTTTACTCAATAAAGCTAATGATTTTTTATCGTTTTCTAGCCAACGATACAGCCTTCAGAAGTTCATCTGAACTGGACAGTTTTTCTGATCTGGTCCATCATATTTGTATGAGTTATATAAGTGATCTGCGCAAAAAGCTTGGTCATCAGACCATCATACAGTGTGCTGCCAGCATCATAATCGTCAATCCTGAAGGTGAACTGCTGCTGGGAAAAAGAACCGATAACGGTTACTGGGGCTATTCGGGCGGATCGCTCGAGATCGATGAAGAAGTGGAAGATTGTGCCCGCCGCGAATTAAAAGAAGAGATGGGGCTCATCGCTGATGAACTGGAGTTCTTCTATATCAATTCCGGCAGGCAATGTCACTACATCTATCCCAATGGCGATGAAGTATCCAACATTGAGATCATCTATCTCTGCCATAAATATCATGGCGATATCGCTCCTCAGAAAGAAGAGATGAGTGAGCTGTGTTTCTTCAGACCCGAAGATATCGACATTGATATGATCTCTCCACCGATCCGACCGGTCATAAAGGAATATCTCAAACGATTTCTTTGACAGGCCAAATGAATCAAAAAGTCTTATAAAAAGTTTGTATTTCGTATATCATAAATACAGGGAGATAGATGATGACTGAAGAAAAAGATGAGCTGACAATCGATGATCTGAATAAAGCCATAGTCGGCGGCTGGAATCTCGAGACGCTCAGTGAAGAAGAAGCGATCGAATACGAATGCCTCTGGGGCTATTTCGTATCGCAGATCGGTTTAGCCAAGGAAGAAAAAGCCCGTCGTGCCTTAAGCGATTTTGAGCACAGAATGGATACCAAATACGGTAAAGGAAATCTCTAAGCCTCATCAAAAGGCTTTTTTATTATGTAAAAAGGGATTTTGAACAAACTTCAAAATCCCTTTTATGTTATAAGTACTTAAATATTTTTTATTCTTTGCCCAGAAGCTTGAACATCTTCTTCTTGTATACTTCAACACCTGGCTGATTGAATGGGTTGATATCAAGCAGGTAGCAGGTCATGCCGCAGGCAACAAAGAAGAAATAGATCATATAGCCGAAGCTGTAGGCTGAATTATCCTTGAGATGGATGACCATATTCGGATTGTTGCCATCATCGCTGTGTGCACTTAAAGTGCCTTCAAAGGCCATTTCAGAAACCCAGGAGAGCTTCTTGCCTGCGAGATAATTCATATGGTCAAGATCTTCATCATCAGCTGGGAAGATCATATCATCAGCCATTTCATCGACATACAGGATCGTTTCAAACTCAACCTTGCTGCCTTCCTGAATAAACTGGCCTAAGGAATGCAAATCAGTTGTGAAGCAGGCACTGGTCGGCAAGATACCCTTGCCATCCTTGCCTTCTGATTCGCCGAAGAGCTGTTTCCACCATTCCGCAACCATTGTCAGCTGCAGATGATAAGTTACAAAGTATTCAGCTTTATAGCCCATGTTGTCAAGAATTCTTCTGGCAACTGCATACTGATATGCCGGGTTGACTTTCAGATCATCAGTATTGAGATCATTGAGGGCATCAAGTGAGCCTCTCATCAGTTCAACAATATCGACGCCAGCCAAAGCGAGCGGCAGCAAGCCGACAGCCGTAGAAACGGAATAGCGGCCGCCGATGTCATCAGGAATGACAAATGTCTCATAGCCTTCCTTATCAGCGAGTTCCTTTAATGTTCCTCTCGCCTTATCGGTAGTCGCATAGATTCTTTCCTTGGCACCTTCACCATACTTTTCTTCCATGAACTGTTTGAAGATTCTGAAAGAAAGTGAAGTTTCGGTTGTTGTACCTGATTTGGAGATAACATTGAGCACAACTTCCCTGTTCTTGATATGTTTGAGAACCTGTGAAATATAAGTGTGTGAGAAGCTGTTGCCGACAAAAATAACTTCTATGCCATCTTCAGGATACAGTCCTTTGATCATTTCTACAGCAGCACGGGCACCAAGATAGGAACCGCCGATACCGCAGACCAGTACCGTATCATATTTGCCTTTCATTCTGTCCTTTAAAGCCAGGATGCGGGCAAATTCTTCCTTGTCATAATTGAGCGGCCAGTCTACCCAGCCCAGAAAATCATTTCCGGCTCCTGTCTTTTCATGAAGATCCTTATGTGCCTTGGAAACTGCGTCCTGCCATAAAGATAAGTCTTCATTAAGTTTGGCATTGCGAAGATCTAAACTAATCATCATACTCTCCTTTGACCCATTTGGGCATTTTATCCTGAATGGTTCCAAATCCCTTTATGCTTTCAGGCATGCCGGGAAATTTCACCCTCTTAGCGTAACGTCTGGTATTCTGCGACAGCGCCTTAAATGATAAGCGCAGCTGACGGTGCTGCTTATCGATATCGATTATCTTGGTCATCACATATTCATCGACCTGCACGAAGTGATCGATATTGCGCACAAACCCGTTGGAGATCTCGGATATATGAATAAGACCGGTAACATTATCATCAAATTTGACGAAAGCGCCATATGGTTTAATACCGGTAATTCTGCCATATACGGTCATGCCGACCTTATAATCATCCATAGATCCCATCTTTGTAATTATAGCATGTTATAATAACCTCGCGAGTTTAAAACAAAGCCGCTTTGATGATCATCTCACTATGATTGTCAGAAACAAAGTGTTATATTTTATCTGGAGAAATTGTTTATGGAAAGAGAAGAAAAAATCAAGCTGATCGAAAAGACGATCGAAAAAGTAAGACCATATATTCAGAACGACGGCGGTGATGTACAGTTTGTCAAACTCGAAGACGATATCGTCTATGTCAGTGTACATGGTGCCTGTGTCGGCTGTATGGCTCTTGACTATACGCTCAAGGAAGGCGTTGAAGCTCTTCTGCTAGATGAAGTAGAAGGAATCAAAGAAGTAAGACTTGTCGACTAAAAAATCAGTTCATACTGATTTTTTTTAACGCCCGTTTACCTCAAAGATCATGCATTTGAGATACTGTGAAACATTATTGCCTAAAATGATCGGATGATCGGGAGCCTGAGCTCTGGCTTCCACGAGTTTAAGACGTTTATGGGCATCGTTGGCAGCGGCCAATATCGTCTTCAAAAAGAGTTCCCGATCCATATATTCACTGCAGGAACAGCTCACCAGAAAGCCGCCCTCATTAAGACATTTCATCGCCCGGTAATTGATCTCTTTATAGCCACGCGTCGCATTCTTCAAAGAACTGCGTGATTTGGTGAAAGCCGGCGGATCAAGAATAATCACATCGTACTTTTCACCCTGCTCTTCACTTTCTTTCAGGAAATCAAAGATATCGGCGACCAGGAATTCACAATTGTCAAAACCATTGAGTTCGCTGTTGCGGATGGCTTGCGCAATTGCCGTCTCAGAAGCATCAATCGCTCTAACAGAAGCTGCAGTTTTTGCCGCGCTCAAGGCAAAACCGCCGGTATGCGTACAGCAGTCGAGCACTTTCTTATCTTTGCACAGATGTCTGACAGCAAGGTGATTATATTTCTGATCAAGGAAATAACCGGTCTTCTGACCCTGGGCGATATCAACCTCCAGTTTCACGCCATTTTCCTCGATCTCAAGCAGTGTCTCAAAAGGTTCACTGAGAAAACCGCTGATCCTTTCCAAGCCCTCCAGTGTCCTGACTCTGGCATCACTTCTTTCGTAGACCCCGCGAATCACCACGCCATCTTCCTTCAGTACTTCCAGCAGACTTTCAACCAGCAGTTTTTTTCTGACATCCATGCCTAAGGTATCGATCTCATAGACCAGGACATCATTGAACTTGTCAACTATAAGCCCCGGCAGACGATCGGAATCTGAAAAAATGATGCGGCAGCAGGTCGTATCGACAACATTTTTGCGATATGTCCAGGCTGCTTTGAAGCGTCTTTTAAAGAAAGCTTTATCGATTGCTTCGTTTTTATCTCTGCTTAAAAGACGGATCAGGATCCTGGAATGATCATTGATATATCCGTGGCCAATATAATCATCTTTATATGAAACCACTTCAACGATATCACCGTTTTCGTATTCACCTTCGATCTTATCGACCTCATTATCAAAGATCCATAAGCCTCCGGAACTTATCGTTCTGCCCTCGCCTTTTTTAAGTTTTACTCTGATCATATTCCCTATTATACAGAAATTCGGGGAATCGCTTCCCCGAACTCATTATTTAAGTGCTTCAACGCAGCGATCGCACAGACCGTCTTCGTTTTCTTCTTCGACGATGTTCCAGCAGCGCGGACAGACATGACCCTTGGCCATTTCGATCTTCACCTGCGAAGAATCGTACTGTTCAAGCTCTTCATCGCTGAAGGAGACCTTGGCGATGATCAGCCACTGGTTGATCTTGTTGCCGAAAGCTTTTTCAAGCAGCTGTTTATCTTCTGCGCTTACATGCAATATCGCATGAGCCTGCATTGGCTTTTCGATGATCTTGGCATTGATCGCTTCTTCTCTGGCTTTGAAGATATCACTTCTGATCGCATGGAGTCTGTCAAACTCTTTCCTGATCACATCCTCATCCGGATATTCTTCTTTTTTGGCAAAGCGGACATAGTGAACAGATTCTGCTTCGTCGTTGCCGAAATGTTTCCAGACTTCATCAGCGGTATAAGCCAGCACCGGTGACCACAGTCTGACGAGATAATCTACAGCCTTATATAAAACTGTCTGGATCTTGCGGCGTCTTGGTGAATCAAGACGATCACAATAGAGAATATCTTTCGCAAAATCACAGTAGTAGCTTGATAGCTCGTTAGTCATGAAGTTGGTCATGGTTGAAGTCGCCAGGACAAAATCATAGTTCGCATAGGCTTCTTCAACTTTTCTTGCCATATCATTCAAAGCGATGACCATATATTTATCAACCGGTTCAAGATCTTCGTAGGCAACAGACATCTTCGGATCGAAGTCTTCCTTATCAAGGTTGCCCAGCATGAAACGGAAAGTGTTTCTGATCTTGCGGTATTGATCCGAGACCTGTTTGAGGTTGGAATCACCGATACGCATATCAGCTTTGAAGTCTTCCGAAGCAGCCCAGAGCCTTAAGATATCAGCACCGTATTGAGCAATGATCTTAAGCGGATCGACGACATTACCGACGGATTTATGCATCGCCTCGCCTTTCGAGTCACAGACATAGCCATGTGATAAGACGGCTTTGTATGGTGCTGTACCATGGTTGGCTACTGAGACGATCAGCGAAGAGTTGAACCAGCCGCGATACTGGTCAGAACCTTCAAAATACAGATCGCAAGGATATGAATAGCCGCGGGCAATCAGTTCATTCCAGGAAGAACCGGAATCAAACCAGACATCCATGATGTCACTTTCCTTAGTGAAATTGCCATTAGGTGAAGCCGGATTTGTATAGCCTTTAGGCAAAAGATCCTTAGCCTCAGATTCAAACCAGATATTTGAACCATGTTCATCAAAGAGCTTGGCGATATGTTCAAACACATCCGCATCAATGATCGGGGTCTTGTCTTCGTTATAGATGATCGGAATCGGTACACCCCATAATCTCTGACGGGAGATACACCAGTCTTTGCGGTCTTTGACCATATTTGTCAGACGCAGTTTGCCAAAAGAGTTGATCCAGCTGACGTTTTCGATAGCTTCAAGAAGCTGCGGTTTGATCTTTTCGATTGACGCAAACCATTGTGTGGTGGCACGGAAAATGACCGGTTTTTTAAGTCTGTCATCATGCGGATAGGAGTGCGTTACCCATTCAAGCTTGAACAGGTGACCGTTTTCATCCAGTCTCTGGGTGATGGTTTTATTCGCATCAAAAACGAACTGGCCTTGCAGCCAATCGCCGGCTTCAGCTGTCATGCAGCCTTTTTCATCGACCGGGCAGACCGTTGGCAAGCCATAGCGCTGAGTTGTATAGAAGTCATCGAGACCATGGCCGCCGGCCGTATGAACACAGCCTGTACCATCTTCATCAGTGACATATTCAGCCAGACAGATGACACTTTCTCTTGTTTCAGGATATAAGACATGTCTGCAGACGATGCCTTCAAGTTCTCTGCCTTTGAAAGTTCTGAGAACTTCGTGCTCATTGAGTTCAAACTTGCCGCATAAAGATTCAACCAGGTTCTCCAACATGATCAGCTTGCCTTTTTCGGTCTTCACCAAAGCATAAGTGAGATCCGGATGCAAAGTGATGGCCACGTTTGCCGGAAGGGTCCAAGGAGTAGTTGTCCAGATGACGAATTTCTCGTCGCCTTCAAGTACGCCTTTGCCATCCTTGACATCAAAACTGACGAAAATCGTCGGGTCTTTGCGGTCAAAATAGACGATCTCGGAATCAGCGATCGCTGTCTCCTGATAAGGTGACCAGTAGATCGGTTTCAAGCCCTGGAAGATCATGCCGTCTAAAGCCATCTTGGCAAAAGATCTGATCTGACGTCCCTCAAACTCTTTAAACAGGGTGATATATGGATGATCATAATCGGCGACCTGACCAAGGCGCTTTTCTGTCTCCATCTGCTGGGCGATCTGTTTATGGGCATACTCTTCACACTTCTCACGGAACTCTTTAGCCGAAACCTCTTTACGGTTTACACCGAGCTTCTGAACAGCGTTTTCAATCGGCAGACCATGAGTATCCCAGCCCGGGAAAAACGGCGTGTAATAGCCCGCCATGGCTTTAGATCTGACGATGATATCCTTGATGATTCTGTTCATCGCTGTACCGGCATGCAGGTTGCCGTTGGCATAAGGCGGACCATCGTGCAGAACAAACGGCGTATTTCCTTCATTCTTCTTCAAAATACGCTGATAATGATCTTCTTCTTCCCAGCGTTTAAGTATTTCGGGTTCCTTGTTTGGCAGATTGCCTCGCATCTCAAACGCCGTCTTAGGCATGTGTAATGTGTCTTTGTATTCCATAAAATTCTCCTATCAAATAAAAAGGTGCTACCAAAGGGCGCTTAATAGCGCGGTACCACCTTATCTTATTACTCTGACTCTTAACGCGAGTAACGCTGATAATTTCTTATCAGAGCTCATAAGTGATTTCTGAATGATTCCATACCGGCTCACAGCGACCGCCGGCTCTCTTTAATTTCCTCAATCAGACATGTCTTAATCGTTGCTAATCTTCGTCTGAATTCAAATTGATGTCGCCTGCCACCAGCAGATTCTTCGGTGAGCACAGGATGACATTTTCGCCAACCTTCTTGATTGAACCATCAACGCCATAAACGACACCGGAAAGGAAATCGATGATCCTCTGGCGATATTCTGAAGGCATTCTGTGCAGGTTTACACAGCAGGCTCTCTTGCTCTTGATGTGATGTCCGATCTCTTCGGCTTCATCAAAATTACGCGGTTCAAACAGGACAATATTTGTATTTGCCGTAATCGCTGAAGAACTTGCTAAAGTTCCCTTTTCATACGGGGATACAGCCCTCGCTTCTTCTTCGCTTAATTCAAGCTGTTCTTCGTCATCTTCTTCCGGAGCGATGAATTCCTTAAGTTTTTCACCAAATCCCATGACAATTCTCCTTCTTATTACCTAAATATTTTAACAAAGTCAAAGAGGTTTAATCAACTTATTTGACACCAGATAATTATAGAAGCCATCATCCAGCACATCATCCGTCTTTTCAAAGTCATATGCTTTCAGTTCCTTGGCACAGTTAGCTACGACCACCGGATGATTTACTGCCTGCAGCATCTCGACATCATTGAGCGCATCACCGAAAGCATAGGTATCTTCATATTTCACATGAAGGTATTCTCTGAGCTTTTCAACTCCGGTTCCTTTGTTTACACCCCGGATATTAACATCATAGGAAGAAAACATCTTATGCGCTGCCAGATCAACATAACCTTTCAGTTCTTCTTCCACATACGGTTTAACCTTTGGATCAAGGAAACCGATCATCGCGATCATATACCGATGCGCTTCAATATCACCTTCCTTGAAGCCGTCTAAAGCTGAAGCCCAGCCGCTCATGAATGTTCTGAACGGTTTTGAATCAAGAGAATCGATATACATTTCATCATAGGTCTCCAGGATATAAAAACCTTCATATTTCATGGAAACTTCGACGATCTTATCAAGATCCTGTTTCTCGAAATAAAGTGCGTATACTTCTTTATTCCCTACGCTGGCATAAGCGCCATTGCACAAGATATAGCCGCTGGGATTTAAAGAGATGATCTTTTTATCCATCAGACCCATGCAGCGGCCGGAAGCAATGATGACATAGTCATTCTTCTTTAGTTCATCAAAAGCGTATCTGGTCTTCTCAGATACTTCAAACATCTTTCGCGATCCATCCAGGATCGTTCCATCCACATCAACAAAAAATAACCTGGCCATACCTGTATATTATACAAAAAGAAATCCGGGAGCATTCCGGATTCTAGTATTTTTCGTGAAGTTTTATGACGCTTGTCACCTTGTAGCCGGCGGCTTTCAGCTTGTCTTCGACATTGTCATAGCTGTTGGCGATGACTACCACCTCAATACCTCTTGTATTGTTGTAGACCGCCAGGTTGGAAATCGAGACACCGTTCTCCTTGAAGATTCTCGCGATATCTTCGAGAACGCCAAGCTTATCTTCACTGATCGAAATGACATAACGCGTACCATTGCGGTTATAGCCTAACAGATCGATGAAAGCCGTGAAGATGTCATTATGGGTGATGATGCCAATCAGTTTATTGTCTTCATCAACGACCGGCAGACAGCCGACATCATTCTTGCGCATGATCGTTGCCGCTTCTTCAAGCAGTGCCTCTTTATTGATCGTCAGAACATTTCTGATCATGATGTCTGAGATCGTCAGCTTGTTGAGCAGATAGTTGAGCTCAAAGACCGACAGTGTAGATGATGAGTTCGGAGTATTGGAAGCGATCAATCCTTCCGTAACAAGGCCGACAAGTCTGCCTGATCCATCAACGACGGGCAGACGATGAAGCTTGTTTTCAGACATGATATCGAGGGCTTGTGATACAGACTGATTCGGACCGATAACGATCGGACCGGAAACCATATTATCTTTTACGTACATCTTTAACCTCCGAGGTAGGCTTTCTTGATACTGTCGCTGTTAAGCAGTTCTTCGCCGCTGCCGGACATGACGATCCGGCCGGTTTCAATGACATAAGCGCGGTCAGCAATGCCCAAAGCCATTTTAGCGTTCTGTTCTACGAGCAGTATTGTAACTCCTTGCCTGTTTATATCTTTAATTATAGTGAATATTTCCTTTACTAGCAAAGGCGAAAGTCCCATACTTGGCTCATCGAGCAGCATGATTTTCGGCTTGGCCATCAGGGCTCTGCCCATTGCCAGCATCTGCTGTTCGCCACCGGAAAGTGTGCCAGCCAGCTGATTCTTTCGCTCTAACAGACGCGGGAAGAGATCATAGACGTTATTTAGATCTTTATTGATCTCATCCTTATCCTTGCGGGTATAGGCACCCAAAAGCAGATTGTCTTCAACTGACTGCTGGGCAAAGACTCTTCGTCTTTCCGGGCATTGAGCTATGCCCATCTCTACGATCTTATGCGGAGCGACCTTGGAGATCTCCTTGTCATCCAGAAAGATCGAACCGGAATAAGGTTTCAGCAGACCGGAGATCGTATGCATCGTCGTAGTCTTGCCGGCACCATTGGCGCCGATAAGCGTGGCGATCTCACCGTCATTTACTTCAAAACTTATTCCCTTAATGGCTTCAATCACGCCATATCTGACTATTAGATCATTAACTTTAAGCATCCTAATCACCCAGATAAGCCTTGATGACGCGATCATCATTTCTGATCTCTTCAGGGCTTCCTTTCGCCAGCAACATGCCGTAATTCAGAACGTATATTCTTTCACAGATATTCATGACCAATGACATATCGTGTTCAATAAGCAGAATAGCGATATCAAACTGATCTCTGACAAAACGGATCGTCTGCATCAGTTCATCAGTTTCCTGCGGATTCATACCGGCAGCCGGTTCATCCAGCAGCAGGAGTTTAGGATCAGTTGCCAGGGCTCTGGCGATCTCCAGTCTTCTTTGTGCTCCATAAGGAAGCGAAGAAGCTTCGATATCCTTGGCATCATAGAGATTGAAGATCTTTAAAAGCTCTTCTGCTTTTTCGGTGATCTTCTTCTCGTTTTCATTTCTCTTTCTGGTATGCAAAAGCGTATCAAAAACAGAATACGGGTAGAGATTATTCATGCCAGATTTGACGTTATCGATAACACTCAGATCCGCAAAAAGTCTGATATTCTGGAAAGTTCTTGCCACGCCGGCCTTGTTTACTTCGACCGTATTCATTTTAGCGATATCCTGACCGTTCAGGATGATATTGCCCCTTGATGGTTCATAGACCTTGGTCAGCATATTAAAGACCGTAGTCTTGCCAGCCCCATTAGGACCGATCAGGCCGACTATCTCATGGGGTTCAACGACCATATTGAGATTGTTTACAGCCGTCAGACCGCCGAAGTCAATGCCCAGATTGTTTACTTCAAGAACAGGATTCATTCTCTTTCTCCTTTCTTAAAGATCTGTTTAACTATTTTGTCAGCCTTCTGCTTGAGTGCAGCACTGTTGGTTATCTGCATGACCACGATCAGGACGATCGCATATATCAGCATGCGGTAATCCTGCAAAGATCTCAATAACTCCGGCAGGATGTACAGGACTGTTGTGGCAATGATCGTGCCATTGATGTTGCCCAAGCCGCCAAAAACGACATAGACCAGTACCAGGATCGAAGTATTGAAATCAAACTTCGCCGGCTGCAGAGTTGAATAGTTAAGCGCATAAAGAGCCCCCGCCATACCAGCCAGGATAGCTGAAGTGACAAAAGCCAGCGTCTTGGTGCGGGAGATATTGATACCGATCGATTCAGCCGCAATGCGGTTGTCTCTGGCCGCCATAATGGCTCGGCCATACTTGGAATCAATCAGTGAATAGATCACAAATAAGGTAAATAAGATCAGGATTATGCCAAAAGTAAAAGTCGAGATCTTGGCTGTATCCGTCGCTCCCATCGGTCCGGACAGCAGCATCTTGCCATTTTGAAGATTCAGCTCATTAGTCACAAAAGAAAACTGCAGGCCATTTGAATCAAAACCCAGATAGATGTTGTTGATCAGCGATTTGATGATCTGACCGAAAGCCAGCGTGACGATAGCCAGATAGTCACCAGAAAGTTTAAGAACCGGAACGGAAATGATCAGACCGAAAAGACCGGCAACGATCGAACCGATAATGATCGAAAGAAGCAGTCTGATGATGTCATTAGTGATAAAGGAAGCACTAAGACCGGAAACACAGACAGCCGTAAAAGCACCGATCGCCATAAAACCCGCATGGCCAAGCGAGAGTTCACCCGAAAAGCCGACCACGAGGTTAAGTGACAGACCTAATACGATGTAACAGCAGGTCGGAACTAAAAGGCTCGTGAAAAGACGCGGGATCCTGATAGATTTGGATAGGATCTCGATAATTATATAAACAGCGATCACCAGCAGAAAGCTGATGGTTCGGCTGCGATTCTTTTTTGAAAAAAGATCAGACATGAAGTTTTTCATCTTACACCTTCACATTCTCTTTCTTGCCTAATAAGCCAGTCGGCTTGATTAACAAAACAACGATAAGGACGGCAAAAACGATCGCATCGGAAAGCTGGGTCGAGATATAGGCCTTGGTCATATTCTCGATAACCCCAAGCAAAAGGCCGCCTAAAAGTGCCCCCGGGATAGATCCGATACCGCCAAATACCGCTGCCGTGAATGCTTTGATACCAGGCATCGAACCTAAAGTCGGTGATAAGGAAGGATAAGTCGAACACAACAAGATCGCTGCTATGGCAGCTAAACCGGAACCGATCGCAAAAGTGATCGAGATCGTCGTGTCGACATTGATGCCCATCAGCTGGGCAGCTCCCTTGTCTTCAGCACAGGCACGCATGGCCTTGCCGATCTTTGTCTTGTTAATGAATGAAGTTAAGCCGACCATGATAACGATACAGGTAAGTATCGTAATGATCGTCAGATAGGAAATGGTAAGCTGACCGTCAAATAACTTGAGTGATCCATCCGTCAGCATCTGCGGGAAAATCTTGGTATCAGA
>JAEEGL016566947.1_pt1 | contig 15452 bp, 14 predicted proteins | sample 9134231 | NCBI WGS metagenome assembly JAEEGL01 (sample SAMN16246548, study PRJNA631951) | gut metagenome | biome: gut microbiome; feature: rumen; material: fiber-attached | host: Bos | place: Iran: Karaj | collected 2018-10
GACGGCTTCATGAACTCCGCCATCACCGGCGCCAACGGCGGCCTCCTCGTCACCGTCGCCGACGACCCGTCCATGCACTCCTCCCAGAACGAGCAGGACTCCCGCTTCTACGCCAACTTCGCGATGATCCCCGCCCTCGAGCCCTCCTCCCAGCAGGAGGCCTACGACATGGCCGCCGACGCCTTCGAGATCTCCGAGCACTTCGGAACCCCCGTCCTCGTCCGCCTCACCACCCGCCTCTCCCATTCCCGCGCCGACGTCGCCGTCAAGGGCGAGGCCCGCCCCGAGAACCCCGTCCGCCCCGCCGAGGATCCGCGCCGCTACACCCTCCTCCCCGCCAACGCCAAGCGCAACTACCAGCGCCTCTGCGACCTGCAGCCCGACTTCCATGAACTGAGCAACTCCTCCAAGTGGAACCGCCTCGTGGACGGCCCCGACAAGTCCCTCGGCATCATCGCCACCGGCATCGCCTACAACTACGTCAACGAGGCCTTCGGCGGCAAGTGCCCGCACCCCGTCCTCAAGATCAGCCAGTACCCCATCCCCGAGCGCCTCGTCGCGCAGCTCTTCGAGGAGTGCCGCGAAATCCTCGTCGTCGAGGAGGGCATGCCCTTCGTCGAAGGCCTCCTCAAGGGGCCGCTCGGCAACAGCCGCATCCACGGACGCCTCGACGGCGCCCTCCCGCGCGCAGGCGAACTCAACACCCGCCTCGTGCAGATCGCCTGCAAGCTCCCCGTCCCCGAACTCCCCGCCGCCTCCGCCGAACTGCGCCCTCGCCCGCCGCGCCTCTGCGACGGCTGCCCACACGCCGATTCCTACAAGGCCCTCAACGCCGCCCTCGCCGAACTCGGCGGCGAAAGCCGCGTCTTCGGCGACATCGGCTGCTACACCCTCGGCGCCCTCCCGCCCTACAAGGCCATCTCCTCCACCGTCGACATGGGCGCCTCCGTCACCATGGCCAAGGGCGCCGCCGACGCAGGCCTCCAGTATGCCGTCGCCGTCATCGGAGACTCCACCTTCACCCACTCCGGCATGACCGGCCTCCTCGACGCCATCTGGGAAAAGGCCCCCATCACCCTCCTCATCCTCGACAACCTCACCACTGGCATGACGGGAGGGCAGACCTCCCTCGCCGCAGGGCGCATCGAGGACATCGTCCAGGGCCTCGGCGTCGCCCCCGAACACATCAAGATCATCACCCCGCTCCCCCAGAAGCACGCCGAGAACACCGCCGTCATCAAGGCCGAAGTCGAATACCGCGGCGTCTCCGTCGTGATCGCCCGCCGCGAATGCATCCAGACCCTCCGCCGCAAACACGCTTAATCAGGAACCACCACCATGAAATGTGACATCGTCTTAGCCGGCGTCGGCGGACAGGGCATCCTCACCATCGCCGCCATCCTCGGGCAGGTCGCCGTCGAGCAGAACATCCACGTCAAGCAGTCCGAAGTCCACGGAATGTCCCAGCGCGGCGGCTCCGTCTCCGCCCATCTGAGGCTCTCCTCCGACCCCATCCGCGCCGACCAGATCACCGACGGGGCCGCCGACATCGTCGTCGCCATGGAGCCCATGGAGGCCCTCCGCTGCCAGGCCTCCCTCGCCCCGAATGGCGTCCTCATCGCCAACACCACCCCCGTCGTCAACATCCCCGACTACCCCGAACCCGCGAAGATCCTCGACGACCTGCGGAAACTCCCCAAGGCCGTCCTCGTCGACGGCGACGGCATCGCCAAGTCCATCGGCAACCCCCGCTCCGTCAACATCGTCATCCTCGGCGCCATCTCCAACCACCTCGGCCTCGACCCGAAACTCCTCGAGGACGCCGTCTCCCGCCGCTTCGCCGCCAAGGGCGAAAAGGTCGTCACCGCCAACCTCCAGGCCTTCGAGGCCGGACGCAACGCCAAATAACATCATGCGCATCCTCGTCACCGGCGGCGCCGGATTCATCGGCAGCCACATCGTCGAACTCTTCCAGGGCAAGGCGGAAATCCGCGTGCTGGACAACCTCCGCACTGGCTTCCGCCGCAACCTCGACGGCCTCGACGCGCAATTCATCGAGGGCTCCATCCTCGACGACGCCCTCCTCGCCCGCGCCATGGAGGGCGTCGACTACGTCTTCCATCTCGCCGCCATGATCAGCGTCCCCGAATCCATGGCCAAGCCCCAGGAGTGCGTCGAGATCAACACCGTCGGCACCCTCAAGGTGCTCGAGGCCGCCGCCAGGGCCGGCGTCCGCAAGCTCTGCCTCTCCACCTCCGCCGCCATCTACGGCGACAACCCCGTCGTCCCCAAGCGCGAGACGATGCTCCCCGAGCCCAAGAGCCCCTACGCCGTCACCAAACTCGACGACGAGTTCTACTGCGCGATGTACACCCGCGAGCGCGGCCTCCCGACCGCCTGCCTGCGCTACTTCAACGTCTTCGGGCCGCGCCAGGATCCCCGCAGCCCCTACGCCGCCGCCGTCCCCATCTTCATCGCCAAGGCCCTCGCGGGCGACCCCCTCGTCGTCTTCGGCGACGGCGAACAGACCCGCGACTTCATCTTCGTCAAGGACATCGCCCGCGCCAACGCCTTCTTCGCGACCGAATCCGACGCCACTGGCGTCCACAACATCGCCTACGGCGGCTCCATCACCATCAACGACCTGGCCCGCAAGATCATCGACCTCACCGGTTCGAAATCCTCGATCATCCACCAGCCCGTCCGCGCGGGCGACGTCAAGCACTCCTACGCCGCCGTCGACAAACTCCAGGCCACTGGCTTCCAGCCCCGCCACACCTTCGACGACGGGCTCGCCCAGACCATCGAGTTCTTCCAGCACGCCGCCGCATCGAAATGAAAGTCCTCTTCGTCTGCAGTTCCGACCGCACCCGAGGGCCCCTCGCCGCCGCCCTCTTCGCGCATCTCGCGAAGGAGGCGGGGGTGGACGAGTGGGAATGCGACTCCGCTGGCCTCCATGCCCAGCGCGGGCAGATGATCGCCCCCGAAGTCCGCACCGTGCTCGCCGAGCGCGGCCTGGAACCCCGCCGCATCGGCGTGCAGCTGCTCACCCCGAAACTCGTCAAGTCGAGCGACCTCATCCTCTGCATGACCTCCAATCTCGAGCGCGACATCGCCAAGCAGTTCCCGCCCGCCCGAAACAAGCTCAAGCTCCTGATGTCCCTCGCCGACGACCCCATCGAGCTCTTCGACCCCAACCACCTCGGCGTCGAGAAGTTCCGCGACTGCCTCGCCCTCATGGAACCCGCCCTCCGAAACCTCGTGGCGCGCATCCAATGACCCCCGACACCTTCCAGTTCCCGCAAGTCGCCGTCGCCCGCACCTGCTTCCGCACCAAGTTCGGAATCCCGCGACAGCCTGGACTCATCCCCGAGGCCACTGGCTTTCTCGAACTCCTCCCACCCTTCAATCAGCCAAATACTGTTCGCGGACTGGAAGCATTTTCCCATATTTGGGTTATATTTGTATTCAACGCCAATTTTCGCGACAAATGGAAGGCCACCGTCCGCCCGCCGCGGCTCGGAGGCGACAGGCGACTCGGTGTCTTCGCCACCCGCTCGCCTTTCCGCCCCGCCCCCCTCGGACTCTCCGTCCTCCGCCTCGACCACATCGAACTCGGAGACCACGGACGAATCCGAATCCACGTCTCGGGCCTCGATCTCCTCGACGGCACCCCCGTCCTCGACATCAAACCATACATCCCATACACCGACGCCATCCCCGGTGCCGACGGCGGCTTCGCCCCCGACGCCCCTGACGACGCACCGCTCCACGTCACCGTCTCCCCCAAGGCGCAGGCGCTCCTTGACCGCCGCCCCCCCGCCTTCGCGGCCCTCTGCCGCAAGGTCGTCGCCGCCGACCCCAGGCCCGCCTACCAGCGCGAACCAGGGCGCGTCTACCAGTGCTACCTTGATGACTGCGAGGTGCTCTGGCAGATCGGCGACGATCCCGCCACCGCCGTCATCACCGACCTGCGCCCCGCACCCAGAAACATTTCCCCTGTCCACCGATCCCAACCGGACGACGCGCCTTGAAATCCGCGCCGCCCATGCTTCCAACCCCCATAGACAAAGGAAAAACCACCATGGCAGACGAAATCAAGAAAGAAGAAGCCCCGAAGGCCCCCGAAGCCGCCGCCGAAGCCCCGAAGGCCCCCGAGGCCGCTTGTGGATGCGGATGCGCCAGCAACGCCCCCGCCGCCAAGAATTCCGCCGTCAAGAACGTCATCTTTGTCATTTTCATCATCTTCGCCATCGTCTTCTGCTATTTCAAGTGGCAGGAACGCACCTGGCGCAACGAATGCAACCGCGCCCGCGACCTCATCTCCACCGTCGACGAAAACGGAAAACCCCTCCAGGACAAGGACGGCAAGCTCAAAGTCGCCGATCCCTGGGCCGCCCTGCCCATCTTCAAGCAGCTCCTCGACAACCCCACCATCTTCACCAATGCCGACGAACTCGACCAGGTGAAGCGCGACATGGCCAAGTGCTGGGCCATCATCGCCCGCGAAAGCATCAAGGACAACGCCGCCCAGACGGAAAAATACTGGCAGAACGCCTGGGTTCTCGATGAAAGCGTCGAGGATCTGCCGCCTTCCCTCAAGAACAAATTCGGCGCCATGACCAAGGAGCAGCGCGCCCAGGCCATGAAGGAAATGGCCGAGGCCATCGACGAATCCCGCAAGATGGATGACCCCGATGCGGCCGCCGCCGACACCAAGCCCGCCGCCGATACCAAGCCGGCTGCGCCCGCGGCTCCCGCCGCCCCGGCCGCTCCGGCCGCTCCGGCCGCTCCCGCAGCACCTGCTGCTGGCAAATAATCAATTCGCCCGTTGCGTGCGCGGGGCAAAAGCCCCGCGTTTCCCTCGCCGCCGGCATTTGACCGGCGGCTTTTTGCGCCTGGCCGTTCCTGGCGGGTTCCGTGCCTGGCCAAGGCCAGGCTTCACCTTTCCGCGCCCATCTTCCGAATCCATGGAGCGCACCGACTATTTTATCCGCCGTCTATTGCTGGTGGTTCCCACCTTCCTGGGAATCACCCTCCTATGCTTCGCCATCACGCAGTTCGTGCCGGGCGGCCCGGTCGAACAGCAGATGATGCGCCTCCGCGGCATGGGCGGCGGCGGCGAAAGCAGCGCCACCGCCACGCCAGGCCAGGTCGCAGGCGCCCTCGAGGACAGCGAGCGCCAGGCCTTCATCCGCCATTTCGGCTTCGACCAGCCCCTCCACAAGCGCTATTGGCGCTGGCTCTGGCATGACTGCTGCGGCCTCAGGACCCGCTCCTACAAGTTCTCCAACCAGACCGCCTGGTCGATGATCCGCCAGCGCTTCCCCGTCTCACTCATCTTCGGCATCGTCAGTTTCCTGCTCACCTATCTCGTATGCATCCCCCTCGGCGTCGCCAAGGCCCTGCGCCACGGCACCCCCTTCGACCTGGCCTCCAGCGTCATCATCTTCATCGGCTACGCCATCCCCGTCTTCGCCCTGGGAATGCTCCTCAAAATGCTCTTCTGCGGCACCGTCGAGAGCCTCTGGGACCTCTTCCCCGCCTCGGGCTTCCACTCCGAGGACTTCGCGCGCCTCGGATTCTGGGGCAAGGCCAAGGATCTATTCCTCCACATGGCCCTCCCCGTCCTCTGCTACATGACCGGCTCCTTCGCCATGCTCACCCTGCTCATGAAGAACTCCCTCCTGGAGCAGATCAACAGCGACTACATCCGCACCGTCTACGCCAAAGGCGGCTCCACCGCCCGCGCCCTCTGGGGCCACGCCCTCCGCAACGCCCTCGTCCCCGTCGCCACGGGCTTCGGCGGCATCCTCACCATCATGTTCGCGGGCTCCGTCATCATCGAGCGCGTCTTCGAAATCCCCGGCATGGGAAACCTCTCCCTCGAAGCCGTCGTCGGCCGCGACTACCCCGTCTTCATGGCCATCCTCGCCCTCACCTCCATCCTCGGACTCCTCGGCAACGTCCTCTCCGACCTCTGCTACGTCCTCATCGACCCGAGAATCCATTTCCAATAGCGCCGACGCCGCACAAGCCCATCCAGGCTTTCCCGATTCAGGTGCTATATTATCGCTGTTTTCAAGGTCCCGTCTTTATCCCGTCCCCATAGCCACCCCCAACCAGGAGCAACCACCCCATGAGAACCAGGTTCCTCGCCCTCTTCGCGGCCTGCTTCGCCGCCTTCTCCGTCTTCGCCGCCCCCACCGTCGAATACGCCATCGTCCCCAACGCCACCGTCTACATCAGTTGCGACGGCAACGCCCTGAAAGGCACCTTCCTTGACAAAATCTGCAAGCGCTACGAACAGCTCGGCAAGGAAACCATCGCCAAGACCGTTTCCGAAGGCAACGATTCCAAAAAGCTGATGGATCTCATGAAGTCGTGGCCGAAGGAGGCCACCCAAGGCGGCAAAGTCCTCGCCTCCATCGACCTCTCTGGCATCTCCTTCGACGCCGAGCCCGACCCCAACCAGATCCCCTTCTGCATTGCCTACGAGTTCAATGTCCCCGTCGGCATCTTCGTCGACAAGTTGATTGCCGAACTCAACCAGGACAAGGACTTCACCAAGGAAGTCCATATCGTCAAGGGCAAGGTCGCCGGCCTCAACGGCTATGACATCACCTTCACGGATCTGCCGAAGGTCGTCTTCGCCCTCGCCGTCACCCCGAATGGAAAGACATTCTTCTTCTCCACCAAGGCCTTCCTTGAAAAGCAACTGGCCCTGCCCAAAGCCCCCGCCGCCCTGCCCTCCCCCGCTCTCATCGAGGCCATGAAAGGCGTCGATCCCCGCGCCCAGGGCGGGCTGGTCATCGGCCTCTCCAAGAACCTCCTCGATGCCAAGAACGACTTCTGCGCAAAGGAGGCCAAATCCGAGGATGCGGAAGATGCCGCGATGGCCAAGAACCTCATCCCCCTGACTGGGGCCTCCCTCACCCTCTTCTCCGACGCGACCACCATCAAACTCACCCTCGACGCCTCCTTCGCCAACGCCGAGGCACCCAAGTTCTGGAAGCAGATCATCGACACCAAAGTCATCCCGCCCGCCAAGCAGATGGCCCCCGCCATGCTCGGCAAGGAGAAGATCCCCTGCATCGAGACCCTCGCCTGCGCCGTCAAGGGCAACCACTGCAACATCTCCCTCACCATCACCCAGGCGGACGTCGACCTCATCGACCCCGTCATCAAGGAAGCACTCGCGGAATAACTGGCGGAAGCCCCATCGGTAGTTCCAAAACCTTCGCGGCCGTTGCCACGGCGGTCACCGCCGTGGCAACCCCGTGGAGCGAATCAGCCCCACGCTACTGGAATCCGGGAAATCCGGAAACTCCGGAAGCTCCGGAAGCTCCGGAAGCTCCGGAAGCTCCGGAAACCCCGGAAACCCCGGAAACCCCGGAAACCCCGGAAACCCCGGAAACCCCGGAAACCCCGGAAACCCCGGAAACCCCGGAAACCCCGGAAACCCCGGAAACCCCGGAAACCCCGGATACCCCGGATACCCCGGATACCCCGGATACCCCGGAAACTCCGGATACTCCGGATACTCCGGAAACCCCGGAAACTCCGGAAACTCCGGACGCCTGCTCCTTCCCCGAGGAATCTGGAACTCGCCACGCCTCCTCCATCCTGAATCGCGTTTGCTCTTTGTCCTGAAAATATGAACCGCCAGCAACTATTCGACCTGCTGCAGCAGGAAGTCCTCATCTTCGACGGCGCGATGGGCACCGAACTCTACCGCCGCCACGTCTTCACCAACCGCTGCTTCGAGGAACTCTGCCTCTCCGAACCCGCTCTCGTCACCGCCATCCACCGCGACTATCTCGCCGCAGGCGCCGACGTCCTCACGACCAACTCCTTCGGCGCCAACGCCCCCGCCCTGCGCAAATTCGGGTTCGCGGAAAAACTCGACGCCATCAACCGCCGCGCCGCCGAACTCGCCCGCCAGTGCGCCGACGAATGCCAGGCGCAAACGGGCCGCCGCATCCTCGTCGCGGGAACCATCGGCCCCTTCGGGCGTCCCAAGCGCACCTTCGGCGGCGTCCTCCACATCTCTCCCGCCAAACGCGCCGAGATGCTCGCGCGCCAGGGTCAGGCGCTCCTCGACGGCGGCGCCGACTTCCTCCTCTTCGAGACCCTTCCTGGACGCGAAAACGCCCTCGCCGCACGCCGCGCGATGGCGCTGCTGCCCGCCGGCACCGCCTTCGTCCTCTCCTTCGCCTTCGACGACAACTCCAATCTCGCCAACCTCATCCCGCAGCGATTCAGCGCCGCCGCCGAGGACGAAAACCTGCCCCGCCCCGCCGCCCTCGGCCTCAACTGCGGCCTGGGGCCCGAACGCATGCTCGACGCCCTCGAAGCCGCCCGCGCCTGCACGGACCTCCCGCTGGTCGTCCAGCCCAACGCAGGCCTCCCGCACAAAATCGACCACCGCTCCCTCTATCTCTGCTCGCCCGAGTATCTCACCACCTACGCCGTGCGCTATGTGAACCTCGGCGCGCGCGGCGTCGGCGGCTGCTGCGGCACCACCCCCGAGCACATCGCCGACCTCGCCCGTTCCGTCAAGCCCCTCGGCAAAATCGCCACGAAGGCCGTCGTGGCGCCGACCGCCGCCGCCGCGCCCGAGGCGCTGCCTGAAACGCCTCTCGCCGAGCGCTCCCCCTTCGGCGCCAAACTCGCGCGCGGCGAATGGGTCACCACCATCGAGATGTCCCCGCCGCGCGGCTGGGACATGGCCAGGATCCTCGCCAAGGCGAAGCGCTGCCGCGAAGCAGGCATCGACGTCCTCAACGTCCCCGACGGCCCGCGCGCCGCGCCGCGCCTCTCCGCCCTCGCCACCGCCGTCCGCATCCAGAACGAGACCGGCCAGCCCGTCGTGCTGCATGTCTGCGCGCGCGACCGCAACTACATCGGCCTCCAGGGAGACCTCCTCGGCTGCGCCGCCCTCGGCATCCAGAACCTCCTCTTCATCACTGGCGACCCGCCGAAACTCGGCAACTACACCTTCGCCACGGGCGTCTTCGACACCGACTCCGTCGGCCTCGTCCGCCTCCAGCACCACCTCAACTGCGGCCTCGACCTCGCCGAACAGCGCATCCAGCCCCCCACCGCCGCCGTCATCGGCGTCGGCGCCGACCCCAACGCCCTCGACTTCGACCGCGAAGTCCAGCACCTCCGCGACAAGGTGGCCGCAGGCGCCAACTATGTCGCCACCCAGCCCGTATTCGACCCGCAGGCGTTCCTCAGGTTCGCCGACGCCATCGCCGATCTGCATCTGCCCATCATCGCAGGCATCTGGCCCCTCGCCAGCCTCCGCAACGCCCTCTTCATGAAAAACGAGGTCCCTGGAGTCTCCGTCCCCGATGAGGTCATCCGACGCATGGAGGCCCAGGCCACCCAGGAAGAGCAACTCGCCGAGGGCATCCGCCTCGCCCGCGAAATGCTCGCCGCCATCCGCCACCGCTGCGCAGGGGTCCAGATCTCCGCCCCCCTCGGCAATCTCGACGCCGCCCTGAAAGTACTCGAATAGGCTCCGCGCCCCCCGTTCCGTGGCGGGCCGTTTCTGCCCGCGCCCTTCCGCCGCAAGAATGCGGCGGCACAGCACGCGCCGCCCGCGCGATCTTTTCGCGCCCCGCGTCCCCCCAAGTCCCCCGTGCCCCGATGTCTATCTTGTCCCAGCACAATCCCGAAGTCTGCTGGACGGTGGGCGAACTGAATGCCGCCGCCCGAGAGATTCTGCTCAACGGCATGCCGCCTGTCATCTGGCTGCAGGGGGAACTGGGCCGCATCAGCATTTCGGGCGCGCAGCACGTCTACGCCCCGCTGAAGGATCCCCAGGGCAACTCCATCGACCTGGTCTATTTCCGGGGCGCCCAGCAAATCCGCGCCGCCGCCGTCACCGAGGGCTCCATCGTCATGGTCTGCGGCTCCCTCGACCTGTATGCCCAGAGCGGCCGCTACCAATTCCGCGTCACGCAGCTCGTCCCGCAGAACCGCCAGGGCGACCTCATGCAGCGCTACGAGGAACTCAAGCGGCGGCTCCACGCCGAGGGCCTCTTCGACCCCAGCCGCAAGAAACCGCTGCCGCTCATTCCCGCCTGCATCGGCGTCTGCACCAGTGCGCGCCAGGGCGCCGCCGCCCTCAAGGACTTCCTGCTCACCCTCGATCGACGCTTCCCCAATCTCCACGTCCGCATCGTCTCCGTGCAGATGCAGGGGGACGCCGCCGCCGCCCAGGTCGCCTCCGCCGTGCAGTTCCTCAACCAGCAGCGCGCCTGCGACGTCATCGTCATCACCCGCGGCGGCGGCTCCATGGAGGATCTCTGGGCCTTCAACGACGAGGCCCTCGCCCGCACCGTCGCCGCCTCCGACATCCCCGTCGTCAGCGCCATCGGCCACGGCATCGACTGCACCATCCTCGACTTCGTCGCCGACCGCTCCGTCATCACCCCCACCGACGCCGCCGTCGTCGTCACCGAAGCCGCCGTCCAAATCCAGGATCGGCTCGCCACGCTTGGCGGACGCCTTCTCGCCTCCATCCGCAACCGCCTCCTCGCCACCCGCAACCGCCTCCTCCGCGCCCAGTCCTGCCCCTATCTCCAGCGCCCCGAGGATCTCTACCTCCGACAGGCCCAGCGCCTCGACCGCGCCACCCAGCGCCTCGCCGAACTCCTTCCCCACCGCGCCGCCGAGGCCCGCCAGCGCCTCCAGGCCCTCCAGCAACGCCTCCAGCCCGCCCTCCTGGCCCGCCTCGCCGCCGCGCGCGCCGCCCTCGAAAACGCCCGACGCCCCCTCCTCACGCTCGACCCAAAGGGCGTGCTGAAGCGAGGCTACAGCATCCTCCTCGACGATTCCCGCCGCGCCGTCCGCGCCCCCGCCGACACCACGCCGGGGCAGCCTCTCACCGCCCTGGTCGCCGAAGGCGAAATCCATGTCACCGTCTCCGCACAATAATCCGTCCTACACTCCGTTTTAAGGATGATACGCCCATGCCAGAAGAAGAACTGAACTTTGAAGCCGCCCTCCAGCGTCTGGAGCAGATTGTCCAGGATCTCGAGCGCGGCAACCTCTCCCTCGAAGCCAGCATGGCCGCCTTCGAGGAGGGCATGAAACTGAGCAAACTCTGCAACGCCCGTCTCGCCGCCGCCGAAAAAAAGGTCGAGACCCTGATGCAGAACGCCGACGGCACCGCCGCCTGGCAGCCCGCCCCCAACTGATTTGCCCGCCGACCTCGTAATTCAGCAGGATTTCTCCATTTGCCTGCCTGAGGCGGCGGGCTTTTTCTTTGGCCAAATAACGCCGCCCGTCGTGTGCCGGCGGCGAAAAGCCGCCGGGCCGAGCCCTGCCTGGCCAGTGCCGTACGCAAAAGAGCCTGTGCAAAAACTTTTGCACAGGCTCCTGAAATTGGTAGCGGGAGAAGGATTTGAACCTCCGACCTTTAGGTTATGAGCCTAACGAGCTACCGGGCTGCTCCATCCCGCATCAAGAATCTTCCCGCCCTTTTCGGCGGTCAGTAGACATACTATATACCCGTTTACGCAAACTGCAAGTCCCCTCGCCGCTTTTCCAATGCTTTTTCCGCGTTTTCCGCGTTCTCTTGCGGCATCCGTCAAAATCCGCAAACGCGATTATCTTATAGAACAGCGTTCCACCTGTTCACGGAGGATTCACCATGGGTTTGGGCACTACGGAAATTCTGTTGATCATCGTCGTCATCGTCCTGCTCTTCGGCGCCAAGCGCATCCCGGATCTCGCCCGCGCTTTCGGACGGGCCAGCGCCGAATACAAGAAGGCGAAGGACGAACTCGCCCGCGAATCCCAGGAGTTCACCGAGGTCGCCGAAAAGGCAGGGGAGGCCCAGGCCAAGCGCGAGGCCGCCGCCCCCGCCGAATCCACGCCCGCCGCCGCCAGCAATGCAGACGCCTCCGACAAGTGAGGCGGCCACGGCGGCGGACGGCGACGACGACATGCCGCTGCTCGCCCATATCGAGGCGCTGCGCTGGACGATATTGCGCTCGCTCCTCGTGGTCGCCGTGCTCTTCCTGCCAGCCGTATTCGCGGCGCCGCCGCTCATCCGCTACATCATCCGCACCTGCGTGCCGCCCGCGATGGGGAAACTCCACTATTTTTCGCCGATGGAGGCCTTCATGGCGCAGCTCAAGATGGGGCTGGTCCTCGCCTTCCTCGCGGGCGCGCCCTTCATCGCCCGCGAAATCTGGCGCTTCGTCGCCCCCGCCCTCTATCCCCGCGAACGGCGCTTCACCAAGGGGCTGTTCCTGGTCTCCTCGCTGCTCTTCGCGGGCGGCGCCGCCTTCGCCTGCCTCCTCATCCTGCCGCTGGTCATGCGCTTCTCCTACAGCTTCTCCAGCGAGCAGCTCCAGCCCGTCATCGGCCTGGGCGCCTTCCTCGGACTCTGCGGCGGGCTGCTCCTCGCCTTCGGCATCATGTTCCAGACCCCCCTGCTGCTCATCTTCCTCGTCGCGACTGGCGTCGTCCGCCTCGAAACCCTGCAGCGCACCCGCCGCTACGCCGTCATCGCCATCCTCGTCCTCTCCGCGCTGCTCACCCCGCCCGACGTCACCAGCCAGATGATGCTCGCCCTCCCCACCTGGCTCCTCTTCGAGGCAGGCCTCCTCGTCGCACGCGCCTTCGCCCCCAAGCTCGACCCGACATGACCCCGTTCACTTTTACTCCGCAGGCCGCCGACGCAGGCGCCCCTCTCGACCTTCACGCCCGCTTCCGTCTCGAACTCCCCGCCGACGCAGGCTTCGCCCTCAAGGAACGCGCCCGCGAAATCGCCACCAGCGTCTCCCTGAAATGGCCGCGCCCCATCGTCACCGCCGCCTTCGTGCCCGCCTCCCGCGCCCACGAACGCCTCGCGCGGCTCCTGCGGACCCCTGAACTGCCACCGCAGGCATACGAACTTGCGCTCGACGAAAACGGCGCCCTGCTCAAGGCCTCCGACGACGCAGGCTTCTTCTACGCCCTCCTCTCCCTGCAAGAAGCCCTCACCACGTCCTCGAACCGAAGCGCGTGCGTCCTGCGCGCCTCCTTCGCCCCCGCCCTCCCCGTGCGGGGCTACATGCTGGACATCTCGCGCGACAAGGTGCCTACGATGGAGACGCTCTTCGCCCTCGTCGACACCCTCGCCTCCCTGCGCTACAACCAGCTCCAGCTCTACACCGAGCACACCTTCGCCTTCGCCGACGACGCGCCCGCATGGCGCGGCTACTCCCCCATGACGCCCGAGGAGATCATGCGCCTCGACGAATACTGCGCAAGGCGCTTCATCGAGCTCGTGCCCAACCTCAACTCCTTCGGCCACCTCGGAAAGTGGCTGTGCCACCCCGAATACGCCCATCTCGCCGAACACGAAAAGCCCTGGCTCTACGAGCCCTGGGGCTCCTGGATGCACGACGTCATCTGCCCAGGACCAGAGGCGGAGGCCTTCATCGCCCGACTCTATGACGAAATGCTCCCGAACTTCACCTCCCGCACCCTCAACGTCGGCTGCGACGAGACCCTCGAACTCGGCTCAGGACGCTCCAGGGAGCGCTTTCCAGGCGTCCCCGCCTCCACCCTCTACCTCGACTTCCTGAAGACCATCGCCCGCCTCGCCCGCGAACGCGGCTTCCGCATCCAGTTCTGGGGCGACATCATCCTCAAGCACCCCGACCTCATCCCCCAGCTCCCGCCAGACTGCACCGCCCTCGCCTGGGGCTACGAGGCAAACGACATCTCCGCCGACGCCTGCCAGGCCTTCCAGAACGCAGGCGTCCCATACCTCGTCTGCCCAGGCACTTCCACCTGGAACTCTTTCGCGGGACGCCGCGACGTCATGCTCGCCAACCTCAGGACCTCCGTCGCCAACGCCATCCGATACGGCGCGCAGGGGCTCCTCCTCACCGACTGGGGCGACCACGGCCACTCGCAATACTGGCCCGCCTCCTGGCCAGGCCTCACCGCCGCCGCCCTCGCCGCCTGGAACGGCGCCCTCCCCGCAGAAGACGACCTCGCCCGCCTCGTCGACCGCTTCTTCCACACCAGCGGCGCTGGCGCGCGCATACTCGCCCTCGGCGGCATCGCCGACGCCCTCCAGCCGCGCATCCACAACCGCGCCCACCCCTTCCAGGCCTTCCGCGACCACGGCAAGCGCGCCCGCGACCTCGGCATCACCGCGGAGGCCTGCGCCGCCCTCCGCGACGACCTCGACCACCTCCCGCCCGTCGACGACGCCCCTCGCCTCGTGCGCGACGAACTCGCCCAGACCGCGGAATGGATCCGCGCGGGCCTCGACCTCATCGCAGGGACGCCCGCCGACTGGGAGGCCCGCGCAGACGCCCTCCTCGCCGAGCACCGCCGCCTCTGGCTCGCCCGCAACCGTGAAGGCGGCCTCCACCACAGCTGCGCCCTCCTCCGCGCCGACTTGACGCCAAAGGCCTAATTCGACGCCGCTTCCGCTGGCAGAATCGCCGCGATACGATACATTAGCAGAGAATCCGCATTTCACCCACACCGTCACCCACCGAATGGAAACCTCGCCCCTGCTCCAGCGCCTCTCCTCCTTCGACGCCTGGGAGCGCGCCCACGCGCTCGCCGCGCTCGCCGCAACCACCGACTTCCCCGCCGAAGTCCCCGCGATGAACATGCACGTGCACTCGTTCTTCTCCTACAACGGGGAAGGCTGGTCGCCGTGCCGCATCGCCTACGAAATGAAGCGCCTCGGCCTCTATGCCGCCGCCCTCTGCGACTTCGACGTCCTCCAGGGCATGTCCGAGTTCCTCGCCGCAGGCGACCTCCTCGGCTTGCGCACCGCCGTCTCCTTCGAAAGCCGCGTCTTCTTCCCCGAGTACGCCGACGCCGAAATCAACTCCCCCGGCGAACCCGGCGTCTTCTATTTCATGGGCGCGGGCTTTGTGAACCGCCCTGAGCCGGGCTCGCCGGCCGAGCGCACCTTCGCCGCCATGCTGGAGCAGTCCCACCGCCGCAACCGCGCCCTGATCGCACGCATCAACGCTGCCCTTCCCGCCGCGCATCTCGACTACGACCGCGACGTCCTCCCCATCACCCCCGACGGCAATGCCACCGAGCGCCACATTGTCCGCGCCTACTATGACCTGGCCATCCGCGAGCAGGAATCCGATAGGGCCGCCAAGGCCTTCTGGGCCAAGTGCTTCGGCGCCGACGCCGGCGACCTCGCCGACAAGGACGCCAACCCGATGAACGAGTGGCTCCGCGGCAAGCTCATGAAGAAGGGCGGCCTGGGCTATGTCCAGCCCACCCCGGACACCTTCCCGCCCATTGACGAGGTCATCGCCATGATCCGCGAGTGCCGCGCCCTGCCGACCTCCGCCTGGCTCGACGGCCCCCTGCCCGGTGAGGCCGACCCCGGCGACCAACTCGACTGCCTCCTCGAAAAGGGTCTTGAAATGGTCAACATCATCCCCGACCGCAAC
>JAEEGL011738602.1_pt1 | contig 15451 bp, 8 predicted proteins | sample 9134231 | NCBI WGS metagenome assembly JAEEGL01 (sample SAMN16246548, study PRJNA631951) | gut metagenome | biome: gut microbiome; feature: rumen; material: fiber-attached | host: Bos | place: Iran: Karaj | collected 2018-10
CTTGTTCCAGGTTACCTTGGCATGGGAGGCTTTGTTTTCGCGTCCTGTGGGAAGGAAACGCTGGCGGTAGAGTGTGCAGTAGTCGGAGGGCTTGTTGTGTCGCTCGTTGAGTGTCGGGATTCCGTATTCGGCGGTGCGCTGTTCGAACAGGTCAAGGAGTCGCCCCACTTCGTTCTCATCACGGTCGGTTTCTGTGCGGGCAAGCTCCAGTTGGGCATACTGCAGGGAGAGGCGGGATATGCGCACACGGCGCAGTAGTTCGGCATCGTTCATCACGGAGGCCTCGGCCTCGTCGAACAGTTGGTTGTAGGTCTTCAGCAGGGTGGGACGCAGCATGCCGTTCTTGTGGCTGATGGGCGAGTCATATATCCATAGGGGTATGTCGCTGGCAAGCAGTGCACCTTGCATGATTTTCAGGTATTGGTAGAGGGGTTGGGCGGCGGCACCATAGTAGCCGCTCAGGAAACCGCGCATCAGTGAGTCGGCATCCTGATAGGGGTTCCACATCAGCTTGGCCATCATATAAGTGCGCAGTTCCGCAAAATCGGTGCCCTTGGTGCTGTTTATCTGCTCAAAGACTTTCGTGGCATGGTGCTCTTTGAAAAGCTGCAGGTTGCGCTGGATGATATGGAAATTGGGGAAGGGCGAAACGACATTGTCGAAGTTGATGCCATAGTCCCATACGAAAATGTTGTTGGAGATGGCCGACCACCCCTCAAGGGCGCGCATGAAGTCCTGACCGCTGGCGTTGTCGGTAAGTGGAACCTCGCGTTTGCAGTCGATGTCGCATAGCATGATGTTCACGTTGGGCAGCGGACGGGTGTGGCGGGGAGGATGCATGCTGTAAAGATAGGCCAGCGTGGAGAATTCTTTGTCGGGGTAAAGCTCTGCCAAACGGTTCATAAACCGTATCAGATTGCCGGACGGAGAACCTTCCTCCTCGTCCACAGCACGACACGTTTCGCACTGGCATTGGGTGTTGTTGCCGTCGTTCTGGCTCACGGAGATAGTGTGCAGACCGGGATGGGCCTTGAAGATGGAGTCTATCTTTTGGCAGGCGGCGGTGAAAACTTCCTCATTGGTCAGGCACCATTGGCTGTGGTCGCCGGGCTGGCGGCGGCCGTTCAGCATCGAGTACCATTCGGGGTGTGCGTTGCCATAGACTGACGAGGGCAGCAGCCGGTTGAAGGTGTGTACCCAGAGGTCACCTGCAAAAAGCTGCTCATGACTTTCAAGTGCGAACCAGTCGCGGAAGTCGGGGTCGTCATTGCCGTAACTCTGGGTTTGCCTGAACCCGAAAGCGGGGGTCTCTGTGAGGTGTATCTGGGGCAGAAGAATGTCTTTCTTCTGACTGACTTTCCATGCTTTGTAAGCGTAGTAGTGGGTGTCGAGATAACGTTCTAGAAGAGCTACAACACCATTGATGGCACCGCTGCCGCCACCGGTTCGCACATGAAGCGTACCGTTCTCGCAGTCAAGTGAAAAACCGTCTTCACCGGCGCTTTCGCTCTTTCCGCCTATCAGTATGCAGCCCTTCTTTTCTTTTGAGTTCGGTGTGGCATTGCTCACAGGTAGTGTGGTGCCGCTCATGCGCTCCACAAAGGTGTTGAGCAGCTGGGCTGCACGGTGACTGATGACAGTGTCGCCGGTACAAATGATACGGGTCTGTGCCTTGCCTTTCCTGACAAGTGTTATTTGTGCGGTGCCCAATAGGGGCAGAAAGCATAGCACAAACCCTGCGAACAGTCTATTGCAGAATGAGTTGTTCATATTTCAGAGGTTCTCCTTCGTGCAGCATCTCCACGGCGCGAAGTCTAACGTAGCGGCAGTCGGTGGGAGTGAAATACACATGCTGCATGATGGGATTGTTGCGAATGTTGGAGAATTCGCCCGCTGTCACAGGGCGAAGGGTTTCAGGGGTGATGCCCGCAAGTATCTCATAGTGGGTCACCACACCATTGGCGGCGGGCTGATAGTGCAGACTGCTTACGGTGCGACGCTGTCCCAAGTCAAGCGTCACGGTGCGGGTGTCGGAACTGCCCACTGTGGTGTAGGCCAGTCCTTTCAGCGTCTCCTGACTCTCCTCGTAGCTTTCCTGCGCATTGGGGGCGTAGTATGCACCGGCACCGCTCAGACATAGCGGTCCTCGCGACTTCGTTATTCTTACGCGCAACTGTTTGGTCTCAACGGGCTTGAAGCGCAGCAGGCGTTTGTAGCCTATGGTGGTGGTCTCTTCTTTCATCCTGACGGGCAGCCAGTTCTTGCCTTGCAGGTATTCCACACTGAAGGCTTCTACCCGCTGGCCTAAGGGGATGTATTCTTGAAGCAGCATACGGTTCACTGCAGTAGGGCGTTTGAAGTGGAAGGTGAGTGTGGCGGTGGTGACACCGTCGTGGGTGGCCCAGTAGGTGTCATAGTTGTCATCTGTGAGGGCCTTGAGCGGATAGAGTTTGTCACGGGTGTCGGTGGCAGTTATCTTTGCGTTCTTCAGCAGGTTGGTTTTCAACTCAGCGGCCACGCGTTTGTGATAGTCCACGGCATGGGCTGAGTCGATGGGGTGGATGAGACCCTCACGGTCGACGGGAAAATTGATTAGGAAGGTGCCGTTGTGACCTACACTGCGGTAGTAGAGGTCGGTCAGTTGCTCCACACTTTTCACCTTGTCGTCTTCTTTCTCATGGTAGAACCAGCCCGGACGGATAGAAACATTGCATTCGGCGGGCACCCAGGTGTCACCGTCGGCATGGCCTTGCTGCAGCTCGGGATAGTGCTCGTAGCCGGGATATACCTCGTTGATGCGCAGTAGCGACCAGTTGGTGGCAAAGGCATAGCCGCTCTCGTTGCCTACCCAGCGGCAGCCGGGACCGCCGTCGGAGAAAATGATGGCCTGGGGCTGAAGACGTTTCACTGTGGCATGGGCTCGGGGATAGTCATAGTAGGTGCGGCGGTCTATCCTGCGGGTCTCTTTGGCACCGCCATACCAACCGTCACCGCCATTGGCACCGTCGAACCATACCTCAAAAATGTCGCCGTATTGGCTCAGCAGTTCTTCGAGTTGGCTGTGGAAGTATTCTACATATAAGGGTGTGCCGTAAAATGCCTGGTGGCGGTCCCACGGCGATAGGTATAGGCCCAACTTGAGTCCGTATTCGCGGCAGGCGGCGGCCAGCTCGCCCACAATGTCGCCCTTCCCGTCTTTATACGGGGTGTTGCGGATGCTGTAGTCGGTGTATTTTGTCGGCCACAGGCAGAAACCGTCATGGTGTTTGGCGGTTAGAATGATGCCTTTCATGCCGGCCGCCTTCACAGTGGCGGCCCATTGGCGGGTGTCAAGACGGGTGGGGGCGAAACTGCTCAGAGGGGCGTCGCCATAGCCCCATTCTCGGTCGCCGAAGGTGTTGGGCCCGAAGTGGATGAAGGCGTAGGTCTCCAACTGTTGCCAGGCCACTTGATAGGGGGTGGGAAGCGGACCTACAGGGGCGGGGGGCGTAGACTGGGCTGTGGCGGTGAGAACACAGGAAAAGACAAGAGGGGTAATGAGATGACGGAGTGGGTGCATGGCTATTTCTTTTTGGTTGTGGTCAGGGTGTAGGAATAGGGGCGGTCTTCATCGGCGGTACCACGATGTTTATTGGGTTGGGTGGACAACTCAAAGCGTAGTTGGGCTCCGTTGAGCAGGTCGGCGTGCTCGTAGTAGGTCTTGGTGTAGGGTGTGCCGTTCAGGGTGGCATTCTGTATGTAGTGGCCTTCACCTGTTGATTGGATGTCGACAGTGTGGCCGTTTTCCAAGTGCAGCTTGATATGACGGAAATAGGGGGTGCCGGCGGCGTATTGGGTGCTGCCGGGGCAGACGGGATAGAAACCCATGCTTGAGAAGACGTACCAGGCTGAGGTCTGGCCATTGTCCTCGTCACCGCAGTAGCCGTCGGGCAGAGCGGTGTACAGTTGGTCCATCACGCGCGGTATCCAGTATTGGGTCTTCCATGGTTCACCGCTGTAGTTGTAGAGGTATATCATGTGCTGGATGGGCTGGTTGCCGTGGGCGTAGTTGCCCATGTTCATAATCTGCATCTCACGGATTTCGTGGATAGGGAAGCCGTAGTAACTGTCGTCGAATACAGGGGGCAGGTTGAATACGGAGTCGAGCATGGCATTGAAGTTCTGTTTGCCTCCCATCAAGTCAATGAGTCCCTGCGGGTCGTGGAACACTGACCATGTGTAGTGCCAGGAATTGCCCTCGGTGAAGGCGTCGCCCCATTTCAGGGGATTGAAGGGGGACATGAAGGTACCGTCGGCGTTCTTGCCGCGCATCAGATTGGTCTCCTTGTCAAAGAGGTTGCGGTAGTTGAAGGCTCGACGGGCGAAAGGACGCAGCTCTTTTTCTTTCTTGCCCAACACCTTGCCCAGTTGGTAGATGCACCAGTCATCGTAGGCATACTCAAGGGTGCGTGCGGCGCTTTCGTTTATCTTTACATCGTAGGGTACATAGCCTAACTTGTTGTAATATTCATAACCTAACCGGCCGGTGGAACTTACGTCGGGATGTACAGCTTGGGTGCCGTGTACCACGGCTTCCCACAACTTGTCAATGTCGTAGCCGCGGAGACCTTTGATATAGGCGTCGGCCACCACCGAGGCTGAGTTGTTGCCCACCATGCAGCCGCGATGGCCGGGACTGGCCCACTCGGGAAGGAAACCGCTCTCAAGATAGACGTTCACAAGACCTTCCTGCATCTTCTCGTTCATCGAGGGATAGAGCAGGTTGAGCAGTGGGAACAGACTGCGGAAGGTGTCCCAAAAACCGGTGTCGGTGAAGAAATAGCCGCTGTGCACCTGACCGTCGTGAGGACTGTAATGGATGGGCTGACCGTCAGCGCCTATCTCGTAGAGGCTGCGGGGGAAGAGCACGGAGCGGTAGAGGCAGGAGTAGAAGGTGCGCAGGTGGTCGATGTTGTCGTCTTCCACCTCCACACGGCCCAATACCTTGTTCCAACATTGACGGCCTTTGGCTTTCACTTGTTCAAGATTGCCGTCCAGTTCCTGCAGGTTACGGACGGCTTGTTCCTCACTGATGAAGGAGGAAGCTACACGCACATTCACAGCCTCGCCGCGGCGGGTCTTGAAACTCACGATGGCGCCTACATGGTCATCCTGAACATTCTGTGCGCCTGGCTCTATCATGCTGTCGTGTACACAGGCATAGCGCTCGATGGGCTTGTCGAACACCAATACGAACCAGTTTTTGAAGTTGGAGGGAACGCCACCGCTGTTTCGGGTGGTGTAACCGACTATCTTTCGCTCAGAGGGAACTACACGCACGTAAGAGCCTTTATCAAAGGCATCCACCACTACGTTGGCTTTGTCGGTCTCCGGAAAAGTGAAACGCATTGCCGCTGCACGCTCGGTGGGGGCTACCTCGGCAGTCACATCATAGTCGGCCAAGTAGACCTTGTAGTAATAGGGCGTGGCGGTCTCGGCCTTGTGTGAGAACCAGCTGGCGCGCTCGTCCTCGTCAAATACTGGCTTGCCGACGGTGGGCATGATGGAGAACTGGCCGTAATCGTTGATCCAGGGACTGGGTTGGTGGGTCTGTTTCAGACCGCGTATCTTGTCGGCTGAGTAGGTGTATTGCCAACCGTCGCCCATCTTGCCGGTTTGCGGCACCCAGAAATTCATTCCCCAGGGCATGGCGATGGCGGGATAGGTGTTGCCGGTGGAAAGGGAGAATTTCGATTCGGTGCCCACTAAGGTGCTGACATAATCCACGGGGCTTTTCTGTTGTCCCATCAGGGTCACTGCATTGAGCAGGAACAGGAGGGTGATGGCTTTTTTCATAGTAATGTATTGATTATGTTTTTCCAGGGCAATGCCTGCCCTCGCTTATTTTGCAAAATTAAAAAAAAAACTTATAACGGTGGTCTGTACAATACAAAATGTGTGATAAAATGATGGTTATTTTCTCAGGTAGAGTACTGGCTAAAAGAAGAAAGACGATACAAATGCATCGTCTTTTTCTTCATCCTGTTCATGCTTATATATAAAAATGATGGAGTTTCTTCCAAAAAACTTTACTTTGGATGAGGAGAGTAGTCTTCCATGTTTTCAAGGATATGGTTCACAGTATCTTCTTTGCCAGGGACCTTGGCACAATTAGAACCGTTTATCAGGTGAAGCCATTTCTCATCAATTAGTTGGAGAGAGTCGCTATGGAGTATGTCATTGTAGCTCATACCTTTTTTCGTTCTCTTCATTCGTGCGGATCTGATTCTTGCAAAATGTCCCATTTCAAACTTGTAATGCTTGTATATGCGTAAGTAGTTTGAACCGCCGGAGTCTAAGTAATAATCGCCTATGAAAACAGGAAGGAAATCGGGATTACGGAATTCTATCTTGTCAAAATTGAAAATACACCATCCAGGCCATAGATACCATACTCGTTCAAAAACGCGTGGTACTCCGATGAAGTGTTTATTGCCCAACACCTCTGTCATGTTGCAATCGAGGGTGGGGAAGATATCGTGGTCAAGAAAAGCGAATCGGATGGGACGGCGTGGCTTTATGAAATGGTAGAAAAGCCAATTCAGGGCTGCACCATGAGAGTTGCCGTTCCAGAACAAAGAAGTGCAATTATATTTGTTGATGTAGGAAGGCACTTCCACATATTCCACATTCTCTTTAGCGCAAATCTCCTTTATGAGTCTACGTTTAGCCGAATCAGTTGAATTGTCAGCAATGATGTGGCGGTAGTCGTTGTCCTTGACATGCATCTTCACCATTTCAATTTGTTTGCGAATCAAACCTTCATGGTTGAATGCAATCGTTATGAGGAACATGCCGCAACGTTTGCCTGGCTCATCAAAGACTGACAAAGGTACGTCTGCACCCCGTTTTGAGAGCCAGTATAACCATTTGCCATGTATCTTGAAAGATAGTTTATAGAATCTACCTTTATTACTCTTTCTATTGAATGCGATATCTTTTTGCATGACTGCAAATATAGATAAAAGTGGGGAATTATAAGCCAATCCGATAAAGTATTTCTCTTTTCTTTAGAGGAAAGATAATAATAAATGCGAGGAATGTAAAACAAATATCATTGTTTTTGTCTCTAAACTCCTATATATTTACCCATGAAGAAGATGGTACCCGTGCTCATCTCGCGGATAAGGTAAATGAAAGGCCGGTCAGCGTGAAAGTCCACTTTTTTAGGACGTGTGAGTTGACCGCCTATTGCCGAGCCTAAGGCCATTTCTGCCACAGTCACAGCAGAGGCTTTGGTGCCTTCTTCGTTCACTTCTATTTTCGCCTTCTGCTTCATCTCGCTCACATATAGGGGGACGTTGCTGATTTTGGAGAAATTGGCATTGGGGGCGAATGCGTTGGGCATGCCCATTTTCGACAATACGTCATTGAGCTTGGTATCGCTCTCAGTGGTGAAGAGGGGCAGCAGGATGTCTACCTCGGCTCTGTACATGTCACGGATGGCACCGTTTACCTTGTCGCCGTCGAGACGGCTTATGATATCGTCGGTGCTCTTCCCCTCCTGAGGCAGCAGCACATACATGCAGTAGCCTTTGTCACCATAGGGGAGGGCAAGGATGGAGAAATCGTCGTTGAAGCCGTATTCGGCGTAGGCATTGCGGTGCATCAGTTTCTTTTTCGTCTTCTTTCCGTCGAGCTGGGTGAAATCGGTTGTGCGAGTGTCTTTCGGATCGAATTTCTGGTTCCAGGTGGCCTTGAAATAGATGGCGTTGAGCACAACCATCATCATCGTGGGGTCGAGCTCATCGATGATACTGGGTATCATACCTTGGGTGTGCTTTTTGCACCAGTCGTTGATCTTTTTCTTGCTGCTGTCCTTGCCGAAGTTGAGGGCTTCTATCTGAGCAAAGTAGTTGTCGCTGACTGTCTTTTCGTAGTCTTTTTGAAGTGTAATGCCTGCAGCGGAGTTTAAATTGATGGCATTGGCGGTCTCCACCGTAACACCACTGTCCACAAACGGGGCTTCCGTCAGCATCTTCTTGCAGAAGGCGTTGATGGCGTCCCTGTCTTCGCCAAAGCCCAACAAGGAGGTGATTTCATCGCGGGTCTGTCCTTCAGCGCCTGCATTCAGCATGCCTAACAGGTAGGTCACACTGAGGGGGGACACAATGACGCTCTTTTCCGGAACAAGTTGCTGTACTTCGTGAAACAGACGGCAACCGAAGGTGTTGTTCCGGTCTACGAATTGTTTCTGTTCTGCTGACAACTGGATTACTTTCTTCTCAGGTATCATATAGGTGGTGTGTCGGGCCCAATTGTCAGAGGCCTGCTTCTTCAAAATGCAGCTGGATGTGCTGAAGACGATGATGAAGGCAAAAAAAGGAAGATAATGGTGGTTGCGCATAGTATTTTTTATTATTAAACGGGAAGACGGGTGAAAGATTGTTTTTTGTCTTCATCTTTTTATGAGTCTTGTCGGAAATCATAAAAGATGAGTCCTGTTGTGCTATTGGGTTTCAGAAGTGGATAAAGAAAAAATCTCCGCAACAGTCATCGTTGCGGAGATTTTTATAATTGTACAATAGAAGATTTTTAGCTCTTCTGATCGCAGTGCTCACCTTAGTAGAGTGAGTAGTAGTTTTCTTTTGCCCAGAACAACTTGGTGTAGTAACCGGTTCCCTCGCTGTAGTTCAGCTTGACGGCTGCTTCATAATTGTCCTTGTTGTAGCTGCTCTCGTTGCTCGGGTAGGGCAGACGATGAGGAGGTGTGGGATAGTCGTTCTGCTGGGTGTCACGGGCGAACTTCACGTTCGGGAAACCAGTGCGGCGCACCACGTTCCAAGCCTCAAGCTCGTTCAGATAGCCGAAGTTCAGCCACAGCTGGGTGGCGATGACACGCTGTGAGGCGTCCCAAATCTTCTCGGCGTAAGCGGTGAAGTCGTCGGTGGTGGGAACTACCAGCTCACGGTATCCTTTGTAGCTGTCGTTACCTGCCTTATGGAGCGAGGAGTGGGTCTTCATATCCCAGTAATACTGTTCGGAGAGCACCACACCATTCACGAAGTTGGTTTTGGCTTTAGCGGCATCGGCATTTACACCATATCCCATCAGATAGGCCTCAGCCTTGCTCAGGGCTACCTCTGCGGCACTGATCCATACACCGTTCAAGTTGGCATTGCCCTGATAGGTTTGATGACCTGCGAAAGCTATAGAGTCGATGTAGCAATAGTAGTTGGCATGCAAATTATTGTCTCTGGCAATATATTCCTTGTTCTTCTCATCGGCTATAGAGCTGATCTGAGCGCTGGTCAGAGCATTGTTGTAAGCCACATACTCGCCATCGGGGTTGCAGTCGTAGATAGCGGGAAGACGCGGGTCGGTGTTGGCATCGGGTATACCGTTGGCAGGCACGTTCATAGCGTCAAGCATGGCCTGTGAACCGGAACCTTCGGAACGGCCGGCCAGAGCCTGTGAGATGCTCTTGCCATAGTTGAAGTTGTCGGTCTGGGTGTCACCGTTCACACCGATATTCTGCTCATTGGTCTCAATAACAGGATACTTGGAAGGATTGTTCAGAATCTCACCGATGGCAGTGCGGGCTTGTGATGTCAGGTCGCCGTTGGTGGCCAGGTGAAGGGCGATACGCAGACGCAATGAGTTGATGTAGCGCTGCCAAATGTCGGCGCTACCGCCTGCGCAGGTGAAGTCTTGAGACTTAAGCGAATTAAGTCCGATGGGGCTCAGGTTGCCGGCGGCAAAGTAGTCGCCTACTTCCTTCAGGTCATCAAGTATCTGCTTGTAAACTTCAACGTCGTCATCATAAACGATGTCTGCTTTAGCTCTTGCATAGTCACCATCCATCCACAAGGTACCGGCACCTTTGTAGGGAGCGTCGCCCCAGATAGAGAGTACCTCGTGAAGCTGTGCCTGCATCACACTACGGCCCAACAGGAGGAAAATCTTGTTGGCATCTTTCTGTCCGTCGGGAAGATTGTTGTAGGCGTTCTCCAGCACACGATACTGGGTAAGCATGTTGTAGAAGTCCATCCAGCGGGTGTTGAAATAACCCTCACTGGCGCCACGGAAACGACCACGGCCGTTGGAATTGCCAATCACACCTGAGAAACATCCGGATGTGGTTGACTGGGTATAGTAGCGGAAATATACCGGGTTCATCCAGGTGTTGCCGGTTTGAAGAATGCCCGTGAACACCTGCGGGACACCCACTGTAGAGGTCTTGGAGGGGTCTGCGTACTTCTCATCGTAGTCTGAGTCAGAGCAAGAAGCAAGCGTCATAAGTCCCATGGCGGCAAAGGCCAGATAAATTATCTTTTTCATATACATTTTCTATTTAAAAAGTTCCTAATTAGATAAACAGAATAGTTTAAGTATAACTTAGAAGCTTGCACGGAGCGATAAACCGAAGGTACGTGCACTGGCGGTAGAACCACCTACCTGTGCCTGATATACCCAATTGGTTCCGTCGGTTGTCTCTGCATCGAACAACTTAAGTGAACGGTAGAAATAGAACGGGTTGCGGGCGAAGGCCGAAACGGTCAGGTTGTTGCAACCGAACTTCTTCGTAAAGGTGCGGGGAAGCGTGTAGGCCAGACTGATCTCACGGCACTTCAGGTAGCTGTTTTTCTGAACGGCTTCCTCATAGCTCTGGGTTGAGCTGGTTCCCCATCCATACTGCATGTCGTTGATAGCGAACTGGGTAACCACCACATTGTTGGGAGTACCGTCAGCGTTCACACCTTTCTGGATAACACCATTGTCGTAAACATAGCTCTCGCCTACCTTTGTTACACCACGCTCATAGTTGGAGGGAGCGTCGATGATATGGATGGAGCTAACATTGTCGATACTCTGATTTCCGTCAACAACATCGCAGTAGTAGTAGATACCGCCGCTCTTGCCGTCACGTACGCCAACAGCGTCCTTGATGATACCGGTATCCATGTAGTACTGCCAAGGCTGGTTGATCACGTCACCGCCGATGCGGAAGTCGAACGACATGTCAAGGGTGAAGTTCTTCCAGGTAAGGCTGGTACCGAAACCACCAACCACCTTAGGCATGGCGTTACCTACCTTGCGGCGTTGTGAGACATCGGTCACATAGTAACCGTCCTGAGTCAGCTTGCCAAGGTCTTCCTTGATGGAGAGTGTCTTGTTCTCCAATACTTCGTCCAGTTCAGGACCGGTCGACATCAACGAGCCATCGCTCATGCGATACAGATGTTTGTGCACGAATGAGTAGAAGTCACCCATAGGCTCTCCGACGTGTGACTCGATGGTAGCGGCACCGTTGTCGAAGTTGGCGTGTGAAAGAACGTCAAGACCGTCGGCCAATTTCTTCACCTCATTCTTGTTCCAAGCAATGTTGGCACGGACATCCCAACGCCAGTCTTTGTTCTCAAACGGTGTGCCGTAAGCGGCGAACTCAATACCCTTGTTGGTCAGGTCACCGATGTTCATCCATATGCTTTGACCACCCATGGCGGCGGCGGCTGTTGTCTGGAGCAGCTGGTCCTTGATGTCATTGCTGTAGAAGGTGAATTCGAAACCTAAACGGTTCTTCAAGAACTTGCTTTCAACACCAATCTCAAACTCTCTCTTCTCCTCAGGTTTTAGACTTTCATTACCTACACTGGTTTCCATGTAGTTGTAAACGATGTCGTCGGGGTGCTTCACGGTGCCTTGACTAAAAGCATTATTGGCACGGTATATACCAGGGTCGTTACCTACGATACCATAGCTTAAGCGTAACTTACCGTAATCGTACCATGACGGACGATTGTCCTTCAGCAGTTCTGTGAAAATAAAGCTGGTAATGATAGAGGGATACCAGAACGAGTTGTTGCCGTTCTTTAAGGTTGAAGACTTCTCGTTGCGGATGGTTCCTTCAATGTAGGCCCAGTTGTCATAACCGTAAGAGGCGGTCAGGAAGGCACCGGTGCGCAGCAGGTGTCTCTCGTCTGAAGAGGCGTTCTTTGCACCTACAGAGGCATACAGGTTGAACCAGTTCTCCTGGCTCAGACCCTTGCTGGTGCTTACGTTCGAGAGATAGTAGGTCTCCTGACGGGCATTGTAACCCAGGTTGGCCTGCACATTGTGCTTGTCGGCAAAAACCTTGTCGAAGGTCAGCATCACGTCACCGTAGACAATGTCATACTGACTGTTGGCCAGAGAGTAGCTGTCGCTGTACTCTCCGTTGGTGGAGAAGATGTGGGCGTTCTCAGCATAGTTCTTGTTCTCCTGACGGTCGGAGGTGAGGTCGGTAGCCACACGGCCGCTCAATGTCAGACCAGGGATAATCTCCCAAGAGGGATTCACACTGGCAATCAAACGGTTGTGGTATTCCTCCTGAGTCTTACCCATGATGTTCCAGAAATATTCGTCAATCAGAGAGGTGGAACCCATCGGGGTGTAGAGGAACTGCTCGTCTGGAGTCAGCGTATTGGCGGTACCGCCGTTGCCAGCATAGATACTGTTCTTGTAGCCAAGGCTGGTCATGGTGTGCTCACGGATGTACTTCACATCAGTGAAGGAGCCGAACATACCCGAGTAGTTCTGAACGATACGGGTGATACGATACGGGCGGTTCTTGATATACTGATTCAGGTAGGTGGCATTGTAGTTCAACTTCACATTCTTCAGAATGTTCAGAGTACCTGCCAAGTTGAAGTTGTGCTTGTGGTTGTTGGAGTTGAACTGCATGGACTCCACATCATTATAGGTGTAGGAGAAACGAACGTTGTTCTTCTCGGTGCTGTTGGTGATGGAGACGTTGTAGTTCTGATTGAAACCGGTGCGGAACACCTCGTCCCACTGGTTGCCGCCGATGGCCTCATACGGACGAACGGTGCCGTCGAAGTAGGTCACCTTCTTGCTTGAGTCGTAACGGGGACCATAGGAGTAATAGGTCTCACGGCCGGGAGTGGTGATGGTATTGCCGTCACGGTCTACGCGTGTCTGACGGAAACCGGTCAGAGCTTCAGGAGCGTCATTGCGGCCAAATGCCCAGTTGTCATAACCGGGACCGAATTCGGTCTGCATGTCGGGCATGTAGGCCAGGTTATCCCAGCTCACGTTGGCTGCGAAGTCCACATGGGTACCGCCACCGTTGGTACCCTTCTTCGTGGTAATCATCACGACACCGTTGTTACCCTCAGAACCGTAGAGGGCGCAAGCGGCTGCACCTTTCAGAATAGAAATGCTCTCGATGTCCTCAGGGTTGATATCCACCAAACCGTTAGAACGGATGCGCTGGTCGGTCCAGTAGCCTTCGTTGTTGGTGTTACCGTTGCGGATAGGCATACCGTCCATCACAATGAGAGGCTGGGTGTTACCGGTTATTGAGGTAAGACCACGAACGGTCATGGACACGGCGGAGACGTTACCACCAGGAGCGGCATTCACACGAACACCGGCTGCCTTACCGTAGAGGGCGGAGGCAAAGTTGGGAGCACCTGTCTTCACAAGGTCCTCGGCTTTCACCTGGCTCACAGCGTAACCTACCTTACGGGCATCTTTCTTGATACCAAGGGCGGTAACCACCACCTCGCTCAGACCCTGAACGTCTTCCTGAAGAATTACATTCACGGAACCTGCGGCTTTCACTCTCTGAGGAGCAAAACCGATGTAGCTCACATCAATCTGGCTGTTGGCCGGACACTTGAGGAGGAACTCACCGTCTACATTGGTCACTGTTCCCGCTTTGCCACCGACAGCTTTCACTGTGGCGCCAATCACGGGGTCACCGTACTGGTCTACTACGGTGCCTTTCACAGTAATGTCCTGTGCATAGACTCCCACGCTAAAGAGCATGAAAAGCATTGACCATAGAACTCTGCTCAAGAGTCCTCTTGCATTCTTTTCCTTTTCCATTGCTTTTTAATTTTAGGATTCGTTAATGATATTAGGTTATTAAAAAATTGGTTTGATGTCTTTCCCAGATTTATTTTTTAGGTTAAATTGTTTGTAAAAGTAGACAAAATTTTTAAGAAATGGCAAAAATAGTTAAGAAAATGATATTTATAAACCTTTTTTAACAATGTCTTTCCGGATTTATCCTTTTTTGGCAACGAGATATCTACATAATTTTCCAATATTTCTGCATTTACCATCAAATGCCTCTTCTCCCCAATTCCGATTCCTCTGATTATTCTGATTATTCTGATTATTCCGATTATTCCGATTATTCCGATTTCTTCGATTTCTCCCAATTATATCTCTATACTCTTGCCTTTCCTTCCTTCCTTAATAATTCCTCTGCCTCCTTTCGTGCGGGTTTCCCCGTTTTCGTCATGGGCAAGTGTTCCACATGCAGATAGTAGCGTGGTTGCCAATATTGTGTCAATATTTTTTTACATACGGTGCGCACCTGTGCAATGTCATCATCTTCTGTCAAGAGGGCGACGGCTTCTCCGAGCAAAGAGTCTTTTTTCTTGCTCACCATGAAGGGGAGGGTGAGATGTGGTTTCAGAAGGCGTTCCACCTCTTCTATCTGTATTTTGATTCCGCCGGAGCATATCACGTTGTCTTTCCGCCCCAGTATTTTGAACCGTCTTCCATCGGGAGCTATCTCTACAATGTCGTGGGTCACCACCAATTCTTCGGCCACCAGTGGCGCGTCGATGATCAGGCATCCGTCTTTGCCTTGCCGAATGTTCATGCTGTCGAAAGGAGTATACCATTCGCTTGCCTCAGGGCCGTTGAGTCGTCGGAGTGCGATGTGCGAGAGTGTTTCCGTCATACCATAAGTGCTCCACACGGCATGAGGTAGCATTTTCAATGATTTTTCCAGGTTGTCATCGATGGCGCCTCCCCCGATGATAAGGTGTCGGATGCCACAAAGAGCTCTCCGCTCCTCATCATTTTGCAGTGAGTTCACCACCTGCATAGGCACCATGGCAGCCAAGTCGCACCAAACATCAGAGCCCTCTCTCCGATTAGTTTCATCACTCAGCGAGGTAATCTCTTCTTTAAGATTTGCGGCAAGTCCTTTCAGAGGATGTCCCGATGGCTCCACGGCCAGCAGGCGAAGTCCTCTGGTGAGAGCGCGCACTGCCATCATTTTGCCTGCGATGTAGTCCATAGGAAGGCAGAGCAAGGCGGTGTCGCCAGGCTTGAGGCCCAGGAAGTCGCAGGTGATACGTGCCGAGGCCTCCATGCGCCGTTTCTCCACATGCATGGCTTTTGGCGCTCCCGTGGAGCCGCTTGTGTGCACTGTTACAAACTTCTCATTATTATTCCATTCTTCAAGAAAATCTTTATGTGTCATCATGTCGTACCAATGGCTTTATGTTATAGTGCTCCTAGGCTCTATAGTGCTCCTAGGCTCTATAGTGCTCCTAGGCCCTTCTCTATTTTTTCTTCATTCTTTCCTGCTGCAGCAGCACCTCCAGATGGCGTTTTTCCCGGAGCAGCTCTTCTATCCGTTGCTCCAGGATAGGCACCTGCTGAC
>JAEEGL012325346.1_pt1 | contig 15451 bp, 14 predicted proteins | sample 9134231 | NCBI WGS metagenome assembly JAEEGL01 (sample SAMN16246548, study PRJNA631951) | gut metagenome | biome: gut microbiome; feature: rumen; material: fiber-attached | host: Bos | place: Iran: Karaj | collected 2018-10
GCCGGGCTCGCGAGCCTCTTCGTCTTGATCGTCTACAGACAATCCTTTTACCGCTGGCGCGTGTGGTTTCCGGTTCTTCCCGGACAGAATGACCTCGCGCAGTATCCCCGGCGTCTATTATTGGATAGATTTTCTCAGGCCGGACATACTTGCGGACGTGCCAGATTCGCCAGACAAGGGATTTTGACGTGTAGCGTATATGCACCTTGCCCATTCGGACAAAATAGTATATAATACTGGCGTTTGCGGGGGTGTCCCCGCGCGAGAACAAAAAAAGGAGACAACTACAATGAAGACATTAGTGTTTGGCACCGCGATTGCCGCGGTCGCGCTCATCACCGGTTGCGCCCAGGTTGGCGGACCTACGACCAGCACCGCTCTTGGTGTTGGCGGCATCATCATCGACCACAAGGCCCCTGCGTCCTTCAACATCGACAACTCGGTGAAGTGCCTCAAGAGCGGCACCGCCTCGAGCAAGAGCATCGTCATCTTTACGACCGGCGACAGCTCGCTCAAGGCCGCCATGGACGCCGGCGGGATCTCCAAGGTGAACCATGTGGACTACGAGGTCAAGAACATCTTCAACGTCTATTCCGAGGCTACCACGATTGTCTGGGGCGAATAGGCCCCAGTGACCGTTCAAGGCAATTGAATAGGCCTTTTTGCGCCGGGGGCGAGCATTCGCCCCTGGCGTGACAGTCAAGGCGGCGCGTGTCATCGGCAAAAAGGCGCATGAGTGCATGACGTGCGCGAGCCCCCCCTGGCGGGGACGCTTGGACATATTGGATGTTGATTTGCAAGGTATTATGAAGCGAAACTTGTTTTTATTCCTGCTTTGGGATAGAGCCAGAAAATACAAAGCGGAGTTTCGGGGCAGAATAGGCCATGAATTCAAGATACTATGTGAAGTGGAGATGTTTTGGCCGCGGCGTATCCTCTTGCGCCAGATGAGGGCGTTCTACGGATTTGGTTCATGGTTTACATGGTGGAACAAAAGTCGCAAGTGCGGACGCGGGCCATTTCTTGTTTTTCTGGTGGAGGATGCCGATCCTGTCTGGTGCAAGCGTCATGACACGCGGGGGCGTGAGCTTCTGGTGGATGATCGCATATACCAGATGAAGCAAGAGCTTCGCCGAATGACAGGCCATTCAAATATCGTCCATTCCTCGGTTACGCTTGAAGAGACTGCCGATGAGGTGCGGACGCTATTCGGCTGTACGCCGGAAGAACTTGCCGCCGAGAAGAGACTTCCGCCTGCCGACGAACTTGAACGCATGCTTGCAGAAGGCATCATGAAACCAATCGGTGAAGGGATGCGGCGTGTTTGCTGGCGTATCCCGGGATATGGCATGTGTCTGAAGGCCTATCGCAAAGACGACGAAATCCTGGCGGCAGGGAAATTGGATGGCGTCAGGAGGTCCGTAGCCAGGGAAGTCAGGCGTTACCGCCATGACGAGGTACATAATACGTCGTGCCGGGAATGGTACTACCATCAAGAACTTCGTGCCACGTTGCCGAAGGAGCTGTTGGCCATCTTCCCGGAACGGGTGGAACGAATATATCTGCCGGCATACGGCTGGTGCCTTGCCGAGACAGAGCTTGTGAATTTTGACGGCTCCCCGGTTCGGCAGGTAACTGAAGAGATTATTCGCGTTGGGACAGCCGGTACGCCTTATGCCGACATTGGCAGGTTTCGCGCCTTGCGAAAGGCCCTTCCGCCCTTTTTCGCGGCATTGGCTTCAGCGGCCGTGCGCTTCTACGATCCGCCAAACGTTCTTGTGCAGTGGACAGGTCCGGATACGTTTCGTTTGCGCATCGCAGATTTTGAGCCCGAGGCGCGAACCCTAATCGCGCTTGACAGATGGTTTGGCGTCTTTTCGCGATTCAAGTGCCGTCGCCGCTATGGACGTTTTTTGCGTACATTGGGGTTGAAGCCAAAATGGTGATATGGTAAAATTGAGAAATGGTTCCTGAATTGTCGATATCGTGTTGCCTGTCGGACAATTTTGCCCAACATTTCGCGGTGTTGGCCGCTTCTGCGCTGACCAATACGCCCAATGCTTCGTTTAGATTCCACGTGCTTCACAGCAACTTGACCGATGAGCATCTGGCGAGAATACGCAACATGGAAGAGTTGTACCCTGGACGTTGCCGCATCGTCTTCCATCAGGTGTCAGAGGGGGCGTTCAAAGATGCGCCGCGATCCAGCGCACATATCACACATGAATGCTATTTTCGGCTGCTCTTGCCCGGATTGCTTGCGGATGAATCGCGAACTCTTTATCTTGACATCGATATTCTTGTGAAAGGCGACTTGCGGCCGTTGTTCGGGATTGACATTGACGGGTATGCCTGCGCAGCGGTCAACGAGCATGCGTATCCAGATGGTTCGTTGCTGCCCCAAAAGCTGCCTCCCGAGGAACAAACGGGCGACTACTTCAATTCTGGCGTCTTGCTGATGAATCTTGATTACATCAGGGCGCATGGACTGGAAGCGGCTTGTCGCCGCATACTTGCCGAATATGGGCGGCAGATCGGTTATGCCGACCAGGACGTCCTCAACTATGCTTTCCGCAATCGCGTGAAATGGATCTCTCCATGCTGGAATTACCTCGGCAAGTGGCCTAAAGGGTGGACCGGCAGGCGTGAAAAGCCTGTCATTCGCCATTACACAAGCTTCTCCCAAAAGCCGTGGAACTGCAAGGCAACGCGTTTCACATGGATTCCCTATGCAAGATATCTGTTGAAATCATCGTTTCGAGCCCAACTGCCGGCTTTCATCTTGCGGCATCTGCGAGCTTTCCTGTGGTGGCGTTACCATAAGAATTGCGTGCAATGTCTGGACATATTGGGTGTAAGGGTATGGCGGGAGCGTTAGCGGCGCATGTTGTTCAACTCTCCAGATTTTGCATTGTTCTTGCCGGTGGTGTTTTGCCTGTACTGGTTGGCGCGCCGCAACGTGCGCGTCCAGAATCTCTTGGTGGTGGCAGCGAGTTGCGTGTTCTACGGTTGGTGGGACTGGCGGTTTCTCGGGCTTATAGCGTTTACGGCGCTCTGGTCGTACGTGTCGGGGCTCGTTGAATTGAGGCGTTGGGCAGGGAAGCCGTCCCGTATGCTCTTGGTATGCGGCCTGGCCGTCAATCTTGGCGTCTTGGGCTACTTCAAGTACTGCAACTTCTTCATAGGGCAGGCTGCGGACCTGCTGCGCGCAGTTGGGTTCGACCCGCATCTGCCGACGTTGCGGGTGGTTCTGCCTGTAGGCATCTCCTTCTATACGTTTCAGGCGCTTTCATACACGATAGACGTTTACCGCAGGCAGATCCGTCCCACACGCGACCTGGTTGCCTTCTTCGCGTTCGTGAGTTTCTTCCCGCAATTGGTGGCCGGCCCAATAGAGCGAGCCTCGAAACTGCTGCCGCAGTTTCTGCAGGCAAGGCGCTTTGATCACGCGGACGCCGCGCTTGGATGCCGTCAGATGCTGTGGGGATTCTTCAAGAAGATGGTTGTGGCCGACAATTGCGCGGTGGTTGCCGATCGGCTGCTTGATGGCGGCGGTCCGTCCAACGGATTTGGCGTTGGGCTGGGCATGCTCCTTTTCACAATCCAGATATATGGAGATTTTTCGGGATATTCCGACATCGCCATAGGCTGTGCCAGGCTGTTTGGAATAAAGTTGACGCAAAACTTCGCCTGTCCGTATTTCGCGCGTGACGTCGCAGAGTTCTGGCGGCGATGGCACATATCCCTTACGACCTGGTTTCGCGATTATCTGTATATCCCGTTGGGCGGCAGCCGATGCGGCAGATGGCGCCAGATACGCAACACGTTCGTGATCTTCACCGTGTCCGGCCTATGGCATGGGGCGAACTGGACGTTCGTCTGCTGGGGGGTGTTCCACGCTGTCCTGTTTCTGCCGCTCATGCTGGGGGGACGGAACCGCAGGCATCTTGACACGTCAGCGGAGGGGCGCGTGCTGCCGACCTTGCGTGAATTGCGCCAGATGGGCGTAACGTTCCTGCTGGTGGCGCTCGGGTGGACTTTCTTTCGTGCGCCTGACATGCCTACTGCATGCAGCTGGCTGGGAAGCATTGCCGACATGCGCACGTATGCGGCATTGTCCGGCATTTCTGCCGGTAGCCTGTGGGCGGCGCTGGGCGGGACCGCCGTGCTGACGACCATTGAGTGGATCGGTCGCCGCGACTCGTTCGGACTCATGAGGATGCCGAGATGGCGTCTGCCGCGGTGGGCGTTTTACTACGCGCTTGTCCTTGCCATATTCTTCCTTACGCCCGGAGGGTCAAATTTCATCTATTTCCAGTTCTGAAAGCATGATGCGTTTCATAGCCAGAATGCTGCTTTTCTTCTGTCCGCTGATCGTTGTGCTTGGCGGTTGGAGCGGGTATGTGTATTGGGGAGAACTGAAGCTCTACGAGCGAGGGATGGCATTGCCGCAAGATGCGCGCATTGTGGTCATGGGCGATTCGGAGGCGGCGTACGCGTTTGATCCGTCGGAAATCAAGGGACTGGTCAATTTGTCCGCGCAAGGGATGAGCCTGGACCAGCAGTTGTACAAGTTTAGCGACTTGATCCGCCTCAACGGGGAGATCCTTACGAATGCGACGGTGGTGCTGGCGATATCGCCGGCTCGTTTTGCGGCGCCGCTTGGCCCCATGCGGGTAAATGCGTTTGAGGGAAGATATGTGTTTCTAAACCTCGAACATCTGCTGGACGCTGTACGGAAGCTGGATGCCCCTTTCCTGCTGTGGCGCGACCGCGAGCTTGTGGCGCGGACGCATGTGGTCTCGCGCACGTGGCGCAAGACCAGGAAGAACAAGCCCCCAACGAGCGAATGCGTGGGCGGGCATGTGCGTTGGGATCGGTGTGGATTCACGGAGGATCGCACGCGCGCCGAAGAGAAATGCAGCAGATACGCCGCCGTCATTTCGGACTCCTTCGCAAAGGGCGCGGGCGCGGACGCGGAGCGGGTTCTTGGCAAATTGCTTGGGCTGGCGCGGAAGAACGGGGTGCGCGTGGCGCTGGCAACCACGCCATACCACGAGAAGGTGAGGGCGGCGCTTCCGCGGCATGTGAAGGACGGTTTCGCGTCCGGCATGAGGCGCTTGGCCCATGGATGGGACGTGCGTTGGCTTGACTGGCTTGCGATGGAACTGCCTGACGAGGCTTTCCTTGACGGTACGCATGTCAACGCCTTGGGCGGCAAGATGTTGGGAAAGGCGCTTCGCGATGCTCTTTAATTCGTTCGAGTTCCTTTTTTTCCTTCCTGCCGTATTTGCGCTCTACTGGGCGTTGAACCGGTGGCTGCGCCTGCAGAATCTGCTGGTTGTAGTCGCCAGCTACGTGTTTTACGGATGGTGGGACTGGCGGTTTCTTGCATTGATTGCGTTCACCAGCGCGTGGAGCTATTGCGCGGGACTCCTGGAACTGCGCTATTGGGACGATCCCCGCAGCGGCAGGTCAAAGGCCGTCCTGACCGCGAGCCTTGTGGTGAATCTTGGCATCCTCGGCTATTTCAAATACTGCAATTTCTTCCTGGATCAGGCCGTGGCGGCGCTGAGGGCGATCGGTTTTGAGGCGCATGCGTCGACGCTTCAGATCATACTGCCTGTGGGCATCTCGTTCTACACGTTTCAGGCTGCCAGCTACATGATAGACGTCTATAGGAGGCAGATTCGCCCGACAAGGGACCCCGTGGCCTTTTTTGCGTTCATCAGCTTCTTCCCGCAACTTGTTGCGGGGCCTATCGAACGCGCCGTCAATCTCCTGCCGCAGTTTCTGAAGCCCCGCACGTTCGATTATGCGATCGCGGTTGACGGCATGCGGCAGATGCTGTGGGGGCTTTTCAAGAAGATGGTCGTCGCCGACAATTGCGCGGCAGTGGCAAATCACCTGCTGAACGATCCGAGCCAGATCGCCAATGGCACGGCCGTCTGGATGGGCGTATTTTTCTTCACGTTCCAGATATACGGCGATTTCTCGGGGTATTCCGACATAGCCATCGGCAGCGCAAAGCTCTTTGGCATCCGGCTGATGCGCAATTTCGCCTATCCTTTCTTTTCCAGGAGCCAGCACGAGTTCTGGGGGCGCTGGCACATGTCGCTCATGGGATGGTTCAAAGACTACGTCTATATTCCTTTGGGTGGCGGACGCGTATCTCGCTGGAAAAAGGCCCGCAATACGATGATCGTGTTCCTGACGAGCGGACTCTGGCATGGTGCGCGCTGGAATTACGTGATTTGGGGCGCTTTCTATGGATTGATGTTCTTGCCCGGAATCCTGCTCGGGCGGAAGCGGCGCGAATGGATTCCTCTGGAGAACTACGAACGGCCGCTTCCGTCAATTCGCGAGTCTGGTGCGATGGCGCTCACGTTCTTTCTTTTCATGATGGGTTTTGTGGTTTTCCGCGCACCCGACATTTCAACAGCCGGAGCATGGGCGATGTCGATGGCGGGATTGGGGGCGCAGGGGTTTCGGCTTTTGCGCAATGTGCCGCACGAAGCCTCGATCGCGGCGGTGGCCATGTCGTTCATGGTCGTTTCCGAATGGTTCAATCGGCGTTGCGCGTATGGCTTTGCGCGCTATCCCCAAGCGGTGGCACTGCGGTGGGTCATCTATCTGGCGTTTATCTGCCTTCTGGTGACGTATGCGCCGCAAAGCCAGAGTTTCGTGTATTTCCAGTTCTGAGGCGGTGGAGACGATGAAGCGCTTTGTATTCCGATCACTTCTGCTTGCAGCCATCTCCGCCCTGATCTTTGGCGGATGGTCGTGTGCCTTGCTGCGGGCGGAGATCGCAGCCTACCGCTCGGAATGCCGCGCACCGTCGGACAGGACGGTTCTCGTGTGCGGCGATTCGCAGACGGAAGCTTCGCTCGATCCGGAGCGTTGGCCGCAGCTGTTCAATTTCAGTCAAAGCGCGACCGCGCCAGACCAGTCCTATCTGAAGCTGATCGACTTGTTTGCGGCGAATCCGGGACAGTTCAAGACGCTTTTGATAGACCTTTCTCCGCTCGCCCTGTATTCGTACCATCCCGAAAGACCGTTGGCGGACGCCGGACCATGCGCGACTCTTTTTCTGCTGCATTGCCTGCATCCCCAAGAGAACGTACGCCCGCTTTCCGGATTGCCGCGCATTTTCCGAGACACCATATTGGCCAGGCGGACCCGTGCGCTGTGGAAATCGATGCGCAAGGGAAAGCCCTACCGCAGTTCCCTTCGGGGAGGATATCTTGCAACGGACAAGCGGGGGTTCCTCGAATTCCCGGACAAGGTACGCGAGGAAATCGGATGGAAGGCCAACGAGATTAATTCCGCACGTCCTCTTGCGGACAATTCGCCGGTGGTCGCCGTTTTTCGCAAGACCGTTGCGCTGGCGCTGGACAACGGCGCACGTGTGATGTTCATTACGACGCCGCTGCATCGCGCACTTCGCGAGAAGATAGATGGTGAACGGATGTCGTCGTTCCGCACATGGGCGCAGATGTTCGCAAAGGAACTCGAATGTCCGTATTTCGATCATCTGGGCGATGATTTCCCGGACGGCCAATGGCGGGATGCCAATCACTTAAACCGTTTTGCCGCACCGGAATTCACCCGGCGGATCCGCCTTGAGACGGAAAGGGCAGCACGCGCCAAATGAACGAACCTGTGCACATCGCATTCTGCTTCAATTCCGCGTTCACGCCGGTGGCGGCGGTCGCGATATGCTCGGCGCTTTGCGCGACACCCGGGCCCGTGGCGGTGCACGTGCTTTCCTCCGATCTCACCGAGGCGAATGCCGACGCACTTCAGCGGGTGGTGTCCGCCTTCCCTGGCGGCACGCTGGAGATCGTGCGCGTCGATGCCGAGAAGTTTGCAGCCGCGAAGCTCACGATACCCTATATCTCGCGGGAGACGTATTTCCGCTTCCTTCTGCCGGAGCTTCTGCCAGACGTGGCCAAGGTGCTCTACCTAGATGCCGATCTTGTCGTCCGTGCCGATCTGCGTCCGCTATACGGGATGGAACTTGGGGATGCGTGGCTGTGCGGCGCCACCGACGAATGGGTGGTGAACGACGAGGACTATCCCGCGAAAATGCTGGGGCTTTCCCCTGAAGAACCCTACGTGAACGCAGGCGTGCTCCTTTTCAACTTGGCGGCGATGCGATCGGCGCGTGTCTCGGCGGCTTTGATGGCCGCGCTTGGGACGTTGGTGCCGAAAGTGAAGTTTCAGGATCAGGACGTCCTGAACGTGGTGTGCCGCGGACACGTCGGGCTTGTCGATCCCGCATGGAACTTTACGATGTGCGATTGGGACCGACGGAAGAAGGAGCGGCGAGGCGCCAAGATTCTGCATTACACCGGACAGGCAAAGCCATGGGACGAGACGCGAACGTTCCCGCGTCCAAAGGCGGCGTGCGCATGGCAATGCGCCGCCGCGCGGCTGCGTTTCGTGAACAGGTACGGCAGGCCGCCTACGTTGGCGTTTGAGATCGGGAGCTTCATCGGCCGCATGCTGCGGAGAATCGGAGGCAGGCCGTGAAGATGCCGGAGATTTCGATATGCACGCCGGTCTACAAGGGCGTGCGCTTCCTCGAAGCGGCCGTTGGCAGCGTACGCGGGCAGACGTTCCCCGACTGGGAACTGATTCTCGTCGATGACGGCTCGAAGGACGGTTCCGGAACGCTTGCCGATCGTCTCGCCGGGGAAGACGGCCGCATACGCGTGATCCACCAGCCGAACGGCGGCACGTCCGTCGCGCGCAACACAGCCTTGGCGGCGGCGCGCGGGCGGTACCTTGCGTTTCTCGACGAGGACGACCTCTATCATCCGCAAATGCTGGAAACGCTCCACGCTGCCGCCGAAAAGACCGATGCCGACATAGTCGGCTGCGACCGGCTTGTGTTCAACGACGGCGACAGGCCCAAATTCGACGCGCCACCTGAGAAAAGCGCCTGGTGCGTTGCGGATCCTGACGGCTTGCGCGAGTGGCTAAGGAAATTCTATTTCGGCGTTCCGTTCGAGGTGTGGCTCAACTTGTACAGACGCGATCGTTTCGCGGGACATCTCTTCACGCCGGGCGTCAGGGTGGAGCAGGACATGCTCTGGCACTACACGCTGCTTCCAAGATGCCGTCGTTACGTTCGGATTCCATGGAACGGCTACGCCTGGCGCTCCAACGGCGCGAACGGCTCGCTTCTGCCAAGCCCGGAATCGCTCGTGTCCCTGCTGGAAAGCTATGCGAAGGTGATCGACGTCGTTGACGGGCAGATCGGGCTTTCCCCGGAGCAGCGCGCCGGTTTTGTGCGGACGCTTCTGGACTTCTACAAGCACAACGTGTTCACTCCGCTGCGCAACGGCCTTCGGCTGGGCCGTTCGGAGGCCAAGGCACTTCGGGGGAACGCCCGCAGGTTGTGCCGCCGAGGCGTGGATTTGCGCGCGATCCTGAATTTCAGGAAACGTCTGGCATGGACGCTTTTCCTTTACGGGTTCAGCCGGAACATGGGATGAAACGTCTGTTTGAAAAGGGAGGTCTGGAAATGTCCGAAAAGAAAGCACATGGCGAAATCAAGGCCGGAACGGCAGGCGAGATCCATCTGGTCGTGCTTTGGAACCGCGCACGCATGCGCGAGGCGGATATCCTCGCCGACATCCGCAGACGCATGACCGTCATCGGAAGCCATGAGGTGGCATGGACCCCTGAACGCGTGTCGGACAATTTCAGGCGATTCTACGGCATAAAACTGCCGAACTGCGAATTCAAGGTTGAGGAATGCGGCTCCGGTCCGTTTCTGCTCGTGGTTGTGGAGGATCGTTCGCCCGAATACGGATACGTGGAGACATCTCGTGGACACGAGAGAGTCAATCTCAATCTGTTCGGTCTCAAGACGCTCTACCGCGAATGGACCGGAGGCGGGCACAAGGTCCATACGTCCAATACGCCACAAGAGGCCGACCACGACCTGATGCTTCTGCTTGGCGTGACGGGAAGGGAATATCTTGCCGCGAAGGATGCGTTCCCTGCGCACATGACGCGCGACATCTCCGGATCCGGCGGATGGAAGGATGCCGCTGAACTGTTTCACGTTCTTGACGGCACGGTGCGATATGCCGTTTTGCGCGGAATCGATGAAAACGGAAGACCCGATGTGGACGATGGGCATGGCGACATAGATCTCTTCACCGACGCCCCGCAGGATCTTTCGCTTGTTTTGGGCGGCGAACGGCATGTGGGGATGTTCATGTTTGGCGGCCGGAAGACGGGAAATGCATTTAGGGGCAAGCAGGTAGTGCCGGTGGGGGGGCGCGAACTTCTGTTCGACATTTGGGACTCCAATCTAGGATATTACGATCTGAAATGGTCGCGCAGCATGCTGGAGCACAGGACTCATTCGGGTGGATGTTTTCGCCTTGACAGGGAAGACGCCTATTATGAACTTCTCTACCACTGCCTTTTCCACAAGGAGTCCATAGCTCCGGACTATCTGCCTTTGCTTTCACGTTACGAGCGGGAGACGGGGCTTGAAAGCCTTTCAGAGGACGGGGAACATCCCGTTTACGCCGTAAGATTCGGCAAGCTCATGGATTTCATGCGCGCGCATGGCTATTCCGCCATGCGGCCTCGCGATCCTACGGTGACGTTTAACGCGCACCTGCTCGACATTGACGATGCCAAGGAACGTCTTGCGCGCCTCTTTGGCCTGGAGAATCTTGAGGCGGTCCAGATGCCGCATAGCGCTCATACCAAGCTGCTGTATTTCAAGGGACGTTTCAACGGTTGCGACGTGTTTGTGAAATATGGCGACGATCTGCAGCGATGCCGCCGTGAATACGCGCTAGCCAACCTCGCATGGCGCGAGGCCCCGAGCCTTTTCGCGCGTCCGTTTTTCTACAGGTCTGTTCCCGGCGAGACAGCCATGTGCACGGAATGGGTGAAAGGGCCGTCTCTGGCGGATTATCTTGTTTCGGGGAAACGCAGCCTGGAGGTTGACGAAGCCGCCGCCGCGGCCGTTCTGGCCATGGCGCAGGCATTGGGACGCCTCGGCCTCGTCCATCGCGACCTGCGCCCGGAGAATCTGCTGTTCGCGGATGATGGCGGCTTGCGCCTCGTCGATTTCCAGTTTGCGGTATGCCACAAGTCCTACAAGGAGGATTCCATATACCGCAAACACCCTGAACTCATACGTCCGTTGGGCACGCCGGAATATTCCCGTTTCAACTACACGTGGGACGACATGTATTCCGCCGCCAAGGTCATAGAACGTCTTGGAAATGGACCGGTGGCGAGCAAGGCGCATCAAACGGCGTTGGATGGCGTTGGGCGTTTGAAGGTTTGCTTCCCGAGGAAATATCTTCGCCGTTTTGCGCTCAAGAAGTTCCTGATCAAATTTGTTCCCGTTGCGTCGGTCAGGCGAAGGCTGCGGGAACGTCTGCGTGGTGGAGAATGAAAGGAGGGTTCAATTCATGAAGATTGTCAGATTCTTTGAGAAGAGAAAAGGGGGCGTGATAAAGAGCTATGTCTCTATGCTTGGTGTGAAAGTTCGCATAGGGGAACGTCCGGACGAACCTGTTGTGACTCCCGAGCAGTTCACAGCGGTCTTGAATGCCGTTGTTGACATACGTTCAGTCCCGAAGGCTCGTGGTCCTCGGCGCATTCTCCAGAACGCCGATCTCCAACTGCTGAAGATGTTCGACCGCATCTGCCAGAGGGAGAAAATCCCGTATTTCCTGCAGTACGGCACGTTGCTGGGGTGCATTCGCCATGGTGGTTTCATCCCATGGGACGACGATCTTGACGTGATGGTTCCCACTGACGCATACACGCATCTTGTTGAAACGCTGGAGCGGGCGTTCTGCGATCTGCCGTTTCGCCTCTACGGGCTTGACGAGACCCGTTGCGGCAATACGACCCTTCGCATAACCCACCGCGACATTCCAGCTCTAAATCTTGACGTGTTCACATGCTATCCGATAAAGGCGCCGCTGGCGGATCTGCCGGACATAGAAAAGGAATGTCTGCGGCTGAAGGCCTGGTATGCGGCAGAGTTCGCGGCGTTGCCCGCCGAATCGCGGGAGGCCTTGGGAGATTTGCGCACCCGGGCGGACGCGTCATTTGGAAAGGTGGCCGAGATATGCACGTGCGCAGAGGCTACCGCGTTCGCGAGCCACGTCTCGTCGCCCTATGCCTTCGTCTTGCCGGCAGAGGAGATCATGCCGCTTCGCAGGGCTCCGTTTGAGGGATTTGAGGCGCAGATACCGAACAACCCGGAAATCTTCCTCAAGAAGACGTATGGGGACTACAACTCGTTTCCGCGCGATTTCTTCAAGCATGCCGATTTCTTCATGGATTTTGACCCGGAGGCGCTCATGCGCGTTCTTCCTTCTCTTGAAAGGGTGGTCGAGACGCTATGAGCGACTTTCGGCACAAGACCTACGATCTGGCCTTCAGTCTGGGGGCCGCCTGCAGTTGTTCGCAGACCTTGCGCGCTGCGGGGATGCGGTATGCCCCAATTCCGTTCGATTGGCTCTGCCACGCGCCTTTCATCAATCGCATAGATGCGATGGCCGCCGATTTCGCGCATGGGATGGATCCGTCGAACATCTTCTTCGCGCGTCGTTTCGCAAGAAAGGGGATGGATTGCCGTGTCTGACAGGTACGACTTCGTTTTCGGTCTCGGAGATGCCTGTTGCTGTAGCCAGGCTCTGCGCAAGGCCGGCCTTCAGAAGGGATCGCTTCCCTTCGACTGGCGTGGTGCCGTTGGGCTTTCGCGCATGGTGGAGATAGTCGCCGACGATTTCAGGGACTGGTCGCGCGAGGAGGACATAGAGATCGAGCCGGACAAGCAGACGAACACGCCCCACCACTATTGCGTGAACAGACATAACGGCCTCGTCATCCCCCATGATTTTCCGGTCGACGTGCCGCTGCACGAGGGCTTCCCTGCCGTGCAGGCCACATACGAGCGCCGCGTTTCGCGATTCCGTTCGTATGCCGCGTCGGCCAAGCGCATATTGGCCGTATATGTGAATCTGCCCAGCCGTCCAGACATTCCGGTGGAGGAAATCGTGCGATGCCACGATAGGCTTGCCCGGCGTTTCCCCCATGCGGAACTTGATCTGCTTTGCTATTTTTGCCGGGAAGGCCGTGACGTGGCAGACCGCGAGGTGCAGAATCCGGTCAAAGGCGTTCGGATCGTCTCGTTCGACTATAGGTATTTTGTCAAGGGAAGCACGCGTTTCTCGGCGGACTACGACAAGATAGCCCTTACGCTTGCGGATATTCGTGCACGCGATTGCCGCACGCGGGCGGAGAAACGCGCCTATGCGGCCAAGCTGAAACGGGATCGCTATGCGGCGCTCAAGGCCAAGACACCTTGGGAGTATTTCATCAACCGCATAGAATACAAGATCGTGCGGCATCTTGGCAAGAGGCTTGCCAAGAAGGGAGTGAAGTTGAACTTATGAGTGCGAAGTACGATCTTGTGTTCAGCCTCGGCAACGCCTGCAGCTGTTCGCTTGCGCTACGCAAGGCCGGTTTGCAGTACGCCTCTTTCCCGTTCGACTGGATGATTAGAGGTCCATTCTCCCTTCGTGTCGAGACGCTGCTGTCCGGATTCCCTTCATGGCCCGGACGGCTGTGCGATCTTGAGCTCATGCCCGGAAAGTCGAATACTGCCCACTTGATGTGCCATGACAGGGAAACAGATCTTCTTTTCCCGCATGACTTCCCTCTCGATAAAACCATCGCAGAATCGTATGATGGGGTCGTGGCGAAATACCGCCGCCGCATTGATCGTCTGCTGAGGCTGCTTTCAACCGCGAAACGCGTGCTTGCCGTTTACGTGGAACTGCCGGGATTCCCTGAGACGCCTGCGTTGGAGCTGAACAATGGCGTCGCAGAATTGCGCAGAGGATTTCCCGGTGTTCAGATAGACCTCCTCTATTTTTTCCATGTGCCGGACATGGCCTTCCGCGACAGGCAGGATGTTTGCATTGGCGATGGCGTGAGGAAGATATCCTTCGACTTCAAGGAGCGCAGGGATGGCGCGTTCCTCTATGGCGCGGATCCGGAACTGGTGGCCGCTGCGATTCGCGCCGCCGGGGTTCGCGTGCGGGACTACCGCACTCCCGAGGAGAGAAGAGCGTATCGCCAGGCCCAAAGAGCCGATCTGATGAGGCGAATGGGAGCGAAGAACCGGTGGCAGCTGTTCGTGAACCGGCTTGAATACCGCATCTGCCGCCATTTCGCAAAACGACTCGCCCGCAAGGGCGTGGCCCTGAAGCTATGACGCGGAGATCCGGGTTTGGATGTCGGTTCAGAACCGGAAATAGATGAACGGGTTGTAAGTCGAAGCGGCCATGGACGCAAACGACAGCACGAAGAGCAGCACGAACCAGCCGTTCAGCACGATTGACGTGAAAGCTCCTTGCGGCCTATGCCTTGGCAGGCCTTTGAATACCGGCATACAGCAGATCAAGGCAATGGCAAACGCAACCATTTCCGGAATTCCGATGTAATAGCCAAGGGCGAAAGATGCGTCTGGCCTTGCCGACAGTCCCAGAATCGCCTTGATGTAGTTCCCTGAAGCTTTCAGCCCTTCCGGCAGAAATATCGCGAAACCTGCCACAAATACGGTCATTGCATACACATGCTGGAGTGCGCGCACGCAAGCGCCGTGTTCGCGCTTCCACCAGTTGCGCGTCAACCGCTCGAACACGATGAACATTCCGTGCCATGCTCCCCATAGGACCATGTTCCAGCTGGCGCCGTGCCAGAAGCCGGTTACGAGGAAGACGATGAACAGATTCAGGCATGTTCTGAGTTCGCCGCTGCGGTTTCCGCCGAGGGGAATGTACAGATACTCCTTGAACCAAGTGGAGAGGGAAATGTGCCACCGTCGCCAGAATTCGCCTATCGAGCGCGATATGAGCGGGTAGTTGAAGTTCTCGGGAATGCGGAAACCGAAGAGCGTGCCGAGGCCTATGGCCATGTCGGAGTAGCCGCTGAAGTCGTAATACACCTGAAACGCGAACGAAACAAGCCCTATCCAGGCTGTGACGGCCGAAATTTCGTCGTACGGTTGCGATGTGATTTGCGTACAGACGTTTCCAATCGTATTGGCTATGAGAACCTTCTTGGCAAGACCTATTATGAATCGCCTTACGCCATACAGGAAATCGTCATGGCCTATTGTACGGCGATCGATCTGCTCGGCGATGTCGTGGTATTTCACGATCGGCCCCGCCACAAGCTGGGGAAAGAGTGCGATGTACAGCGCAAGCTTCCAGATGTTGCGCTGCGGCGGCGTTTCGCCCCTGTACACGTCTATCACATAGCTGATCGCCTGAAACGTGTAGAACGAGATTCCGATGGGCATGAGCACATGGACGAAATCTACGTTGGCGGAAAACAGCGAGTTGAGGTTTCCGACGAAAAAGTTGAAGTACTTGAAGTAGCC
>JAEEGL013297072.1_pt1 | contig 15451 bp, 14 predicted proteins | sample 9134231 | NCBI WGS metagenome assembly JAEEGL01 (sample SAMN16246548, study PRJNA631951) | gut metagenome | biome: gut microbiome; feature: rumen; material: fiber-attached | host: Bos | place: Iran: Karaj | collected 2018-10
CTTTTAAGCTCAAAATGCTTTTCACGGAACCTACGGACGTTCCGCCGAATTTCATTACTTTCATATTTCTATGCAATTTATCTTGCCGCCGGTACCCCTACATACAATGGGGGAATTCTCCAACGGCGCTGCAAAGGTAATGCATATTAAACAAAAAACCAAAAGAATTGTCAATTTTCTTTTGGTTCTTTGCTATCATTGGTATGTTTACCATTTAAATCTCGTCGCTCATATAGGCTTGAGGCAATCGGCGGCAGTTGTATTGCGAAGCCATGATTTCGCCATAAGCACCAGCCGAACGAATGGCCAACAGGTCACCACGTTGCGTACGATTCAGGTCAATCTGCTTGGCAAAGACGTCCGTCGATTCGCAGATGGGACCTACCACATCATAGGTGTCCATATCATCATTGCTACTGATGTTCTCAATCTTGTGATATGCCTGATAGAGAGCAGGACGAATGAGGTCGGTAAAACCGGCATCGACGATGGCAAACTTCTTGACTGAGCCTTCTTTAATATATAAGGTACGCGTAATAAGCGAGCCACACTGAGCCACGACAGCACGACCCAGTTCGAAGTGGAGCGTCTGTCCAGGACGCAATTTCAACTTCTTAGCATAGGTATCAAAGTATGCCTTGAAGTCAGGAATGCTGACGCGGTTGGGGTGCTGATAGTCGATTCCTAAGCCTCCGCCTACGTTGATATGGTCAACAGTAATTTGGTGACGTTCCAACTCTAACTGTAATTCGTTGACACGATTGCAGAGAGCTTCGAAATCACCCATGTCCAAAATCTGACTACCTATATGGAAATGCAGACCTACCACCTTGACGTTGGCCATACCATGAGCTTCTTCGATGACCTTCAGCATATCACGCATATCAATACCGAACTTGTTTTCAGCCAGTCCCGTTGTAATATTGGCGTGAGTATGTGCACCAACATTGGGATTCAGACGGAACGCCACACGAGCCACTTTACCTTTTGCTGCAGCCAGTTCGTTGATAACCTCCAATTCCGGAATGCTTTCTACATTAAAGCAGAAGATGTCGTTGTCTAGTCCAAGATTAATCTCCCAGTCGCTCTTGCCTACACCTGCAAAGACGATTTTCGAACTGGGGAAACCTGCTTTGACCGATGCCTCTATCTCACCACCACTCACACAGTCGGCACCTAAGCCGGCTTCGCGGATGATGCGAAGAATTCTTGGGTTGGCGTTGGCCTTGACGGCATAATGTACGCAGAAACCATCATGTTTCTGAGCCTCACTGTTGATGACACGGAGCGTCTCGCGTAAAAGCTCCGTGTCGTAATAGTAGAACGGCGTCTGTATATCATGAAACTTAGCCGTTGGGAATTGTCCTTTTGCCATTGTGTTGGTAATCTCTCAATCTTCTATTTTCAATTAAACAACGTGTCGCTCAACGACTGCAGTGCACGTTTCTTGTCTTCCTCACGAATCAGGAACGAGATGTTGTAGTTCGAGCCACCATACGAAATCATACGAACGGGGATGTTCTTCAGCGCATCCATCACCTGCGTCTCAAAGCCGATGTTCGACCAGTCGAGGTCGCCTACAACACAAATGATACACATGCCCGTATCAACCGTCACAGTACCATACTTCTTCAACTCATCAACAATTTCGCCTAGATGAGCCGAGTTGTCGATAGACATCGAAACGCCGACCTCAGAGGTACAAACCATATCGATTGGTGTCTGATAGCTCTCGAAAATCTCGAATACCTTGCGCAGGAAACCAGTAGCTAACAACATACGGCTCGACTTGATCTTGATGGCGATGATGTTGTCCTTGGCAGCCACAGCCTTAATCTTACCGTATTCCGTCTGGTTGGAGATGGTAGTCCCTTCTGCATCAGGTTCCATCGTGTTCAGCAGTCGAACGGGTATACCGTTATACTTGGCAGGCTGAACGCAGGTGGGGTGTAGAATCTTGGCACCAAAGTAGGCCAGCTCTGCAGCTTCCTCAAAGTGGAGCTGATGAACGGGCTGCGTCTTGTCGACAACACGTGGGTCGTTATTGTGCATTCCGTCGATATCTGTCCAAATCTGAATCTCCTCAGCATTGATGGCTGCACCGATCAGCGAGGCGGTATAGTCTGAGCCACCACGCTGCAAGTTGTCAATCTCGCCATAGGCATTACGGCAGATAAAACCCTGTGTGATATACACCTGCTGTCCCTCGTTCTTTTCCATGATAGCCCCCATCTTCTCCTTGATATACACTGGATCGGGCTCAGAATTCTTGTCAGTACGCATAAAGTCAAGGGCGTTGAGCAATACGGCCTTTATACCTAGTTCCTGCATGTAGGCTACCACCATGTTGGTAGAAATCAGCTCGCCCTGAGCCACGATGCTTTTCTCCTCGAAACTGGTAAACAGTTCCTTGGTGAATGAGCGCAGATAGTTCATCTCTGACGTCAGGAACTCACGCATCTGAGTCTTCGTAGCATCTGTCTCGTAGAGTTCGTCGATGTGCTTCAGATACTTGCGTTCCAACTGGTTGATGACCTCGTTGGCGCCTTCTGGATTCTTCTTGTAAAGATAGTTTGAGATTTCCACCAGCGAATTGGTGGTACCTGACATAGCCGAGAGCACTACGAATACGGGCTCACCTGACTTGGTTACTAACTTGGTTACTTCCTTCATGCGGGCCGGTGATCCTACCGACGTGCCGCCAAATTTCATTACTTTCATATCGCGTTTCTTTTATTGTATTTACATTGATAAATCTTCTCGGGTTGAGTAGTCGACACCTTGTTGAGCAGAAGCCTCTTCCTCCTCGGCAAGTGCCATTTTATTGTAGTTGTCGGTGATTTCCTCCAACTGATGGTCAATGCAACGATAGACGATGCCCGGATATTCGTCGAGCAGGGCAATATTATGGGTTGTCATTACTACTGCCGTACCTGATTGTGTCACCTGACGCAACAGGCTAATGATATAGGTAGCCGTCTCTAAGTCAAGATTACCAGTAGGCTCATCAGCAATGATGATTTTGGGATAGTTCAGCATAGCACGGGCTATAGCCACACGCTGCTGTTCACCACCCGACAACTCATGCGGATAACGATCGGCATATTCCTGCAATTCCACATCTTCCAGGACATCCTTGATACGTTCTTCTATTTCGGGTTTATCCTTCCAGCCGGTAGCTTTCAGTACAAAAGCCAGATTGTCATGAACGGTGCGGTCGTTCAGTAACTGGAAATCTTGGAAAATGATGCCCATCTGACGTCGAAGGGCAGGCACATACTTACGCTTCAAGCCTTTTAAGTCATGATTCAAAACAACGGCATTCTCAGCCTCTTCGATATCGAGTTCAAAATAGAGCGTTTTCAGCAATGAACTCTTACCGGAACCTACACGACCGACAATGTAGATGAATTCGCCTTCGTCCACATGGAAGTCTACATCATGCAGAACGGGTGTGCCGTCCAACTGACAGATGTTTGCTTTCTTATAGTCTATTAACATCGCTTGGATATTTACGATTAATCATTATTTCATTTTGCCAGCCGCCTTGGCCTCACGACGCTGTTTGTCCCACTCTGGGTCATGTCGACGATGCAACTCTTCAGCGACATCCTCGATGTTGAGCCCCTTTTCGGCCAAGAGCACAATGAGATGGTAGAGTAGGTCGCTGGCCTCATATACTAAGTGTTCTGAGGTGCCATTGGTAGCCTCGATAACAGTCTCCAGTGCCTCTTCACCTACCTTCTGGGCAATCTTGTTGACACCATCCTTGAAGAGTTTAGTGGTGTACGAGCCCTCAGGCATTTCCTGTTTGCGCTTGTTGATGAATGTCTGCAACTCAGAGAGGAAGAGTAGGGGATTGCCCTCATTCTCTTCGCCCCAGCAAGTGTCAGTACCAGTATGACATGTGGGTCCGACGGGATTCACACGAACCAGCAGGGTGTCCTCGTCGCAGTCCACCTTTATATCCACGAGGTTCAGAAAGTGACCGCTGGTCTCGCCCTTGGTCCACAGCGTCTGGCGTGTACGGCTCCAGAAGGTGACATGCTTCGTGTCAAGTGTCTTCTGATAGGCTTCTTCGTTCATAAAGCCTAACATCAGCACTTGCCGGGTTGTGGCATCTTGTATGATGGCAGGCACCAGGCCGCCCATTTTCTCAAAATCTATCTTCATATTATGTCTTCTAACTTCTTAAATTCTGACATTAATTCCTTCTTGTCTCAAGTATTGTTTCAGTTCTGGAACGGGTATCTCACCGAAGTGGAATACGCTTGCGGCCAGTGCCGCATCAGCATGTCCCTCTGTGAATACATCGCGGAAATGTTCTTTGCAGCCCGCACCACCACTTGCGATGATGGGTATTGACAGCGTGTCAGCCAGTTCGCGCAGTGCCTCGTTGGCATAGCCGTTCTTTGTGCCGTCGTGGTTCATGGATGTGAAAAGTATCTCGCCAGCACCACGTTCCTGAGCCTCGCGGGCCCACTCAAACAGGCCTCGCTCCGTACGTTCACGACCACCTTTCAGATAGCAATGCCAACCATCTTCATCCAGACGGGCATCGATGGCTACCACACATACCTGTGAACCAAACCTTGTGGTAATCTCGTCAATGAGTTCAGGACGACGGATGGCAGCACTGTTCACGCTCACTTTGTCGGCTCCGGCATAGAGCAGACGTTCCACATCTTTCAGTTCGTTGATGCCACCCCCGACGGTAAACGGGATATTCAGCGTCTCAGCTACCTTCGTCACCATCTCAGTAAATGTCTTACGACCTTCGAACGATGCGGTGATATCCAGGAAACAGAGTTCGTCGGCACCTTGGTCGCTATAGGTCTTGCCCAGTTCCACAGGGTCACCAGCACTTCGCAGATTCACGAAGTTGGTTCCCTTAACGGTCTCACCGTCCTTGACGTCCAGACAGGGTATTATACGTTTTGCCAGTCCCATAGTTCTTGCAGATTGATTTTTCCTTCATAAATGGCCTTGCCAAACACGACGGCAGGAATACCAGCCGCATCGAGGGCTTTGATGTCATCCATCGAGGACACGCCACCGCTGGCTATCAGATGCAGATCAGGATAGGCATCCATCACACGCTTGTAGAGGTCGATGGCCGGACCTGCCAATGTGCCGTCCTTCGATATCTCTGTACACAGCACCTTGCGGACACCTGCGTCGATATATTTCTTAAGGAAGGGTAGGAGGTCTTCTGTAGAATCCTCCTTCCAACCATTAATACTGATCTTGCCGTTTCTCACGTCGGCACCAAGTATGATGCGGTCAGAACCATACTTTTCAAGCCACCCAAGGAAACGCTCAGGCTCCGTGACGGCAATACTGCCGATAGTCACCATCGAGGCACCGCATCGGAAGGCTTCTTTGATATCCTCGTCGGTTTTGATACCGCCTCCGAAGTCGACTTCTAACAGTGTCTCGTCAGCCACGCGACTCAGTACCTGACTATTGACGATATGCTTCGATTTTGCACCGTCAAGGTCAACCATATGCAGACGCTTATAGCCAATTTTATCGAACTCTTGCGCCATATCCAGCGGACTGCCGTAGATGGTCTTCTGGTCATAGTCACCTTTGGTCAGACGGACACACTGACCATTGATGATGTCTATAGCGGGAATCAGTTCTATCATACTCAAAACTCTTTACTATAAATTTAGGAAATTCTGAAGGATTTTCTCCCCAACCTTTCCACTCTTTTCAGGATGGAACTGGCAGGCATAGAAGTTGTCCTTATGCAACGAAGCAGAGTAGGGCAGGATGTAGTCGGCTGTTGCCGCAGTATGCTCACAGACAGGCACATAGTAGCTATGCACGAAGTAGACGTAGGGGAGACCGATAGGGGAGTGCTCATCAAAACCCTTGTAGAGTGGCGATTTGAGGTCGTACAATGCGTTCCACCCCATGCAGGGCACCTTGTCCTCGTGCCTCTCAGGCTGGAAACGCTTGACTTCTGCATCAAAGATACCGATACAGTCAACATCGCCTTCCTCAGAGTGCTTGCACAACAGCTGCTGACCCACACAGATGCCAAATACAGGCTGTTTCAGGTCGCGAATCACTTCGTCCAGTCTGCGAGCCTTCAGGTATTCCATGGCGCCGCGTGCTTCGCCTTGTCCTGGGAACAATACACGGTCGGCTTTCCTCAGTTGCTCAGCATCATCCGTCAGCAGGGGCTCTATACCCATTCTGCGAAGGGCATTCACCACGCTGTAGATGTTTCCTGCGTTATATTTTACGATTGCTACGTTCATTTTCTTTTTTTTTGCAACGGACTAAAGGACTGAAGGACTTTTTCTTTTAGGATAATCAGTCCTGTTAGTCCTGTAGTCCTAGCTAAATATCAACTGAATATGATTGTTTTGTTCTTATACGTCAAGATTTTACGCTGGATATGCTTCGAGACGGCATGACTCAGCACAATTTTCTCCAGGTCTTTGCCTTTCAGCACCAGACTCTCAGGCGTGTCCTTGTGGGTGATGCGTGTCACGTCCTGTTCAATGATAGGTCCGGCATCCAGTTCAGCCGTCACATAATGGCTGGTGGCGCCGATAATCCGCACACCGCGCTCGTAAGCCTGATGATAGGGCTCGGCACCCACAAAGGCAGGCAAGAACGAGTCGTGGATATTGATGATATGGTGAGGATATTCGGCTATCATCTCGTCGCTGATAATCTGCATATAACGAGCCAGCACGATGAACGAGATATCTTCCTTTTTCAGCAGTTCCATCTCGGCTTTTTCGACTTCTTCCTTGTTGGAATGGTCTTTTTTGATGCTCCACACGTAATAAGGAATACCAAACTGGTCGGCTACATAGCGCAAATCCTCGTGGTTCGAGACAATACACGGAATGTCACAGTTAAATTCGCCAGCTTTCCAACGTGCCAGCAAATCATACAGGCAATGGCTCATCTTCGATACGAAAATAGCCATGCGTGGACGCTTGTCACTGTAATACAGCGTAAATTTCATGCGATAGCGCTGTGCGTATAATGTGTCTATATAATCGTACAATTTGTCGCGAGGAATCAGGAAACCGTCCAGTTCCCATTCAATGCGCATGAAAAACATGCTGTCCACCTTGTCAACATACTGATCCAGATAGACAATGTTTCCTTTGTTGTCAGTGATAAATCGTGTTACTTCCGAAATGATGCCTTGCTGATCAGGACAATGCAGAAGCAAAATTGCAGTTGGTTTCATCTATTGTGTCTATTTTTAATTTCTATGCTTTTATTACGTACATATTATAAAAGTCGTGCAAAAGTACTGAAAAAAAAGCAAACTACCAAATTTTTCTCCTTATTATTGTATTTTTGCCACGAATTAACAGTGGAATGAGTGGTTATATTCTTGAAAACAATCATCATTATGATAAATAGAATAAATGGGAATTTATATTTTGTGTATTTGTTCTCAAAATAATCATCAATTCATTTCCTACTATTCGTTCTTAAGAATTGGCAACGACAAATGATAACGAACGGCAAGAAAACGAATCAAGCAAATAAGTAAGAAAGTAACAATAACCGTTACTTCAATTGCTACATTGCAATAATCTAACAACCAATACGTTATTCCTCCAGCAATCGACGCCATTGCATAAATTTCACGATGAAAAATAACTGGTTCGTTGTTAAGCAAAACATCACGAATGACACCGCCTGCAGAACCTGTTATACAACCCATTATGATGGCCACCCAATAAGGTTGTTCGAAAGCCAGAGATTTTTGCATGCCTGCAATTGTAAATAGCGCTAGACCTAACGTATCGAACACAAACCACGTATTTCTCAATCCTTCCATGTGTTTCGCAAAAATGACGACAAACACCAATGCCATTGCCGTACATATCATATAGAATGGATTAGTCATCCAAAATGGCGTGGCACCAAGCATGACGTCACGTATCGTACCACCGCCAATAGCAACAGCAATGCCGCAAACATAGCCGCCAAACCAGTCAAAATGCTTGGCGGCTGCATGCCGTATTCCTGATATGGCAAACGCAAAAGTTCCTAAGAATTCGATAACCTGCGTAACGATTTCGTTATATTCCATTATTCTTCAAATCTTTTTCCCCAATAATTCACCATTCGTTCATACAGTTTCTCTTCAGTTGGCGAATGCTGAGCATGCCACAGACGCACATCTTTCAATGCATCAGGCATATACTGTTGTGGTGTAAAATGTCCTGGAAAATCATGCGGATATTGGTAGCCGTCATGATAGCCCAAGTCCTTCATTAGCTTCGTAGGCGCATTTCTAAGATGCAATGGAACTGGTTGATTTCCAGTATTTTGCACAATTCTAAGTGCCGTATCAATACCTAAATAAGCCGAATTGCTCTTGGGCGACGTTGCCAGATATACAGCACATTCAGCCAGCGGAATTCTACCCTCAGGCCACCCTATTTTCATCACCGCATCAAAGGCGGCATTGGCCAACAGCAACGCATTAGGATTGGCCAGTCCGATGTCCTCAGCAGCAGAAATCACCAGTCTGCGGGCAATAAACTGAGGGTCTTCCCCACCCTCTATCATGCGCGCCATCCAGTATAGTGCCGCATCAGGATCAGAACCGCGAATCGACTTGATAAAGGCCGAAATGATGTCGTAGTGCATCTCGCCATCCTTGTCGTAAGCCAGCGGATTCTGTTGCAGACATTGCTCCACAAAGGCATCCGTAATCTCACAATCGCCGTCGCCACTCGTTTCTACCACTAACTCCAAGATGTTCAGCAACTTACGTGCGTCACCGCCGCTATAGCGCAGCATTGCTCCCGTTTCCTTCAACTCGATATGCCGCTCCTTAAGGAACACATCTTGCGTCAAAGCCCGTTGTAAAAGTTCCAGCAAATCGTCCTTTTCCAGCGATTTCAACACGTACAGCTGACAACGCGACAACAATGGCCTGATAACCTCAAACGAGGGATTCTCCGTCGTAGCACCAATCAGCGTCACAATACCCTTCTCCACAGCTCCCAACAGCGAGTCCTGCTGCGATTTTGAAAAGCGGTGAATCTCGTCTATAAATAAAATAGGTGAAGCTTCGTTGAAGAATCGCCCCTTCTGTGCACGCTCTATCACGTCACGTACGTCCTTCACGCCGCTGGTCACTGCCGACAGCGTGTAAAACGGCGTCTGCAGCCTGTTGGCAATGATTTGCGCCAGCGTAGTCTTCCCTACCCCTGGCGGTCCCCATAATATAAAAGAGGATATTCGGCCTGCATCAATCATCTTGCGCAGCACCGCACCCTCGCCCACCAGATGTTTCTGTCCGATATAGTCATCCAGCGTACGCGGACGTAGACGTTCAGCTAATGGTTCTGACATATTTTTGATGCAAAGGTACAAAATAATTGAGAAATTGCTTTTCACTTTTCACTTTTTTTTGTACATTTGCACACGAAAACAAGTAATTACATATAAGAATATGACGAAAGAAACAAAAGAAAGCAAAGAAAACAAGGAAAGTAAGGCACTGAGTATAAAGACGCTCACCAAGAGTTCCGTGTGGGATATTCAGGAAAATGACATTTTCCGAATGCTGACGGCAGCCGAGAAAGATGCCGAGTTGAAGGACAATCTTCGCCACTATGCCACCATTATTCGTAGTGCATTCCAGATTGAGGAACTGAAGGAGGACGACAAGCCCCAGCAAGCCAAATACACCAAATTGGGCTATAAGGTCGGAACTATTAAGCTGGGAGAAGACGCCAAAATCGTATGGGCCATTAAGAAGCGCCCCATCATGCGCGTCACCGATCTCACCTACGAAAATATCCGCCACATCTCTGCTGCTAAACTCATCGAGGTGCTCGACCGCAACTTCGGCGGTGGTTGGGATTCGCTGTCACAGTCCATTCAGGACATCATCGAGACTGGTTTCGACATCTCCACCACTACCCTACCCAAAGACCGTCTCCACAAGAAAGGTGGTATGTACGATAAGAAGGTAGCCGATGGTTACGAAGTCCTCGAAGTCGAAAAAGGTCTGTGGGTCGAGGCCATCTTTGCTAAGGTGAAGCCAGAAGCCATCAAGCCACGCATGAAGTTCGACGAACACAATGACGACGAAGAAGAGGACGAGGATTCAGACGTTGAGATTATCGACGACTACAACAAGCCCGATGAGGACGATGTTGAGTTGGATGACCCCAACGATGACGATATCAACGAGAACAACTATCGCACCACATTTGCTATCGAAGAGGTAGACGATGAGGATGCCGAAAGCCTCTCAGATTTCATAGCTGACGAGTAAACTTGTAAAAATAATTAGAAAGAGCATCACTCTAATCATCCCTTTACGAATCCTTTCGTGCGCCACTTGCCTGATTGCCAGCGGCGTACGAGTATTATACCACGTATGTTCTCGTCCAGCGAAAAACCTACCCACATGCCTACAAGGCCGAAACCTAACGGAATACCAATGACGTAACTCAGTCCTACGGCAATGCTCCACTGGAAGATGACACCTACCACAAACGGATAAACCGTATCGCCTGTAGCCCTTAGCGTACTGCCGGCAAAAATATTGGCCGTACGTCCTACCTCCAAGAATATGTCAACCACAAGCACCCACACACCCATAGCTATAATCTCCGCATTGTCAGTAAAGGCATTGAGAATACTACGTCCACACAAAGCTAGCACGACAGATCCTGTCAATGTGATAATCATGGACCATCTGAAGAAGTAGTTGCCCAGAATATATGCCGCCTGATGGCGCTGCTGTCCCACCAGGTGACCCACCAATATGTCACCACCCTGTGTAATGCTCAGGCAGAACAAGTAGACAAACATAATCATGTTGTGGCAATACGTCCTCGCAGCCAGTGCCTCATTACTAATCTGATTGATGAAGAACGTGATGACCACCTGCGACAGACAGTATGATATGTTTTCGCTCATCGCAGGTATACCTATATAAAATAGGTTGCGCAGCTCTCCCCAAGGCATCGGACGGAAATAGCGCAGTGGAAACCGTGGAATATGTTTCCTGAAATGGATGATTGCCAATAGCACCATTGCAATGGCACGGCTAACAGCTGTCGCTATGGCGGCACCTTCTACGCCCAGTTGCGGACATCCCCAGTGTCCAAAAATCAGAGCATAGTTGCCTATGATGTTCAGCACGTTCACGATACCCGTCACCACCATCGGATAAACCACCTTGTCGGCACTGCGCAACGATGCCGAGAATGTCAGCGACATGGCTTGGAAGAACGATAGCGCACCCGTCAGTCGTAGATATACCAGACCATCACCCATCAGTTCAGGTCTTAGTCCCATCAGTTGTAACAGTCCTTCAGTATAAAAGAATAGCAGCGCACTGACCGTCAATCCCAACATCAGGTTCACCGTCAATGCCATGCCCACCACTTGTACCAGTCGTTTCCTCAATCCTGCGCCGATATATTGCGCACAAAGGATGGCCGCACCCATCGAGAAGAACTGATATACCAGAAAAACCAATGATATCAGCTGATTGTCCAAACCCACAGCAGCCACACTATTGTCGCTATAACGACTCAGCATCACTGTATCTACGGCACCCAGCATCATGACGAGAGCCATCTCAATGAATACTGGGATGGTAAGTACCTTCAATTGGCGTTTCAGTGACGTGTCAGACATGTGAACAAACTAATTATTACAATTGGGCTGCAAAGGTAAGTATTTTATTTCGTTTTCCGACTTATAAATAGAAAATTAGTTGTGTTTTTCACGCAAATGTTGCTCAAAACTGATGTTTTCATAGTTTTTTTGCTTTTTTTTGAAAAAAATCTCAAAAAAGTTTGGTGGTTTCAAAAATAGTCCGTACCTTTGCACCCGCAATTGAGACAGAGTGCATAATTAAAAGGAAAAAATGCACCCGTAGCTCAGTTGGTAGAGCACCTGACTCTTAATCAGGGTGTCCAGGGTTCGAGCCCCTGCGGGTGTACAATTGCACAAAAAGCGACTAACTAATAAAGTTGGTCGCTTTTACTTTAAAACAGCGGGAATATAGCCGCTAACTAACTAATTTTGTGGACGTTCTGTTGTTAAAACATATTGTTAAACTAAGCAGTTTGTTTGGACAGAATTGGACTGGATTAGACACGATTAGACAAAAAAGTCTTACCAAATGCCTTACCGGTAACACCAAATGTCTTACCCAATTATTGAATTTTGTTACTACGACATGTGTCTGAAGATGAAGCTGTTTGCCGACCAGATTCGTAACGCCAACAGTGATGTGCCAACGTCGAAACACGAAGCTGCCAGTCTGCTGGAAAGACTACCCGACGAATTCACTATAGAGGATGCCAAGCAGGTTCGTCGTCAAGTGGGTAAGAACGAAGTAGGAACGCGGAATATGCTAAGCCAATGGGTGTTCCGCAAAAAGGTATTACAGTTTTAAAAAGAACTGAATTCCCAATCTCTGAAAACGCCTGCAGACAAACACCTGTGGGCGTTCTACAAATAAAAACGCCATTCATTATCATTTTTTTTATATAAAAGGCTTTTTATTTCAATTTTTTTTCGTATCTTTGCCCTCAAGTACAAGAAATAACTAATATTTATAATACTAATCATTTAAACAATTAACGACATGAGAAAGATTTTCAATTGGGTAATTGCCGCAACCCTGATCTGTGGCGCAAGTGTGCTCGCATCGTGTAGCGACAACAGTGACAATCCCGTAGACCCCAAAACCGTAGTAAGTCCGGACCGACAGGCTTTTGAGGAAGCGCTGTCCACAACCCTGCAGAAGAGTGCGGAGCAGATTCGCTTCGATGCCGTCAAGCAGACCCTGACTACCTTGGGTGACTTCATCCTTGGACTTGATGAGCAGGCGCTGAGTGAACAGATTATAGATCTGATTCCGAAAATCGTGGAGAACTCGGCTCAGATGCAGTTTAGCGAACTGAACGAGGAAGACTACAAGGCGGTCAGTGCCGCCCTGAATGAGCGCTTCGACATGAATGATGATGACATCAAGACAGCGTCTTTCTTTGCTCTGGTTGATGCCTACAACACCCTCGGCAAGATGAAGGTGACCTTCGAGAACGGCAAGGCTACAAAGAGCGAGAACGACGGTTTCTGCATTGAGAACATCGACAAGGACGGCAAGAGTTCCAGCATCACGCTGAACTTCGTTGACGATCGCGATGGCGTGCGCTTCTTTGCAAGCCGTCTGTTCAAGCTTACACCCATCTGCATCCAGCTGCCGAAACAGATTAACATTGTCGTCAAGAGTGCCAGCGGCGTGCAGATGGCAGGCACCGTATACCTCGACACTGATGCGTCCTCGAAATACATCTCGTTCAAGAAAAGCATGTGGACAGCCGTCTGCAGCCTGACCTCCGACTATTATGGACGTCTTGAGACTTTGGAAGCATTCATCCATCACGGCAGCGACCGTACGTTCCACCTTGGTGCCGATTTCGCCATCGACGGTGTAGAGAAAGCCGGTCTCACCATACAAGGCATGAACAAGCCCTACTCAGACGAGTACATCGACAGCGAGGAGCTGAAGAGCCTGCGCGACTGCGGTCCGTTCTTCTCTGCAGCCTACGACGTGCTGAAGGCTATCAACGGCAGCGAAGTCGAAGATATTGAGTTCACGCTTGGAGGCAAGCTCGTCTTCAACGCCAAGATTGACGATGTGGCTGCCTGTCTGCTGGCACTCGGTAACATCCGCAAGCTGCACGGAACACAGCCCGGCTACGAAGCTATCGACGAGTATACAAAGATACTGAATGACCATTTCCACTATACTGTCGGTATTAAGGATACTAATATCAAGGCTCAGGGTAGTCTGGTTACCGTCATGAAGGGCTTCGAGACGTCAGAATATCAGCCTGCCATAGCACTGCAATTCGCAGACGAGTCAAAGCCGATGGTTCTACTGGAACGCATGAGCGATCAGGACATGGCCAACTACAAGAAAATCATGGAGAGTATCAACGATTTGACCAAGTATGCTTCTGAGACGTTCAAGGAGGTCAAGGATAAGTTCAGTGATTTCAAGATTATGTAATATTCACTAAATAATTAGAAACTTATGTCACTGTTAATGATTCTGCAGCTGCTGATAGTGCTGGGAGCATTGTGGGTGGGCTCGCGCTACGGCAGCTTGGCACTGGGTGCCATCTCCGGTATCGGTCTTGCGTTGCTGGTCTTTGGCTTCGGCATGAAACCGGGTTCTCCGCCAACCGACGTTATCTACATCATCATTGCTGCCGTGACCTGTGCTGGCATCATGCAGGCTTCGGGCGGTATGGACTGGTTGATTCAGATTGCTGAGCGCATGTTGCGCAAGCATCCCGGCCGCATCACGTTCCTGGCTCCGCTGACGACATTCTTCCTGACCGTATTGGTCGGAACAGGACACGTTGTATATACCTTAATGCCTATCATTTGCGACATTGCACTCAAGAAAGGCATTCGTCCTGAGCGCCCCTGCGGTGTGGCCTCTATCGCCTCGCAGGTGGGCATCACGTGTTCGCCCATTGCCGCTGCTGTGGTGGCCTTTGTGAGTATTTCGAACGCCAACGGCTTCGATATAAATATCCCTGGCGTCTTGATGATCAGTATCCCTGCTTGTCTCTGTGGACTGATGGCTGCCGCTTCTGCCTCCTACCGCCGCGGACTTGACCTCGACAAGGACCCGCAGTTCCAGGCAAAGCTGAAGGACCCCGCACAGTACAACTATATCTATGGTAGCAGTGCTACTACGCTGGACAAGGAGATTCCGAAGGAGGCCAAGCGTGCCGTCTTCATTTTCCTGGGTGCCCTGGCTGTCATCGTGTTCTTCGCCATCTTCCAGAATGCGTTGCCTTCTTATGACACACTGCGTGCCGTAAAGGGAACTCAAGGCTTGGTGCTTGATGAGAACATGACACTGACTGCTGACCAGCTGGTGAAGGCCAAGGTGCATGTGACGGGTATGACGGAATGGTTCTCCAAGCCTCTGGCCATGAACCTTGTCATCCAGATTGTGATGATCAGTGCTGCTGCGCTGATGATTATCTTCTGTAAGGCTGCTCCCAAGAAGGCTGTGGCTGGTCCCGTCTGGCAGTCGGGTATGGTGGCCGTTGTCGCTATCTACGGTATCGCTTGGCTCGCCGACACCTATTTCTCCAACTACACCAATGAAATGCAGGCTATGATGTCCGACATCGTGAAAGAGTATCCCTGGTCTATCGCCTTCGTCTTCTTCCTGGTGTCTGTGCTCATCAACTCACAGGGTGCTGTTGTGGTGGCCATGCTGCCCCTCGCCTACTCGCTGGGAATTGACGGTCCTGTGCTGCTCGGTGTGCTGCCAAGTGTCTACGGCTACTTCTTCATCCCCAACTACCCAAGCGATATCGCGACGGTGAACTTCGACCGAAGCGGCACGACGGTTATTGGTAAGTACCTGCTGAACCACTCGTTC
>JAEEGL017035002.1_pt1 | contig 15451 bp, 15 predicted proteins | sample 9134231 | NCBI WGS metagenome assembly JAEEGL01 (sample SAMN16246548, study PRJNA631951) | gut metagenome | biome: gut microbiome; feature: rumen; material: fiber-attached | host: Bos | place: Iran: Karaj | collected 2018-10
CGTATATGCCGCGGCTGTTATTCTGCCGCCCGACCTTGAAATGCCCGGGCTCAACGATTCAAAAAAGCTCTCCGAAAAGAAAAGGGAAGAGCTTTTTGATATTATTACGGCAAACGCCGTCGCTTACGGCATAGGCACCGCAAGCGCAAAGGAAATTGACGAAATCAATATTCTGCAGGCCACTTTTCTCGCAATGAAAAGGGCTATCGACGCTCTGCCCGTTAAGGCGGATTATGCCCTGATTGACGGCAACAGGCTTCCGCCCCTGAGCATAAAAGCGCAGACCATTATAAAGGGCGACGCGAAAAGCCCGAGCATTGCCGCCGCCTCAATCCTTGCCAAGGTGAGCAGAGACAGATATATGTATGAGCTCGATAAGCTTTTGCCTGAGTACCGGTTTGCAAAGCACAAGGGCTACGGCACCGCACTGCACTATGAGTGCATTGAGAAATACGGCATATCCGAGCACCACCGTCTCTCTTTCCTCAAGAAAATCACGGGTGAGAAATAATGATAAAAAACAAGGCCGGTGTCTGGGGAGAAATATACACGGCGCGGTATCTGCGTGACAATAAATATGAGATTCTCACAACCAACTATATTTGCAGCTTCGGCGAAACGGACATAATCGCGCAAAAAGGCGGCAAGCTTCATTTTATTGAAGTAAAGGCGAGAGATGAAGACACTCTTTCGCGCCCGGCCAATGCGGTTGACGAAAACAAGCAAACCAGGTTAAGGCTCACGGCAAATCACTTTATGACCGTTTTCGGCAAAGAGTGCGTGAGCGTTTTTGATGTGAGCGAGGTTTATCTCGACGCGGATTATAAGCTTGTGAAGCTGAATTATATTCCCGACGCGTTTGAAGAAAGCTGAAAAACATAAAAATCCCGGCAGCCCTGAAAGCGGCTGCCGGGAAAATTTTTATCTTATTACTCAACTGTGATGATGTCGGTGAAGCCAGTGACCTCGAATATTTCTTTGACTATTTCGTTGGAGTTGATAACCTTCATCGTGCCCTGAGTGTTCATTTTTTTCTGCGCAAAGAGAATAACTCTCAGCCCCGCTGAGGAGATATAGTCAAGCTTCTCAAAATCAAAAGTAAGGTCAGCAACACCGTCAAGCTCCTGCTTGAGAACGCTCTCAAGCTCAGGCGCGGTAGTTGTTTCGAGCCTGCCTTCTACCGAGTAGATTACGGAGTTTCCGTTTTGTTTCTTGTTAATAGTCATTTTACCGTCTCCTGTTTTCAGTTACACTTCTTGTAAATTATCATTTCAACAATGTTGCCGGCAATACCGATCTGAACTTCATCGGCGATATTTGCCACAACCGATTTTTCAAGCTCGTCCCAATTCTCATCCGGCGCGCCGGTTTCGCTCTTATACTTGTTGAGCGACCACACGCTCATGAAAGGCGAGGCAGGGTCACCGGAGATTGAAGCTGCACGGTAAACGGGGGTTATAAGCTCACCGCTTTCGGCATAGAGCAGACCTGCTTCGTAAGCAAGAGGGAATGAGGAATCGGCAGCCTCAAGAACGCGGCTGAAAATGTCGCGGATTTTGCCCATAATGCCTTTTGCGGCAATGTTTTCGCCGCTTGTGGACGCGGAGAGAAGCTTTTCTCTCTTTTCGGCGTTCATTTCGGTTTCAACTTTAAGGTGGAGGGTGAAGGTGCCGTTTTCGTCTTCAATCCAGAAATCTCCTTCGAGCTCTCCGGTAAGGGCCTGCATCATGCCCAGCATCTCTTCGGTGAGCAGAAGAAGATGAATGGAATCCGGCTTTGAAAGCCCCTTGAAAACAGAGACGGCCTCGGCCTGCTTAACAGCTTCCGCCTTGCCGGCTCCGCCGCTTGTCACATGAATTACATCTGATTTCACTGTTTTTACTCCTGTCATATTTGAAAATTTGGTTGACGTTTAACATAAAATTTATGATAGCATATCCGTTTATATATATCAAGAAGCAAATGTTCTCTTCAGAGAAAAACGCTTATTCGCTTTCTTCGTTTTCTTCTGCGGGTCTTATTTCTATCCTTATGTCATCTATTCTGCGGTCATCCAGCGAAAGGATGGTGAAATGCAGGTTTTCATACTCGAGCTCTATGGGCAGTTCGGTTTCCTCATCCGGCAGGTAGCCGAGCGTGCTGATAAGAAAACCTGCGAGGGTGTCATAGTCCCCTTCGGGGAGAGTGACGCCGGTAAGCTCCTCAATTTCGTCAACCGAGGTTGTGCCGTCAACATTGAAGGTGTTTTCGCTCAGCTTAATTATGTCCTCTTCCTCGTCGTCGTCATATTCGTCCCTTATGTTGCCGACAATCGACTCGAGCACATCCTCTATCGTTACTATGCCCGCGGTGCCGCCGTATTCGTCCACAACCACGGCAAATTGAGTGCGGCTCTCGTTCATCTCCTTGAATATATCAAAACACGCCTGGGTTTCAGCCACATAAAGCGGCTTGCGCATTACGCTCTCTATGGTGGTTTCCCCGGGAATCTTCTTGCCGACAAAATGAAGCAGGTCCTTGGCGTAAAGCACGCCCACTATATTGTCGGGGTCGCCTTTATACACGGGAATCCTTGAGTAGCCGTTTTCAACGCACAGGTCGGCAACCTCCTCAACAGAGCGGTCAACCTCTATGGCTACCATCTCGGTACGGTGCGTCATAATATCGCCGGCGTTAAGGTCGTCAAACTCAAAGATATTGTCTATCATCTCCGCCTGACTGTTTTCTATGACACCGGTTTCCTCGCCCACATCAACCATCATGCGGATTTCCTCTTCGGTCACGTTTTCCTTGTCAGCGTCCGGATCGAAGCCGCACAGACGCACAATGCCGTTTGTGGACGCGGAGAGGAGCTTGACAAACGGACCGGTCAGCTTTGCGAAGCCGAGAAGCACGCCGACAACTCTGTAGGATATTTTTTCAGGAATCTGCATTGCGATTCTCTTGGGGGCAAGCTCGCCGAGAACAAGAGAAAAATATGACATTATAACCGTGATAATCACAACAGACAGAGCGTTTACCGCCCCCGCCGAAACGGAGGGCCACCTGCCCACAATCGCCTTTGTGATAAGCGCGGCGAAAGAAGCGGACGCCGACGCGGAAGCAAGAAAGCCCGCCAGCGTAACACCTATCTGAATGGTTGAGAGAAATCTGCTTGGATTCTCTGTGAGTCTCGCGAGCTGCTTCGCCTTTTTGTCCCCTTCCTCGGCAAGCTTTTTTATCTTGCTGTCATTCAGGGAGATTATCGCGATTTCGCTCATGGCGAAAAAGGCGTTTATCATTATAAGCAAAAGCAGAAGCAAAAGCTTCAGCGCAATTTGCAAGCCCGTGCCCATACGGGTTAATCACTCCTTGTTCAAGTAAAAATCTGTTATCTGCAAAGCGAAATCAGGTCATTGACATCTGCCGAGGCAAGGCACTCCACGGTGTCCGACGCGCCGTAATAAATCTTCACCTCGCCGCTGTCCTCAAGAATCATTCCGCCCGGGAATATGACATCACGGCGAAAGCCGTTTTCAAGCTCGTAATCCCTGTCGCAGACTATAAGCGGTCTGTCATACAGGCCTGTGACTTTTGACGGGTCGGAGGGGTCAAGCAGCATTACGCCTGCCCTGTAGATTTTCTGCCATCTGTCCTCCCAGCCGTTTTTTCCCCTTGAAAGGTCAAGCTCCACGGCGTGAAAGAGGGTCAGCCAACCCTCTGAGGTTTTTACCGGAGGGGCCGCTGGCCCGATTTTGTCGTTTGCGAAGGGAACATCCTCAACGCCCGCGACAAGCCTGTGATTGCCCCAGTATCTGAGGTCCGGGCTTTCACACACCCACATATCAAAGCGGTCTCTGCCTCTTGAATAAACAGGCATCGGGCGCTCAAGCATAACGAAGTTTCCGTTTATCTTTTCGGGGAAAAGGGCGAGATTGCGGTTATCCGGAGGCAGCAGAGAGAGCACCTCTATCTCGGTGAAGCCGTGCAGCCTGCCTACTCCGCCCATGAGACCGTGACGGGTATCACAGGCAAAGCAGATATATATTTCGCCGTCAATAACCGTAAGACGGGGGTCATAAACTCTTTTGATTTCGGGGCTGTCGGGGTATGAGAGCGTGCTGCCGCTTACCTCCCACCGGACCCCGTCATCGCTGAAAGCGAGGCCGAGCCCTGTGCCTGCAAATTTGCCTGATCTGAATTCGCCGTAATCGTTGCGGAAAACCATTATGTATTTCCCGTCAAGCCGGCAAACACCGGCGTTGAAAACAAGATTGGCGTCATACGGCACATCGTCCTTTGTCAGGACGGGTTTTTCATACTTTTTGATAACAGCGCATGATTTTTCCATTTTATCTCTTAACCCTTGCGTTGCCCGACCAGACACTCCATATCATATCCTCGTCTGCGGGCTGAGCGTAGTCTGTGAGGAAGGTGGTCGCGAGAGCGCCGCTTGCCCAGCCGAACTGAATCCATTTTTCGCTCTCCCAACCTTTGATTACCGCATAGAGCAGGCCGCCGACAAAGCCGTCGCCGCCGCCGATGCGGTCAAGCACTCTGATTGTGCGGGGCTCAACCACGTGCCACTCATCGCCCGCAAGCATAACGGCTCCCCATTTATGCTCGTTGGCGTTCACTACCTGCCTTAAGGTGGTGGCAAACACCTGAGCGTTGGGATAAGCCTGCTTCACGCGGCTTATCATTTCCTTGAAGGAATCAATCTTGGAGGCGAGGTCTTTGCCGCCCGCTTCGGGGCCCTGAATGCCGAGGCAGAGCTGAAAATCTTCCTCGTTGCCCACAAGGATGTCCGCGCTGCCGGCTATCTCGGAAAATATTTCGGAAAGCTCCTGCTCTCTTCCTTTCCAGAATGTGGCTCTGTAGTTAAGGTCAAATGAAATGACTGTGCCGTATTTTTTTGCGGCTCTTGCGATTTCAAGGCAGAATCTGCCCGTGTCGGGCGAGAGTGCCGCTATAAGCCCGGAAAGGTGAAGCACCGCCACACCCTCCTTGCCGAAAATCCTGTCAACATCAAAATCCGCGGCGTTAAGGGTTCTGCCGACTTCGCCGGCTCTGTCATTCTCAACCCTCGGGCCTCTTGAGCCCGCCCCGCTGTCGGCTATATTGAACTGATGACGGTAGCCCCAGGGGCCGCCTTTATCAACATCTTTGCCTTCAAAAACCATTCCCCTGGCTCTTAAATCCTGCTTGATGAAGGAGGCAATCTGGCTGTCCTTGACAAAGGTGGTAAGCACCTTGACGGGAAGGCCGAGATAAGACGAGACGGACGCAACATTCGTTTCGGCGGATGTCGCCTGCATTCTGAAAAGATTGCTCGAGGCAACGGTCTGACCCTCTGCGGGGCAGATACGCACGCCCATACTGGTAGGCACTACCATTGCCCAGGTGTAGTTATCCTTTATCTTAATCATTTTTTTCTCCCCCTTATACGGTGTACTGCGTGGCGGCTGTGTCTCCGCCCTCGCCTGTCCAGTTGGTGTGGAAGAATTCTCCTCTGGGTCTGTCGGTTCTCTCGTAGGTGTGAGCGCCGAAATAATCCCTCTGCGCCTGAAGCAGATTAGCCGGCAGATTGGCGCAGCGGTAACCGTCATAGTAACCCAGAGCCGCGGTCATTGCGGGGAGAGGTATGCCGTTTGTGAGCGCAGCGGCGCATACTCTGCGCCAGCCGGCCTGAGCGGAGTCCATAACCCCTTTGAAATACGGATCCAGCAGCAGGTTTTCGAGAGCAGGATTATTGTCATAAGCTTCCTTGATTTTGCCGAGGAATACGCTTCTGATTATACATCCGCCTCTCCACATAAGGGCAATGCCGCCGTAGTTGAGATTCCAGCCGTAGGTCTTCGCGGCAGAGCGCATAAGGGTATAGCCCTGCGCGTAGGATACTATTTTTGACGCGAAAAGCGCGTTCTTAATGTCGTTTATAAACTGCTCTCTGTCACCTTCAAAAGCGGGGACGGGGCCTGTCAGCACTCCGGACGCCTTCACTCTTTCCTCCTTCATTGAGGAGAGGCAGCGTGAGAATACAGCCTCGCCGATGAGCGTGAGAGGGATTCCTTCGTCAAGGGCCGCTATGCCTGTCCATTTGCCTGTACCCTTCTGACCGGCGGTGTCGAGAATTCTGTTTACTATCGGCTCTCCGTCGGTATCTTTATATGCAAGAATATCTCTTGTGATTTCTATGAGATAGCTGTCAAGCTCCTCGGTGTTCCACTTGGCAAACACCTCGTGCATTTCGTCCGCGCTCATTCCGAGAAGGTCTCTCATAAGCTGATAAGCCTCGCAGATGAGCTGCATATCGCCGTACTCTATGCCGTTATGCACCATCTTCACAAAGTGACCCGCGCCGTTTTCGCCTACCCAGTCACAGCAGGGTGTGCCGTCCTCAACCTTTGCGCAGATGCTCTGGAACACGGGTTTAACGCTCTCCCAGGCCGCGGGCGAGCCGCCGGGCATCATGCTGGGGCCTTTGAGCGCCCCTTCTTCACCGCCGGAAACTCCCGTGCCGATGTAGAGCAGACCTTTGCTCTCAACATAAGCGGTGCGCCTTGCGGTGTCGGGGAAATGGCTGTTGCCGCCGTCAATGATGATGTCGCCCGGCTCCATAAGAGGAATGAGCTGCTCAATCATATCATCAACCGCCTGACCGGCCTTTATCATCATCATAACCTTGCGGGGCTTTTCAAGGGAAGCGACAAGCTCCTCAAGAGTGTACGCGCCCGTGATGTTTTTGCCCTTCGCCCTGCCGCTCAGGAAATTGTCAACCTTCTGAGCCGTTCTGTTGTAAACGGTTACCGTAAAGCCCTTGCTCTCCATATTCATCACAAGGTTTTCTCCCATTACGGCAAGTCCTATGAGGCCTATGTCTGATTTCTTCATCTGATTATCCCCTTTGCTTTTTTGATATTATCAAGAACCGAATACGGTATTCTTAAATTGCCTGTGCCCGTGCCTATGCTTATGTGGGGCTTCATCGCGGCGTGGAAATCCGTGCCGCCGGAAATCATCAGCCCCATATCCTTTGCCATCCGCTGATACTTTGCCTGCATTTCGGGGGTGTACTCCGTGTAATACCCTTCCACTCCGTCAAGGCCGTGCTCTTTGAGCCCCGAGAGGAATTTCCTGAGCGGCTCATCCTCCATTTTTATAAGATGCAGGTGAGCGACAAAGCTCAGCCCTCCGCACTCCTTTATAAGCTCCACGGCCTCTTCGGCCTTGAGGCGCTGTATGCCGCAGTAAGCGGGTCTGCCGTTTTCAAGATAAAGCTTAAAAGCTTCTTTAACGCTCGGAGCATAGCCCTTGTCCGCCATTATTCTCGCGAAATGCGCTCTGCCGATGATTCCGTTGGGGGCGATTGCCCTCGCCTCATCCATAGTTACATCAAAGCCGAGCCCGTTAAGCAGGCGGCAGGTCTCCTCGTTCCTGTAGTTTCTCATCTGCTTGCACTCTTCGAGTATCTGTCTGAGTTTCGGGCTGTCAATATCAAGGTAATAAGCGAGTATATGCGTTTCGGTATCCGACTGCACGGAAAATTCTATTGCCGGCACAACCTCCATGCCGATTTCCCTGCCGCAGTCCAGAGCTTCCTTAACGCCGTCAACAGTGTCGTGGTCAGAGAGCGCCACCGCGGCGAGCCCCGCCCTTTTTGCCTCGCGCACCACCTCTGACGGTGTCATCGAGCCGTCCGACATTATTGAATGAGTGTGTAAATCAATGTATCTGTCCATTTTTTATTTCACCGTCCACAGACCCAACGCGGGGTTGCTTATATAAAACACTTTTTCTCCGTCAATCTCGCAGAAACCGTCCGTGAGGACAGCCGGGTTGTATTTCGCGGCCGCCTCGTCATAGGGCATATAGCCGAAGCCCACGCCCTCAACCTCTTCTTTTGTAAGGCGGCGTGTGCAGTAAGTCACTTTGAATCTGCCGTCAGACGAGCCGTGAATAAGGTGCGCGGCAACTGAGAGATTGGCTCTGAGGTCTTCGTTTTCCTCAACAAGCTTCAGTATGTTTTCGCGCCCGACATAGCCGTATTTTCTTATCAGGCGGTCATTCTCCGCGTCTTCACCGAATTTACGCACTTCGGGGGCAAGAATTATCAGCTCGCCGCCCTGTGCCATTGCCATTCTGGTTCTGTAAACGGCTTTGTTGCCGAGCCAGGTGCTTTTGAACTCTCTGCCGTCAAGGTAAACAACAGCCTTGGTGAAGGGCTCGTCAACATAGGTGAGATTGATTGCTCTGCTCAGCGCGACGGCGCTCTCAAACGAATCTCTCTTTTCACCTATAAACATGCCGTGAATGCGGGTTTCGTCACCCTCGTTTGTCGTAACGGTAAGCACGAAAAGCAGCGGCACATCTTTAAGAAAGTTTTCGTGAGCGTAGTCAAACACCTTGCGTACGGGCGAAAAGTCCCTGCCCATTATTCTCTCCATGCCGTAGAAGGCACCGAGCATGTGGGAGGAATTTATCATATTGCTGCCGCCGCAGCCCACAAAGATATTCTTGGAATAGTTTGCCATGCCCACAACCTCGTGGGGTACGACCTGACCGATTGAAATGATGAGGTCGTAGCTGCCGTCAACTATTCTGCGGTTTACCTCAACGTCGATTTTATCCTTTACGAGCCCGTCGGAAACCTCTGACACAAAGGAGCCTGGCACCTCGCCTATTTTTACGACATCCGTGCGCCAGTTATGCACTATTATGCTCTCAAACGGCACTTTTTCGCCGAAAAACGCTCTGCACTCCTCACGCGTCATAGGCTCATGTGTGCCGAGGGCGGGCATTATATCCACCTCGCAGGAGTCCCTGAGCATATCATAGTAAACGGCGGTTATCCTGCCCGCGCCCGAATACATTCTTGTGTAATCGGGAGGCAGAAGAAGCACCTTGCGCAGGTTGCGCCCCTCAAGGGATTTGCCCAGAGCGGCTCTGAGCTCTTCATCTGAAATATACGGTTCGCTTCTTACAGTAACGGGGTTCATAAAGCCCTTACCTCTCTGAAAACATATTTAAAATATTTTACCATTAACAGTAAAAAAATACAATAGAAAAACAAAGAAACAGTATAATTTATAAACATTGAATTGATTTTGTCACATTTATATGCTATTATTAAAATGATATTTTATACAGTAATTCCGGAAAGGAGGCATATATATGGCTTTTATACGCGCGTTGATTTCTTTTATAACCGCTGTTCTTTTCAGCCTTTCCCTTATGCCGGGTCCGCGTATAATAAACGGTGACGATCCCGAGGAGCCCGCCGCACCGGAGCCGGTAATCAAATACAGCGCCGCTGTCACCGAAACCGTTCCGTGCGCACAGCCGCTCTCCCTTGTGAGCAAATCCTCTTTCGGCAGCAACCGGCACGACCGCGTTACAGGCGCGGACAGCCGCGGGGGTATCTGCTATGTCTGCGGCTCGGCCGGATACGCTCAGGGCGATTTTTCATCCGCCGGTTCGGGCAAGGCCCCGTTCGGCTTTATAAGAAGATATGATTCATCCGGTAACCTGACTGCGTCGGCTTATATAAAGGATTCCTCCCGCTCTGTTTACCTCAGCGATATCTGTGTGCTCAGAAACGGCAACGCGGTGGTTTGCGGCTACACATATTTCTCCAACAACACAAACGGAGCCGACAAGGGCTTTGTGGCGGAATACTCAACAAACCTCACGCAGCTGTGGAGATATGACTTTGTCTGCAGCGACAGCGTAAACGCCAACTCCGTTTCCGCTACCTCCAACGGCTTTGTCGTGGGCGGTATGACCTCCGGGGTTGACGGGGATTTTGCCGGCACGGACTTTTTCGGCCATTCGGGCGCTTTCCTTATGAGATTCCGCCTTGAAGAGGACTCTTCCACCGGCACGCACACGGGTACCGTGATGTGGAAAAAGACTGTCTTCGGCGACGGCACAAGCCAGGTCGCTCAGGTTGCCGCAGACTCGAGCAACAACATATTCGTAACTCTCTCGGTAAACGCCCTCAGAGGCAACTACTCGGGCTTTGAAGGCCTTGTGCCCGGCTCGCTCGATAATGTGCTGCTCAGGTACAGCGGCAACGGCGTGCTTGAGTGGAGCATAGTGCTCGCTTCACTCGGCAGAGACTATTTTGAGTGTGTGGCTCCCGATGCCACGGGCGGTTGCGTTGCGGGCGGATATGTCTTCAGAGACGGCGCCAATGTCAGCACGGACCTCGGCGGCACACTTGCCGGCCTTAAGCACACCGGCGGGGTGGACAGTTTCGTGTTTATCATCTCGTCATCGGGCAGCATAACCCATCACAGAAGCATATCCGGAAGCGGTGACGACTATATTTTCGGCATAACAAAATCCGGCTCCGAATATGTTCTCGCCGGCTCATCAACCTCTTCAAACAGCGAGTTCACATCAAACTACGGTGAGCACGACGGCTTCGCGCAGGTTATTTCCTCGACGGGAGCAAAGAGCGAAATGCTCTGCCTCGGAGGCACGGAAAATGACAGGGTTTACGCGATAACCGCATCCGCAGGCACACTGTTCGCGTGCGGAAGCGCCGTATCCAAAGACAACTATTTCGCCGGTATGAATCAGTACGCGACTACCGACTATTCTTCCGGCTCAGCTATGGATTCGGCCGACTGCTTCATAGCTGTTTACAGCTGATAATTCTTAAGTGTTCTTAATACAGGGACGTGATAAATTTGAAATATACAGTTAAAAGAGCCGCCGCGCTGATTTTCGCGCTTGTATTCATCTGCCTTTGCGCCTGCGGCTGCGGTCTGGACTCAGTAAGAGAAAAAATCGCGGGCGAAAGCGAAACCGACCCCGTAACAACCACGACAGAAGCTGAAACCGAGCCCGTATCAGCAGAGCCGGACAGAAATTTTGAGCCCGTACCGGGCGGTGAAAAATTCGTCTGCGGCTGGCACGATAAATACAGCAACAGATGCGATATGATTATCTCTCATATCGGCGGCAACTACTATGATATTAACCTTTGGTGGGGCAGCAGCGCGGAATCCGCAATATGCATGTCATTTGTTGGCACTTACAGCGCCGAAACCGATTCGCTTGACTACACGGGCACGGAATACGAGCTGAGTGTTTCCGACAGCGACGTTTATTCCACCTATATTATAAACGACAAGTGCGAGGGCTCCTTCTCGTTCAAAAACGAGGAAACCCTTATCTGGTCAGAGCGCAGCGAGTGCAGATTCATTGCCGAGGGTGACACCTATGAAGGCGGCAGCTTCGCAAAAGTCGTTTCCCCCGACGAAACAGTCTGCATTATGAGCAGCACGGGCGCCGGAGATTCCTACGGCGAAGAAGAGGCCCCCTCCGTTATAACAGCCGTGCCGGCAGGAGTTATTGTGAATGTTATTGAAACCGAGGGCGATTATACCCTCATAGCGTACGGCCCGTTTGAGGGATATGTGCTCAGCGAAAACCTCGCGGACACAGGCCTTGTTTACTCAAAGCCCGCCGTGACGGTTATGTTGCAGGATGACCTTGAAGACGGCAAAAACGCAGAGCCGGATTATGTTGACTCCGACGGCTACTATGCCCAAAACGTGGCGTTCATCGCCGGGAGCGAAGTAACTCAGCTGAGTTTTATTTCAATCTCACTTGACGGTGAAAACGAAGACGGAGCTTTAGTCTTTGACGCCGAGCGGCTTTATACCGCGCAGGACCTGAGCCGGCCCGTGATTATCCGCCTGAAGTTCGACGGCGATATTCCCGGCAACGGCATTTCATATACCGATGACGCCGGCGAAGCTCATGACTACGCGCTTGAGCAGAGCGGCAGAGACGGCAGCCTTATTCTCACCCCCATAACGGCAGTGTACGGCTGATAATAACACCACAGAGTAAAACAGCGGGAAGGGCGGATGTCTGCCCAACACCGCTGTTTTTTTGTCCGCGGGGCTTGTTTTGTGCAAATCGACAGATATTATGCCCGATTTAGTATCTTTATAAATATATATTTTATTATTTTTCCGTGCTATAATAATCGTGTATATTCCAAGCGGGAACATACGGACTGCTCCCGGAGGTTTCTGTATGCTTTATAAATTGCCTTATTACATGGCGGTGTGCCTGGGCGTTACGCTCGCGGCGGAGACGGGCACAGCCTTTTTGCTCGGTTACCGCAGGCGCGACCTGCTTTTTATTGCCCTTGCCAATATGCTCACCAACCCGCCGGTGGTGGTGCTTTCTTATATGAGCGGGCTTTTCTGGGGCAAAGCGGCAAAAATCGCGGCTCTTGCCGCTCTTGAGTCCGCTGCGTTCCTGACAGAGGCGGCCGTTTATGCCAAAACGCTTGAGAGAAAAAAGCTGAACCCCTTTCTCCTCTCCCTGATTCTGAACGCGGTCTCGTATCTCTTCGGGCTGCTTATACAATAGCGCAGTAACTGCGATTACTTTTTCCGAAAGGCGGAAATCAAATGAAAAAACTGCTGTCGGCTCTGTTCGCCCTGAGCATCTGCCTCACACTTGCCCTGCCGGCTTACGGCGCCCCGGGGCTAAAGCCCACAAACGGAAACTCCTATATCGTCACCCGCCATTTCACTGTTGTAAATAAAGACGGTGAGAATCTCTACTCCTCTCCCGAGCGCACGGGCCGTGTGCTGGCGGCTCTTGAATACGGCACGCAAATAACGACCACCCGCCGTTTTTTTGACAGCAGATTCGACAGCATACTCACCGACTGGTACTACACTGTTGTTGACGGCGTCGGCGGCTGGATTGACTGCTCCTCCCGCAGTGTCGGTTTTGCAAAAAATGTGAAATACGGCGAAGATGTCCCGGCTTACACGGGCGAGGTAAAAGCCATTGCCGACTGCCCCGTTTATGACTGCCTTGTTTTTGATGAAGCCGGCAGCCCCGACGGAAAAGTTATTGCTGCCGTGCCCGCCGGCACGCTGCTGAGCTTTGACCTCTACTGCCCTTACGCCAAATGCGTATACGGCAGAGTGGAATATGACGGCAAAGAGGGCTGGGTAGCTGTTGACGGCATCGCCTGTGACAGCGCGGTGTGCAGTGTTGACGGATATATTATGACCGCAGGGGCAAAACCGCTTTATGAAGACGCCGGTTATTCCTCCGGCGGCAAAGCGCAGGGCACCGCTCAGGCCTTTCGCGTTTATCGCTATGATATGTCTGTTTACGGCGAGGATGACGCAGGCAGACCTGAAAAGCGCTACCGCATCTCATGCGATGACGGATTTTACTGGATTTGTGTCGGAAACAATGACTATGACTGCGTTTATAACGGAGGAAACGAAATTCAGCTCAGCGGCGGCGCTTCATTCACAATCTACTCTTCCCCGGACACATCATCCGAAAAAGCCGGGAAAATACCTGAGGATTCAAAATATATTCAGCTGTTTTCCGTTGAGCTTTTCGATGACGGCGCTCAGGACAGCTCCGGCGCACGACATATATGGGACTATATAAAATATGAAAACAGCTTCGGCTGGATTGAAAGAATATACAGCTTCCCCGATTTGCGCGTGGTTACGGAAGCGGAGTATGCCCTGAAAGACCTCACCGGGATTCCCGGGATGCCGGGTGCCGGTCAGGCGGATTCCGTCGCGCAGGAAGAAAACGGCAGCGCCTCGCCTCGCCTTTCCCTTGCCCTTATCTGCGCGCTCGGCGCAGTGGCGGCGGCCTGCGTGATTGCCGCGCTCTGCATAGCCGTTACACTCAGAAAGAAAAATCATTAAACTATATATAATAACCCAAAGGATGTGACAAAATGAAAAAACTGTTGGCAATTATAACGGCTCTTATGCTATGCCTGACTCTTGCCCTGCCGGCGTTTGCGGATGCCTCGGGTCCCTTCATCTCCGAGATATCCGCGGTGGTGGCCAAAAAGGGCGGAGCCGAGGTCTATAACTGGGACTATGAAGTTGAAGATGATGTTCTCATCCCGACCGGCGAAAAATTCCCCGAGGGAGCGGCACTTGTTCTGTCCTGGGAAAGCTTTGTCAAAGGCGAGCTTTATTACTATGCCTACGAAAGAGGCGCGGACCTGAATGACGAAAACACCCTTGATGGCTTTGTTAAAGTCTCAGACCTGGATATGGATCTCTCCCCCGTGCAGCCGAAAGAAGAAAACGCCTATGAAAATCCCGTGCATTTTATCGTGACAAACAAAGACGGCGCCGGGCTTTATGAAGGGCCGAGCTTTGCTTACAAAACAATCAAAACTCTCAGCGAGGGTACTGAAATTGAGGCTCTTTACGCCGACGGTTACGGCATAGGAATATATCCCAACTGGTCATATACCGAGGTTGACGGCTCAAAGGGCTGGGTGTGCACCGGTGATTCATTATATTTCGGCAAAGAGGTGAAATATCACGAGGATGTTCCTTCACCTGCAGGCAGGGCCGTAACTCTCGAAGAAGTTCCCCTGTATAAACAGGCCCTTGCCGACGAAGACCGCGTAGCGGCAAAAATTCCCGCGGGCACCGAGCTGAAATATAACATTTATTATAAGGGCATAAACGCCGAGCCGATGGCTCTCGTTGAGTATGCCGGCAAAAAGGGCTGGATTGAATTAAGCATAGCCTACCCCTCATCGGACCTGCTCAGCTTCAGCGACGGCTATCTTATGGTTGCGGACAGACTGACTCTTTATGAAGATGATGACCTGCGCCCGGGTGAAAGTGTTTCTTCGGTTGAGCCTTACACAATTATACCCTATGACGCTTTCTTCTCCCGCCATCCCGGCAAGTCGGCTGATGACGGCGTATATGAAAACTGCTACAGAGTTACTGTTGACGGCGAAAAATACTGGGTGATTTTCGGCAGCGAGCTGGGAGCAAAAGAGATTCCCTATTTCGGCGGCTTCCTTTACACTGTCGCCAAAGACGCACCTCACGGTATCACATTATACGCCTCGCCCGATGATGCTGAGCCAATCGGAGAAATCGAGCAGGGCGAAACCTTTGTATCACTGTTCAACGTTGACTTCAACACCTATTATGAAGACGAGGAATATGACCCGGACAAAGACTGGAATTACATAGAGTATGACGGTGCACGCGCCTGGATTCATTATGATTATGAAATCTGCGGCGAGATAAGCACCCTCACTCCCGCTCTTCCCGACCCTCTCAAGCAATACGGCGAAGCCGAAAACAGCATTGAGGAGGCTTTGAACGAAATTGACGACCTGGACGACATCTTTGAGCAGTTCTTCGGTCTCGGAGACGACGATGATGACGCCCGGGAGCCGGAGGACGGCGACGGAGACGTTGACCCCGGCCGGGCGAAAAGAAGCACCCGCTCCGCACTTGTCAGACCCCTTGTGTACGCCGCGGCAGTCTCGGCAATAGCGGCGTTCGGCATAGTGCGCGCAAAGAAAAAGAAACCCGAATAATATATAACCGATACTCAAAGGAGGATTTATAATAATGGCTTTTTGCAGAAATTGCGGCGCTCAGGTAAATGAAAACGAAAACTTCTGCTC
>JAEEGL010773626.1_pt1 | contig 15450 bp, 14 predicted proteins | sample 9134231 | NCBI WGS metagenome assembly JAEEGL01 (sample SAMN16246548, study PRJNA631951) | gut metagenome | biome: gut microbiome; feature: rumen; material: fiber-attached | host: Bos | place: Iran: Karaj | collected 2018-10
GTCGGGTCCGATGGCACACAATTTCTGCCTCGAAGGCGAATATGCGAAGGAGGCGAGATAGATGGAAGAGAGACGTACCTCAGTTTTTGAAAACGGACTTATATGGTTCGGCGCAGCGGTTTCAATTGCGGAAATCCTGACAGGAACATATTTCGCGCCGCTCGGCTTTCAAAAGGGACTGCTGGCGGTAATAATCGGTCATATAATAGGCTGCACAATGCTTTTCCTTTCGGGAGTAATCGGCGGAACAGTGCGAAAAAGCGCCATGGAAACCGTAAAAATGAGCTTTGGATATAGGGGAGGACTCCTGTTTTCAATCCTCAATATAATTCAGCTGGTTGGCTGGACCGCGATCATGATATTCGACGGAGCGCTTGCCGCGAATGGGATCGTGGACATAGGCAGCGGCCTTTGGTGTATCGTAATCGGTGCGCTTATCATACTGTGGATTATGATTGGAATCAAAAACCTCGGAAAGGTCAATACCGTCGCGATGTCGGCACTTTTCGTGCTTACACTGGTGCTGTGCTTTGTCATCTTCAGGGGTGGCGCGCTTCCGGGCGCTATAGGAGAAGCGATGAGCTTTGGCGCAGCGGTGGAGCTTTCTGTTGCAATGCCGCTTTCGTGGCTGCCGCTTATAAGCGACTATACCAGAGAGGCAAAGGAGCCTGTAAAGGCGACGGCGGTGAGCACTGTGACATATGGCATTGTAAGCTGCTGGATGTACGCTATAGGCATGGGAGCCGCTATTTTCACCGGAGAGTCCGATATAGCGCAGATAATGGTAAAGGCGGGGCTTGGCATAGCAGGCCTTTTGATAGTCGTATTTTCGACCGCTACGACCACATTCCTCGATGCATATTCGGCGGGTGTGTCAAGCGAATCTCTGTCAAAAAAAATCAGCGGCAAGTGGGCGGCCGTAGTCGTTGCCGTCATCGGCACGATCGGTGCGATTTTCTTGCCACTGGGTAATATTACAGAGTTTCTGTATTTTATCGGTTCGGTGTTTGCGCCTATGATAGCCATTCAGATTGCAGACTTTTTCATCATAAAAGACAGGAGCGACGAAAGTCCTTTCAATGTAAAGAATCTGATTATATGGCTGGCGGGCTTTGCCATCTACAGGGTATTAATGGGCGTTGATATCATCGTCGGAAATACTCTGCCGGATATGGCTATAACCATAGTATTATGCGTAATCTTTAAATCTGTTCGCAGAAAGTAAGGATGACCGCCGTCTGGCGCTCGATATTTTTATCGGTAACACCGTAGGCTATGATGTTTGCATCCGGGATGCGCTTTGTTACCTTTGTAAGCGAGACATTCTCAAAGCTTGAACCAAACTGGGTATCCTTTTCGTAGATATTGTATGCGGCATTGCATATATTGTCTACGAGAGGGTAAACCCTGTAGTTTGGAGCGCCATCCTCGCCGGCGGCATCATCGGTATCGGGGAGAGTCATCTCCCAAAAATCTGCAATTTCATATTTCGTATGATTAAGGTCGTAAAGGCCGCAAAGAGTGGAAACTGTCTTATCGAGAGTTTCCATTTTTGATTCCGAAAGAGAAATCGCGGTCAGATCAATCTCAAAGCTCCCGCCTGTGGTGCTGCAGTAGGTGATGTTGTTTACCGCAATAGGCTCGCCCTCATCATCCTTGTCGTAGATGCCGTAGAGGCTGGTGTAGATAAAGCTGATGATGGCGCTGGTATCGTCGGACGAGATTACCATAGGGTATGCCTCGCGGTCGATTTCGTTGAAATTGTAGACGATATCAGGGTTTGTTTTCAGGTATTTGTCGATTGTCTTTGTCTGGGACTTTGTGACCTTTTTGGTGAGCTTGTTAACATCGTTGTCGTTGACAAGAACGATTGCCTGAGCACCGCGTGGGAAACCGGTGCCGGGCGCAAGATCGGGTGCGAACTCACCGTTTTCGTCCATATATCCGCTGCAAAGGGATACGATTTCAATCAGCGCGCCGGTGCTCTTTAGCTCGGCGAGCATTTTACCCAGTGTCTTTACGGCATTAAGCTGGTTTGTCTTTCCGGCATGCGTGCCGTTTAGGCCCATGATTGTGATTTCAAAGGCGTTTGTATAGGTTGCCTCCTGATATGCTATTTCCTTTGTAACGCTGTAGTCATGGCGCGCAGCGGCTGTCGTGATGACGGTGTTGTTCTTTGCGCTGTCAAGCGTAATGAAATTGTCTGCCTTTAGATAGCTTTCTTTGACCTTTTCAAGTCCGTATTCAGGCTCGGTGAAAAGGGCACGGATAAAGCCGTGGTTTTCGCTGTACTGCAGTACATACATTATCGCGGTCATCGCCTGTGCCGTGCGGTCGGGAGCGCTGAGGTCCAGCGTGCAGTGCAGAATCACTGAGTCGCAGGCCTCACGGCCCTCGTCGGTTGCAACCGTTGAAATAATTACGTTGTCCCAACTGTCGTGGGAAACCTTAAAATTATCATTTAACAGTCCCCATTCGTATATGTAGTTTGCAACATCTGAAGAGTCAGCGGCATTAAACACCGCACTCTTGTTGATTTCGTAAAGCGTAGTCAAAAGCTCGGTATCGACTTCCTCGGCTGTGTAGTCCTCGTCGCCGCAGGCGGTAAAGAGGGTAAAGCAGAGAGTTAAGATTAAAACGAGCGCTATGCCTCTAAACAATGTAGTATTTTTCAGCTTCATTATATTGACCTCCGATTGACATTACCTATTATATCAGTAAATCAAGTAAAATCAACATTCACTAGACAAAATTCGAGTAAAAAAGTACGCTCAAATAATGTTAGTTATGTAAACTAAAAATACCTTTTTGCTAAAAATCGACAAAAAAGCGCGACATTTTTGCTACGGATTTTTTTGAGAAAATTGAATCCCGGGTTTAAATTTGCGTTCAGTTTTTTTAGAACACACTTGTTTTCAACAAAAACGAATTTAGTGCACAGAAAAAGACAATTTGTATTTAAAAAAGTGCTTTTGAAGTAAACCATTTTGTAGTATTATTTTACTTGTCGGAACGGACAAACACACAAGATGTTGTGGAACACTAGGTATGAAGGAGAAATATTAAAAATGGATTCTATCAGAAAAATTATCAAAAGAGATGGCAGGGAGGCGTACTTTAATGTAGATAAAATTGCAGACGCCATCTTCAAGGCAGCACAGGTCCTTGGTGGTAATGATCGCGATATGGCAAAGTATCTGGCACGCCAGGTTGAGATTTATCTTCTTGAGGTCTGCCACAATGATACACCTACGGTAGAACAGATTCAGGACGCGGTAGAAAAGATTCTCATCGAAAACGGTCATGCGCGTACAGCAAAGGAATACATCCTTTATCGTGCAGAGCGTACCAGAGTAAGGGAAATGAACACCCGCCTGATGAAAATATATGAAGACCTTACTTTTAAAGCAGCAAAGGACAACGATATAAAGCGTGAGAATGCAAACATCGACGGCGATACCGCAATGGGTACCATGCTCAAATACGGCTCTGAGGGTGCAAAGCAGTTCAATGAAATGTATGTGCTCCATCCGGCTCACGCAAAGGCTCATTCCGAGGGCGATATTCATATTCATGACTTCGATTTCTACACCCTCACTATGACATGCTGCCAGATTGACCTTTTAAAGCTTTTAAAGGACGGCTTTTCGACAGGTCACGGACATCTTCGTGAACCAAACGACATCGCAAGCTATTCGGCACTTGCCTGCATAGCAATTCAGTCCAATCAGAATGACCAGCACGGTGGCCAGTCCATTCCGAACTTCGACTACGGCATGGCTCCGGGCGTAAAGAAGACCTACAAAAAGCTCTATTGGACAAACCTTGGAAAGCTCATCAATCTCTTCTATGATATAGATGATGCGACAGAAAAGGTAAAGGCTATCGGCGAAGAAATCGAGAAAAACGAAGGCGTTTGCCCTTGCATGGCATGGGGAAACAACTACAAAGAGCTCGAGGCTAATGAGCTTGCAAAGTTCATCGACAAAGAAAACATCGAGAAATTCCAGACAAAGGCTACAAAGTATGCCGACGAAGAAATTCGCCGCGCAACCTACCAGGCAATGGAAGCTCTCGTTCATAACCTTAACACCATGCACTCCAGAGCAGGCGCACAGATTCCGTTCTCATCAATTAACTACGGAACCGACACATCTCCTGAGGGCAGACTCGTAATCGAGATGGTGCTCAAAGCACAGGAAGCGGGCCTCGGCCACGGCGAAACACCTATCTTCCCAATCCACATCTTCAAGGTAAAGGAAGGCGTTTCATACAATCCTGAGGATCCGAACTACGACCTCTTTAAGCTGGCGCTCCGCGTATCCGCAAAGCGCCTCTTCCCGAACTTCTCGTTCCTCGATGCGCCATATAACAAGGCATACTACAAAGAGGGCGACCCTAACACAGAGGTTGCATACATGGGCTGCCGTACAAGAGTTATCGGCAACATGTATGATCCCAGCCGCGAGGTGGTAGGTGGCAGAGGAAACCTTTCTTTCACATCCATCAACCTGCCTAGAATCGCAATAAAGGCAAACGGAAACTTAGAATTCTTCTTTGAAGAGCTCGACCGCAAAATCGACCTTTGCATCGAGCAGCTCGGCGAAAGATTCAAGATTCAGTGCTCAAAGAAAGTAAAGAACTTCCCGTTCCTGATGGGACAGGGCGTATGGCTCGATTCTGACAAGCTCGGCCCTGACGATACGGTTGAGGAAGTCATCAAACACGGCACGCTTACAGTCGGCTTCATCGGCCTTGCCGAAGCGTTAAAGGCCTTAACCGGCAAACACCACGGCGAATCCAAGGAAGCTCAGTCACTCGGACTTGAGATTGTCGGATACATGAGAAAGAGACTCGACGAGGAGGCTAAGAAGACACACCTTAACTGGTCGCTCATAGCTACACCTGCAGAGGGCCTTTCCGGACGTTTCGTTCGCATCGACCGCCAGAAGTTTGGCGAAATCGAGGGCGTTACAGACAAGGAATATTACACCAACTCATTCCATATTCCTGTATCCTTCCCAATCAGCGCATTCGACAAGATTCGCCTCGAGGCACCTTATCATGCACTGACAAACGGCGGACACATCTCCTATGTAGAGCTTGACGGAGACCCGCTTAAGAACCTCGACGCGTTCGAGCAGGTAGTTCGCTGCATGAAGGAAAACGGCGTAGGCTACGGCTCAATCAACCACCCTGTAGACCGCGACCCTGTCTGCGGATACACAGGCATCATTGATAACGAGTGCCCATGCTGCGGACGTACCGAAACGGGCGAATCCGACGGCTTTGAGAGAATCAGACGTATCACAGGCTACCTCGTAGGCGACATGAGCAAGTGGAACGATGCAAAGCGCAGCGAGGAAAGCGACAGAGTTCACCACGGCGTTTCAGCCGACGGCGAAATGGAGCAGCTTTAAGATTTATGACCATGCAAATATCTTCACCAAACAATAATCAATGCGACACCCTCGGCGAGCTTCGGCTCGCCGGTGTCGTCAGGGAATCAATAGTTGACGGACCGGGACTAAGGTTTGCAATCTTTTGTCAGGGCTGCCCACACGGCTGTGAGGGCTGCCATAATCCGGAGACTCATGATTTCGAAGGCGGCTATATGTGTCCGATATCGCGCATAATGGATGCGATAGACAAAAACCCTCTGCTTGCGGGCGTGACCTTTTCGGGCGGCGAGCCGATGTGCCAGCCGGAGGCGTTCCTTACAATCGCAAAGGAATGTAAAAAGAGGGGACTTAATGTAATGTGCTATTCGGGCTTTACCTATGATGAGCTTATGGAGAAGGCTAAAACTGAGCCTGCAGTCGGCGAGCTTATGGGGCTTTTAGACTATCTTGTGGATGGTAAGTTCGTGCTTGCGGAAAGAGACCTTTCGCTTCTCTTTAGGGGCAGCCGTAACCAGCGCTACATAGACATGAACAAAACCCGCGAGGCCGGGGAAATCGTCCTGGCGGGTTAGCCTGAAAAAAATGAAAAAAATGCTTGAAATACTTCATGTCATATGGTAGAATCATTATTGTTCGTGTGCAAACTTATGCGGCGAACTTAGAAAGAAATTACAAGGAGGTGCGGTAAAATGTCAAGAAAATGCGAGATTTGCGGTAAGGGCCAGGTTTCAGGAAACAACGTTTCCCATTCCAACAGACACACCAGAAGAAAGTGGAATGCTAACATCCAGACTGTAAAATTACAGGAAGAAAACGGAGCTGTAAGAAGAGCTAACGTTTGCACAAGATGCATCAGATCCGGAAAAGTAAACCGTGCCATCTAATTCCGATAAATCAAACAAGACTCGTCGTTGACGAGTCTTTTTTCATGCCGTAAAATAGAAGAGTAACGGAGGTTTAAAATGCTAGAGTTAACCACAGATTTCGGAACAATCACGGTATCAAAAAGCGTAATATCCAGAATAGTGAGCGAGGCTGTAGCGGATATCGACGGCTTTGGCGGCGAGGTTTACCTCACAAACAAAAAAGGTAAAGAGCTAAAGCTTAAAAACGCAGGTGGCTTTATCGACAATTCCGGCGCAATGGAAATAGATATGTCGGATACAGGCATCCGTTTGCGCTTTTTTGTGATGCTCAAAATAGGCATGAGTATTACCGCCGTTACCAACAGAATGTTTGACTATATCTCTGATGAAATCCTTGCGGCAACGGGCATGACACCCGATGAGATTACAATCGTAATTACCGGCATGTACGCAAAGGACGGCAGGGCGTCAAAGAATATAGCAAAGCGTAATATTGAAATAAAAAGATAAAACGGTGTGATATGACAATGAGTGTAAAGGAGCTAAATGGCGTCGGCCCGAAAAAGGCAGAGCTCCTTAAGAAACTTAATATAGAGACCGTGGACGACCTTTTAGCCTACTATCCGCGCACGTACCAAGACAGAACCAATGTCGCAAGGATAATAGAGCTAAAGGACGGCGAGGAAGCGCTCATAAGCGGCAGAGTCACACGCTCCGTGCTTACGGGAAATCCGTACCGCAAGCCCACACTTCATTTGCTGGTGGACGATGGAAGCGGCGTGCCGCTCGAGGTGCTGTTCTTTAACGGTAAGTGGCTGGCATCTGCCTTTAAGATAGGTGAGGAATACACCTTCTTTGGCAAGGCTGAGGTTAGATTTGGAAAGTATACCATGCTGCATCCCGAGTATTCGCGTGGCGATGCGGAAGGTACAGATGCTGTGCTTCCGATTTACCCTTTAACTGAGGGCTTAAGGCAAAGCGACCTTAGAAAATGGGTAAAGGAAGCGCTAAAAGCTTTAGACCCTGAAAAGGAATATCTGCCGGAGGCCCTTGTAAAGGAATACGGCCTCTGCCCATACGGCTATGCCGTGCAGAATATCCATTTTCCAAAGGACAGAAAGCGCTTTGCGGAATCAAAGTACAGACTTATATTTGACGAGCTTTTGATGCTGCAGATTGGCCTTCTTTATCTGCGCGAGGGTGAGCAGTCCGAAACGGGCATAGCTTTTCCGGGCAGCGTCAGGGTCGACGAGTTTGTTTCGGCGCTTCCTTATGCATTAACCGGTGCCCAAAACAGGGTGGTTTCAGAAATAATAAAGGATATGGAATCGCAAAAGCCTATGAGCCGTCTGGTTCAGGGTGATGTCGGCTCGGGAAAGACGGCGGTTGCGGAAATAGCCCTCTTCAAGGCCGTAAAAAGCGGATACCAGGGCGCAATGATGGCCCCGACCGAAATACTTGCAAAGCAGCATTTCGCGGAAATGAAGCGCATATTTGAGCCATTTGGCATAAATGTGGGCTTCCTTGGCGGGAACCTCACAGCCGCAAAGCGTCGCGAGGTTTTGGCGGGTCTTGCGGACGGTGAAACAGACATAATCGTCGGCACGCACGCACTGGTGCAGCCCGATGTGAAATTCGCAAACGTGGGACTTGTCATTACCGACGAGCAGCACAGGTTCGGCGTGAATCAGCGTAGGCTCCTTACGGAAAAGGGTGACTCTCCGGACATGCTTGTCATGACGGCAACACCAATCCCAAGGACCCTTGCGGTAATTCTTTACGGGGACCTCGACATTTCGATAATAGATGAGCTGCCGCCCGGCAGACAAAAGATAATCACAAAGGCGGTTAACGAGAAAGGGCGCATAAAGGCGTACGAGCTGATGCGCTCGGAGGTTGAATCGGGCAGGCAGTGCTATATTGTGGCGCCTCTTATCGAGGACTCGGAAAATTACGAGGTGCGGTCTGCCGAAAGCATATACGAAGAGGTGAAAGCGGGCTTCCCCAAGCTAAAGGTTGAGCTCTTGCACGGCGCCATGAAGCAGGCCGAAAAGGATGAGATCATGGGGCGCTTTGTGAGCGGAGAGACTCAGGTTCTGGTTTCGACGGTTGTAATTGAGGTGGGAGTAAATGTGCCCAACGCTTCTGTTATGATAATAGAAAACAGCGAACGCTTCGGCCTGGCACAGCTCCATCAGCTGCGCGGACGCACAGGCAGGGGAAAATATCAGTCCTACTGCGTTCTGGTGCTGGGGTCCGACGGCGAAATAGCAAAGGAAAGAGCTAAGATTATGTGTGAGAGCTCCGACGGCTTTTACATTTCGGAGCAGGACTTAAGGCTGAGAGGCCCGGGCGAAATCTTCGGAACGCGCCAGCACGGGCTTCCGGACATGAGGCTTGCCGACCTTGCAAAGCATACGAAAATCCTTGCGGTGTCGGGAAAGGCGGCAAAGGAGGTCCTTTCGGGGGATTCCGGCCTTAAAAAACCCGAAAACGCGCTGCTTGCGGGCGAGGTGAAGAAGGTTTTCGGCGGAAAGCTTTCAATTCAGATTTAATTTAGGTGGTGAAATAATAAATGAGAATAGTAGCGGGAGATTTTAAGGGCAGGCGCCTTTTCATGCCTGAGGGCAAGGATGTGCGGCCCACAACGGAAAAGGTGAAAGAGGCCATATTTTCCATGATTCAGTTTGACCTGGAGGATGCTGTCTGCATGGATGTCTTTGCGGGCATCGGTAATCTTGGCCTTGAGGCGCTTTCAAGGGGGGCCGGGCACTGCTATTTCTGCGATGCGAGCAGGCAGAGCCTTGAGCTTGTGCGAAAGAATGTGGAAATGTGCAAGGCGGAGGAGTATTCGACTCTTATGCTTGGCGACTACAGCAAAACCATTGCCTCGGTAGGCGAGCAGGCGGATATAATATTTTTGGACCCGCCGTACCGCATGGGGCTTATGCCTGACTGCTTTGCGAAAATAAGGGAGCATAACAGGCTTGCGGAGGACGGAATAATCGTTGCGGAGCACGGGGAGAGGGAAATACTTGATGACGAGCTCTCCGGCTTTGTGAAAATAAAGGAGAAAAAATACGGCTCAATAGTTGTATCTATTTACGGGCATAATGCTTGAAATTTTATGTGCAATTTGCTACAATGAAATGTAGTTTATTTTGGAGGCAGGATATGTCCAAAAAGGCACTTTATGCGGGGTCTTTCGATCCCATCACAAACGGGCACCTCGATTTAATAAGGCGCGCCGCAAAGCTTTGTGATGAGCTTACAGTCGGCGTTGTCGTAAATCCGGGAAAAAATCCGTTTTTTACGCTCGAAGAACGAAAAAAGCTTATTGAAACGGTTACGTCGGACCTTAAAAACGTAAAGGTCGGGTCGTTTTCGGGGCTTTTGGCCGATTATGTTAATGAAAACGGGTTTAACATAGTCTTTCGCGGCCTTCGCAGTACATCGGACCTTGATGCTGAGATGGCGATGGCGCAGATGAACGGCAGGCTCTATACAGGCGGTGCGGAAACGGTATTTCTTATGACCGCTCCGGAATATTCGTTTGTAAGTTCGAGCATGATGAAGGAAGTCTTCACCTTGGGCGGCGAAATCGAGGGACTTGTGCCTAAAGAGGTGATAGCATACATGAAGGAAAAGCTTAACGGGAGGAACAAATGAAGGTTTTAGAATTATTAAATGAGATTGATGAAATAATAGATACAGCGTCAGGCTTTCCTATGACTGACAAGGTTCTGATTCACGCTCAGGACGTACTTGATATCGTGGAGCAGATCAGAATTGAGCTGCCGGACGAAATCAACCAGGCAAAGTGGATAAAGGACGAAAGACAGCGTATCCTCGATGATGCGAAAAAGGAATACGAGGATATCCTCACAAAGGCACAGGCACAGGCTGAGGCTCTTATCGAAAACGACGATATCGTTATTCGCGCAAAGAAGAGAGCTGACGAGATTATGACCATCACCGAGGAAAACTGCAAGAACTTAAAGATGCAGACATTTGATTATATCGACAGCATCCTCTACAACTTCCAGGAAAAGATGGAGCAGCTTTCTGCAATGTATCTCGGAGATATGGTCGGAAACCTCGAAAAGAGCTTCGATGCCATCAATCAGAGACTTTCCGACAACAGAAACGAAGTCAAGGAAATGGCTTATCGTGCACAGGCCGAGGACTAGTTATCGGGTTAATTTTTAAGGCCGCTTTTGCGGCCTTTTTTTATGGAGACGGTTATGCCTCGTGAATACTTAAATGCTACGGGAATCGTAGCCGAATACAATCCGTTTCACAACGGTCATCTATATCATATAAAGGAAACGCGCGATAGGACCGGCGATGCGCCTGTTGTCGCTATCATGAGCGGGAACTTTGTGCAGAGGGGTGAGCCTGCGATCTTCGACAAATACGTGAGGGCGCACATGGCGCTCCTTGGCGGCGCAGACCTTGTCATCGAGCTTCCGACCATCTTTTCGGTGGGCGGTGCCGAAGCCTTCGCAGCGGGCGCTGTGGCGATCATGAAGGGGCTTGGCATTAAAAAAATCTCGTTTGGCAGCGAAAGCCGTGACATCGCGAAAATGAAGGCTACGGCCAAAATCCTTGCGGAGGAGCCACCGGAGTTTAAGGCGGCACTGAGGACAGGCATCGACGAAGGGCTTTCGTTTGCAAAGGCGAGGAGCATTGCCTGCAACATCGCTCTTGGCGAAGAGGACCTCACCGCAAGGCAGGGGTCAAACGACATCCTCGCAACGGAGTACCTGAGGCAGATTATACTCCAAAAGGCGGACATCGAGCCGCTTGCAATCGGCAGAACGGGCGCGGAGTACCTCGAAACAAAGCTTCCGAAGACAGGAAGGTATGCCTCTGCCTCGGCAATAAGGAAGGAAATCCCGTACCTTATTGAACTCATTCAATTTACTAGGGTTTCGAGCTTTGTACCGGCCACGACAAGCCAGTTAATAGGAACAATTAATACCAATTATAAGTGTATACTTAACGATTTTTTCCCGATCATCGCCTGCAAGATCTTGCGCGGCAGAGAGGAAGAGCTCGAAAAGCTGCTTGGCGGCGGCGAGGGGCTCACAAAGAAGCTCATGAATGAAATTCGTAAAGTGGGAAACATCGACGATTTAACAGGAGCGATGCTTTCCAAACGATATACGGTCGGCAGAATCCAGAGGCTCTACATGAGCATTCTCCTCGGAATCGAGGAGGCGGAGTTTAAGGACCTTTCGGATGCCTTTGTAAACGGGGGCAGTGCCTATGCCCGCGTGCTCGGCTTTACCGGCAAGGGCTCAAAGCTTATTAAGGAGATAAAAAAGGGCGATTTTGCAACGATTCCGATTATCACAAACATAAACAAGGAACGCGAGCTTTTCGATGAAAAGGCTGCGAAAATTCTTGATTATGACATATACGCGACCGATTTATTCAATCTGGCAAAGAGCAGAAATCTCTACGATGAATCGGATTTCACAACGCGTCCCGTAATGATTTAAATGTTGATATGACGACTTGATTTTTTGCGCTCCCTTGGGTAAAATTAAGAGGTCGGGTATTCGACACATAATATGTTAAACCATAAGCTTAATTATATGTATGGAGGAATATTAAATGAAAGTATTAGTAATTAACTGCGGCAGCTCCTCATTAAAGTATCAGGTTCTCGATATGACAGACGAGTCACTCCTTTGCAAGGGCCTTGTTGAGAGAATCGGCATCGACGGCTCCGTCATCACTCATGAAAAGATCGGAATGGACAAGTTCAAGCTCGAAACTCCGATGAAGAACCACAAAGAAGCTATCGGCCATGTAATCGACGCACTTCTTGATGCAAACCACGGCGTTATCAAGTCCATGGACGAAATCGGTGCTGTAGGCCACAGAGTAGCTCACGCAGGTGAATATTACAACAAGTCCGTACTCCTGACACCAAAGGATATCGAAAACCTCGAAAAGTGCATTCCGCTTGCACCTCTTCACAACCCTGCAAACCTCACAGGCGTTGCAGCTTGCCAGGAGTTAATGCCGGGAACCCCTATGGTAGGTGTTTTCGACACAGCTTTCCATCAGACCATGCCGCCTGAAAGCTATATCTATGCAATTCCTTACGAGTACTATGAAAAGTACGGCGTTCGCAGATACGGCTTCCACGGAACTTCCCACAAGTTCGTAGTAGCAAAGGCTGCAGAAATGCTCGGTAAAAAGCCTGAGGATCTCCGCATCATCACCTGCCACCTCGGAAACGGCGCATCACTTGCAGCAGTTGACCACGGCAAGGTAGTAGATACAACAATGGGCTTCACACCGCTTGAAGGTCTTGTAATGGGAACTCGTTCCGGTGACATAGACCCTGCAATTGTTACATTCATTGAAAAGACTGAAAAGCTCAGCGCAGAAGAGCTTGACAATATCTTAAACAAAAAGTCCGGCGTACTCGGTATCTCCGGAATCTCCTCCGACTTCAGAGATATCGAAGCAGAGGCTGAAAAGGGCAACAAGAGAGCACAGCTGGCACTTGATGTATTTATCCACAGAGTTCGCCATTACCTCGGAGCTTACATCGTAGAGATGGGCGGCGTTGACTGCATCGTATTCACAGCAGGCGTTGGCGAAAACGACAAGGCTACAAGAATCAACGTATGCAAGGGTCTTGAGGAGCTCGGTATTGAGCTTTGCGAAAAGAGAAATGACGTTCGCGGCGAGGAAAGAGTTATCTCAACTGACGAATCAAAGGTAAAGATTCTCTTAATCCCTACAAACGAAGAGCTCATGATCGCAAGAGATACCTTTAACATCGTAACAGGAAAGGGCGTAAAATAATAATTATTGTGAAATAATTGTTGACAAACTGTGGTGCGAGCATATATAATAACAATGTTGCAATTTTGTAAGGAAAACATTACATAGATAATGATCGCACGTAAGGAGGTGTAACCGGCATGGCAGTACCAAAGAGAAGAACATCAAAGGCAAAGAGAGACAGCAGAAAGTCTCAGAATATGAAGATGACAGCTCCCGGACTTTCAACTTGTCCACAGTGCCACGAAGCTAAGCTTCCGCACAGAGTTTGTCCAAACTGTGGTTACTACGACGGCAAGGACGTAGTTAATCAGGCTTAATCTTTCAAAGAGATGAATCGGCACCGGTTTTCGGTGCCGTTTTGTTTTGTCTAAAAAAGGGCTTTTGCTTGAAATTTTAGGCACAAAAGTGTTATAATGTACTTTGGTGTGGTGTGCGCACTGCGCCCAGCTTTAAAGATTGGAGACTACAAAAAATGACTGTTTTACAAGCAATAATACTGGGACTGGTTCAGGGACTTGCGGAGTTCCTTCCGATTTCGAGTTCAGGCCACCTGGCTATTTTGCAATATTTCTTCGGAATTGAGGGTGAAAGCGTACTGGTGTTTACCGTTTTGATGCACCTTGGAACCCTGATTTCGGTATGTATCGTTTACGCAAAGGATATTTGGGCTTTACTTAAAGAGCTCTGTGCAACGATTAAAGACATCTGCACGGGAAAGGGACCGAGAATCAACGCGAACGAAACGCGCAGACTCGGCTTCATGATAATAGTTGCAACCATTCCGACAGCAATCATAGGAATCCTGTTCGAGGACTTTTTCGATTCGCTCTATGCGAGTCTTGTAGCGATTGGCCTCGGACTCATATTCACAGGAACAATCATGTTCCTTTCCGAAAAGTTCGGTAGCGGCAGGCATAACGTAATGCAGATGAAGTGGCGCACAGCCATCTTTGTCGGCATCATGCAGGGCATAGCAATCTGCCCGGGAGTGTCGCGCTCCGGCTCCACACTTGTGGGAGGCTTAACAGGCGGCCTCAAAAGAGAGTTTGCGGTGAAGTTCGCATTCCTTATCTCTATCCCGACCATACTCGGATCCATAATCCTCGAGCTTCCAAAGCTCTTTGGTGAGGGAATGGGATCCGGCCTTGTGCTTCCTTGCATAGCAGGCGTGGCCGTTGCGGCGGTTTCCGGCCTTGTTGCAATTAAGGCAATGATTGCGCTTGTTTCAAAGAAAAAGCTTATCTATTTCTCAATCTATACATGGGTGCTCGGAGCGCTCGTTGCAGGCTACGCAATGCTTGCAATCTAATCGGAGGCAATATGGCAGAACAAAAGAAAAGTTCAACCAAAAGAAAATCCACAGCAAAGACGGAGCTTAATGCGCGCAGCAAACGCGCCGAAAAGGAAGTCCGTGCAAAGACCGGCAGCAAGGTTAGAGACGAAATCTCGTCGATTATCATAATTGCAATCGGTGTGCTTTTGCTCCTCGCGATTCAGACGACAAAAATCGGAATTGTGGGTGCAATTCTGCACGATTTCTTCTTTGGATGCTTTGGCATCCTCGCTTATGTTCTTCCGTACTACCTCATAATGTACGGAATACTGCTGTTCCTTAATAAAACAGTTCACATCACGGGCAGGTCATTTACTCTCATGATGCTGATTTTCTGTATGGCGGCGCTGCTTAATTCGGCGCGCTACATCGACGAGGCCGCAATATCCTTTGGAGCCACTGCGCTTAAGGGCTTTTATACAAACGGCATCGTAAAGGAAAGCGGCGGCTTTATAGGTATGCTGATCGGCTCTCTCATCGCAAAGGCGATTGGCAAGACAGGCCTTGTAATTTTCGCAATCGTGGGCATTATCGTGTGCCTCCTGCTTATCATAAATACGCCTATTACGCAGTTCCTCGAGGATGCAAAGGTAAAGCGCATTGAGCGCAGAATCCACCAGGAGGAAGAGCTCGAGGCCTACGAAAAGGAAAAGGCGGAGCGCAGAGCCGAGGCAAGAGTCGAGGAGCGCTATGCCGAAATGAACCGCGAAAAGAAGGCGGCCGAGGAGCGCGCAAAGCAGCACGGTGTAGAGGCGGCAATTGCGGCTACGGCAGCATCCGCGGAGGAGAGACTGTCCTCCTATGACAAGGCAAAGATCGCGAAGGGCCGCGAGAACATACTTGACCTGATGAATACCGACAACCTCTTTGGTGAGGGGGAAGGCAGCGGCATGGGCTCCGAGGGCTACGGCCTTGAGGCAGCGCCTGCGGTAGCTAAGACTTCTGATATCGACGGAATCGGCAGGGTAAATACCGAAACCGGCGAGGTCTACGACGAGTTTGGAAAGGTGACAGAGGGTACGATGGGTGCGGCCGA
>JAEEGL017291773.1_pt1 | contig 15450 bp, 13 predicted proteins | sample 9134231 | NCBI WGS metagenome assembly JAEEGL01 (sample SAMN16246548, study PRJNA631951) | gut metagenome | biome: gut microbiome; feature: rumen; material: fiber-attached | host: Bos | place: Iran: Karaj | collected 2018-10
ATTATGAGATGTCCGTTCTGCAACCATGAGAATACGAGAGTTATAGACTCCAGACCTGTGGAAGACAAGAATTCAATCAGACGAAGAAGAGTTTGCGACGAATGTCAGAAAAGATTTACGACATATGAGCAGATAGAAACGATTCCCCTTATTGTCAGAAAGAAAGACAATAACAGAGAAGCCTACAATCGTAAGAAGATTGAGGACGGTATTTTAAGAGCATGTCACAAGAGACCAGTATCTGCAGCTCAGATAAGAGACCTTGTGGATGAGATAGAAACCGAAATATTCTGCAATGAAGATAAGGAAGTCGGTTCGGATACAATTGGCGAGTTGATCATGGATAAACTCAAGGATTTGGATCCCGTTGCATATGTTCGTTTTGCATCTGTATACAGAGAATTCAAAGATGTAAATACATTCATGGATGAATTAAAAAAGATGCTCAATTAGTACAAAGCGGGACCGTTATTCACGGTCCCTTTTGTAAATAAAATATTTTTTTATAGAAAGGGTAGAGTTATGAAAAAGTTAAGAACTCTCGTTCTCTTTTCATTACTCGCTTTGACTACTGTACTGTGTGCTTGCACAGACGATAAGGCAAAGAACACCGATTCTATAACTATCGGTATCGCTCAGGACATTGATGAGAGTCTTGACCCCCACAAGATGGTGGCGGCAGGAACCAAGGAAATCTTTTTCAATGTATTTGAGGGATTGGTAAAACCCGATAGCGACGGAAACATCGTGCCTGCAGTAGCCCAAAGCGTAGAAGTGTCAGAGGACAAATTAAGTTACACGTTTAAGTTAAGAGACGGAATTAAATTCCACGACGGCAAAGCGGTTACGATTGAAGATCTGGAATATTCAATCAACAAATTTGCCGGACGTAGCGGATCGGAACCCGTTAGTTCGGCATTTTCAAATATAACCGAAGTTAATGTTGTTTCGAATGATACGATTGAGATCAAACTCGAAAAACCGGATTCCGCATTTCTTTCGTATCTTGCCAGCGTAGAAGCTGCGATCATACCCAAGAACAATGCAGACCCCGACAACGTATGCATCGGAACAGGACCTTATAAATATGTTTCGAGAACACCTCTTCAGAATGTTGTATTCGAGAAATTCGATGATTACTGGGGAGAGGGTGGACACATCAAGAACGTAACTTTCAAGATCTGCACCAATCCCGATACGATTGCAATGGAACTTGAAGGCGGTACACTTGATATGTGTATCCATCTTACAAAAGGTCAGAAAATGCAGCTTGCAAATTCAGACTTTAAGATTTACGAAGGAACAATGAACCTTGTTCAGGCTTTGTATCTTAATCATGATTTTGAGCCTTTTAAGGATATCTATGTAAGAAAGGCCATGAACTATGTAGTAAGTTCCGAAGAAGTTATGGACTTTGTATCCGACGGATACGGTACCAAGATCGGTACAAGCATTTATCCTAACTTCGGCAAGTACTACGACGAATCATTATCCGGCGTTTATGATTACGATCTTGAAGCAGCAAAGGAATGCATGGCTAAAAGTGCTTATCCCGACGGATTTAACATGACCATCACGGTTCCTTCAAACTACGATCAGCATGTTGATACCGCACAGGTTCTTAAGAATGAACTTGCACAGATCGGTATCAATGCAGAGATTCAGAAAGTTGACTGGGATACATGGATCTCAGACGTATATCTCGGAAGAAAATATGAAAGTACCGTTATCGGTGTAGATGCTGCAAACTTAAGTGCAAATGCACTTTTATCAAGATTTACTTCAGATGCATCCGATAACTTCACAAACTACAGCAATTTAAGTTACGATGAAGCATACAAGGCTGCAGTTAACAGCTTTTCAGATGAAGATGCAACTGCAAATTACAAGAAATGCGCATCGATACTTAATTCTGATGCCGCTAACGTATACATTCAGGATTTACCTGATTTTGTAGCTTTAAACAAATCATTTGAGGGATATACTTTCTATCCTTTGTATGTAATGGATTTAACCAAGATTAAGGCGGTAAAATAAGTAATGGGCAAATATATAATCAAAAAGTTAATACTATTGATTATTACCCTGCTTATTACGAGTTTCGTAATATTTTTGATATTTGAACTGGTGCCCGGCGACCCTGCGGTGGATAAGCTGGGCACCAGAGCAACACCGGAAGCGGTAGAAGCTCTTCGTGTTAAATGGGGGCTGGATCAGCCTTTTATAATAAGATACCTTCAGTTCGTCAGATCCGTATTTACACTTGATTTCGGCGTATCGTATACATACGGAATAAGTGTATCAAATCTTTTAAAAGAAAAGATGGTGATCAACCTGTTTTTATCGGTCATGTCACTTGTGATCGTAGTGGTTGTATCCTTCCCGCTCGGCATCTATGTTGCAAAACATACGGGCGGATTAATAGATAAGATCATGATACCGCTTAATCAGACGGCAATGTCGATACCTTCTTTCGTTTTAGGTCTTTTGATAACATTTCTCTTCGGAATGGTATTCAAACTTTTCAGACCGGGCGGATATATATCGTATAAAGCGGATTTCGGAGGTTTCTTATATTTTCTTATTTTCCCTGCGGTTGCGCTCGCGATTCCCAAAATAGCGATGTGCATCAGGCTTTTAAGGGGTAATATACTTGAGGAAGCGGATAAGGATTATTCACTGACCGCATATGCGAGAGGAAATAACACGACAGGTCTTTTATACAGACATGTTTTAAAGAATGCGGTAATGCCGACAATTACTTTTATCGGAATGATAGCCGCGGACATGATATGTTCCGGAATAGTGATCGAGCAGGTATTTTCGATACCCGGTTTAGGACAGATGCTTATAAGTTCCATTTCCACCAGGGATTTTCCCGTGGTTGAAGCGGAAGTTTTGATGATAGCTTTGTTTATAATGGTTATTAGTTTTATCACGGATGTGATACATGCGATCTTGGATCCGAGGGTAAGAATCTGATAATTTTTGGGGTGTAAATATGGTTATTTTCAGGGTTGATGCAAATTCTATGATCGGCAAAGGTCATATGAAAAGATGTATCGCAATTGCAAAAGCCGTAAAATTGCTGGGGGGCAATGCGCTTTTTGTAACAAGAGAAGATTCGGATGTTTCCATATTGGAAAACAATTTTATGGAATATAAGACTGTGCCTTCGATGAAATTAGGCAGTGAGAAGGCCATCAATTTCCTGAAAGATATTGTTACGGAAACTAAGGCAGGGGTCTGCGTTGTGGATTCCTACGATGTGTCAGATGCGGCTTTCAAATCATTAAAGGAAGTATGCAAAGTCGTTCTTATAGAAGATTACCTGTATGATGTATATGATGTCGATTGTCTGGTCAATTACAATCTCTATGTCGACAGACTTGATTATCTGACGAAATATACAGGAACCACACAATTGCTTCTCGGAATAGATTATGCTCCTTTCGGAGACGAGACCGCCGTTATAGGTTCAACTGTTTCCAAACCCGATATCAATTCCATATTTGTTTATACCGGAGAGAATGATACGCATGAACTTGCTCCGGGTATTGTCGATTCACTCCTTGACTGTATCGACGACAGCGTCAGACTTCGTGTCATGACGTCGAAGAATTCAGCTACCAGAGACATACTTTATAAGATGAGTAATTCATCTTCTCAGATAATAATAGAGCAGGACGTTTCTAATATGTCCAAATTGCTTAAGATGTGCGATATCGCGGTAACGAGTGCGGATTCGATCTGCTACGATCTGCTTTCTTACTCGATCCCTTCGTGCGTTTTCTTAAGCGATTATTCCCAGAATATGCTTCTGGCTTCTTTAACGCAGCGTGACCTTATGGTATACGGAGGCGATTACGTAAGCAAGTCAAATAAATTCTACGGTGATCTGGTTAACGGTGTAACCTCACTGGCATATGAAGATACCAGAAAGAAATTAAAAGCCAATATTGCCGAACTCAATCTGGGAAGAGGAACCAAGAATCTTGCCAAAGCAATAATGAATTATGAATAAATATAAATTAAATGCTCAAAAGATAGCGGGAATAGCGATCGTTTCGCTTATGATAGTTTTTATTCTCGCAGGTTTCTTAAATCGTAATTCTTTTGACACCATGAATAAAGAACTGATTCTGAAAGGCCCGTCTTTGTTACATCCTTTCGGGTGCGACGAATTCGGAAGGGATATTCTCAAAAGAACCCAGACAGGTATGGGAATATCGATCGCTGTTTCATTTTTCAGTGTTTGCATAGGTACCTTCTTCGGTACCGTAATAGGAGCGCTTTGCGGTTATTTCGGTGGGATAATCGATGATATTTTGATGAGTATCATCGATGTTTTGTTTGCAATTCCATCCTTACTGCTGGCGCTTGTTTTTGTGTCTTTGTTCGGCTCGGGCATGGTTCAGGTCACTCTGGCTCTCGGAATAGCGATCATTCCTTCTTTTTCGAAGATGATGCGTTCAGAATTCAGGAAACAGAGAGAACTTGAATATGTAAAAATGGCGAAACTTTTGAATATCTCCACGGCCAGGATCCTTTTCGTGCATATTTTACCGAACGTTATGGAGACATTCGTTAACTGCGTGTTTATTGCTTTTAACAACTGTATCCTGGCCGAGGCGGGATTAAGCTTCCTCGGTATTGGCGTACAGCCGCCTCTGGCATCTTTGGGAACACTTTTATCCGATGCGGGAGGATACATTAGAAGCGCTTTTTACATGGTATTATTCCCTGCGGTAATGCTTATTTTACTGCTTCTGGGAATCGGGTTAATTTCAAGCGGAGAATCATTCCATCATGCTTACAGTAAAAGATTTAAAAATTGAATTTTTCGACCATGAATTGCCCGAAGTTGCCGTAAAAGATGTTGATTTTACGATAAATGACGGAGAGATCCTCGGTATCGTCGGTGAATCGGGCTCGGGTAAAAGTATGACCGCCATGGCCATTGCAGGTCTTTTAAACCGTAAGGATCTGACCAAGTCCGGAAGCATTGATCTTGACGGCGTGGATCTTCTGAATTCGTCGCGTAAGGAGATAAGAGCGATTCAGGGCAATGAGATAGGTTTTGTATTTCAGGATCCCCTCAATTCGATGAATCCCGTTTTAAAAGTCGGTCCTCAGGTTGAAGAGGCAATGCGTATAAGAAAGAAGTCTTTAGGACTTTCCAAAGAGGATATGAAGGCACGTGCTTTAGAGCTTATGAAAAGTGTAGGCCTTGAGGATGCCGAGCGAATCTATGATTCGTATCCTCATCAGATTTCCGGAGGTCAGAGACAAAGGGCAATGATAGCCGCAGCTTTGGTGTTAAAACCCAAGCTTTTGATATGCGATGAGCCTACGACAGCTCTGGATGTTACGGTTCAAAAGAAGATAATTGATGTGTTAAAAGAATTAAACCGTGAGACGGGAACTTCGATCCTTTTTATCTCGCATGATTTATCTGTAATCAAGGCTTTATGCGATAAGGTAGTGGTTATGAAGGACGGGCTGGTTGTCGAAGAAGGAAGCGTTAAAGAGATCTTCGAGAACCCTAAGAATGATTATACGAGGCAGTTGATATTCTGATCTGATTATGTCTGAAAAAGTTTGTGAATTAAAAAATGTTACATATATGTATCCGAAGTCCGATAAGGGCGTAAAGAATATCAATCTGTACGTTAATTCGGGCAGTATAGTCGGATTGCTTGGAGAGAGCGGGTGCGGTAAATCCACTCTTGCGAAGTGTATCTCTAAACAGCTTCCGATCGATTCGGGAGAAATCAAATGCTCAAAACTCGGCTATATCTTTCAGGATAATTACGCAGCGCTTAACCCTGCTAAAAGGATAAAATGGCTTCTTCGCGAGACGATCAAGTATGCAAATCCTTCGGAGCTTAAGAATGCCGATGATCTTATAAAGGATATTTTAAAAGAAGTAGAGCTCGATGAGACTATTCTGGAACACTATCCGAGTGAACTTTCGGGCGGACAGCGACAGAGAGTGGGAATCGCGATGGCTCTTTTATCAAATCCCGAAATACTTATTGCCGACGAGCCGGTATCTGCACTTGATGTTACGGTTCAAAAGCAGGTAATTAAACTGATTAAGAAGATCAATGAAGAGAAAAATCTTGCAATTCTTTTTATCTCTCATGATATTAAGGTTGTAAGGGAGATCTGCAATTACATTTACATCATAAAAGACGGTGAAGTTATCGAAGAGGGCGAGAGCGAGGATCTGTTTACGAATCCTTCATGCGAGTACACAAAGAACCTTCTCGACAGTTCATATCTTACGCAGGAATAAATAATTGGGTATTTGTCCGACTAATAAAAGTCGGCAGAAACACGGAGTTATATGTTAGATAAATTCAGACCGGACATTATGGTCGACTCTACCTACAACATAGATTTTGATTCACTTTACTCTGAGGGTATCAGGGGTATCATTTTTGATATAGACAATACCCTTGTGCCTCACGATGCACCATGTACTGACGAAAGTGACGCACTTTTAAGAAAGCTTCTGGAAAAAGGATTTAAGCTTTTTATCATCTCTAACAATGAGAAAGAAAGATGCGAGATTTTTATTCCGAATGTAAAGGTTGATTATATCTCAAAGGGCGGGAAACCCAAGAAAGACAGTTATATGAAAGCCTTTGATATTATGGGACTTGATAAAACGCAGGTCGCTGCAGTCGGAGACCAGCTTTTTACAGATTGTTTGGGTGCAAAGAATGCCGGAATTAAGTTTATAAAAGTCGGTATAATCTCAAAGAAAGAACCTCCTCATATCAAACTTAAACGAATACTTGAAAAACCGATCGAACTGCTGACAAGATAAAAATCAAAAGTGTAAAAGGGAACAGAGATTTAATTAAGATCTTTTATTTGTAAATCAATATGATTAAAGCAGAGAATGTTAGCAAACAATTTATACGAAATGTCAGAAATGACGAACAGGGAAAAGCCTCTTTCAAAAGAAGAACGAAAGAGGAGTTTTTGGCCGTAAACGGGGTGTCGCTTGAGGCAAAAGAAGGCGAGATCCTTGGCATTCTCGGCCCTAACGGAGCGGGCAAAACCACGCTTCTTCGTATGCTTTCATGCATTATGGAGCCTACGTACGGAAAGATCGAAATCTATGATGGTGATTTAAATCCCATCACGGATATGGTCGAAAAAAAGAAACATATCGGATATCTTTCCGGTAATACAAAGTTATACAATCGTTTTTCAACACGCGAGCTTCTTTGTATCCTTGCCGACATTTACGGCATTTCAAAAGAAGACACTCATAAAAGGATCGAATTCATCGAAAACGTTCTTGAAATGCATTCCTTTATCGACAACAGAATAGAGAAACTTTCCACGGGACAGACTCAGAGAGCGAATATTGCCAGATGTCTTATTCATACCCCGGATATCTATATCTTTGACGAACCGACTCTGGGACTTGACGTTATTAGTTCCGATGCCATTGTCAATTTCATGAAGAAGGAAAAAGAGAACAACAAATGCGTGCTTTATTCCACACATTACATGGAAGAAGCACAGTATCTCTGCGACCGCATTTTCATGGTCTATAAGGGGCAGAAGATCGCTTACGGAACCCCTGCGGAGCTTATGGAAGCAACATCTACGGACAACCTTCGCGATACTTTTAAAGTACTTATTAAGAAGGAGGGTGCTAACGATGAAATTTAGAATAGTTAAAACCCTTCTAAAAAAAGAACTGACGGATATTTTCAGAGATACGAAGACCATAATCATTATGATCGCAATACCTCTGATACTCTATCCTTTGCTTTTCCTGGCTTCCATTCTTATAACATCAAATATGCTAAAAGAATCCACAGAGAAAACATACAATGTATCGATCGTTGCTGATGATCCTGCCGCAGAAACAGTTACACAACTGCTTGATGATGCGCTGGAAAAGTATGAATATCATTTTGAAATTGTTGAACTCGATTCAGATGACGATTATGAGAAGTTAATTAGAAAAAATACGCTTGATGCCGTAATAGAAGCAGAGTCTGATAACGGCGAACTTGGTAATATAACGATTTACAGCATGTCATCAATAAATAAATCCGATACCTGCAGATCGATGATCGATAAGGTTATGGATGAATATAAGGATGAGTTAAAGGAAAACAGACTTCGTGAGGCTCTGGATGACTATGATTCCATTATATCCGAACCGTTTGAAATAAACTTAAAGAATTATTCGAGCAAAGAAGAGACCACCGGTATGCTTGTCGGCAGTGTTATGCCTTTTATGATGGTCATAAGCGTACTGATAGGTGTTTCTACGATAGCCATAGATATTTCCGTAGGTGAAAAAGAAAGAGGCACGCTTGAGACACTGATCACCATTCCTGTTAATAATATGGAGATTGTCATTGCCAAGTTTTTTGCGACGACGGTCATAGCCATGTTTTCATTAGCCCTCAATGTTTTTTCATTCGGGCTGATCGGATTTTATATGTTTCATTCAGCCAAGATCGCATCCGAATCGATGGGAGATTTCAGTCTCATCTCATTTATTCCTTCAGTGCTGATAATGATTCCTTTAATGGTATTATTTACCATGTTTATTTCGGCATTGTGCTTATGCATCGATTTTACCGCCAAGAGTGTTAAGGAAGCCAACAATTACACAACGCCGTTAATGCTCATACTGGTTATGGGAACAGGCGCGGCAGTGTTAATGAATATTAAGTTTAATTATATCTATGCGCTGATACCCGTTTTGAACATTTCACTTCTGATAAAAGATCTGTTTATGCTTAAATTCGATGCAACCATGATCGCACTTGTTTTCGGCGCGACTATTTTACACACGATGGCTGCTGTTTTTGCAATGACAAAGATCTTTTCTTCGGAGGATATTCTTTTCTCTGAAGGTCTTAAATCTTTCAAACTGTTTGAAAAAAGATCGAATATGAAAGAAGGCCAGATCCCGGGAATCGGAGATATCATATTCATGTTTGTCCTGATGTTTCTTCTGTCGAATTTTGTCGGCGGATACATTGCGATAGAACATGGTTTTCTCGGAGTTATAATATCCCAGCTGATAGTATTTCTTATTCCCGTTCTTTATTCATGGTACATTAAAGTTGATTTTAAAAATCTTTATACGCTTAATGTTCCCAAGGTAAAAGATGTGATAGGTGTTTTATTCTTTGTGTTTGGTGCATATATATTAAACACCTTGTTCGGAACTTATCTGATTCAGTGGTTTCCGAAGCTTGCCGAGACCAATGACAATTTAGGCTCGATGATCGGAATGGGAGGATTTGTTCCTTCTCTGATAGTGATCGGAATGCTTCCCGCAATTGCGGAAGAAACTGCTTTCAGAGGATTCTTGTACGGTACTCTTAAAAACAAAAAAATACCCATCGCCGTTACAATGATAATAACCGCACTTGTTTTTGCGGCATATCACATGAACCTTTTACAGTTTATCTATGTAACGCTTCTGGGACTTTTAATGTCGTATATTATATATAATTCAAACAGCATTTTTATTACTGCGATATTCCATCTGATCAACAATTCGCTTACAGTAATAATTCAGTTTAAAAGCGAGTGGCTTGAGAAAATACCTCTGCTTCAGGATGAAACACCGGGGTTGAGTGACACGCTGATACTTCTTGGAATCGGACTTGCTTTGTTAGTTATCGGATTCTTAATTTCCGATAATAAAATCGGTATTTTTTCTCATTCCAAACCGTCGGGAAAGACTTTGGAATAATAATTGTTCGTTATCATCAGCTTAGCATATTTCCATTTGTTTGAAATGATGTTCTGGACATCGCTTATATATTGTTTTTCATCTTCAATTTCAGTGTTCGCAGTGAATTCTTTTGTTACGGCATCGTAACTTCCGGCATCGGTTATGAAACTGTATCTGTTGCCTATCGGAATGATCACAAGGGGTATTGTCGATGAAACTTCTCCGTGTGTGTAATTAGTTGCAAAAATATCCCTGCCGGAATAAAGTCTTGAATCATATTCGATTCCGAAAAGATTTGCGATCGTGGGAACAATATCGATGGAAGAGCAGGGCGTATCAACATATACCGGTTCTTCCATTGAACTGCAGTACATTATCAGAGTGTTCTGATATCTTGATATTGATTTGGGTGTATCTTCTATGCCTGAAAGTTCAATGTAATAATCTTCTTCATTTCCTTCCGACATTGCATAAGGATAATGATCGGCTCCAAGTACGATAACCGTATCGTCGGATATTCCTGCTTCTTCAAGTCTTTTAAGCAGATATTCCATTGCAAGATCCAGCTCTTTATTACATGCCATATAAGCCTGAACGCTCTGTGATGCTTCGGGAAAAGCTTCTTTGGCGGCTTCCTTGTGCTTGCTTGACATGGCGTTTCCGCCCCAGTTGTAATTACAGTGACCGCTGACGGTCATGTAATATGTGTGAAAAGGTACATTGTCCGCTTTGTAATTGTCGATCATCTCATCGACGGTTGCTTCCATCATTTCAAGATCGGAATATGGCCATGTTCTGTGTTCAAGTTTAAGGCCGTTTCCGACACCTTTGTAATCATATCCGAGATTCGGATGTGTTTTGTCACGATCGTAAAAATCGAAGGTATTATTGTGATATGCTTTGCATACATAGCCTTCTCTTGAAAAAAGACCTGCGGGAGAGTAAGGCATATATTTATCGGCAGAAACCGTAAAAGAATTGCCTGCATCTATCCATTCGGGTATGATACCCGTAAGATTTGCGAATTCTCCGCCCGTAGTAGATAATGACCAGGAAGGCTGGTAATAATTTTCAAAGACAAAACCGTTATTTGCGAGTTTATAAAGAGTAGGAGTGAATTCTTCGTCAACGGCATAAGGGCAGAAAGCTTCAGCTGTTATGAAGATAAGATTCTTGCCTTCGAAATATCCTGTATATTCGTTCTGCTTCGTGGGTTCGAGAGAACCGAAATATTCATGCATTTTCTTAACCGTTCCGTTTGATTCATTCTCGATCAATTCAGCAAAATCGACGGTCATGTTGTATTCGTATTCGACAGGTTTGGGCGAAACCTCGCCGATTTCGGTATCTGTCCCCTGTAATTCATCATTATTGTGACCGGCATCGTCTGATGATAAGTCATTGCTGCCTGAAGAGTCTGATGAATTAACATCCGATGAGGAAGAATTATCTGCATTTATGAGATCATCAGATTCTGAACCGTCCGGCAGCGTATTACCATTATCCGGTTGATCGTCTGCAACCCATAGAGTGTAACTTTCATCGGTTATATCTGCTTCCGGTGTGCTGAAAAGCATATAAGTAAACTCGAGCCTGAACGTGCTTAAAAGACCGAATCTTGGAACGGCATTAAATACCGTAAAATCGGTAGTGTAAATATTGCTGTCGGGACCAAATCTTCCAATCATGGAAGCGGCAAGCTGAAAAATTATAAAAGGAACGAGTAAAGTTGGAAGCAGTTTCACTGAGATTTTTCTTTTGGGAAGAATCCAGGGGAATAAAATAAGAAAATCGATTACAGGAACGAAGAAGATCAATTCTTCAAGCCAGTATTCAGCTGCAACAGCCCAGACAACGTCCGAAAAATCATTCATTACGTTTCCCGTTGCGGCTGCTGCATAAACTAAACCATAATACATTTTGTAGAATACATTACAGTCGTATTCCACACAAAAAATAAGCCATAGGATTATCAGTGTTATTAACGAGAGAATACGCGAAAGAACTACGGGCCGTATAAGTGAGAAAATTAAAGCGAGAAGAAATCCCACGGCCAGCGAAAAGAGTATTGTGGTTAAAAGAGAGATATCAAAAAAAGTATTATATTCGTCCATGCCTTTAAGCATGAGTTCGAAATATAATATCGCAAGAGGGTAGAAGATCACAGCCGGTAAAGCTGACCTGATCTCTTTCTTTTTTAAATTTTTATATGAATTATCGACGCGATCGTCGTTTGCAGTCTTCATTATTTCCTCGATCTGTAAATAATATATGATTATACTACAAATCCGAAAAAAGAATTTGATTTTTTTGTGATTAAAAATCCAGATCGAAAATATCGGTCAGATTGATCTTAGTCCCGTCACATAAAAGGAGCAGATTCTGATATGGATCGATTTTCTTTACGCATTCCGTTACGGTAAGATACTGACCGCCTTCCTTGAATTCGTCCTCTGCGAAATATGTAACGGTAACTGAGGGACGGGAATCGATCATTTCTTCAATGTATTTAAGTTTATTGTTGATTATTCCGATCTCATCCTCGGTCAGATCGATCTTAGTCTGAGTAAGTCTTGCGGTTTCTTTGACAGAATCGTCATATCCTGTGAGTGCAGCAAAAGGAGAGAACTGTGCGGCTCTGTCAAGCATGCTCATATGAGGTCTTTTATTCGACTGATAATGAGGATGATCGATGATATCGTCGTATTTGCTCATGATCTGTGACCTCCGATCTGCCGGTTTCTTTCTCTTGCGGTAGCGCCTTCAAGGAAATCGGTTCCTTTAAGGATAGCATTTTTGCCGTATTTGCTTTTTATCTGTAATGAAGCCAGCTGCATGGCTTTTTCTTTTTTTAATTCTTCGTCTTCTTTTTCTCTTTGATCGTAATCTACAAAGAAGCTTAACTGTTCCTCATGCTCATCTGCCTCGAATTCACGCTCGGATACTATATTGCAGGCGGCTATACTGAGACGTCTGACTTCAAGGGCAGGGTCCGCGATCTCTTCGTAAAGACTTAGTGCAGCATCGACTATCAATTTCGAAGAGGATGTCATGCGCGAGAGATTGGCTGTTCCGTGGGCATATTTGGGCGTAAGACGTCCGTAACGGTCGGCTTTGATCTCGCCCTCGAAATTATTAATGCTGACGGGATCCTTGAAATTCTCGTATCCGAGATGTAATACGATCTGTTTGGTTATAAGTCCTTTAGAAAGCAGATCAAGGGAAAGATTGTCAGCCATTTCACGAACGATAATGGCACATTCGTCATGCTTGTATGGACGGGTAAGTACCTGCCCCGTGCTTATGCTGTTGCTTGAAGGTCTGAATTTCTTTATATACTCAATTGTGGTAGGTTCCCAGCCCCATGCGTGATCTATAAGGAGTTCTGCGTTTATGCCGAAAACTTTGTAAAGCTGATCCTCGTTGTATTCAGAGAAGCGCGCAAGTTCTCCGAGGGTATAAATGCCCATATTGTAAAGACGTCTTGCCGTTCCCGGTCCGATCCTCCAGAAATCGGTAAGAGGTTTGTGATCCCAGAGGAGTTCCCTGAAGCTTCTTTCATTAAGTTCCGCTATTCTTACTCCATCCTTATCCGCAGGGATATGCTTTGCCACGATATCCATTGCTATTTTGCAAAGGAACATATTCGTTCCGATACCGACGGTTGCCGTTATCTGCGTTTCGCTTAAAACATCCGAAATTATACGTCTTGCCAGTTCGTGAGCCGTCATATTATAGAGTTTCAGATACTGTGTTACATCCATGAAGACCTCATCACATGAATAAACGTGAATGTCTTCGGGAGATATGTATTTTAAATAGATCTTATAGATTCTTGTACTGTACTTCATGTACATTGACATTCTTGGAACGGCTGTGATGAAATCAATCTTTAAAGAAGGATCTTTGGAAAGCTCGTCGGCATCATAAGAAGAGGAGGTAAACTCTTTTTTTCCTGCTTTTCTCTGACGTTCGTAGTTAACCGCATCGACTCTCTGAATAACTTCAAAAAGTCTGGCTCTTCCCGGTATCCCGTAGGATTTTAGAGAAGGAGAAACAGCCAGACAGATCGTTTTCTCGGTCCTTTCCGCATCGGCTACAACCAGATTGGTGCGAAGCGGGTCGAGTTTGCGTTCGACACACTCGACCGAGGCATAAAAGCTTTTCAGATCAATTGCGATATAAGTACGTTCTTTGTTCATAATTTGACATTTTAAAATAAATCAATATAAAAATATTATCGAACATATGTTTGAGGATGTCAATATTTATATAAACATATATTAAAATATATAAATTTTCTTTTTTACCATAAAAGAATCGATCCCATCCGTATATTTAACAGGTAGGATAAAATATGCCCATTTTGCGATATGGAGGGAATATGAAGAGAGCATTTATTGTTTTAATGTCTGTTATGGTAATGACAGCCGGTGCGTGTACTAAAACCACGGTAGTTACTGCTACGTCTGACGATTCGGCAAACGTTTCATCCACTGTGACATCATCTTCGTATGAAGACAGTACAACAGATGCTGACAGTATGGATTCTGCATTAGATTTAGGTTCATTGTTCGTGCCCAATATGGGCCCAACATCAAATAATACGCAGTTACCTGCCGGAATCGAATTTTCCTATCCCGATGAACTTAAACTTACCGATACAGAGAAAGATGTAAACATGATCCTTTTTAACTGTGGCGGAACGTACATGGTCTGTTATGAGAATTCATTCGGATATATAAGGCTTTACTCTTCCGTTCCTGACGGATATGAACTTGATGATGGTGAATTTGCACTTATTACAGCGGATATCAAGAAAGCGTATGGCGGTGTGGCGGGATATATGGGGAATCCGTATATTAAGAAAATCAAAAATTTTCAAATGGTGACTTTCGAGGAACTTGTTGATACCGGCAAAATCCTTGATTACAAAAGTGATGAGTATCTTTTCAACGGAGCGAGATATTTAAGATCTGATGACGGTACACTTTACTGCATTGCAAAGGCTCCTTTTGGTGATTTCAGAATTTATAAAAACGAGGTATTTCAAACAACATTTTCCACATCGATGGAGGTTGAAAATGCAACAGGATACAAAATTTTAAAAGACCCGGGTGTTTCACTTGAAGAGTCGATGAATTCACGCTTCTATGTTATAAATATGGATGGAACCTATTACTCTTACTGTGATTATGAAGGGATGAACAAATGGACTCCGATATTAAACAGAGATTTTGGTAATGAGCCCGATAATTTCACGCTTGACCCCGGTCAGACAGCTATTATAAGAACAAGAGTTATTATAGTGAACGGCGGAGAAGGCGGTTATGTCAATGTTCCTATGTTCTGTCATCCGTATGAGGATTTCGAAATAGTTTCTTTTGATGAGCTTTCAGTGAGTATGTATGCAAAGCATTGGCAGGAAAGCAAACCTTTAGTCGGAGAATTAAGACGATTTTCCGACAATAAGGGAGAATATATTATTTTCAGACTTGATGACGGATACCATGTTTACTTCGAAGAATATGCACCGGGAAACGCTCAGAGCCTGATCGGAGTCTATAAAACTTATGAAGAGGTAGACGAGCTTCTTGGAATAAATTAAAAAGAAACTTGAATAAATCAGAAAAAAATGATATGATTTCACAGTAAATCATTACAAAGGTGGGATCAAGATATGAAGAGAATTAAAACACTTGAAACCCGCAATC
>JAEEGL011018680.1_pt1 | contig 15449 bp, 13 predicted proteins | sample 9134231 | NCBI WGS metagenome assembly JAEEGL01 (sample SAMN16246548, study PRJNA631951) | gut metagenome | biome: gut microbiome; feature: rumen; material: fiber-attached | host: Bos | place: Iran: Karaj | collected 2018-10
AAAGGTCGGCTTCATGAGCATTAAAACCGTTAAGTAAAGCCTGCTCGTTATTCTCCCCTTTTTCATAGGTAAGATAAGGCTGCTCTGCTATTGCATATCCGTCAACGGTCATTGAGCTGTTGGAATAGTTTGTCTTTACAAGCTCTTCGGCAGGAATATTTCTTAAATCCTCAATGCTTTTTGCACTGAATTCGTTCATAATGTTTTTGCCCGTTTCAAGAGCCCTTTCAAGCGTTCTGAAGGTGTGATAAGGCACTCTTGCGGTGATACCGCTGCTCTCTGCGATTGCTCTTTTAAACAAGCCTTTTGCAAGCGGTGAAACACATACGGCGTTTACGCTTGAAGCACCTGCAGATTCGCCTGCTATTGTGATTTCGTCGGGATTTCCGCCGAAGGCTGCGATATTTTCGTGCACCCATCTCAAAGCGGCTATCTGGTCAAGCAAACCGTAATTTCCCGTTGTGCCGTTGGGCGATTCTGCGGCTAATTCTTCATTTGCATAATAGCCGAAAACATTCAGTCTGTATGCAAAATTGACAACGATTATACCCTTTTTTGCAAGTGATTCACCGTTATACTGCCAGTCTGATGACTGTCCTGTTGTAAGTGAACCGCCGTGAATAAAGAAAAGCACAGGTGCGTTTTCAATATCGCCCGAAGGCTTCCAGATATTAAGATATAACGAGTCCTCGCTCATAGCCTCTCTGAAGTTGTCATTAAGGCTGATTTTATAATTATGATAGCCGAAAAGCTGAGTAAACGAGCCGTAAATCACAGAGCCGGTCTGCATCGACATAGGCGCAAATGAATCACAAGCAAGAACGCCCTGCCAGCTGTCAGGTTCCTGCGGTTCTTTCCATCTTAATTCGCCTACGGGAGGCTTGGCATAAGGAATACCTGCATAAACCTCAACGGATTTGTCATTGTTGAATACACCCGTCAGTTCGCCCTGCTTTACAGATACGGTTTCTGTTACTTCGGGATTTTTCACATCAACAGCAGGAATTCTCTTTTCGGGCGGTGCGGATATGAGCATTACGCCTGCAAGCAAAGCGAAAAATACAAGCCACGAACAAAGGCGGACATACCATTTCTTTTCGCAGAGGAATTTTCTGTGCACAATTACAAATCCAACGCACAAAGCAATAAAAATTCCCCAGCCTAAAAGAGTATTTTTACCAAGCTCGAGCAAGGCTGCAAAAACAAGAACGGTTAAGCAAAGAATTACAATAAATGCCTTTTTAACTTTCATATTCATCCCTCACAAGTATATAATGAACATAATGTTTATTTTTTATATGATAACACAAAAGATAAACTAATACAATATTTTGATATTATTTTCCTTGACAATTATGACGATTTTTGATAATATATTGGAGCGTTAAATATGCGGGTGTAGTTCAATGGCTAGAATTCCAGCCTTCCAAGCTGGCCGTGTGGGTTCGATTCCCATCACCCGCTCCACGTCGTCGCGGACTTTGTATCGTTCGCGGCGACTTTTTTTGTCGCCTCTCGCTCACGCCGTCGCTCCTCCTTTTCGTAAAAAGTCACGCTCTGATTTTCTACTCGGTTGCAAGCACCCTCCTTACGAAAATCTGTCGCTACCAACTTTTTACGAATTAAAAAGTATAATATGGGAATCGAACCCACAATAGTCTATCTTTTGTGAGCGTGCGAGCAAAAGGGTGTTTTGCAATTTATTGCAAATTGTAAGGAAATATGTTAATATATCAGCAAAACGGGGGTGGCGAAATGGCGAAAACCGTAAAATTCAAGAAGCTGATTATCGCAGTATTTTTAATCTTGCTCGGTGCGGCTGTTGCTGTGGTATGCGTTTACAATCTTGTGCCGGGGCTGAAAAAATTCAAAATCAGCGTTGACAAAAATGATGTTATCAAAACAGTTTACGGCTGGGGCTCTTCCGCCTGCTGGTGGAGTCAGAATGTTGATGACGACACAACAAGAGCTCAGCTTGCAAAGCTGCTATACTCTTCCGAAGGGCTAGGACTTAACATTTACCGCTATAATATAGGCGGCGGCTTTGACGAAAATGAAAGAACTTCAAATCCGTGGCGCAGAGCCGAAAGCTTCTATGTAAAAAATGCCCTTACCGGTGAATGGGAATACGATTTCAGCCGTGACGCAAACGCATACGCCTTTTTAAAGGAAAGCCTCAGTTACGGTTGTATTGACACCGTTGTGCTGTTTGCAAATTCGCCTCACTATTCCTTTACCGAATCGGGACTTGCCTCGGGCAGTTTTGAGGAAAACACCTGCAATCTGAAAAAGGATTGCTATGACGATTTCGTTGAATATTTTCTTACAATTACCGAGCATTTTATTGCAGACGGAATACCCGTTAAATTCATTTCGCCCGTCAACGAGCCTCAATGGTCATGGGGCGGCGAATGGGTAGGTCAGGAAGGCTGTCATTATGAGCCTGACGAAATGCTTGAGCTTATGAAACTGTTTGCAGAAGGCATTGAAAAGCGAGGGCTTGATGTTAAGCTTATGGCTCCCGAAAGCGGTGAAATTGTCGGCTTTACGGCTGAATACTTTGAAAAGCTGACCTCTGACGAAACCGTAAAGCGTAATCTCGGCTCGCTTGCATATCATAGCTACTGGACAGATGCATATGTTAAAATCAAAGAGGCGTTTGCCGCAGAAAATGACGAAAAATATTCGGATTTCCGTGTTGATATGACTGAGTGGTGCGAACTCCCCTGCTGGCACAATACTGATGATGTCGGCTCTGCGGTTCTTATGGCAAAAATAATTGCAAACGATATGCAAATAGGTCATTCAAGCTCGTGGACAAGCTGGGTTGCGGTAAATCAACAGGGCTTTACCGATGACGGATTTGACCGCAGTGACGGACTTATCAGCGCAAATGACGATTTCACGGATTATTACATCTGTTCAAGATACAATGCGCTTGCTCATTTTTCAAAATATGTCCCGACAGGCTCAAAACTGCTTGACGCAAAGGTTAATACTGACGAGCTTATTACCGAAACTGATCTTTCGATAAGCTGGGAAGGACATCCGAAAAAAGAAAGAACATATTACCGTCTGAATTATGCGGCGTTTCTCACTCCCGAGGGCAAGACGGTGCTTGTAATTTCAAATGAGGGCGACCGGAAAACAGTTAAGCTTGATGTCAAAGGAAAGCATATGACAGTTATAAGAACAGACGCCGAGCAGCAGCTTGCGACTATATATGACGGAAAAAAGCAAAGCAGTATTGATATTCCGTGGAACACAATTACAACTGTTATATTCGAATAGATGCAGACACAGAAAAACGGACCTGAAAACAGGTCCGTTTCTTTTTGGTTTTCTTTATCAGAAGCTCTCGATAAGCTCCTGTACGGTTTCTTTTGCATCTCCGAGCTTCATAACCGTCTTGGGATTTGTATAAATCGGATTCGGAACGCCTGCATAACCCGGCTTTTCGTCAAAATTGCATACGATAATATGCTTTGCGTCAGCCGCATTGAGCACGGGCATACCGTAAATCGGAGTGCCCTCCGCCGTATTTGCCGCAGGGTTAACAACATCACTTGCGCCTATAATTACCGCTGCGTCTGCTTCTGCAAATTCGCCGTTGATATTGTCCATCTCATAGAGTTTGTCATAAGGTACATCAACCTCGCAGAGAAGAACATTCATATGACCCGGCATTCTGCCTGCAACGGGATGAATTGCAAATTTAACCTCTGTGCCTTTGGCTTCAAGCTTGTCTGCAAGAGCTTTTACCTGAGCCTGAGCCTGAGCGAGAGCCATACCGTAACCGGGAACTATTATAACCTTTTTGGCTTCGCCTAAAATTTCACCGACAGATAAAACGGGAGCTTCCTCTGCCGTCTCTTCTGCCGTCTCTTCAGCTGTCTCTTCAGCTGTCTCTTCAGCGTCTGCTGTTTCCTCTGTTGCTTTTTCAGCCTCGGGTGCGGTTTCCTGCTTTTTGCCGCTGACAGATGTGCTGCCGAGCAGAATTCCTATAAGCTTGCGGTTCATAGCTTTGCACATTACTCTTGTGAGAAGAAGTCCCGATGCGCCTACTATACCGCCTATGGCAACAAGCAATACATTACCTACTGCAATACCGGCAATACCGCCTGCCACACCGCTTAATGAGTTAAGAAGCGAAATCGTAATGGGCATATCTGCGCCGCCTACACGAACTGCAAAAACTATGCCGAACAGAGATGCGAGAATTGCGGTTACCCAGATGGGTGCGTTCAATATAACACATACAACCGTTGCGATTATAAGAATTGCAATAATTACGGTGTGTCCGGGTATTACAACAGGCTTCTGAGGCAAAATCTTATGAAGCTTTCCTGCTGCTACAAGGCTTCCCGTAAATGTAACAAAGCCGATTACAAGAGCTATTGCTGCGGTATATGATGAGAATTTGTCCTCAGCCTGAAATACCGAAAGAATTGCAACCAAAGCGCTTGCAAGACCGCCGAAGCCGTTGAGTAAAGCTACTACCTGAGGCATCTGAATCATTTTAACCTTTGCCGCTGCAATAAGGCTGACTACTGCGCCTACTGCGATAGCTACCCAGATGGTCTTTGAGGTAAGTATCTTATAGTTATACATTGTAACGGCTATTGCAATAAGAGTGCAAATTGCGCTCAACGCATTACCGAAACGGGCTTTTTCCGGCTTGCTCATAAGAATAAGACCTACAAGCACGCCTAACACCAATATGCCGCTGATGATATAGAAGGTTGTTGCGCTTAATACGGTAGAAGCCATTTAGTCGTCCCCCTTCTTTTTGAACATCTTGAGCATACGGGCTGTAATTCCGAAACCGCCTGCAACATTTACCATCGCAAGAACAATTGCAACAGCGCCGATAATTATACTCAGTCTGCTGTAACCTGCCTTGTGCATTTCCGCTGCGGTAACTGCAAGTGCGCCTATTACGGTAATGCCCGAAAGAGCATTCATACCCGACATAAGCGGAGTGTGAAGAAGCGTGGGAACATTATTGATTATAAAGTAGCCTACTATTGCCGAAACAACAAAGACTGCAATTAAAATATAATGCATAAATAATCTCCTTATGCTTTGTTCATAGCGTCAATAGCGCCCTTGTGAACGAGCTTGCCGTCAATAGTGGTAAGAATACCCTGTACGATTTCGTCGTTCATATCAAGTCCGAACGAGCCGTCCTTTGAAAGATATTTAACAAGGTTGTAAATATTGTGAGCAAACATCCATGTTGAGCTTGTGGGAAGCATACCGGGGATGTTCTTGATGCCTTCGATTGTAACCTGATGAACAACAGCCGTTTCGCCGGGAACGGTGCTTTCGCAGTTGCCGCCCTGGTCGATTGAAATGTCAACGATTACCGAGCCGGGTTTCATTGAAGCAACCATTTCGTCAGTGATAAGAACGGGAGCGAGCTTTGAGGGAACAAGAGCCGAGCAGAATATAATATCCATATCCTTTACAACTTCCTTAAGAGCCTCTCTCTCCTTTGCTATCATTTCATCAGAAAGAGCGTTTGCATAACCGCCGGGAGCTATTGCTGCTTCTGCGGGAACGCCTGTATCAACTATCTTTGCGCCGAGGCTCTGTGCATTTTCCGCTGCTGCGGGACGGATGTCTGCCGCATATATTACTGCGCCGAGTCTCTTTGCTGTTGCAAGTGCCTGAAGTCCGGCAACGCCCGTACCGATAACAAGAGCATTACAGGGCTTAATCATACCTACTGCGCTCATAGTCATGGGAATAAACTTTGTAAGGTCGCTTGCAGCCATAAGAATTCCCTTATAACCTGCGCAGGTGCTCATTGAAGTAAGAGCGTCAAGATTCTGAGCTCTTGAAATTCTCGGAACACCGTCAAGAGTAAGGCTGATTATGCCGTTAGCAGCCATCTTCTTAACCATTTCGTGGTTAACGGGTGATGCGGGGTGAATAAATGTGATGAGGTACTGACCTGCATGCATCATATCAACCTCGTGCTTACCCTTTTCCTCGTTGAAAAGAGGCTCCTTAACCTTGAGAATGATGTCCGAGCGGTCATAGAGCTCCTGAGCGTCTGCAACCATCTCTGCGCCTGCTGCGGCATACTCAGCGTCGCTGAAAAATGCAAGTTCGCCTGCTGTTTTCTCAACGAGAACCTCAAAGCCGTCAGCCTTGAGCTTTGCAACTGTCTCGGGGATAGCTGCTACTCTGCCCTCACCGTGCATAATTTCCTTCGGGATACCGATAATCATATAAACCAAACCCTTTCAAAAAAATTTTTTTATAAATAAATTTAAAAATTTATTTCAAAGTAAATTCCTCTTTGTCGGGCAAAAGACAGACATCGCATTTGTTTGTCGAAAGCACAACAGAGGTTCTGGTAAGAGAAACTCCGTTAATTGACTTTATGTCGGTTAAGATCTGTTCGAGCCCTTCTCTTGAATCTGCAATAACCTTCAAAAGAAAATCAAAGTCGCCTGCGATATAATAACATTCGCTGACAGATTTTTCCGCATTAATCTTTTCAACAAAGTTTTCGTAAAATTTAGGATGGTCAAGACGGACATTTATAAATGCAAGCAAATCCCTGCCCAGCAAATCCTGATTTATCAAAATTGTGTGCTGCTTGATAACGCCCGATTTTTCGAGCTTTTTAATTCTCTCAATAACCGCAGAGGTTGACAGATTGATTTTAGGTCCTATGTCAGTCGCATTCTGCCTTGAATTTTCCTTTAAGCACTCCAGAATTTTATAATCAATTAAGTCCATATCCGTCCTCCGTTATTTTCTATTTTATTATACAAATTATGCCAAAAAAAGTAAAGCCAAATTTTAATTTGCAAAAATATTTTTTGAATTATATATATTTTTCAAAATATTTTTCTGTTAATCGTGCACAATTGCTTTTTACATAATAAAAAATGCGGAACACCGTGCTCCGCATTTACTTAAACCGCAAAAATTACTGTTCAATTACTATTAAGCCGCCTTTATTTTGGTAACCGCTGTTCCACAGCTCATTAAAGTTCAGCCATTCAAATTCGCTGTATGTTACAGCCTTTACCATTACCGTATTTTCAAAGCATTCATATCCGTTTATGAGAAACCAGTGCCATTCATAATCCTTAAAGCTCGGTTTTGAGTGATGCAGACACAGAAAAGGCACGGGTATTCCCCTGTCAATCTGATTTATAACGGCATTTTTTGCCTTTTCAATAATTTCGTTGCCCTCAATGCCCGAAAGCTTTAAATTACTGTCTTTGTTGTTAAGATATTCGCCGAAGCCGTCAATGAAAATTGAGAGCTTATCAATACCGCTCATTCTCGGATGAAGATAGGGCTTCATTACAGAGCCGAATTTTATATAATCTTCCTTGGTAAGATTGTTTTTGTCAAAGGGATAGAGTCTTGTATTTTTATATAAATCCATATAAATACACAAATCGCAGGCACATTCTGCCGCACAGCCTCCGATTCTCATCATAAAGCCGTCAAACCATTCCTGATTCCCGCCGTAAGACGAACCGATTTTAAAATGCGGAAGTTCTTTTTTCATAATATCACCTGTTTTGAAATAATACAGTTATTCAAATTTGAGTTTGCCGAGGTCTTTGCATACTTGGATTGAAATGAGTCTGTAGGGGATGGCGTCCTCGACATCCCGCAAGATTACGCAAAACTAACGGGGCGTCGGGGACGCCGCCCCCTACGCTCGTTCTGTCATAATCATTCCTACAAACTCCGATTTGTTAATTTGTTTTTTCTGTTTTTTTCAGTAAAGGTTTTAATTTTACGGTTAAAAGCATTGACAGACCGATTTTTATCAAGTCGGGTATTACAAACGGAATTACACACATTGACAGAGCAGCCGCAAAGCTTACGGGTCCGGTTTTGGAAGAGTAAACGAATACAAACCATACCGTACCGAAAACATACAGTAAAATCAATCCAAAAACAAATGAAACAAGCTGAATTAACGGCTTTTCACCGAAAATACGGGTAACAAGCCAATAAGTCAAAGCGCTGATTATAAAGCCCAGAATATAGCCGCCTGTGGCTCCGAACAAAGCTGCCGCTCCGCCTCTGAATCCCGAAAAAACGGGAACACCTGCAAATCCGAGCAGAACATAGATCAGAACCGAAAGCGTTCCCCTCTTGCCGCCGAGAATTCCGAGAGTTAAAAAAACTCCGAAGGTCTGAAGAGTAAACGGAATTGCAGACGGAACCGAAATCCATGAGCAAACGGCAATCAGAACCGCAAACATTGCAATTACCGTCATATCAAGTATTCTGTTTTTGTTTTTCGCTTTATCCATATCAATTCTCTTTAAAAAGACCGAAGTCTCAGCTTCGGTCTTTAATATATTTTATTATTTTACATCCAGCACAATTTCGCCGTTTTCATTTTTCAGCTCGACTGAGGTTATGGTCTTGTCATAGTTTTCAACGATATATGAAGAAATTTTATCTTCAACATTTCGCCTTATGACATTGCGCAAATCTCTTGCGCCTCTGGTGTCACCGCTCATCTTTGATACAAGCAATCCGGTTATGTCGTCCGAATAGGTCATTTCTATTGCTCTGTCCTTGAGTGATGCCTTCAGCTCGTCGAGCATAAGCGCTGCTATGCCTTTATAATTTTCCTCGGTTAGCTCATTGAATACTACTATCTCATCAACTCTGCCGATAAATTCGGGGCGTAAGAATTCCTTTAAAGCCTTAATGGCATTATCTTTTTTAACCTCTCCCTTATCCTTTGCAAAGCCGAGAACATTTTCTTTTCTGTCGCTGCCTGCATTCGAGGTCATAACGATTACGGTATTCGCAAAACTTACTGTCCTGCCGTGAGCGTCATTTGTTTTGCCCTCGTCAAGAATCTGAAGCAGAATATTCATTACATCGGGATGAGCCTTTTCGATCTCGTCAAACAGGATAATTGAATACGGCTTTCTTCTTACTTTTTCTGTGAGCTGACCCGCTTCGTCATAGCCTACATATCCGGGAGGCGAACCTATAAGACGGGAAACGGAATGCTTTTCCATAAACTCAGACATATCGAAACGAATCATTGTTTCGGGTGTGTCGAAAAGCTCCATTGAAAGCTGCTTTACAAGCTCTGTTTTGCCTACGCCCGTAGGTCCTACAAATATGAAGGATGCAGGTCTTTTCTGTAATGAAAGCTGAACTCTGCTGCGCTTTATTGCAGCAGAAACAAGATTTACCGCTTCATCCTGACCGATAATATGCTGTTTTAATCTTTCCTCAAGTCCTGCAAGGCGTTTGAGGTCGCCTTCAACAACCTTTGAGGCGGGAATACCCGTCCAGAGATTGATTACGGTTGCAAGGTCGGATTCGAGCACCTGATTGTCGCTCGCCTTTTCCTTAACCTCGGGCAGCCTGTTTTCTGAGCTTAAAAGCTCAGCTCTTATTTCGGCAAGTCTTTCGTAATCAATGTTTTCGGTCTCTGCCGAAAGCTCCTCTTCCTCGGATTTAAGGTCGTCGATTTCGCTTATAAGTCTTTCGTATTCGCTGATAGCCTTATTACGGAGATTTGCACAGGTGCACGCCTCGTCAAGCAGATCTATGGCCTTGTCGGGCAGGAATCTGTCGGTAATATATCTTTCCGAAAGAGTAACCGCCTTATATACAAGATTGTCGGCAATTTCAACCTTGTGGTAATCCTCGTAATATTTCTTGATGCCGAGAAGCATCTGATAGGTGTCTGCAATTGATGGCTCCTCTACCTTTACGGGCTGGAAACGGCGTTCAAGAGCGGCATCCTTTTCAATGTTTTTACGGTATTCATTGAAGGTCGTTGCGCCTATAACCTGAATTTCGCCTCGGGACAGAGCAGGCTTCATAATGTTAGCTGCATTCATATTACCCTCTGCGTCGCCCGTGCCTACAAGGTTGTGCACCTCGTCAATGAAAAGAATAATATTGCCGTCATTTTTTACCTCATCAATAAGTCCTTTGATTCTTGACTCAAACTGACCTCTGAACTGAGTGCCCGCAACAAGAGCCGTCAGGTCGAGCAGATGTATTTCCTTATCGGCAAGCTTTGCAGGAACATCACCTGCGGCAATTTTAAGCGCAAGTCCTTCTGCAATAGCAGTTTTACCAACGCCCGGCTCGCCTATAAGACAGGGATTGTTCTTTGTTCTTCTGCAGAGAATTTGCTCCGTTCTGCCGATTTCCTTTTCTCTGCCAATTATATTGTCGAGTTTGCCGTCTCTCGCCTTTTCGGTAAGGTCGGTACAGTAAAGATTAAGATACTTTCTCTTTTTGTCGTTCTTTCTCTTCTTTTTGCCCTTGCCGCCTTCCTTTTCGTCCGTGGCAACAGAACCGTTTTCGGCATTTGAGGCGTTTTCTCCGTTATTTTCGCCGCCCAGCATACCCTGAAACAGATTCAATGGCAAAGCGCCGCCCGGCTGAAATCCGTCTTCGTCGCCGTTTTCCATCATCTGCTGCATCTGCTCGGAGACTTCCTGCATTTCATCCTCGGTTATGCCCATGCTTTCCATAATCTGCTTTATGGGGCCGATATTAAGCTCCATGGCACAGGAAATGCACAGTCCTTCATTTGTAGTTTTTTCGCCCTCAACCTTTGAAATAAAGAATACCGCAGGATTCTTATGGCATCTTGAGCAAAGCATGTTTTTGTTCATTTAAAAATATTCCTCGCTGTAAATTAGTCTTTCTTTTCTGCCTCAGGCTTTTCCTTGTTAAGAATCTGCCTTGCAGCGTCGGGTATGTAGCTTGCAAAAGCTACAAAGGTAAGAACAACAGCAATTACCACAAGAGCGAACATTACTATTTCGGGTAATGTGAGATTGGGATTTATACTGCTTATTGCGCCAACCTCGGGACCGAAGCCGATTATAACTATCATAACCACATAGAACACAAAGGTTGCAACCTTGCCGTAAATTGCGGCAGGAGCAGGCTTTGCGCCTCTTGAAATAATTGCAAGTCCGCCGAGAAGCATAATGATATCCTTTGCAATAAAGAGCAGGAAAACCCATGCGAAAGCCTGCATAGACGGGCTCTCAGCGCTCTTGAATTTCAGGAACAATACTATTGCCAGAGCAAAAATCGTCAGCTTGTCGGCAATAGGGTCAAGCATTTTACCGAGGTTGCTTACCTGATTGAATTTTCTTGCTATCTTACCGTCAAGGAAATCGGAAATACCCGAAACGGCAAGTACAAGTACCGCCCACCAGATGTAGCCCTTCATATAAAGAACGGCAAATACGGGGATGAGCAAAATTCTTGCTACGGACATAGCGTTAGGCACTGTTAATGCGCCTTCAAAAATATTTTTTACATTTTCTTTAAAAGTAAGTTTCTTTTCTGCCATAATTACACCTTCACTTATTTCTCGGCAAATGCCTGAGCCATTGATACTGCTTCCATGGGGTCGAATTTGTCTAAAGTTGTAACAATTTTCGACTCGGATATAGCCTGATGGAATTTCGGATTTTCAATTCTCGGCTGTATATATACGAGCAGGTTGCAGATAAGGAATACAACTACAAGACCTTCTATTATTCCCAACACTGCGCCGACTCCCATATCCGCCTTGCTGACAGTATCGCTCTGCTTTATACCGTTGGCTATTGCGCCGAAAATCAGCCTTAAAAGTATTCCGTATATCACTGCCAGGAAGAAATACAGTATGTGTTTGAGCACCTCTACTGCAATAGGATGAACGATTTTGTCCTCAAGCGACTCATAGAGCTTTGAGTTGTCCATCTTTGTTTTCTGAATCTGACTTGAAATAGCGGCAGTATTTATTCCGACTTTTTCAGCCTGCTTCTTTGCAAACTCGGGCATACAGTCAAGTACATACTGCGCCTTTTCGGCAAGCGATGCAGTTGAATTTTCGGGAACTACCTTATAGAGCTCCTTCTGAACTGTCTTGTAGAAAAATGCCTTGTACATTACTTCTGCAACGGGCTTTGCGGTGTAAGCTGCGCATAAAATTGCAATAACGAATGCAAGTATTCCCGCAATTGTAGAAATAATGCCTTTTTTTGCAGCAATAACAACTATAAGAATTACTACTGCTACCAATGCCAAATCAATAACAATACTCATAATGTTCCTCCTACATTATTAAATATATTTCAATATTTTTTATAAACTGTGAACAGTTAAATAACTTTTTAAGAACCTTCGTCAAACCTTACAAACTCTTCGCCCTTTGATTTCTTTGTTTCTTCGGAAGCTTCGGTTGTCTGCTCCTGCTGAGCGCTCTGAGCTTCTTCGCTCTGCTGTTCGGGTGACGCTTCTGCATTTTCATTTTCCGCTTGTGTCGGAGTTTCGGTTACAGACTCTTTTATTGTTTCGCCCCATGTCTTAAAGCAGTTAATTGAGCTTGTTGTGAGAATATAGATGTTATTACCGTCAGTAAAGCACGAAATGCCGTCGCTTGAAATCTCGCAATTTCCGACCAGCTTACCGTTCTTGTTGTAGTTTATAAGCTGATGGTCGCAAAGTACGGAAATATATCTTCCCTCGCAGGAAACATCTCTTATTGCCGTATTTATATCGGTCGAAAACATTTCCTTGCCGTCATTGTTATATACTCTCAGTATCTTTGCGCTTGAGCTGCCGTATTTTGAAAAGACCGCAGCTGTAACATTGTTTTCGCCCGTTGATATTCTTGAAAGATTGTTAAGCGATACATCAATATCCTGCCTGTTTCCCTTTTTGTCAATAAAGCACATAACATTTTCACCGCTTGCAAGCAGCTTATAGCCTGCAACAAATTCGACCGATGAAACTATCTGGCTGCCGAAATTTATGTCATATATCGGTTCTTTGTATTTGAAATCAAACAGTATAACTCTTGAATAAAGCTCGCCGTTATCTGCTCCGACAACGCTTACGGCGGCTCTCTTGCCGTTATCGGAAACATCAATGCTTATGATGTTTTCCTTTGCGCAATCCCACCTGAAAACTTCCTTCTGATTGCTGTTATGCACAGTCAGCTGCGAAGCCGAGCTTTCGCCTCTTGTCGAAACGGCAACCGTTCCGTCTCTGCCCACACAGGCGGTCAGAATTTTCTGTTCGGTCTGCGTCTCGTAGAGAACTTTCGTTTTTGACTGAACTCTGTAGAAAAATCCGCCGACATCATACATAATGGCTCTGCCGTTGCAGCTGTCAATTATGGGAGCCGAATACGAATGCTGCAGAACGCTTAATTTTCTTGCGGTTGCGTCAAGCACAAAGGTACTGTCGGATGTTAAGACAAGCAAATCGGAATTTATCTTTTTCACATCATCAGCGGTTGTGCTTTCAAAGTAATACGGATAACCGTCTCCCTGCTTTGCGCCCGAAAGCACGCCCGTAAAATAGTCACCTATGCTCGAAAAGGTTATGTTTCCGAAGCGGTTTGCCGCCACAAAAAGCAAAATGAGAACCGCAAGTATCACTATTACGGCTTTTGCGAGCTTAATCAAACCCTCTCTGCCGTTTTTTTCAACAATCCGTTTGCCCTTTTCGCTCACGGATTTAAAATCCAAACCGTTTTTTTTCTTCATCTTTTTCACCGAATTTTTTATTTATAGTTAACCCTGTTAAGATACAGTCCGCAGGGTCCGGCAGTAACGCCTGCCTGAGTTCTGTCCCTGCTTTCAATGATTGCGGGTATTCTGCCCTTTTCTATTTTCCCCGAATTTATATCAAGCAGAGTGCCCGTTATGATTCTGACCATATTGTATAAAAATCCGTCTGCCTCCACATACAGCTCACAGAAATCGCCGTTTCTGACAAAGCTGATGCTCTTTACGGTTCTCGTCTTATCTTCGACTGATGAGCCAGCAGAACAGAAAGCCGAAAAATCGTGGGTACCCAGAAAGCTTTGCGCCTCGCTGTTTAAAAGCTCTTCATCTATTTTATATGGATAATGCAGAGCCTTGTTTACATAGAACGGATTTTGATAATCCTTATTGAAAATCAGATATTTGTATTGCTTTGAAGTGCAATCGTACCTTGCGTGAAAATCTTCCGAAACAGTAGTAACATCCTTAACGGCTATATCATCCGGAAGAACTGCATTCAAAGAGCGTTTAAAGCTGTTTTCGTCAAGTTCTTTTTCGGTTCTCATATTGCAGCAGAACATATTTGCATGAACTCCGCTGTCTGTACGGCTGCAGCCCGTTACGCTTTCACGGACACCGAGAATTCTTTCAATCGCATCCTGCAAAGCGCCCTGAACGGTTACGGCGTTTTCCTGCACCTGCCAGCCATGATATCCCGAGCCGTCAAACATTAAGGTCAATAAATAATTATTCATCATATTACCGCCTTAAAGAAATGGTTTAACACAAACACGCCCGCAATTACAACGAGCATTATAACAAGAGCTATATAATCTCTTAACTCCATTTTCATAACCTTGAGCCTTGTTCTGCCCTCGCCGCCCTGATAACAGCGGCACTCCATGGCAAACGCAAGCTCGTACGCTCTTCTGAAGGAGTTTATGAAAAGCGGTATAAAAATCGGAACAAGCGCCTTGCCTCGCTGAATTATGTTGCCCGATTCAAGGTCTGCACCCCTTGATTTCTGAGCTGACATTATTTTGTCAACTTCATCTATGAGAGTGGGTATAAAGCGCAGAGCTATTGTCATCATCATAGCTATTGAGTGGACATTGATTTTGAACACCTTCAAGGGTGAAAACAGCCTTTCAATAGCATCTGTCAGCATAGTCGGCGAGGTCGTATAGGTCAGCATTGAGCTTGCTACAACAAGAATTGCAATACGGATGGTTGTAAACAGCGCCATATACACGCCGCCCGTGGTGATTTTGATTTTCCAGTACTCAACAAGCACATCGCCCGTTTTATTGTAGATGAGCTGTAAAAGCGAGGTTATAAGAACAACTATGAATATCGGCTTTACGCTTTTGTATATAAGCTTCAGTGAAATTCTTGACAGAAGCTCAACTAAAACCAATACCAATACCATTAACCCGAGCGAGTAAAAATTTTTGCAGAGGAAAATTGCAACGATATAAGCAAAAACAAGCACTATTTTAAGTCTCGGGTCAAGTCTGTGAATTACGGATTTTCCGGGGAAATACTGACCGATGGTAATATCCTTTATCATACAGCCACTCCCCTTTCCTTAAGGAAGCGAAGCAGCTCTTCCTTTGCCTTTTCAACGGAATAGATATCCGTTCTGATATCATAGCCCTTGTTTTTCAGTTCAAGGAATATTTTTGTGATTGCAGGTGCATCAAGTCCTATTTCGGCAAGTCTTTCGATGTTTGAAAATACCGTGGTTACCTTGTCGAACATCTCTACCCTGCCCTTGTTCATAACAAGCACTTTGGAGGCGCACTTTGCAATATCCTCCATACTGTGAGAAACAACTATAACGGTGCTGCCCGTAACGGCGCGGTAATTCTTTATCATTTCCTCAACGGTTTTTCTGCCCTTGGGGTCAAGTCC
>JAEEGL011387453.1_pt1 | contig 15449 bp, 1 predicted proteins | sample 9134231 | NCBI WGS metagenome assembly JAEEGL01 (sample SAMN16246548, study PRJNA631951) | gut metagenome | biome: gut microbiome; feature: rumen; material: fiber-attached | host: Bos | place: Iran: Karaj | collected 2018-10
ATCTTGAGGGTGTGAATACGCTTAATGTGTATGTGGGTGGAGCTGGCACCACGACCACCGCTGCAGGTTATAACGGCGGTGGTGCTGGCGTGAGCAGCGGCCGTGGCGGTGGCGGTGCTACCGACATCCGTGTCAATGGCACTACCCTTTATGATCGTATCATCGTGGCCGGCGGCGGCGGTGGAGCAGGCGTTTCTTATGGAAGTACGTATCCTGCTGGCTGCGGCGGCGGTTTATATGGCGGCGATGGTTATTATAACTATACAGATGGTTCATATACTACAGGTAACTACCGTAGTGGCGGTGGCGCTACACAAACCCAAGGCGGAATCTCATGGAGCTCAATTGCCTCAACGCAGGGTGCATTCGGACAGGGTGGTAACGCCTACAATTACTCCTGTGGCGGCGGCGGCGGCGGCTGGTACGGCGGCGGCGGCGCATACGACAACGACTCCGACTCCGACGGTAGATATGGCGGCGGCGGTTCCGGCTATGTGTGGACCGCAGCTACGGCTTCCTCCGCACCTGCTGGTTATAATGTGCCTGCTGCATGCTACCTTACGGCTGCACAGACAATCGCTGGTAATACTGAATTCCCCGCTCCTACCGGCGGTACAGAAATAGGTCATACCGGCAATGGCTATGCCCGTATCACGATTACTCAATCCATGCCTACCGCACCTTGCACTACCGAAGCTGTGGAGGTGTCGGTGACTCCTTACCAGTCACCCTCCGTTGAGCTTAGCGCATCCTCTACTGAGTCCTGTAACCAGGAGGAGATCGAACTTATCTTCACTGCTTCCCAGGATGTGCTCTCCTACCAGTTCAGCAGTGGCGTTGAGGAACGCAACGGTCATTACTATGTACAGCCTGGTGTCACCACTACCTACACGGTCAGCGTCTCCAACGAGGGTTGTACCGTTACCGATGAGGTGACCATCCATGTGGCAGCTCCTGAAGTTGAACTTTCAGTCTCCGATTTGACTCAATGTCTCGAGAATGGCGCTGATCTTACCCTTGAGGTGGTGGCGTTGGGCAACCCGACCTGCCCTGCTGATGTCTGGATGAGTTCTGGAACAACGAACATCCCGGCAGGTTGTACGATCAATTTCTACGACGAAGGTGGTCCTTCTGGAGAGTATAGCAGCTCATCTTCCCTCACTCGTGTGTTTACAGCTCCTGAAGGTGCTCATGTAACCCTGAATTTCAGTAGCATAAATACCGAAAGCAGCTGGGATTATTTGTATATTTATGATGGTGCTTCTACCAGTGCCACTCAGTTGAGCTCATTCTCTGGGTCATATTCTAACCTTAGTTATACTTCTACAGGCAATAGTCTGACTGCATACTTCACTTCGGACGGTTCTGTTACCTATCCTGGATGGGTGGCCACTGTATCCGTGAATGCAGCTGATTCATACACTTATTACTGGAATACTGGAGATGAAACGGCAGCTATCACAGTGAACCCCACCGAAGACCAGACCTATACGGTTACGGTATCTTCTGCTGACTACAACTGCGATGCCGTTCTTTCGTACGACGTACATGTGATTCCTAATGTATCCGTGACCGCAGTGCCCGAATTTATCTGCGAGGGCGATGAAGCAGTGCTTACCGCAACAGGTGCCGATACCTATGCTTGGACAAGCGGCGATGAGGGTGCTACCGTTACCCTCGGCGAAGGCGTCTATATGGTGACAGGTACCACTGAAGCCGGCTGCTCGGCTACCAGTTCCTATGTCGTGCAGGTGCCTACCTTCACCGCTGGTGCTATCCAGTCGGATGAAATCACCATCTGCGCTTCCCAGACCATCCCCGTCAACATCGCTTCTCTGACCGATGGTGTCAGCGGTGGCAATACGGCCTATCGTTGGCTCTGCAACGGCCAGGTGATTGACGGTTCCGACATGTCCTCTTATACTGTTACGGTAGCAGAGATGACGGAGCACAACGGTGGTGACTTCATCTATACTCGCGAATATCTCAATGGCTGTACCGGCAACTGGGAGACCTCTGCAGGCAGCTATATCATTCATCAGACTCCTGCTGTCAGCCTCACCGTGGTGGGCAACACCCAGGTGGAATGCGGTACAGGTACCACCCTCACCGCTTCCGGCTATGAAGGCGACAATGTGACCTACAGATGGTACGCCGATGAGAACTGCACACAGCCGATCCATACGGGTGCTACTTTCAATGTGGATAATGTTACCGAAGATGTAACCTACTACGTAAGAGCATTCACTGGCGTTGATGGTCAGTTAGTTCAGAACTTCTCCTACACGGGAAGCGAACAGACTTACCCGATTCCTGAAGGAGTTACGGAAGTGCTTCTCGAAGTTTGGGGTGCTGAAGGCGGTACGAGTACGGCTGCTGGTGGTAAGGGAGGATACTCAAGTGGTACTCTTCCTGTAAACAGCTCTGACGTGCTGCATATCTACGTCGGTGGAATGGGAGGATCATTCTCCTCTTCTCAGAACACAGGAGGATTTAATGGAGGTGGCGGCTCCGGATATGGTTCCAGTGGTCATCTCACAGGAACTGGCGGTGGAGCTACCGATATCAGAGTGAATGGTAATACATTGTACTCAAGAGTTATCGTTGCCGGTGGCGGCGGCGGTGGCGGCGGTGACAGCGGTAATGCTGCTGCTGTTGGTGGTGCTGGTGGTGGAAACTCTGGTGTGAACGGTAGTCATAGCAATGGAAATGTTGGTAGCGCTTCTTATAGTTCTACCTGCGGTGGCTCTGCTGGCACTCAATCATCCTATGGTTATGGTTCTACCCGTTCAGCAGGTACCCAAGGTGCTTTCGGCGTGGGTGGAGTAGGTTATCCTGTCTCCAGCTCATCTGGCGGCGGCGGCGGCGGCTGGTACGGCGGCGGCGGCGGCGACTGCGGTGGCGGTGGCGGCGGTAGCGGTTATGTCTATACTGCTGCTACAGCTTCCTACTATCCTTCAGGGTGCTTGCTCAATAGCGATTATTATCTGACGGATGCCCAGACCATCGCAGGCAATCAGTCCTTCCCGGCTCCTGCTGGCGGTACTGAAACAGGCCATACCGGCAACGGTCATGCCCGTCTCACACTTACGGTTAGCCAACAGGAAGGCTGCTCCTCCTTGATTACTCCGGTTACCATCACCAAACTGGCTCCGGTAGCTCCCGTAGTTACGGCTTCCAGCACGCAGGTGGTGTGCGGTACTACCACGACCATGACGGTTCAGAACCCCAATGATGAGCTGCTCTATCAGTGGAGCACCGATCCTACCTTTGGCACCATCCTCCATACCGGCACTGAATATACGCCGGTGGTGGGCGGTGAAGTTACTTACTACGTGCGCAGTATCCCGCAGAATATTGTCGTCGATCCGCAAGACTTCTCTTATACGGGCGCAGCACAAACCTATAACGTTCCTGATGGTATTTCGCAAGTCCGTCTCGAAGTTTGGGGCGCACAAGGCGGCGATGCCATTAACGGCGGTATGGGAGGCTACTCCGTTGGTACCTTAAATGTGGGTTCCGGTGATGTCCTCAATGTGTACGTTGGTGGTCAAGGAACAGTTGGAACATCGGGTGGCGGATATAACGGTGGCGGAAATCCGACAAACGAATCTTATTATGGTGGTGGCGGTGCTACCGATATTAGAGTAAATGGAAGCACTTTGTATCACCGTGTGATTGTTGCTGGTGGTGGCGGCGGCTATCGTTCGTCTGGCTACACGCCGGGAGTGGGTGGCGGTAATAGCGGAACAGATGCTGATGCCTCATCTTATCCTGGATATGCTGCCACTCAAACTGCGGGTGGATACTCCGGTGGTAATGATTTTAGTTCTGGAGGATATATGACGAATGGCAGCTTCGGATTAGGAGGAAGCATGCTCAGTTCAGTTAACGGTTTCGCTGGCGGTGGCGGCGGCTGGTACGGCGGTGGCGGCGGTCACGCCGGTGGTGGCGGTTCTGGCTATGTCTATACCGCTTCTACAGCTACCAACTATCCTTCCGGTTGCATGCTCAGTAGCTTGTATTATATGACGGATGCTCAGACCATTGCGGGTAACGAGTCCTTCATCGCTCCTGATGGAACTAACGAGATCGGCCACAGCGGCAACGGCTTCGCCCGTATCACTCCGCTCGGCACGGCTACCAGCAACTGTATCTCCGCTAACGCCTCTATCACCATCACCACTACTGAACCCGAACCGGTTGAGATAGAAGACGTGACGGTGGGTTGCGGCGCTCCGGCTACGCTTACCATCTCCAATGCGGTTCCGGGTCTCTACTACGACTGGTACGCCGATGCAGCGTGTACGCAGCTCGTACACCAGGGTACCAGCTGGACCATCCCCGAGGTGGGCAGCAACACTACTTATTTTATCCGTTCCTATGGTCTCAACCAGGTGCCCGGCACGGTGCTGATGGATTCTGTCATCACGTTCAGCGGCTCCTCCTTCGAGTTTACGGTGCCGGCGGCTGTCAGCGAGGTTACGCTGCAGCTGTGGGGCGCTCAGGGCGGTAATGTTAATTATGGTGCTAACCAGTCCATCACCCAGTATGGTGGTAAGGGCGGTTATGCTGCCGGTACGCTGGCGGTGGAAGAGGGCGACGTGCTCTACTTCAACGTGGGCGGCCAGGGAGGCAACGGTACCAGCGGTGCTACCAACGTGGCCATCCCCGGCGGTTTCAACGGCGGTGGTAACGGCGGTGCCGCTTCTACTTCCAATTCAGACTACTATCCGGGCGCAGGCGGTGGCGGTGCTACCGACGTGCGCTTCGGCAGCAACAATCTCTCCGACCGTATCCTCGTGGCCGGTGGTGGCGGCGGTGCCGCTTACCACGCTACTGCCTCCTCTATAACGGGTGGCTTCGGTGGCGGCGCAGCCGGTACGGACGGTTATACCTACATCTCTGGCCGTAACGGTAAGGGTGCTACGGCATCCACCTCCGGTGCGGGCGGTACCAGCGGTACTACCCAAAACGGTACTGCCGGTACGACCAGCGTCAATGGCGGTGTCGGCGGTAACGGCGGTAACGGTGCCTCTGGCGGTGCCGGTGGTGGCGGTGGCTACCACGGCGGCGGCGGCGGCGCTTCGGGTAACTCACAATCGGGTGCAGGTGGCGGCGGTAACGGCTACTGCTCATCCGAACTTACCCATACGGCTAACATCGCTGGCAATGTCCGTATGCCCAGCCCGACCGGCGGTTACACCACTGGTCGCACCGGCGACGGTATCGCCATCATCTCCTACATCCGCCCGGTGTTCGATACTCTCTGTGTCACTACACCTACCGCGGTGACTATCACTACCGAACCGCTGCCCACTCCGACAGTGGCCGATCAGCTCATCACTTGCGGTACTCCAGTCACTCTCGTAGTTACCGATCAGGATGCCTCCTCTTACACTTACATTTGGTATGCAGATGCCAACTGTACGCAGGAGGTGAATCGCGGTGTTACCTTCGAGGTGGATGGCTCCAGCAATATCTCCGCCGATACGGTCTATTACGTGAAGGCCTATCGCGGACTGCTCGCCTCCTCACAGCAGGGTTCGCAGGGATTCGCTTATAATAATGATGTTCAGGTGTTTGAAATTCCTGCCAATGCAACCCGCCTCACCATGGAGGTCTGGGGTGCCGATGGTGGTAACATGGACGAGAACCATGGCGATACCCTCGGTGGTATCGGTGGTTACTCCGTTGGTACGCTCAACAATCTCCAAGGTCTGGATGCCCTGTATGTCTATGTGGGCGGCCGTGGCAATGGTAGCAACGGCGGTTTCAATGGCGGCCAGTCGGCATCGGCAAGCGTTGGTGGCGGCGGTGGCGGTGCATCCGACATCTCCTTCGCACAGGCCGCAGTGAACAGCGCCGAACACTACAACAGCCGTCTGATTGTGGCTGGTGGTGGCGGCGGTAGCGGCTTCATGAACGCCAACACACAGGTGGCCGGCGGTTACGGCGGCGGCCTCGCTGGCGGTCAGGGCGGCAATGGTTATACTGGACAGACCCCAGTGGCCGGTGGTAATGGCGCTGGCCAGACCTCAGCAGGTCACAACGATGGCCAGAACAATATGATTGGTGCCTTCGGTACGGCCAATACCGCAGTCTCCACGTATGGTGGTGGCGGCGGCGGCGGCTGGTACGGCGGTGCATCCGGTGCTGGCGAGAGAATCAACGGCGGCGGTGGCGGCGGTAGCGGCTTTGTCTGGAACAGCGCTTCCAGAGACTATACTCCGGCTTCCTACACCGTGGGTGCTGAATACTACCTCAACAATGCCTCCACAACCGCAGGCAATGAGCCTACTCTCCCCGCCAAGCCGGTGGATACCCACAATGGCTATGTGCTCATCCATTACTACTTCCCCGAAATCTATCTCTGCGAGTCTGAAGCCGCAGAAGTACATATCCGTACTACTTCAATTGCTGGTCCGGAATCTGCATATGCAGTCGATGAAGACAATATGGAGGTTGAAGCGATTTGCTCTGGCGATGACATTATGCTCGTAGCCAACGCAGCTGCTTCGGCAAACGATCCTGAAGCTGAGGTTCCGATGATCCTTTGGTTCGATGCTAATGACGATTTCGTGGGTGCCAGCAACAACGGCGAAGTTTTGTATGTGACACCTGAACAATATGGTGCCTCAGCTACTGAAGCATATTTCGTTGCTTACGCTGCCACTGACCTTATCTCCATGTCAGGTTCCTACTCACTCCATACTACCGAACCGGTAGTGTCCGGCAATGGCCGTGACAATGTTGGTAAGGGTGTGTTTGTGGATGTGACCGCAAGTGCCAACCTTACCGTAGATACCATCTGCTTCTATCCGGGTTATACGGGCTCATCCAATACTACCATTTATTATCGTCGTGGTAGCTGTGCGGCTACTTCTACGAGCAGCCAGGGTTGGAACGTCGCCTACAGCGGTCTTGTCGAACAGACGCAAGGCGTGCTTTGCAACATCCCGTTGGATGTATCTGTCAATGTGGCTTCTGGTGAAACCTTCGCCTTCTACGTGGTCAATGACAACGACCTCTATTACAGACCTTATGGCGTATCTTCCAACAATACGGCCGGTATCCATTTCGGTGATGCACTCAGCGAGTATCGCACCAGCGCAATGAACATCCATGCCAACTATGGTACGGCCTCCAATGTGGCGGCGTTCTCTACGCAGCATGGTAATTACCATTTCATCGGTGACATCTATTACACCCTCACTGGTGAAGTGCAGTTCGGCTGTGTGTCTGATGGATATTATGATATTTATTTGGATATTTACAATCCGTCATCTGTCGAGAATATGCGAATCGAGGCTGAAGATTCCATCATCTGTTTGGGTGATGAGGTCCAGCTGACGGCAATGAATGGTTCGCAGGGCGATGGCGCCAAATATGTATGGACTGCTGGAAGCTGCGATGGTACTGTGATTAGTCAGGGTACCACTGATACTTATAGCAGCATTACTGTCGCTCCTACGGTTACCACCACCTATTACGTGAAGTTCGAATCGGATGTCTGCGGTGTTACCGAGTGTGTCGCCAAGACCATCTACGTGTTGAATCCTGCTGAGGTGGCTCAAATCGCCACTCCCGCTCCGATTTGTGCGCTCGGTGAGTTGAACATCAGTGCTCCGAGCTTCTCCACCGACCTTGAACAACTCGGTGTCGCAGTGGATGCAAGAGGCTGGCAGTGTTCGGAGGATGGTGTGAATTTCGTAGAGTTCACAGATTCATTGGCCATCAGCGAAAGCTACAATGACTGGTGGGTGCGCTACTATGTCACTACCCGTTGCGCTACTGGCTACAGCAACGCTGTCCAGATTACGGTGGACAGCCTGCCGGAGGTTGCCGCTTTGACGCAGCCGGCTCCGATGTGCTCGCCGACCACCTTCGATTGGGATTCCTACATTCCGACTGTCAATCCCCACAACAACAGCGATGCTGATGTGGTGGCAACGTGGCATGTGATGATTGACGGTGCCGAGGTCGCCTTCGATCCTGCCCGCGAATTCAGCTACGGCCACGAGGTGAAGGCTTGGTACTCCGTCCAGAATGGCTGCGGTACGGTGAACTCCGACACCATGACGCTCATCTTCTGGCAGGCTCCTACAGCCGACAACATCACCGCTCTTAACGGTGCTGTCTGCGCTGGTCTGCCGCTGGCAATTCTGCCGCCTGTCACCCATGAGTATGGTGGCACGATTGAGCAGGGTTGGGAGTACACCAGGACCTACGGTTCTTCGCTCTACTACCGCTTCCCGTCCGATACCATCATCGACTACGGTATGAATCACACCTACGTGCGTTACTACATCGGCAACGAATGCGGCCTGATGAGTACCAACAGTGTGGAACTGGTGGTGAACGACATCCCGACGCTGGGCGAACTGACGTATGCGGGCGGCACATACTGTTCGGGTGACGATTTCGACCTTGAGACACCTGAGGTTCTGGCTACTGGCGACATCCAGTCGCTGGGTGCCGGTTGGTACTTGAGCGCTGACAGTGCTCTTAACTCCGACAATCAGCTCATCTCTGTTGATGTGAACGCTGGTATCGATGCTGATCTCTGGAACGGCCAGTGGCTGCGCTATGCTGATACCAACGCCTGCGGTGTGGGATTCAGTAACGCAGTTCAGGTCGCCGTCTATCCGTCACACCACCTCGTGGTGACCCCGGATTACGACACGGCTTGCTTCGGTCCTACCTACACCATTACCGCACTGAGTGACTATGCGGACGCTTCCTTCAGTTGGGAGGGTGATGGCCTCAATGAGACCACCGGTGCTCAGGTGACCGTCAGCCCGGTAGACCCGGGTGATTGGACCTACACGGTGACCGCTACCGAACCGACTCACGGTTGTCAGGCTACGGCTGTCTCCTCATTCCATCTGAACCTCATCTCGAAGGATACCAGCATCCATATCTGTGCTTCCGACCTTAACTACGTGTTCGACCCGGTAGGACATCCGGACATCGTCTGCACGCAGTCGGGATTCTACACCTATGAATATGTGACGACCAGCGGTTGCGACAGCGTCGTCTATCTCACCTTGGATGTGACTTACCCGATTGACCGTACCACCAGAATCCATTACTGCAACCATCCTGTCCAGCCGTACGTATGGCCGGTATCGGGTGAGAGCTTGATCAATGAGGAAATGGCTGACACGGTCATCTATAGAACACAAGTGGTGCCGTGTGCTAACATCACGAGCGACCTCGATGGTCATATCTGCGACAGCATCGTTTACAGCCTTGAGCTCACCATCTCCAACGAGCCTTATCTGGAGGTGCCGGTTACCAACGTGGTGCTGCCGGTGAACCAGACGGCTACTGCGGAATTCAATGTCCGTAAGGATTGCGACTTCCCGGGTGCTAAGATGGCTGTGGCATTCAACCTGTATAAGGATGACACGCTGATTGACATCATGAGCGATTATGGTACTGTGAGCATGTCCACCTACATGCCTGAGGTGGATCGTCAGTTTGGTGATGTGGTGAGAATCGGCACGGGCGAGCTCCCGGGCAACACCTTCTCACTCTACAACTACGACTTCAACTACTTCTATGCCGACTACTTCTGCTCACTCAACAACTCAGTGACTGCCAGCTGGAATCAGCCGGGCGAGTACAAGCTTGAGTTGGTGGTGATTGGCAAGGATGGCGGTATGGATTACGCTTATACCGATGACCATCAGCAGGTGATGGGTGGCGCAGGCTCCTATCCGAATGGTAGAGTCTATGCCGACACCTCATACATCTATTTCCATGTGGGTTCGGTTGATACAATGCCGGTTACCGATACTGTGGTTTGCGACAGTGACCTCCCGTTCTATGTCTATGGCGTGGAAGTGGCCGAGGCCGGTTACTACGAAGCCTTCGCCGGTAACGAGGGTAACTACCAGATGTATCCGTACAATGTGACTGTCAACACGGTTCATTACGATGAGTTCACCGTGACTCTGAGCGATGACTGCGACAGCTACGTATGGCACGGACAGACCTGCACCAGATTGGGTGACTACTACGATACGGTGCGTTACGCATCAGGTTGCGACAGCTTGATCACCACCTTGCATCTGCGTCATGGTAATGCTGTGGTCATCGACACCAACGTGATGTCTTGCGGCTCATTCGTATGGGCAGTGAATGGTCAGACCTATGATGCGTCGGGCAGCTACACCGCTGACGGCACATTCGGTGACTGCACCGCCACCTACAATCTGAACCTCACCGTGAATACTCCTTACGATACGACCATCAATGTCACGGTTGCTCCTATGCAGTTGCCTTACGCATTCGACGATGAGCATGCGTATGACGCTGCTGGCTTGTATGATATTGTATATCAGAGTGCAAATGGATGCGACAGCACCATCCACATCAATTTGGCGGAGGCTACTACGGGATTCGTGTTCGACTCCATCACCATCCCCGCAGATCTGGGTACGACAGGTCAGTTTGATGTGAATGTCACGGGCGGCGGCCTTGACAACATGAAAGTCGCTATCGACTATGAGATCACCCGTAACGGTGAAATCTTGGAGAATGTGGCTGACTATGGTTATGTCTATTTCAGCACCGATTACGCTGACATCCATCAGACGATTGGTAGAGAGTTGCGTACCGGTACGGGTAGCATCCCGCAAAGCACCTTCAGAGTGATCTACTACCAGTACACTTATTGGTATCTCAACTTCCTCAATTACACCACGAACCATCTGACTGCTCGTTGGGATCTGCCTGGCGAATACAAGATCAAGTTCTACTTGCGTGGCCGCGAAGGAGGTGAGGATTATGCTCTGACCTTCGACCAGAACAACCCGCAGCTCGTGGGTGGTGGCGGCTCTACCACCATCGCCGGCGACCTCGCTGTTGACTCTCTGGTGATGCACTACAATATCGATACGGTCTTCATGACCCTCGATACCACCATCTGTTCTAACGAGGTGCCGTTCGTCTATCACGGACATGAGTTCACGGCTTCCACCACAGAACCGCAAGAGATCGAGTTCGCTGATCCTTACCTTGTCTCTGATACGGTGGTGACCTTCAGCCTGACCGTGAATCCGGCTTACGACTTGTACGACACGGCTTACATCTGCAAGGGCGACTCCTATCAGGATGCCAACTTCACCCTCACCGCCGATACCATCGCTCTCAAGACTCGTCGGATTAACGGTGAAGACAAGGCAGTGTTTACCCTTGACACGACTACCGTAGCGGGCTGCGACAGCACCGTCACCCTGACGCTGTATGTCCTGCCGCTGCCGGATTTCCACATCTCTTCACCGGCAACCAGCGCTTGTGTGGGTGCTGATTTTGACATAGCTGCTGTTGGCAATGCTGACCGCTATGTCTGGACTGGTGACCAGCTGCAACAGGCTGTGAATAACAACCAAAACAATGAGATCACAGCAGAGACCGTGCATGTGACAGTGGACGAAACTATGACCATTTACTTGACGGGTTATATTGACTCAATCATCAATCCGGAACTCACACTGACCTGTTTGGCTACTGACTCTATCAGAATCACGGCAGTTCCGCTGGGCGACACCACCGACTACGAGGCGGCAGTTTGCCAAGGTGAGCCGTATGTGGATGATATCTTCACGGTGAGCACAAGCCAGACCGCCCAAGCAGGAACATATCAGTTCCTCGTTGAGACCGGTCGTAACACTTGCGGTATTTATATCGCTCGTCTCACCTTGACCGTCAACCCGGTCTATGATGCTCACTTCGGTTATGCTGAGATTGAAGACGTGGTTTGCGAAGGCCAGCCCTATCAGAATCATGGCTTCGATCTGAGTGCCGACTCTGTCCTTACCTTGCGTGCTATGCACCAGACACAGGTGTATGGTGATATCGTGTTGTACAACTACGATGAGACTGACTTTGCATGCGATAGTATTACCCAGTTGACACTGCACGTGTTGCCGACGGTGTATGCCGACACGACCATCCACCGCTGCACCAGTCTGCTGCCGTATCTCTATACCGAGAATGGTCAAGAGTTCGCAGTAGAGGGTGACACCACGGTGAACGTGTTGTACCAGCAGGTGGCGAACGGTTGCGACAGCATCCGCCGCGTGGCCATCGTCTTCGACCCGATGCCGGTGATGGAAGTCTTGGGTACAGAAATCTGTGCTAATGCTGAAACAGGTACCCTGATGTTGACCTACACCAACGACAATCAGGCCAATGTGGACAGCATCAAGTGGTACATCAACAACGATGTTGTGTCCACCGATGACAGGTTGTCACTTACCATGGCTGACTTTGCTTCTGACCTTGCCGTTGAAGTGTATGCCGGTGCTTGTGTGTTTACTCCCAATGTGACGATCGAATTGATAGCCAACCCGAATGTTTACATCGACACCACCGTTTGCGAAGGTGTGACCTACGTGGCACCCGACGGACAACAGTTCACGCAGACCACGGAGAACTATGAATGCTACGTGGCCGATGGAAATGGCGGTTGCGACATCCACTATGTGGTGAACTTGACGGTCAATGAAGTTTATGACATTACTGAGACCCGAACCATCCGTGCAACCCAGTTGCCGTATGTTTGGAACGGTATCACCTTCGAGGCTGCGGGTACGCACACCGTTTACCTGACTGCTTCTACGGGTTGCGACAGCACGGTCACGATGACGCTGCAACTCACTGACACGCTGGGCGGCGAACCCTTCATGGTTACCGAACAGATCAGCGACAATGAGTTCAGCCTCACGGCCTTTGCTAACCGTTACAATCAGGATACCAAGGTGGCCATCGCCTACTCGGTGTACAAGGATGGTAACCTGGTGAACAACATCAGTGTTGAATGCGGCGGTGATTTGTACATCGGTACGAAGTGGTTGAACAACTACGTGGGTGATGAGGTTGCCTCACCTGAGGGCTACATCCCGGGCAACACCTTCAGAATGGGTGTCAACTACTTCGATTACTTCTACTTCCACTTCTTGAATGGTAGGGACAATAAGCTTACCCATACCTTCACAGAGGCTGGTGAGTACGAAATCGTCTTCACGCTGATGAGCCGCGATGCAGGTGACGATATCTATCTGACCTACACGGTCAATAATGAGACTCGCCTCATCGGTGGTGAGCAGAGTATTGATGGTGTACAGCTGGCTATCCACTCTCTGACCTTCACGGTGGAAGGCGCCGAGGAAGAGCAGCAGGGCGGCACGGTGCCGGGTGTGTTGGTCAACAATGCAGCTACCGCCGAGGTGCAGTCCGCTACCTCTACCGTAGCGGTGACCTACAACGGCAACAGCTACAATCCTAATGCTATGTTGGCTGTCAACTACGTGGTACTCAGAGACGGCGAGCAGCTGTCTTCGGTGGCCAACGTGGGTGACATCCGCTTCTCCACCTACTTCCCGGTGTTGAACAGCTATGTGGGCGACGCCATTGAGCAGGGAAGCGGCAACATCATCGAAAGCACCTTCAACCTGATGAACATGTTCCGTTACAACTACTTCTATCTCCACTTCTTGCAGACTACCAACAGCCAGCTCACTGCTACTTGGTATCAGCCGGGCGAGTACCAGATGGTGTTCACCTTGGTAGAGATGGAGAATGGTAATGATATTGGTTTCACTTACAACGGTTCGCAGAATGCCGGCGGTCAGGACGCTGTGTTCACCAACACAGTCTTGTCAACGGCTACGGTGAACTACCACGTAAGCGGCACCAACAATGGCGCTCCGGAGGTACAGACTGGCATTGCCGACAGCGATGCTGACAGCCAGCTCGACCTCTATCCGAACCCGGCTCGCGACATCGTCCACGTACAATGTTCCGTGGCTGATGCCCAGCTTACGGTCACGGATATGAACGGCAAGGTGGTGTATGCCCTTGACGGCACACACAGCGGCGTCATCGTGATGAACGTGTCCGGCTGGTCAGCGGGTGTTTACTTCGTGAACCTCCGTAACAACGACACCGTGGTTACCAAGAAACTCGTGGTGACCCGATAAACGAAACTGAATATGCCTTTTCAAAGGCGGCAGGATAAAAGATTCCTGCCGCCTTTTTTTTTGTGTTTATTAGGGCGGTTTTCTAACACAATGGATATGGATGATGGTATGAGCTGCGATAAGCCGTTATTTGGGCTGATTTCGGCCGTTCAGAATCTTATAAATACATGTTGGGGGGGCTTTGCAATGATGTTGGTGACTTCACTCTCTAATTTTGGGGGATGTTGAATGAACAACCTCCTGATGGGAAGTGATCTTGTGAAAATCTACCCAATAAATAATGCCAAGGCCGGGGAATGGGGATTGTTTAGAGTGGGGGAGAAGATTGGGATGGGGTTATTTGTTGAGTGCCTCAAAAACGGAATTCTTGCTGATGTACTCGGGCACGATGTCCTTCATCTTCTTCACAATGGCAAAGTCGGTGTTGTCTTTTAAGGCGATGAGCTCGTCAATCTCTTTCGACACCTCCTTGTAATCGTAGGTGCGCACTTTCGCAATCATGATTTTCGGGTTGGGAGTCTCAGTGGTGTTCTCCTTGTTGGCCAACAGCTCCTCGTAGAGCTTTTCGCCCGGTCGTAACCCCGTGAAGGTGATTTGGATATCTTTGCCGAGGGTGAGGCCTGACAAGCGTATCATCTTGACTGCGAGGTCGTAGATGCGCACGGGCTGTCCCATGTCGAAGATGAAAATCTCACCGCCGTTGCCCATAGCGCCCGCGTTGATCACCAGCTGGCAGGCCTCTGGAATGGTCATGAAGAAACGGGTGATTTCGCGGTCGGTGACGGTGACGGGACCGCCATTTTCAATCTGTTTTTTGAAAATCGGAATGACAGATCCATTGGTGCCTAATACGTTGCCGAAACGGGTGGTGATGAACTTGGTGGTGTCTTGCTCGAAATTCAGCGACTGCACATAAATCTCGGCGATGCGTTTGCTGCAGCCCATCACATTGGTGGGGTTGACGGCCTTGTCGGTCGATACCATCACGAATTTCTTCACCCCATATTTTACGGCCAAGTCGGCTAAAATCTTGGTGCCCTGCACGTTGTTCTTCACCGACGCGCTCGGATTCTCCTCCATCATGGGCACATGTTTGTAGGCGGCGGCATGGTAGATGAGGTCGGGCTTTTCCTGCGAAATAATCTCCTCCATCTTCACCACATCGCGGATATCTACAATCTGTATGTCAATGTCACGCAGTCCGTTGGTGGTATAGCATTCGTTGCGAAGGTAAAAGACGGGTGTTTCGGCATTGTCCACCAGAATCAGACGCTTGTACTGGTATTTCATCACCTGGCGCACAATCTCGCTGCCAATGGAACCCGCAGCTCCCGTAATCAGAATGGTTTTTCCGCACAAATCCCTGGTTATCAGATGTGTATCGAGAACAATCTCTCCGCGTTCCAACAGGTCTTCAATCTTTACCTTCTTAATCTGCTTGAAACTCAGCTCGCC
>JAEEGL013003560.1_pt1 | contig 15449 bp, 12 predicted proteins | sample 9134231 | NCBI WGS metagenome assembly JAEEGL01 (sample SAMN16246548, study PRJNA631951) | gut metagenome | biome: gut microbiome; feature: rumen; material: fiber-attached | host: Bos | place: Iran: Karaj | collected 2018-10
TGTCAAAAGTGACTTTAATTCCAAAAGCGTTTCCCGTTCTATTACAAGTGTTTCCTGTAATACCTGAGCCCTTCGCAGCATAGCTGCTCGGAGATTCACTAAAAACAGTCCACTGGACTGTTTTTGCCCTGCTTTGCAGTGCCGTTCACTGGCATAGGAGAAAGGGGTGTGGCGAAAACCGGCGCAACTTTGTTGCGGACGGGTTGAGCCCAGGGGAATTCCGCAACGAGCGCAACGCGCGAAGTTTCTAGCCAAAACCTTTCCCCTTACTCCCCTACCATCTCCCGCAGTTTCTTGGCGTTTTTCGCACCGCTTCCGTTCGGATGATTATTGAAAAAAACTACCGGCTTTTTGCCTGTGATGACCGCGTTTTGAATAACCGGAACAAAATCGGAAAGCTCGCTGTCGCTGTAATCGTAGCAGTACCGTGCGGATCCGTTATTTTCAGGCGCATTTGCGTACCAAGCATCGGCGTTACGACCGTGCAGGCGTATATAGGCAATCGGCCCGATGAACGGCGTTCGTTGAGCGTCACTAGCAGTCTCAGCCACCGTATTTGGTAAGTTTTTAAGCTGCGGCATATCGCAAAAAGCAAACCCTGCCCCACGCGACTCAAGCCCGGCAAGCACGGAATCTCGTATCCACTCGATGTGGCGGAACTCAATCACGACAGGGAAACCTTCAAACGCAGCGATAAGCTTTGCAAGATAAATCCTGTTCTCATCGGTGTAATGAAAGCTCTGCGGAAACTGAAAAAGAAGCGCACAAAGGCAGCTTTTTTCTGCAAGCGGCTCTACAGCTGTTTTGAAATCATCGGCTGAAACTTGCCAGCTTCGTGCTATTTCGTGCGTCAAAAGCCTGTTCGCCTTTACACTGAACTGGAGCTTGCCTTCACTACGATCATAAAATGAAAGCAATCGGTCGCACGTAGGCATATTGTAGAACGTGTTGTTCAGTTCGAGCGCGTTGAACTGAGTGGCGTAGTAAGAAAGAAAATCCTTGCGTTTAAGGTCGTCCGGATAAAAAACTCCGCGCCATTCAGGGTAATCGTAGCCGCTCGTACCGATTAAAAGCTGTGACATACGGATATTATATGGCATTTTGTGATTTTTTGCTTGGTTACGACCGACACAGTTTGTAGTTTCAATTTTTATTTTACTCGACAAGCTGACGAACCAGTTGTCAATCAACACCCCTTCTTTGTTTTTTATACATATCTTCATACTACGTTTCCACATTTTTTTCTCTTGACTGTCTCCAACACTTTACTTTATACTTTACGTATGTATGGATATTTAAAGAAAGTTTTTCTTATATCGCTTATTTTTATCGCATTCTCATGCTTTATATACGGTGAATCATACTCTTACACCGTTTCTTTCCATACACAGATATACAACCGCCTTCGATCTGACGGCTATGCACCGATACGCCAGCCTTTAGCAAGCTCACGTTCAACACAATTTCCTTACAATGTCATAATTAATTCATCAAACCCCGAAAGTACACTCGCAATAATAGTCGATCAGACTTTTGCGCTTAATCATATAAACCTTATTGAGGATTTATCAAACTATGCAGAGATTGCAATAACAGTGAACGATGAATCATATCTTCCCGACGGAATTGCAAAAGATATGCCAGCTGGCATACGCACATACATTTCATCGCTCCAATTTCCAACAGAAATGGCGGTTCTAGTTTTATCTACCGATAACTCTCTTACCGGCGATGATTGCGTGATTGTTCCAGGAGCGGACGGCAAGCTTACCCCGTATAGCTTTTTTACGAACGTAATCAATTCACTTCAGAAAGATTCCATTTCTTTCGCAATAAAAAATAGATTTCTTTCACTATACAGATTGAACATCACGGATTATTCAAAAAAGCTTTCTGTATGCCTAAACGAAGGTTGTGCCGCGCTACAGCTCAACATATCACCTGAAATAAAGAACTCCACGCTTGCATCATTTGTCGAGTCATTACTGGACGAGTACTTGAACACGGAGATGGACAGGAACATCAATTATTCTTTCATACGGATCGGTGTTAAAAATATAATAATTCCAGAAATCGTAAGCACGATTATTCTTGTCGTGATGACAGGCATCATCCTGTTTTTTCTTTGCGGATTATCCTTTGCGTTCGGCAAAAAGAAAGACCAGCACAAAACTGAATTTGTTAAATACTGGCTTCTTGTTCCTATCGCACTCGCTGTGTTCACGCTGGTTTTCTATGCCGCGCAATTAACAGCTGTCAAAACTGTCGCAAATTGGCAGAATTATCCTGTTTTTATGATTTTTTACAAGGTTCTTCTTGCTTGTTGCTACTTCTTTATTTTCTCACTTTTACGGCATGTCATTAAAATTCCTTGCACAGATTTTATATATGGTTATCTTCTTACGCTGACATGTTTTATCAACGTATACATTTTCTCAGCAATTGATCTTTCGCTACTCATTCAGTTTGGAACAGCTTGTTTTATCGCTTATTTATCAAGAATGACAAAAAAAACATCTATTCTGATAATATTTACGCTTTTCATAATTGCTCCTGTCGTTTTTTACGGAGTTTCCTCTATTTCGTATATCCAGGATGAGTCTCTCTTAAAAATTTCAAACGCATCGTTCTTGTTGAATGCCATATTTGCGGCAATAATCCTTCCATTCATGTTCATGATAATAAGAATTGCAGTAAGTACTGGAGTTCCTGGTAAACTTCCTGGACGAAAAAAAAGGATACTCATAGAATCGATTACGTCCATAAGTGTGACTATTTTGATAATAGTGACTGTCGCAATAGCAACAAGAACGACCGAACCTTACAAACCGGCTGATCAGGCTGAGATTACGGAACGTTCCGGAATAATGATTTCATCGTTACGGAAAGAGAGAAAAAAAGATCGCACTGACTTTGAGATATCTCTGTCTTCCTCTTATCCTGTAATAAGATATGATATTTCAGCCTCATCCGAAACAACAATGCCTTTTTACTATACAGATTTTCCTTATGAATACTCTTCATCAGGAGAAAAGATTGAATTCCTGCTTGACGAGAATCCTCCAACTCCGTTTATTTTAAGCGGTTCTGTCCATCCTTCAAGTTCCATAACATTTACTATCACCGCATATATGCATAACGAAAATACTCTTTTTGTCGAAAAAAAGACTTTAACCCTTTCTCCTGGCGGACAGTGACATAAGAGCTTAATATGATGAAGAAAAACTCGTTCCTTCATGTTGATCTGGACGCATTTTTCGCTTCGGTGGAACAACTGGACAATCCACAATACAAGGGAAAGCCTGTTATTGTAGGGGGACTTCCGGGCGACAGAAGAAGTGTGGTTTCAACATGCTCCTATGAAGCCCGGCGTTACGGCGTACATTCCGCAATGCCTACAGCCAAGGCTAAACAACTTTGCCCAAACGGAATATTCCTACGAGGCAGGATGAAGCGCTACCACGAAAAATCGTACGAGGTTATGTCAATTTTCAGGGATTTTTCGCCCGATGTTCAGCAGATGTCCGTAGATGAAGCTTTCATCGATCTTACTGGTACAGAGAAACTTTTCGGTCTGCCGGAAAATACTGCTTTCGAAATTAAGAGACGGGTTAAAAAAGAAACTGGTCTTACTGTTTCCGTAGGACTTGCAACAAACAGATATGTCGCAAAAATCGCTTCAGGAATTTCAAAACCAGATGGATTTTTTCAAGTAAAAGATGGTGATGAGGAAGCTTTCATGCTATCGCTGCCGTTAGATAAACTTTGGGGAGCTGGTTCCAAAACTCGTCAACGCCTTAATTCCTGTGGTTTTTACACAATGAAGGATGTTCACAACGCACCTTTATCAACGCTTTCTACGCTATTTGGAACACACACGGGAAACTTTCTTTACAACGCCGTAAGAGGAATAGACTCTGATCTTTTTGAAGGTGAAGCCAAAAGTCATTCTATTAGCGCAGAACAGACTTTTCCGTTTGATCTTACCGACATTTACATAATTGAAACTGAACTTCTTGAGCTCTCATACGATGTTTTTTTTCGGTTGCTCAAAGAAAACTGCAATGGAAAGACAGTACAGGTGAAAATCCGCTATGATGATTTTTCGACTGTGACAGTAAGCGGGACGTATCCCCGAAATATCGCTACATCCGATGATTTGTTCGAAAAATCGTGCGCATTGCTGCGGAAAAAATACGAATTCGGCAGAGGAATACGTCTTTTGGGGATTGCGGTACAAAATTTGGAAAATGGAATGGATGACGCGCAATACGAGCTTTTCGATTTTGGAGAAGGGAAGAAAAAAGCCGTTGAGAAAGCCCTCTACTCTATGCAGAAGAAAGATTCCTCGCTTTATGTGCGCAAAGCAAGGAATTTCATAAAAAAACATGATTAGGATGCCGGACTTCATTCAAGAGGCGCGAAATATCCTGTCTCTGCTCTTCCAGATCTGTTCAAAAGATATACTTCCAACTCTACAGGAAGATAGCTTCTTCCAAAATCGGTAGCCATACCCGAAGTGTATGAAAGCGTATAAATTCCAGACGGAACTGAAACAAGATCGCTCACAATCGATGAAATTCCTTCGCTTCTGTAAAGATAATAATTATCTCCGCTAGTATTCTCCGTGATAAAGGAAAGCTCCTCTGCAGCAGCCTGCTGTACGGTGCTTACCAGCGCAAAAGAAATACCGTTGTTGTTCAGATACGAAGAAAGATCCGTGAGAGTATAGTTCGCAAACGCACTGTTCGTAATTCTTCCATCTGTTATAAATACTACAGCTCTTTTATGCTCACCGTTTACAAGGTCGTTTGCAGCAAGCCGGATAGCAAGGTCTGTCGAACATACATCAGAATACTCGGTTTTTATTTGTTTCATGCTGAAATTCAGCATTTCTGAAGGTGTTCCCGTTATTTCAGATGTAGGAATATAACCGGAACTTACGATGCGCATAGTTCCTTTGCCTTTCATCGACGCTGCAATTTCTCGTATCGCATACTGTACATCTGTTTCATACGCTTTCATCCGTAATGAACGGTCGATTATAACTGTTATGTCACAATTATCATTCAAATCAGCACACCCTGTAAGCGTTTGACCAGTAACAGCGTATTTTCCTTCCGTAATGAAAAAATTGATGTCCGTAAGTCCTACAACCGGCTGCCTTCTTCGATTCTCTACCCGTACTTCAAGGTCAATGTTCGGGAATTTGTCAGCATTAACACGGCTTATCTCCACATAAAGTCCGCCTATCAGCTCAGGCATCCTAGCAAGCACATAAAGCTCGTTCGCTTTGAAATCAGCAGCAATTATGTTGCCATTTGCATCTTCCTCGGCACATGTTATATGAGAAGGTCCGTTACCGGTATTTGCTATAAGAACAGGAGCACCGGTCTCTATGCTTACTGAATAAAGTTTTTCTCCATCACAGAGTAAAAGGCCATCTTTGTAAAGCCGCATTGCCTCAGGGTTATCAAATGTATCTTCCGGTACAAAAATCCCTTCATAGTTTCCAGAAAGATCGTAGCAATAAACGCTGCCTGTATAGTTATCCGCTATATAAACATTGTCACCATACACAGCAATTCCTGTCGGCGATTTAAATTTACCGAAATTAAAGAGGAACTCGCCTTCTTCATTGAAAACAGCAACGCGTTTATTTCCGTAATCCGTTACGAAAATATTGCCATTTGAGTCCTGCGCCATGAATTGAGGCCCCAAAAGCTCTCCATCACCGCGTCCTTTCGAGCCAAAAGATTTTATGAATCTTCCGTTTTCATTCACGAAAGTAATCCTGTCTCCGGCAAATTCAGACACTACGATTGTGCCGTCCTTCATCCGAATCATATCGAAAGGTCTGTCAAATCCGTTCAAAGGTCCGTCGCTTCTTTGTACTACAACACCGTTTACATTCACACGTATAATTTCGTTGGAACCATACGCAGAAACCCAAAAAGAGCCGTCTTTATTCGGCAGGATAGAAACCGGCTGACTGTAATGAAGAACGTTTTCTTCTATCGCAGGAAAACTTCCGGACTCGATGAATCTGCCGTCGTTTCCATAATCGCCCGTGAAAATACGCCGTACGCTGACTATTTCTATTGTATTCTGAAGAAGCTGTCCGCCATATCCGTTTTGAGCGGCATAATTCCATTCCTGCAGTGCAGCATCCTCCATTCCGGCTCTATAATACGCCTTGCCAAGCCATTCAAGAATACGGTTATCCTCAGGTGTATACGTAAGCGCGTCCTCGAACTGAAGCACGGCATCATTAAAAGCTCCGCGGTAATAAGCTTGCACACCACGACGGAAACGCTCATCGGCAAAACCTCTGTCCGCCGCACTCTGAGCGAACAGAACGTCCGCAGTTAATCCGGAGAAAACCAAAAATGCAAAGAAAAAAGCTATATTCCAAAATTTTCTATATAAAAAGTCACCCAAATCTTTCCTCATTTTCTGCCGCCCTGAGCCCCATTTTTTTCTTTTCCACCCGACCCATGCGTTTCTGTCGTAACGATTGTATAATGCTCAGAAATTTCTATGTTAGAAGGAGCCTTTTCATAAGCCCGTTTTATGAATGTACGAGCCTCTGACATAAGTCCTAGCTTGTAGTAGACCCATCCCAAGGAATCCAGGAAAGCAGGAGAATCAGGATTCTTATCGACCGCACGTTTGCAGCAAAACAATGCCTTCGTCAATTCACGGTTCATACAAGCAAGGACATATCCAAGCCCATTCAGCGCGGTCGAGCTTTCCGGATTTATTTCCAGAGCCTTTTCGTAAAGCTGTATTGAACTTTCCTCTTCTTTACGAACCCAAGCCTCATACGCCATTACAGAATATACATCTGATGTCTGATATCCGCTTTCAAGAAGCTTCTTTAGCTCAAAATCAGCAAGCGAAGTTCTTTCCGTCTTGCTGTATATCACTGCGAGAGCAAGACGACATTGATTCACTCTTTTCGGATCAGCTCCGCCTGTAACAACTTGCTCCAAATACAGAAGCGCTTCATCGTATTTATTCAGCTGGGCGTATGAGAGCCCTACATAGTACGCAACTTCAATAGCAGGGTTTTCAGTTGAATCTGGCTGAGAAAGAAAAGCATCGAGAGCTTCTTCATAATTTTTTGAATTATATAATCTTATACCCTCTTTGAATATCTCTGTCATCGCAAATCTCCGTCTAAAAATGGCTGCGGCTGGCTGTGAACCTTGCTTATTGAAACATATCCGCTTTTAACCGCTTCCAAATCTGAATCTTCTGCTTTCACGGAGTCTACCTCACCGAAAATCTTGAATGCAAAAATTCTTCCATCAGGAGCATTATAAAACTCCATGCGGTCATTGTATCTTCGCTCGGCAGGAACAGTGAGCCGCCAGCCTTTGTATGCATCAAAGTCACAAGCATTCACATTCACATATATATTGCGACTGCACATTGAAACGAGCGTATCCAGATTATCGCGGACGAATTCTGCAAGCGGCTTGAAATTCCATGTCTGGTTTGGTGAACCAAGGCTCACCGCAATACCCGGAATATCTTCCATAGAAGCATGACGCGCACCAGCTGCAGTACCGGAATAAACTAGATCCGTTCCAAGATTGTAGCCCTTATTAATACCAGAAAGAACGATATCTGGCAAAAAGCCGAGCAACCCAGCAACGACCACATGAACACAATCAGCAGGCGTACCTGAACATGAACACCACGTAACACCGTCTTTTTTTTCCGGTTTGCTCATAATCACGGCATCTCGTAAAGTAAAACTATGAGAAACAGCTGATCTGTTTTTATCAGGGGCGACAACATAAACGTCATGCAGAGGGGCTAGAACATTCACTAAAGCATGAAGACCTTCACCATCTATTCCATCATCGTTAGTTAATAGTAGCTTCATTTACGGTAGGACTCCACGACATGTGCTCCGTCAGCCGGTATAACCTCGTAATAAGAGGCTTTGAACCCAAAAATACGCTCATACTCCGCAAGCCGTTGTATATAAGTCTCTAAGTCGTTTTTCTTTATCACAGAATAAGAACATCGACCGAAACCTTTGCCTGTTATCCTAGAACATGAGGATGGATTTCTTGCGGACGAAGCCGGATCTAGCTCCAGAACTCTTTTTACAAGCCAGTCTATTTCCGGGCAAGAGATATTGAACATATCCCTCAATGCTTCATGAGATTTATTGACAGCTCTTGCGAAAAGCGGGAAATTCTCGCTTTTTAGACCTTCCACAGCATCCATTACATTTTTATGCTCGCGCATTATACACAAAAGACGGCGACGCATATCCTCGTTTACACCGGAAAGGATGTCGTTAATCTCGATTTCTGAATCCTCATAAACCCAGTAATTATTCTTTTTGACTTTCAGTTCAGCAAGAAGAAGGAAATTCTCCGGAGTACGGACAATATCCTCATTCCACACCAGAACCCGTGGAACGCGCGCGTCAGTAAGTATAATCACATAATCATCGAAAGAAAAAGGAACCAAAGACCAGCTTGTTTTAGAATGATCTGTAAGGACACAATTACCGGCTTTAGAGAACATAGCCGTAAAAATATCGGCGACATAGTTCTCCATACCCAAAAATTGCCTGTTTGCAAGCTCTATAATCTTAAGAAGTTTTACATCATTGCACTCAGGATGGAAAAGTTCCTTGAACGCAAGCGCAGAAACTACTTTCATTGCGGTTGTTATTCCAAATCCAGAGGAAGGAATAATATCAGACCATATAGTGATATTCATTCCCTTGCAATGAAGCCCGAATTCTTCAAAAGCATATATAACGGCTTTTATTGCGTTAGCCCAACGATCTTCTTTTCTGAATTTCATTGATGCAACGTTCGCCCGCTTTCGTTCTTTCAGCTGATGGAAATAAAAACGCACAGATGTATCTTCACGCACAGAGACAGCGAAATATACAGGCAAGTTTACTGCCATGGACAGAGTTTTATCTTTAAAATACCACGAATGATCACCTATAAGATGAAAACGTCCCGGTGCTTTGAGAATAATATCAGGACGGGTCTCATACTCAGCCAGATGAGCTTCTATCAATTGTTCCATTTTTTAATATTCCCCACCCGGATTCAAGATCTGACGAAAAGCCACAAACTCAGAGGGTATTGAATCCTCTGCATGAATTAACTAAAATAATAATATAATGATTCGAATTTTACAAGCTTTTTTTTATTCGTTACTTTCTGCGTTTCTCATGACGGCAAGCATTCCTAACGAGGTTCTTCTATTCGGAAGCCCTATCATAGGTCTTGTTTCACTTGTTCCGCTGTATATCGCATTCTATAAGGTGAAATCATTCAAAATGGCTGGAGTCTGTGGTTCGCTACAGTTCGGATTCGTTCATATTCTTTCCAGCTTCTGGCTTGCGAATTTCGGTGACTTTGCCATATTCACGCTGGGTGCCTCTGCCGCAGCATACTTTGTCGCAGGATTCGTATTCGGTCAGATACTTTATATTCCTTTCTATTTCTCAAATAAAAGCGAAAACCGGCTTAAAGAAGCAGCCGGGCGAGCTCCTTTCGCATCGGCACTCAGGATTCTTCTTTTTACATCAGTCTGGACATTCCACGAATGGTTTAAATCCATAGGATTTCTTGCATATCCTTGGGGAACGCTCATTATGTCCGCATACGAATGGAACATTCTCACACAGATTGTCTCGCTTACAGGAACATGGGGAATCTCGTTTCTTTTCTCAATGTTTTCTGCCGTATGCGGTGAAGGCATCTACCTTCTCAGCAGATATTCGCGAGGAACAGGAGCATTTCCCGTACCATACACAAAATCGTACGCATACACAGCCGCCGCATGCATTATGTTGTTCTGCTGCTCAATATGCTACGGTTTCTTTGAAATAAACAAAGAGCGCACTCCGGAGAAAACGTTAGAAACCGTTCTTGTACAACACAACCAGAATTCATGGGAACAGGACAATGCAAAAAATCTGGATATCGCGCTCAGGCTTACGCGAAAAGCTTTGGCAGCAGAACAACGAAAACCTGTCCCGAAAAAAGCGGATCTTGTTGTATTGAGCGAGTCCATCATCTCATGGATAATGCCCGACCAGCATCATTTTCTGGAATTAATTCCAAAAGATACTCCATTATTATCTGAAATCCGCAAGCTCGACATTCCATTTCTTTTCGGCACTCCGTACACAGAGGACAGGCAGCGGTATCTCTTTTCCAACTCAGCGGTTCTCTTTGACACTGACGGCTCGATTGTCGATCATTACGGAAAAACCCAGCTAGTTCCGTTCGCAGAGTATGTACCATACAGCGACCAAGAATGGATGCAGGATTTTATGCAGGCGATTGCCGGTTTTTCGAGCGGATGGCTTCCAGGAAACCGTTACGTCATTTTCACCATACCTGTTCAAGATGGCAACACAGTCTCTTTTTCTACACCTGTATGCTTTGAAGATGCTTTTCCTGAAGTTTGCAGGAAACTTTTCCATGCAGGAAGCGAAGTTTTCGTGAATATAACGAATGATTCATGGTCAATGACAGCTTCTGCAGAATATCAGCATTTCGTGATATCTTCATACAGGGCTCAAGAATACAGAACGACACTGGTGCGTTGTACAAATTCCGGTTTCACGACAGTCGTGGGACCTACTGGTAACATTATTTCAAGTCTTCCCCTTTTTGTCGAAGATTCTATCCAGACATCAGTTCCTATTTACAAACGGGAGATGACACCTTATGCAGTTTTAGGGGATTGGATACCATTTTTAGTATCTGTTTTTATTGTGCTCGTATATGCGTATATGGTTATCTCGCTCGCCAAGAAACAACGGAACAACGTATAGCCGGCAATATTCAATAAATCCGCAGGAATACCCGTATTTTCGTGAAACTGCCGATTCATGGAAAGCAACATGAACCACCACTCGTTTTTACATATATCTCTAATTCCTCTAAAATACCCATTTTCGCTACTCGACTTTTTTTTATTTTTTCCTATTTTTTTTCAGTTTTTCTAATGTTTGTTTAATATGCTTTTACGATATTTATCCACAGAAATCACAGATTTTTCACATTAAAAAACTACTTGCATATATACATTTAGTGTTATAAAATGACATCATTACGTATACGACACTAAATATAAGAAACGGAGATTTATATGCGTTGTCCTTACTGCGGCAGCCTTGAAGACAAAGTTCTGGAATCAAGAACAATGGCAAATGGCGAAAGTATTCGTCGCAGACGCGAGTGTCTTTCTTGCGGATACCGTTTTACAAGCTACGAACATATTGAGGAAAAACCTTTTATGGTAGTCAAAAAAGACGGACGCAGACAACCTTTTGACAGGCAGAAGCTTGAAAAAGGCATAGAGCGGGCGTTGGAAAAACGGCCTGTCTCTACTGTTGCCATAGAAAGCATAGTTAGCGAGATTGAGGATCAAGCAATAATGGAAGGAAAAGGAAGCCGGGAAATATCAACGGAAGCGTTGGGAAACCTTGTTCTAGAAAAACTCCATACAATTGATAAAGTCGCATATATCCGTTTTGCGTCCGTATATCGTCACTTTGAGGACTTGAACGAATTCATAAACGAAGTAAATAAACTGGGGGGGCAGTAATGAGTGGGCAATCTGATTTTCCAGAATGGAGAAGCTTTCTGGGAAATACAAAAGAAGACACGCAGACCATGTTCATCAGGCATGTAGTTAAACGGTCGGGGGAAATAAGCGATTATGACCGTAACAAGATTTTTACAGCTATCGGAAAAGCAATTGAGGCTGTAGAAAAACGCAACAATCCGGATAAAGCAGAGATGCTCACGGATGCTGTAGAAGAACGACTCCGGCTCCTTATGGCAGGAAGACACGAACATTCAATTCCTGCCATCGAGGAGATTCAAGATATAGTGGAGACCGTTCTTATTGAGAACCACGAAGTTGCTGTCGCAAAAGCATATATCCTTTACAGGGCAAAACACGAGGCTATCCGCGACACAAAAAAACTGATGCTCGACATCAACGCCACAATGGACGGATATCTAAACCAGTCAGACTGGCGCGTAAACGAAAACGCCAACGTAAACTTCTCTCTCGGTGGTCTTATCCTGCACAACTCAGGTACAATCACTGCGAACTACTGGCTCAGGAACATATACTCAAAGGAAATCGCGGAAGCGCACAAAACAGCTGCTTTCCATATTCACGATCTTTCCATGTTCTCAGGATACTGCGCAGGCTGGTCAATCCGTCAGCTTATTGCGGAAGGTCTTGGCGGCGTACCTGACAAAATCACGTCAACGCCGGCGACACACCTTTCCACGCTCGTAAACCAAATCGTAAACTTCTTGGGTATAATGCAGAACGAATGGGCAGGAGCGCAGGCTTTCAGCTCTTTCGACACATATCTTGCGCCTTTCATCAAAAAAGACAACCTTACAGAGAAAGAAGTGCGCCAGTGCATCCAAAGTTTCATTTTCGGCGTAAATACACCGAGCCGCTGGGGTTCTCAGGCACCTTTCACAAACATCACGCTTGACTGGGTATGTCCGGACGACCTGAAAGACAAGCCGGCCATCGTCGGCGGAAAGGAAATGGACTTCACATACGGTGATTGCCAGAAAGAAATGGACATCATCAACAGGGTTTTCATCCAGCTGATGATTGAGGGCGATGCCGCAGGACGCGGATTTGCCTACCCTATTCCTACTTATAACATCACCAAGAATTTCGATTGGAACAACGAGAACGCGAAACTTCTTTTCGAGATGACGGCACAATACGGCACTCCGAACTTCCAGAATTTCGTAAACTCAGACCTTAACCCGAACGACGTACGCTCAATGTGCTGCCGTCTCCAGCTCGACAAGCGCGAACTTCGCAGAAGGGGCGGCGGTCTTTTCGGTGCGGATGAATTCACTGGTTCTCTGGGCGTTGTCACCATCAATATGCCACAAATTGGCTACCTTACTAAAAATGAGCAGCAGTTCTTCGTTCGCCTTGACTACCTTATGGATTTGGCGAAAGAAAGTCTCTGCACAAAACGCAAGGTTATACAGAAGCTACTTGATAACGGTCTGTTTCCATACACACGCCGCTATCTTTCAAAGCTCGACAACCATTTCAACACAATCGGTCTTTGCGGCATGAACGAATGCTGTCTAAATTTCCTCGGAAAGGATATAAGCACACCTCAGGGTAAAGCTTTCGCAGAAAAAGTTCTTACGCACATGAGGAACAGACTTTCTGACTACCAGGAAATTACAGGCGAACTTTTCAATTTGGAAGCAACTCCTGCAGAAAGCACTTCATACCGACTTGCCAGACACGACAAAGAGCAGTATCCTGATATTATAACATCAGGAACTGACGAACCGTTCTATACGAACTCGTCACAGCTGCCTGTAGATTATACGTCTGATGTATTTGAAGCTCTTGATCATCAGGAATCTCTTCAGACGAAATATACCGGCGGAACGATGTTCCATGTGTTCATGGGTGAAGCTGTGAAAGATTGGCAGACATGCCGTGATTTAGTAAAGACGATCGCCTCTACATACAGGATTCCGTTCTTCACTATCTCACCGACATATTCTATATGCCACATCCACGGCTACCTGAACGGAGAGCATTTTGAATGTCCAAAATGCAAGGCAGAGGCAGAGAAAAAGCTCAAAAAGCAACTTGCCGAGCTTGAAGCAGAAAAAGAAAAAATGATGGCGGAAGCCTAATATACTAGATATAGTGTTTTTTCGTTACTTTTTATTGACTAAAAACGCTATATCTAGTAAAGTTATTTCACAAGGATACCGATAATATCAGTGAGAGTTACAAAAATCTGTATGACTTGTGTAACTCTTCACTCTAGTAATCGGAATGCATTAGAGTGTGATGTTTTAAGACGTTGTATCACAATATCTTAAAACCAGCGACATTACAAAAAGCTAGAATAGAAGAAACTCGGACCCTACAGTCTTCCGAACAGATTCAGTTTCACTTTTTGAAATGTCCGTTACTATAATAAATGGGAGGATTTTATGGTAAAAACAGTACGCACACTGGAAGACGTAGAGGCAGATATCGCCCGCACGAAAGCAGCTCTTGCAAACGTCAAGGGAACAGAAACGGAAGTATACGCAAGAATCGTAGGATATTACCGTTCTGTCCGCAATTGGAACAAAGGCAAGAGAAATGAATATAATCACAGAAAATTGTTTGTCTATAACAATGAAAACAGGATTCCAGCAGAAGAAACTGTAATAAAGAATGCAGAGTGCGCAAAACCAGTTGCTTCAGACGCACCGTCCGCAAGCTATGAGTTTTTCGCACGTAAGACATGCCCGAACTGTCCGCCTGTAAAAGAATATCTTTCCGGTATTTCTATGCCTGGCACATATGTCGATGTTGATTCAGAAGAAGGACTCGCTAAAGCTACGGAGCTTGGAGTTTTCTCTGCTCCTACAGTCATTTTCTATGACGAGGACGGAGTTGAAACAGCAAGAGCGCACAATGTAAAAGAGCTTAAGTCTGTATTAAAGGCGACAGCGCTTCCTGTATCAGCATGAACAAAACAGATGCCGTCGGCTTCAAAAAAGCCGGCGTGCTCATAAAAACAAGCCTTGTTGACTTTCCTGGTCATGTCTCTTGTACAGTTTTTCTGCACGGATGTAATTTACGCTGTCCATACTGTTACAATACAGAGCTTGTCACGAAAAAAATAGAATCAATCGAGGGAATTTCCACCGTTAAGGATATAATTGACCATCTTGAAAAACGAAAAAACGTTCTTACAGGTTTTGTCCTTTCCGGTGGAGAAGCTCTTATATCTCCTTTCCTGGAAATTCTCATAAAAGAAGGCAGATGCCGTGGTTATAGCATAAAACTTGATACAAACGGCACAAACCCAGAGAAACTGGAAACTTTACTCTCTGATCCCGAACTGAAACCAGATTTCATTGCAATGGACATAAAAACCTCACCTAAGAAAACAGGGCTTCTTTTACCACAGTTGGCTGGCAGCCCAGTTATTCAAACTTTATCGGAAAGAATAAAGAAAACCTCGTCCATTCTTGCAAGCCTTCCGCCGGAAATGCGTGAATTTCGCACAGTTCTTGTTCCTCCGCTCGTCTCAGAGGATGACATCACAGAAATGGCAAAACTTTTGCCGAAAGATGCTTCCTGGCAATTTGCACAGTTCCGTAATGAAGACTGCATTGATCCTCTTTATACTACAATCTCTCCATATACACAAAGCGAAGCAGAAGCTCTTGTAAAAAAAGCTGCATCACTCATTCCTGGAGCTGTACTTAGATAAACTCATATCAACACAGGAGCAAAAAGCCCCTTGACTATTTTTTCGCTTTCTGATAACTTATTTTTCGTTACGGCGGCATAACTCAGTAGGTAGAGTACCCGGCTCATATCCGGTCGGTCGTAGGTTCAAATCCCACTGCCGCTAA
>JAEEGL010698415.1_pt1 | contig 15448 bp, 11 predicted proteins | sample 9134231 | NCBI WGS metagenome assembly JAEEGL01 (sample SAMN16246548, study PRJNA631951) | gut metagenome | biome: gut microbiome; feature: rumen; material: fiber-attached | host: Bos | place: Iran: Karaj | collected 2018-10
CGCGATCGGGGCTGCGCCAGCGCAATCTGTAATCGATGATGGGGATGAAGCGAAAGCTCGGCAGCCGCAGACCCAAATCCTGATCGCTGCCCGCATCGAGGGTGCGCGCTTCTTCGGGATCGCCTTCAAAAGTGAGATGCCGGGCCACATACCGCAGGTAGAGGAGCCCCAGAAAGACCGCCGCGAGCGCCAGGATCTCGAGCCCAAAGATGAGAAAGCTGACGCTGTGAAACACGAAGTCCGACTGGGCACGGCCGTAATAGAAATAGAGTCCGAGGGCCGCCAGGAACAAAAAATGACCGAGGGCGGTAAAGGGCCAGGCGCGCACGATGCTCCGCAGGATGCGAAGCGCAGACTGAAACAGGCGATGCAGGCGCTTGGACTTCAAAACCGGGATCCTTTTTGGCGCTCATTCATAAAGGCGCGGTCGCGTTCCCCCTGGGCGGCGATCGCCTGCATGACGCGCTCTGCGATTTGGTGGGCGGCGGCGGAGCGCAGTTTGGGATCGTCGCTCTCGCAGCAGAGATCGCTGTAGTCGACGGGGGCGCCGATGAAGACGCGGATCGGATCGGCATGGGGATTGAGGGCGTTGCGCAGCACCTTTGGGTAGCTGTCTTTTAAGCCCGCCACGAAGCAGGGCACGATGGGCGCATGGGAGCGCAGGGCGATATGGCCGATGCCGGGTTTGGGCGGCAGCAGTTCGTAAGGATCGCCGTTCTGGTTGCGTTTGCCTTCGGGATGGATCGCGAGGATCGTGCGATCGTTGCGCCGGAGCGCCTGGACCATGCAGTCCACCGACTGGCGGTTGAGGGCGCGGTGATCGTCTTTGCGGAAGATGGGCGGATACATGGCGCCGCCGCAGACCGTCAGATTTAAAAGGAGTCCGCTTAAGGTTTCGTACCAGAAGCTCGCCTTGACGGGGCAGCAGAGTTCGGGCGGCTCGGGAAACCGGGGCCAGATGCGCTCGGCCACCACATAAAAATCGAACAGCGTGCGGTGGTTGGCGGCGAGGATGAAGGATTGCCCCTGGGGCAGATGCTCAAACCCTTCGGTGTATCGGTTGTTGCCTTCGGAGAGGCGCACAAAGCGGCGTTGAAAGAGATCGTTCTGAAACACCGAAAAGCGCTTGAACAGCGGCGATTCGTTGACCGCGCGCATGACGCGCCAGTTGAGGCGTTCCTTCCAGGTGAGCGCGCAATTTTGAAAAGCGTCGGACATGGGATTCTTTTGGGGGAACGGTTACTTGGTTTTGGCGCTCGCAAAAAAGCGGCGTTCGAGCATGCGCATGGCGCTTTGCATCTTTTTGGCGTCGAGCTGCTTCAGCTGGGCGATCAGATCTTCTGTGGGTTCGATGCCTTCGTCGCGCAGCGCTTTTTCGGGATTGTCGAGGAGCCGCTTTTGAAAATCGACGTCGACGAGAGCGCGTCCGAGGATTTCGTTAAAAAGGGCGTTGGTCATTTTGATCCTTTTCTGCCGACAGTGACGGCAAACAGTACGCTTTGTGCGGGATGCACGCTAGAAGATTTTTGAGGCGGCGCGGAGCGGCGGCCCTGCGCAGAGGATTCCCGAGACTCATGTTGCATTGTCTCTGCAAAAAACGAGGGCGTCCCGAGCATCGGGATTGCATGGCACTGCAAAAAGTCGGGCGGACCCGAGCCTCGGGATGGGTTTGGACGGGTCACCCAAAGGTTTCCCGACGTTCGGGATTGCATTGGACAGAAAAAAGATGCCCCGACCCGAGCGTCAGGATTGCATGGCGCTGCAAAAAATAGGGGTGCCCCGAGGGTCGGGATGGGTTTGGACGGTCTTTCCATGAGCGTCCCGAGGGTCTCGAAACTGCGGCGCCGGGAATCGATGGGGGTGGCCGCAAGGCGTTGGATACAAACCGCTTCCGAGAGAAAGCGGTTTTAGGATGCGTTTGCAGCCGTTTAGGCGTACACTGCGCCCCTTTTCTGGGTCGGGGACTTGTTGTCCCATTCATTTTGAGGAGTTTCCATGGCTCGCGAATTCGTCACCATCGATGGCAACGAAGCTGCTGCTCACATTGCGCATAAGACCAACGAGGTTTGCGCGATTTACCCGATTACCCCTTCTTCCACCATGGGTGAATGGGCGGATGAATGGTCTTCCAAGGGAATGACCAACATTTGGGGCACGGTGCCTGCCGTTCAAGAAATGCAGAGCGAAGGCGGCGCGGCGGCTGCAGTTCACGGCGCGCTTCAGACCGGCGCTCTGACGACCACCTTCACCGCTTCTCAGGGCTTGCTTTTGATGATCCCGACGATGTTCAAGATCGCCGGCGAACTCACCAGCACCGTCTTCCACGTCACCGCCCGCTGCATCGCGACCCACGCGCTCTCCATCTTCGGCGATCACAGCGACATCAACGCCTGCCGCACCACCGGCTGGGCGATGCTCGCCTCCGGCTGCGTTCAGGAAGTGGGCGACATGGCCCTGATCGCGCAGGCTTCCACCCTCGAAGCGCGCGTTCCGTTCATCCATTTCTTTGATGGTTTCCGCACTTCTCACGAGATTCAGAAGGTCGAGCGCCTTTCGGACGACGACATCCGCGCGATGATCAGCGACGAGCTCGTTCTGGCGCACCGCGCCCGCGCGCTCAACCCCGACAAGCCCCTGCTCCGCGGTACCGCCCAAAACCCCGACACCTTCTTCCAGTCCCGCGAAGGCTGCAACAAGTACTACGACGCGGTCCCCGGCATCGTCCAGAAGCAGATGGACAAGTTCGCCAAGATCGTCGGCCGTCAGTATCACCTGTTCGATTACTGCGGCGCGCCCGATGCCGATCGCGTGATCGTGCTCATGGGCTCCGGCGCTGAAGCGGCTGAAGAAGCGGTTCACAAGCTGAACTCGATGGGTGAAAAGGTCGGTCTGGTGCGCGTGCGCCTGTATCGCCCCTTCGCCGTCCGCGCCTTCGTCGAATCCCTGCCGAAGACCGTCAAGAAGATCGCCGTCCTCGACCGCACCAAGGAACCCGGCGCCGTGGGCGAACCGCTCTACCTCGACTGCGTCACCGCGATCGAAGAAGCCTACGCCGAAGGTTACGCGAAGTTCGACATGCGTCCCCGCCTGGTGGGCGGCCGTTACGGTCTCTCCTCCAAGGAATTCACCCCCGCGATGGTCAAGGGCGTCCTCGACAACCTCAAGCTCGACAACCCGAAGCACCATTTCTCGATCGGTATCGACGACGACGTCACCCACCTGAGCCTCGATTACGATCCCAGCTTCACCACCGATGACGGCAGCACCTTCTGCGGCCTGTTCTTCGGTCTGGGCTCCGACGGCACCGTGGGCGCCAACAAGAACTCGATCAAGATCATCGGCAACCACACCGACAACTACTGCCAGGGCTACTTCGTCTACGACTCCAAGAAGGCCGGCGCGATCACCGTCAGCCACCTGCGCTTTGGCAAGAAGCCGATCCACTCCACCTACTGCATCGACCGCGCCGATTTCGTCGCCTGCCACCAGACCGTCTTCGTTGAAAAATACGAGATGCTCGAAATGGCCAAGGACAACGCGGTCTTCCTGCTCAACACCCAGGAGAGCCCCGAGGAAGTCTTCGCCAAGCTGCCCCGCAAGATGCAGGAACAGATCATCGCAAAGCACATCAAGCTTTACGTGATCGACGCTTACAAGGTCGCCAAGGAGACCGGCATGGGCGTGCGCATCAACACCGTCATGCAGGCCTGCTTCTTCGGCATCTCGGGCGTTTTGCCCCGCGACGAGGCGATCGGCTACATCAAGGCCGCCATCCGCAAGTCCTACAGCAAGAAGGGTGAAGAGGTCGTTCAGAAGAACTTCGCAGCCGTCGACGCTTCTTTGGCGAACCTCCACGAAGTGAAGATCCCCGCTGCCGCCACCGGCAACATCGCCCGCCGTCCCGCCGTGCCCGAAAGCGCGCCCGAATTCGTCAAGCACGTGCTCGGCAAGATGATCTCGAGCGAAGGCGAGAGCCTCAAGGTGAGCGACATGCCCGCCGACGGCACCTTCCCCACCGCCACCACGCAGTACGAGAAGCGCGACATCGCCATCGAGACGCCGGTCTGGGATCCCGCGAAATGCATCCAGTGCGGTAAATGCGCGATGGTCTGCCCCCACGCCTGCATCCGCGGCAAGGCTTACGATCCCGCGCTGCTCAAGGACGCCCCCGCGACCTTCCAGCACACCGCTTACAAGACCAAGGAATTCCCTGGCTTTGAGTACACGCTGCAGATCTCCGCTCAGGACTGCACCGGCTGCGGCCTCTGCGTCGAGCGCTGCCCCGCCAAGGAAAAGGCGATCACCATGGTCAACACCTCGCACAAGCGCGCCGAGTTGGCCAAGGACTTCGACTTCTTCATGAAGCTGCCCGAAGTCGACCGCAATCAGCTCAAGATCAACACCGTCAAGGGCGTGCAGTTCCTGCGTCCGCTCTTCGAGTACAGCGGTGCCTGCGCGGGCTGCGGCGAGACGCCTTACGTCAAGTTGCTGAGCCAGCTCTTCGGTGATCGCGCGATCATCGCCAACGCGACCGGTTGCTCCTCCATTTACGGCGGCAACCTGCCCACCACCCCCTGGGCCAAGAACGCCGAAGGCCGCGGTCCTGCCTGGAACAACTCGCTGTTTGAAGACGCCGCCGAGTTCGGTTTGGGTTACCGCCTCACCGTCGACAAGCACACCGGCTTTGCCAAGGAACTCCTGAAGAAGCTCGAAGGCGAAATCGGCGCCGATCTGGTGGCCGACATTTTGAACGCCGATCAGAGCACCGAGGCGGGCATCGCCGAACAGCGCGCGCGCGTGGTCAAGCTCCTCGACAAACTCGCCACCCTGAAGGGCGACGACGTCACCCAGCTCACCACCCTGGCGGGCAACCTGGTCAAGCGCTCGATCTGGAGCATCGGCGGCGACGGCTGGGCCTACGACATCGGTTACGGCGGGCTCGATCACGTGATCGCTTCCGGCAAGAACATCAACATCCTGGTCCTCGACACCGGCGTTTACTCGAACACCGGCGGCCAGTGCTCCAAGGCCACCCCGCTCGGCGCCGTCGCGAAGTTCGCCACCGCCGGCAAGTCCGTGCCCCGCAAGGATCTCGGCATGATGGCCATGAGCTACGGCACCGTCTACGTCGCTCAGATCTCCCTGGGCGCCAACGACGCGCACGCGATCAAGGCGTTGCTCGAAGCCGAAAGCTACGACGGGCCTTCGCTGGTGATCGCTTACTGCCACTGCATCAACCAGGGCATCGACATGTCGCAGGGCATGAAGCATCAGGAACTCGCCGTTCAGGTGGGCGCCTGGCCGCTGTACCGCTACGATCCCCGTCTGCGCTACGAGGGCAAGAACCCGTTGCAGCTCGACAGCAAGGAGCCTTCAAAGGCGATCGGCGAATGGGCTTCGGCCGAAAACCGCTTCAAGTCGCTGCACAAGGCCAACCCCGCGGTGGCCGCTGAGCTCGAAGGCCGCGCACAGCGCGACATCAACTTCCGTCAGATGCTCTATCGCAACCTGGCGGGCCTCGATTACAGCGGGCTCAAGGAAGACTGATCCCTAAACGGGATCCCGTAAGAAGGCGGCCTTTGTGACCGCCTTCGTTTTAAAAGCGGTACCGCTTCTGCAGTGCCGCTTTTTTGTCTGCATTCACTTTTAAAAAGGAGTCACCGTGAACTTTCTCGAAGAACTGCCCATCTGGCTCACGTTCATCACGATCATCGGGCTGCGCATCATCGACGTTTCGGTGGGCACCGTGCGCACGATCTCGGTGGTGCAGGGGCGGGTGAAGCTCTCGCTGCTGCTCGGGTTCTGCGAGGTTTTGGTGTGGATCTTTGCGGCGAGCCAGGTGCTGACCATCGCGCAGAAGAAGCCGATCCTGATGGTGGCCTACGCGATGGGGTTTGCCTGCGGAAACGCGATCGGCATCCTGCTCGAAAGGAAGCTCGCGCTCGGGATGGTGGTGATCCGCATGATCTCCTGCAATCACGGCGCAGAGATCGCCGATCAGATCCGCGCCACCGGGCAGCTCGTGACCGTGTTTGAGGGCCAGGGCCGCTTTGGACCGCGCCAGATGCTCTACATCGTCTGCCGCCGCCGCGACGAACACCGCTTTATCGAGATCGCCCGCGCCATCGAGCCCGACATCATGCACGCGATCGAGACGATCACCGAGGCCCATCTCTCGCAGCCCCTGCCGCACGCCACGGGCTGGAGGGCGGTGTTAAAGGGGAAGTGAGTGCGGGTGAGGGCAGGTGGATTAGAAACGACGGCGGCGGTAGGTGTTGCGGAGATTTTCTTCGTAAGCCTGGTACTCCGGGGAGTACGGCGCTGCGTCGCCCGCAGACTCACCGCTCCAGGGCATGGTGTCTTTCCAGTAGACGCGGCAGAAGGCACAATAGATTTCATCATAATAATGGTGATTCTCTCTTAAGGTCCTGAGCAGCTTTGAGAGCGTCATACCGCCGTGACGGCGAATTGTGCAGACATCGTATGGAATGCGCGGATTAAGGAAGACGACGCTGTTGTGCGTTTGGGCAGGGTTTGCTCCCAGCGCGAGCTGTTGTTGGTAGTTGCGCAACATTGTGAGATCGTTGACGATGCTTTGGTAGGATTCACCGAGATCTGAATCCCGGGGATCGTATCCCGTTTGATATTTCTCCAGCTCATAATCGAGACAGCTGTTGCCGCCGGTCACCCGCTCAACGGGAGCCCGCATGTTGTTGATGAAGGCTTTGATCCCTGTATCTTCGAGTGAAAGCCCATTATGAACGTAGAAATTGATGTTGCAATCGGGAACAAAACGCTTGGCGCCGAAGCAACCACCACCGTGTGAGGATATGAGCAGTCTTGGATTGGCGGTATCAAACGGGTGGCGGATCGTCCTGAAGAGGTAGAGATCGGAGCCCACAGCGACTTGTTCGACCTCGCGACTTACGCTGGAGTCGGCAAAGGCATTTTCAATGAGGAGATCGAGATCCTGAATCGCCTGGCCGTTGCGTTTGCTGTTGGGATGGGCCCTCTGCCAGTTCCGGAAAGCCTCGTAAAGCTGTGTGCGGTGCTGAGCCGTTTTGCAGGCCAGAAAGCGGTGTAAGGCTGCATCGACCTGCTTGAGTTCAGAGGAGCGATGGAATGTGCCACCGCTGTCCTTGATCCATTTATAATAATACTCTTTGGTGCGTTGTTCTTCTGCGTTTCTGATGGGGCGCATCTGGTTTTCCTTGTTTTGTAAAGTTCGATTGCGGGTCAAATCACCGTTGGCTCGGGGCAAAATTTATACGCGCTGCAAAATACGTTGCCCCGTTTTAATTTGATCCAATATGTATCATATGGAGGACGATTTCGCGAGATTTGGGGCGTTGCGGGGCAGGAGAGGGCGCGTTTGCGGTGCAAACAGCAGATTGCGTTGCAGGAGATTTTTCGTTTGCAGTGCAGACAGCGGATTACATTGCAGGAGAAGTCACGTTTGCGGTGCAGACAGCAGATTGCATTGCAGGAGAAGTTCAGTTTGCACTGCAGACAGGGGATTGCGTTGCAGGAGAAGTCACGTTTGCACTGCAGATGGCCTTTTTCAGGTCAGGAGAGGTCTAAAAACGCCATTTACGATTGCGCCTGCATGCGCTTTGTGGCAATTTGACGCCGCTTTTTGATGAATGGGAGAGAAAGAAAATGAGTGAAGCGAGAATTGAAGCGCTCCGAATGGTCAACGTGGCTTACGAACCCCTGAATCACCTGATCTCGCGGATCGTGGCGGTGCTTTTGGCGGAGGATTCGCCTGAGAAAGCGCTGGGGGAGCAGCTGGAGGCGGATCGGAACGCGTTCGAGCTGCTGATCCGCAGGAAGAAGACGGCGCTCGGCGAGACGCTGGCGGAGATCGATCGCCATGTGGATCGCTTTTGGTACGGCTCAAGGCAGCAGCTGAAGCTCAGCCTCGATAATCCCAGCGAAGAGGTGCGCGCGGCGGCAGAGAAGATTTGGGCGGTTTTTGACCAGACCCCCGATCTGAGGCGCGCAAAATACGAGACCGAATACGGGGCATTGAGCGCGCTGCTCTTAAAGCTTGAGGCTTTTGACGAGGATGTTTTCAAGAAAGCCTACATGGATCACTGGATTCAGGCCCTCCGCGACGGCGTCAGCGCCTTTAAGCAAAAGCAGAATGAAAAGAGCGATGAGAAGCTTGAGACGGAGATCGGTCAGACCAGGAAGGCGCGCGATCAGATGATCGACCGCTACAACGCGATCGCTGCCCGCATCAACGCGATCATGGTGTTAAACCCCGATGAGGCCCACGAGCAGCTGGTGACACAGATCAACCAGCGCCTCGAAGAGCACCGCCAGAGCGAAAAGGCGAGCAAGCGCAGCAAAAAGGAAGCGTGATTCGGGGCGGGATCACCAGAGGGCAAACGCGAATCATGGGCCGACGCCGCCGATGCCGATGGTCACCTGGCCGTTGAAGCCTTCGATGCCGCCTGCGAGATGGGCGTCGATGGGGATGTAGAATCCTTTGGTGATGTTGAAGCTCAGGCCGACGCCGAGCCGGCCCCCGAACTCTGTGTCTGTCTGATAGGTGTTCGGCGCGACTCTGTGGTGGCGGTCTGTGACGCCCAGGCCCGGATTGATCGAGAGGGCGAGCGCGTCGTTGTTGATGAGGAAGATGTGGGGCTCGAAGAAATAATGGAAGGTGCTGTCGTCGGCCTTGTAGAGATCGTTGTTGTTAAAAATAAAGTCGTAGCCGACATAGAGGCCGAAGTAAGGCCAGCGATAGCCGCAGGTGAGCCGACTTGCGAAACGGGGGCCGCCAAAGCGTTTTGAACCGACAGCGCCCAGGCCCAAATAGAAGTCCAGCCCCTGTTTGCGGGGCGCTTCGGGCGTCAGAAACGCATCCGTGACGTCATCCTGCGGTGAGCCCTCTGATTTGGCCTGAGCCTGGGAGGTCAGCGCGAGCAGGGTGAGCCCAAAAATGCGTGCGTTCATGAAGCAGCCCCCTTACTTTTCCCCCCTGGGACTCAGGGCGCTTCCCAGACCGCTGCCGGTGAGATTCACGTTTTTGGTCACCTTCGCGTCGTAGGTGTTGGCGCGCATGATCTCCGAGAAATCGACGCCGGTGGCGGCGCTCATGGTGTCGAAGACCTGCTTCATGATGACGGGCATGCTGCCTGAAACCTGTGAGACGCCGTTTGCGCCTTCGCTCGTGCCGTAAATGCTGATCTTGTCGATTTGGCTGAGGGGCTTTGCGATCTCTGCGGCCATCTGGGGCATGATCTTGATCATCATCTCGGCCATGGCTGCGCCGTTGTATTTCTTATAGGCCTCGGCCTTCTTGTCCATGGCGAGGGCTTCGGCTTCACCCTTTGCGGCGATCGCTTCAGCTTCGGCCTTGCCCTTTGCGGCGATCGCTTCGGCTTCGGCCTTGCCCTTTGCGGCTAAACCTTCGGCTTCGGCGCGGAGCTTTGCGGCGATCCCTGCGGCGTCGGCTGCGGCTTTGGACTGCACGGCTGCGGCTTCCTGTTCGGCAAAATATTTTTGCGCATCCGCAAGCTTCATCTGGGCGGCGGCCCGCTGCTCCTGCTCGTATTTTTCGGCTTCGGCGTTCTTCTGGCGCTTGATCAGCTCGGCCTCGGCGAGCTTTTCGGCCTTGTATTTTTCGGCGTCGGCCACCTTGTTCATGGTCGCCTGCAATTCCTGCTCGCGGATCGAGACTTCCTTGCTCTTTAAGTCCGCTTCGCGCTCGGCCCGCGCGATCTGGGCGTTGACGGTGGCCACCTGGATCGTCTTTTGCTGCTCCTGCTCCTGAATCTTGTAGGCGGCGTCGGCGATGGCCCGCGCGGTGTCGGATTCTTTTTTGAGGTTGGCCTGCTTGATGGCGAGTTCGTTCTGCTTTTTGGCGATCTCGACGTCGGCGGCCACGCGGGCTTCGTTTGCGGCCTGATCGGCTTCTGCCTGAGCGATCGCCACTTCCTTTTCGGCCGTAGCCTTGGCGATGGCGGCGTTCTTTTTGATCATGGCGGTGTTGTCCATCCCCATGTCGTTGATGAGGCCATGTTCGTCGAGCACGTTCTGGATGTTGCAGGAAAGGATCTCGATGCCCAGAGCCTCCATGTCGCGGGCGGCCTTCATCATGACCTGATCCGAGAACTTGTCGCGATCGGTGTTGATGGTCTTCAGATCGAGGGTGCCGATGATCTCGCGCATGTTGCCCTGAAGGCTGTCTTCCAAATCGAGGGCGATGTGGTTGGAATCCTTGTTTAAGAAGTTCATGGCCGCAAGCTGGATGCCTTCGGGATCGTTCTTCACGCGCACCTTGGCGATGGCGTCCACCTTCACGTTGATGAAGTCTTTGGTGGGAATGAAGGCGTCGGTTTTGATGTCGACCGAGATTTGCCCCAGATAGATTTCGTCCACCCGCTCAAAAAAGGGAATCTGCCAGCCGGCGCGCCCCGTCAGCATGCGCGGCTTCTTGCGAACGCCCGAGATGATCTTGGCCACATCCGGCGGCGCCTTGATGTAACCCAGAATGAGCATGAAGACGAAGAAGAGGACGACCGCCCCGGCGGCGATGTAAAAGTTCGTGGAATGTAAGAGCGAATCCATGCGAAACTCCTGCGGTGAGAGGTTGCACAAACGTATCACGAAAGGGAAAAAAAGGAACCGGTATTTGGCAGAATAGCGGCTTATGCGAGCATGCAGGCGAGGGCGATCGAGTAGAGTTTGCTTTGCTCGCTCTCGGAACGCGAGGTGAGGACGCAGGGGACGATGGGACCCGCGAGCACCGCCGCGAGCTCGGCGTTGGCGCAGAAGGTGAGGGTTTTGTGGAACACGTTGCCCACCTCGAGATAGGGGAACAGCAGGAGATCGGCGTCGCCCTGGATGGGGGAGTTGAGGCCCTTGGTTTGAGCCGCCTCCCGGGAGAGCGCGCAGTCGAGCGCGATGGGACCGTCGACGATGGCACCGGCAATCTGACCGCGATCGGCCATCTTGGAGAGGATCGCGGCGTCGAGGGTGGAGGGCACCTTTTCGCTCAGGCGTTCGGTCGCGCTCAAAATGGCGGCTTTGGGGCATTCGATGCCGAAGGCGTGGGCGGCGTCGATCAGATAGCGGAGCTGCTTTTGCTTGGTCGAAAGATCCGGCGTCGGGATGATCGCCACGTCGCTTGCAAACAGGAGGCGCCCCAAATGCGGGATCTGGTAGACGCCGATGTGGGTCAGGATGTCGCCCTTCTTTAAGAGCCCCGTCTCCTTGTTTAAGATCGCCTTTACATATTGATCGGTGCTCGCAAGGCCCTTCATTAAAACGTCGGCCTCGCCTGCGCGCACCATCGCCACCGCCTTTTGCGCCGCGCCATCGAGCGTGGATTCTTCCAAAAGCGGCAGGCCTTCGATCGACTCATTCAGGGATGCGGCGATCTCTGCGATCTTTGCGCCGTCGCCCACGAGCTTTAAGGTCACGAGCCCCAGTTTCGCCGCTTTAAACGCCGCGCCCAGCGTGTGCGCATCCTGCGCCGCCGCGATCACCATGCGTTTGGGCGCCTGGTTCGACAACCGTTGCAGCATCTGATCGAGGGATCTGATCGGTTCCATCTCTTTATCCTTGAGGCCGTCTTTGGGCCCTACCAATCCTTGGGATCGTATTTTTGTGCCGGTTCGCGGCCGTTTAACACCCGCAGCGCGCCTTCTGCCAATGCGGCCATCTCGTGCTCGCCCGGAAACACGCTTACCCCCGCCACAGTGCGCACGTAACGCTTGATCTGATCGACCAGAATCTTGCTGCGCGCGAGGCCCCCCGTCAGCAGAATGCGATCCACCTTGTCGCCATCGAACGCCGGCACCAGCGCGCAGATGCTCTTCGCGATCTGGTAGCTCATCGCCTCGACGACTTCGACGACCTCGGGCTCACGATTTAAGTAGCGATCCTCGATCTCGATGAAGTCCGAAGTGCCGAGCAGCGAGAGCAGACCGCCGCGCCCCTTGTTGAGCTTCATCAGCTCCTCTTTGGTGTACTGGCCCGAAAAACAGAGATCGATCAGGCTGCAGACCGGAAGGCTGCCGCTGCGCTCGGGTGAGAAGGGGCCCTCGCCGTTTAAGGCGTCGTTGGCGTCGATGTAATGGCCGTGCTTGTGCGCGCCGATCGAGATGCCGCCGCCCATATGGCAAATGATCAGGTTTAAATGCTCGTAAAAGCTGCCCACGGTGCGCGCGTAGCGGTGTGCGGTGGCGATCGCGTTTAATGCGTGGCTGATCACCTTGCGGCGCACGCCCTTGATGCCGGTGATCTTGCTGCGGCTGGGGACCTCGTCGATGACGCCGGGATCGACGATGAAGGCGGGCTTGCCCTGAGCGAGCTCGTAGGCGATGAGGGCGCCCAGGTTGGTTGCGTGATCGCCCTGCACGTGGCGCTGCAAATCGGCCACCATCTGCGCGTTGATGAGATAGGTGCCGTGCTGCGGCAGAGGGTAGAGGAGCCCGCCTCGCGCAGAGATCGCGTCGAACTTGCTCAAATCCTCGCCGCGCTCCTGCAACACCCGGGCGATCACGTCTTTGCGGAAGGCGTATTGCGCGGTGCTCGGCTTGCCCGCAAAGGGTTTGAGCTCCTCGGCGCTGTGTTTGATCTCGGCGGTGAACACCTCGTGATCGCCTTCAAAGACGCCGATCTTGCTCGAAGTGGATCCGGGGTTGATCACGAGGATGCGCGGCCTTGGGAAGAACGCGTCGCGCGGGGTTTTCTTCCAGCCCGTGTTGAGCAGCCGCAGCAGGCCCACCTTGATCGAGAGGATCGCGTCCTGCACCGTGCTGTCCTGCGCCAGATCGACCGCCTTGCAGCCCACGCCGTGTACGACCGCAAACTTGGGGGAATCGGGAAACCGCGTCGCGTAGAGATGGTAGAGGAAGTTTCCGAGTTCGAGGTTGGGGGCGATGATCGCGTGGACCTGCGTGGCGCATTCCTCGTCGGTCATATGTTTGGAACGCGGATGCGCGTAGTAAGCCGCCGATCGCGCCGAGAGCGCCGCAGAAACCTTGAGCTCGCCCTCGATATGCACCGTCTGAAACGCCGGGCCGCGCGCCTTTAACAGATCGGGGATGAGCGCGCAGGCGGATCGCACCAATACAGGCGACGGGCCCACGTCGGATCCCTTGTTGGAATAGGACACCACCGCGCCGCGAATCGAGGGAAACAGCTCCTCGGGCAGCAGGCTCCGCGCCGTGCAGCAGGTATCGACCGCGATCTCCGCCAGGGTCTCGGGGGTCAGCGTCGCGTTCACGCCCACATCGCCAAACACCGCAACGCCGTGAGGAAACTCGCTCGCATCGGGCAACACAAAGATCCCCGCCTCAGACTGCACCGTGCCGTCGGCCAGAATCCTGAGCATCGGCCGAAAGTAGTTGCGCGGATCGCTCGCAATGCCGCCCACCACCAGATCCGCATAGCCCGCGTAGACCGCCGTAATGCCAAACCAGCGCGGATCCCTGATGCTCCCGGCCCCCGGATCGATCTGATGCAGCAGCGCGTCGAGCTCGTCCCGCAATGCCGAAGGCTGCTCCAAATCCAAAAATGCGCTCTCCGAAAGCGTGTAGTTGCGCCGGGCGGGCTCCATTTGAACGTCGTCAAACAGCTCCTCCACCTCTTCGCGCGGCGCCAGAAACACGATGCGCGCAAACCGCGTCAAATACCCCACAGCCTCCGCCAGCCGGGGATCCATCTCCGTCAAGATGACCGTGGGCCGATTCCTGCGATGCCCCTGCAGCTGCCGATCGATGGCCGCCTCAATGTCGTACATGCCGACGTCTCCTTTTCTGCGACAACTTTTATAGGGGAAGGGTGGGGCGTTGCCTAGAGTTTTGCGCTCGCGGCGCGCGGGAGGGCGTGGGGGATGCGGATCGGCTCACATCGATGCCCGGGAGGTCAGTTCCTGCAGGGCGCGCTCTTCGTGCGGGATGCCGGGCGCTTTGATCGCCAGACGCCAGAGACATCGAACGCATCGGATCCGCGATGCCTGCTGCGCCCGGGCGGGCTTGATGGAACCTCCCGAATCGACAAGGGGATGCGTTGCTGGGTTCGTAAGGATAAAGAAATCAAAGGTCGAGGGCTTTGCGGACGCTGTGTCATCTTGGGTTGCGGGAGGGAACCCGCCTGAATCTCCCGTCACCCACAGTCACCGGCGCAGGCCTTTTCCGCAACAGGCGTATTTTTCTCAGCGCAGGCCTGGTGCGGATCCACACCAGCGCATTTTTTGTAGCGCAGAATAATTTCTTTTCCACACCAGCGTATTTTTTTGCAGCAAAACGCAATTGCGGATCCACACCAGCGCATTTTTCTCAGCGCAGGCCTGATCATTTTCCGCACCAGTGCATTTTTTGTAGCGCAGTGCAATTTCTTTGCCGCACCAGCGCTGCGCGGTCGATCAAAGGGGGATTTCCCGCCAATCGTTTCCGGGTCCTGATGGTGAACTCACGCATTCTGGCGTGCGAGCTGTTCGGCGTAATGGGCGCGGTCTTCGAGGGGAATGTTGAGGGCTTCCATCGCCACATCGGACGTCAGAGACATGGAGCGCATCAGATTCGCGATCAACGCCAGCTGCGCCTCGGTTTTGCCCTCGGTTCTTCCACGCGCTTCACCCCGCGCTTCACCTCGTGCTTCACCACGCGCTTCACCACGCGCTTCGGCCTTGCGGCATTCGTGCTCGATCCAGTCCCGGGTGATCGCTTCCTGGTTAAAGACGTAATCCATGAAATCCATGAGTTCTGCCTTGGGGAAGGGTTGTGAACTCACGCATTCTGCCGTGCGAGCTGTTCGGCGTAATGGGCGCGCTCTTCGAGGGGGATGTTGAGGGCTTCCATCGCCACGTCGGACGTCAGAGACATGGAGCGCATCAGATTCGCGATCAACGCCAGCTGCGCCTCGGTTTTGCCCTCGGCTCTTCCACGCGCTTCACCTCGCTTTTCGGCTTTCGCTTCGGCCTTGGCGACAGCCTTGCGGCATTCGTGCTCGACCCAGTCCCGGGTGATCGCTTCCTGGTTAAAGACGTAATCCATGAAATCCATGAGTTCTGCCTTTCGTGTTTCGAGGTATGCTTTCAGGATGTTTTTGTCCTGACAAATGTGGATCGCTTCCTCCACGGCCTTCATGTTGCGGCCGTGGATGCGGAATTGCTGCTCCAGAACCTGACAGAAGATGATGTATTCCTGTGTGACGCCCTTTGAGGTTTTGTCATAAAGGATGTGAATCGTGGCATCCAAATCACAGGGCTGAGACTCGACGTCACATTTTTTGGCATCAAAGAAGAGCGATTTGAGCGACAGGTGATCGGGGTGACGGCCCTTGCGGCCCGTGTAGATCATGTAGAGTTCGGGGCGGGGCAGGCGGAGGAGCGCGTTTTCATAGATCTGATGGCGATCGGGCAGGCATTTGTTCCAGTAGGTCTGCATCAGGTAATAGGCCGCGCGGAACACGATGTTGGGCGACC
>JAEEGL012637149.1_pt1 | contig 15448 bp, 9 predicted proteins | sample 9134231 | NCBI WGS metagenome assembly JAEEGL01 (sample SAMN16246548, study PRJNA631951) | gut metagenome | biome: gut microbiome; feature: rumen; material: fiber-attached | host: Bos | place: Iran: Karaj | collected 2018-10
GCTCTTTGAGGAAATCACAATGGCGCGGATCGAAAGCCGCCTGCCGAGGTTCTTTGAACGGATCGCCAAGACCGACCTGCTCATACTGGATGACTTCGGCATGAAACGGCTTAACGCGGAACAGGTGATAGACCTCATGGAAATCATCGAGGACAGGCATGGCAGGAAAGCAACAATCATCGCCAGCCAGGTGCCCGTCTCAGGATGGTACGAGACCCTTGAGAGCAACGCCACTGCCGCCGACGCGATACTCGACAGAATCATACACTCGGCGATAAGATTTGAACTTCGTGGCGACAGTCTCAGGAAAAATGTTTAATTTTGCGCCATCAAAACTGTAACAGTCTGCTCCGTTTTACTGTAACAGTCTCCCCCGTTTTTTTCACTTGGGACGTTTCATTTATCATTACGAACTGTGGAGTATCATTGCGGGAATACAGGAAAGATTGTCTGCTGTTATACTGTTCTTACGGCAATTCTATAAAGAGGTTCCCTGTAAGGCAAAGTATACCTCTAATCAATATACATCAGGCAGCAGACAAGGCGGTGATAGAGAAACCCAAGCCCATGTGTAGTTGAATAGCATTTTTGTGGCATACGCCTCAATTTTTGATTTACTTGCTAAAGTAGCTGTAGAGGTGGATGCAAGTATTTAGTTTGTTTCACTTTATCTATTTGCTGATGAAGCATAAATTTAATAGGTAAGATCAGGGATATACTATTTGTCTAATAGCCTCTATCTGATTCTTGATTGCAATAAGTTCTGTTCGAGTTAGTGGATTAAATACGCTTCCGTAACCAACATGTGAGCCCGAGTTGGATAAACTGCGATATAATGATTGCATTTCCTGAACCTTTACGGGATCAAATTGAGTCATTTTTATTAAATTAGACCATGGAATCTTACCTTTGCCTCGGTAAACAATAGGTTGTTGATTATAAAATACGACTTCATCAATCATCCATTCTAATGCAATCCTTAGATAATCAACAAGGGGGCGAGTGTCTAACATGACAGGATTTGATGCTATATATGCATCTGCTTTATCTATGTAGTGTTTTGATTTTAAGTCCATGTGACTGACTACAAAACCAGGGTCATGTGGCGAATTAGCAATGATGTCGTATATCAGTACATGAATCTTACCAGAAGTACGCACAATTGAGCTATCCTTGTAGATCTTAAGTTCCTGATTGTCTTTTTCTTTGAGCAATGCAAGAAGCTGAGCACTATGTGTGAACAAGATAACTTGACCGTTTATTGTAGAGAGTTTCTCAGCAAAAAACTGGATAACTTGATTGTCTAAGCTATTAACCGGATCATCAAATATTAAAGGTTGTTTAACTTCTAATAATTCATATTCAGCAAAGAAAAGTGCAAGAGCTGCACACTTCTTTTCTGCTTCACTTAATATATTATTAATATCGTGCGTATTATCAATAATTATCCTTATTTCTGCAGATGATTTAAGAAGATCATTTATTTCCAAAGATACATTTAGATAATCCATTCCCAATTTGGCTAGTTCTTCCTTGAATTGTGTTTGTAATGCTGATACAAGATTATTTCGGTAGGTATTGTTATACAATATTTCAAGAAAAGACTCTTCCGCGCCCATGGGTGCATCCAGACTTTTCAGTTCAAAAACAGCCTCTGCTAAACTAGCAAATCTCTGGAGATGATAACTTGTAAAGATATATTCATTACCTCCACGAGATAAGAGATACCGATTTGCATATTGAGAATCAAATAGTCTTAAGTGATTAAGTTCTATTGGAGGTGGTGCAATACAATCCCATGCAAAAATTGCTGGCGTACCATTAACCATGTATTCAATAGTAGCACTTTTAGGGTTAGAAGCACCAACAAATACATTTCCGTCTAATGAATAACTTTGACTTCCTTTAGCCAGCTCATTCAATATTCGGAAATAGCTGCTTTTCCCAGAACCATTTTGACCAAATAAATAAGTGTGGCCCTCATTGCAAAAGTCTATTGTTTGGTTATCGGCTAAAGCTTTGATACCTCTATTGTGAGTTAATTTTGATATCTCAATCTTTGGGTATGGTGATTCTGAGAATGCAGATAGATTAACCGAAAGAGAAACAGGTGGAGATAATATCTCATTTAATATGATCTCTAAATCGTTTGGTTTCAAAATACCATCTGTCAAGATAATTTTTCCGACTAAATCTCTTGCCCATTTTGCCCTTCTTGTATCACTATAAAAGTCAAGCAATAAGTCTCTGTGTTTAACAGGTAATGCCATAATTAGATTTGATTTAAAAGATTACTAGCCGTTGTTGAATCATATTTTTGCATAAACTCTAAAATATTAACCATGCATTCATTAAGTATCGCATTCTGCTTTCGTTTATCAAGATATGCTGGGAAAACACTACTGACAATGTCTTCCATATAGTAAATTGTATTGCTCCTTAGGTTATCTTCAAAATGATAGATCTTTTGTTTTACTATTATATTTAATACTGGTAAAATTTCAATTTGGTATTTCTTTCCTATAGTAGAAAAAACTTTCGAGATGGAGTATATTACAGAAGGATGGCCTCCCAAATCTCGTGCGATTCTTTCAAAATGTATGATGTCTCTTTTTTCAACATGGAACCAATTACCAGGATTTTCAATTAATGAATCAGGATTTAGAAGAAAACTGTTAATCGAAGATGAATTATGGTAGAAATGCGTATTATTAACCATACCATCATACAGCTCATCCCATATTAACCAGAAATTCTCATATAAACCGCCCTGGGCACACCCATAAACAATGGAAGACACAAGATTATCATGGCTGAGATCACCATTAATATATGGTTTATACGCTTTAACTAATGACGCTATCTCTTCCTTATAGGCATATAGCCAATAATCAGCTATCAGATATGCTGCATCAAAACTACCTGATGGCCTTGAATGGTGAAGCCAATCTGTAGGTTTCCAAAATTCTGCCATTTTTTCAACGCATAAAAGGCCTAAGTCTCTTCTTGTCGTATTTGAGGTAAGTAAACACAGTAATGATTCAGCCTGTTCAAAATTAATACTTTCATAATTCTCCACACAAATGGCTTCTTTAAACTTCTCTAGAGCCAAAGCCATTACATTGGGCTTTTGGATCCAGAGCTTTGATTCTTTAATAATGGAATAGATAATATCACATGGTCTAATAGAGTAATTCTCTCTTTTTATCAAAGAATACGTAACCAAATATCCTGCAACGACATCTACAGAAGACTCATTATCCAACAAACTAGGTATGGCATTAAGGCAAATATCAAGTCCTGATAAAGACGAGTCCATTAAAAATTTAGGCTCTTTCAAGGCTTCATTTAGGTACAACTTGCATTCTTCTTTTTCATCCGTATCCAATTGGTCTTTAAATTGAGTTAACAGAATAGCTGATGCCATAAATGGAAGATATTGATCCCACATGAGTAAGCTATATCCTTCTTCATTTGCTTCCAACTGTTGTCTAATATCTCGAATTGTTTTGAAAACCAGCTTCAAGTCCTTATCATAGGTGAATTTTGCTGCCTCCTCAGAATTATGTTTAAATCTGTAATCTATCCATTGCCTCAAGCTCATACCCTTTAGCATTTCTTGATTATTCTTTTTCAGTACCAATTGCTCGGATTCCATCTGAGGAGTTAAGACCGTGGAGTATTCTATCGCACGTGTACCATCTTCAGTTTGAACTACTTTTTGCTGCATAGAACGTGCATCTATTCTCAAAATCACATATTTTGCAAGTTCCTTCTCGTTTTCGTCCATTTTTGAAACCTGTTCTTTTAAATTATCAACGATAGAATAGACCTTAGATAACAACTTTTCATTATTCGATCTTTCTAGTATAACTTGCAGTTTCAACAGAAGTTGCTCAAGATGCTCGTTTCTGTGTTTTAATCCATTAGATTCCCTTCTTTCTTTAAGCAAATCTGTATGATGGTAATATGCAAACTCTATACTTCTTGTATGAAACTCTCTTGTATGGCGCATCAAATCTAAAAGCAGGAAATTGATATCCTGCATTAGGAATAGCAATTGATCATTATAATCACCCAGATGAGCAGTCGCAACACTTGCAACTATTGAATAAAGAGAGCAAGAATGTGAATTCTCAAGTATATACCATAGCTTCTCTCCAACATACTCTTCATTACCTTTTTTGTCAGCTAATTCTAATAGATGCTTTTCAAGAGCCATGTGTATACATTCCATCATGTGAGGCATTGCCAGGCCAGAGGTCCCCCTGTACAGATTCCATAGGCACTCGGAAACTATTACTTCATGCTTCTTTCCATCACGTAGTGTTACATCAATCGTATTTATCGGGGCATTAGCAAAACCTCTATCCTTGAAAACACTTACACGACTATCTACAAATTCTAAAATGAATTTAAGCACGCTATCCTCCTTAACTGATAACATTTCCTCCGTATGCAAGAGTATGTATATTGGTGTTTGATATGCGCTACTTGGAAAATACGAGTTAACAACTTCAAAGTCAGAATTAAGCCCAAACGCATAATCAGCCCCCCTCATACTAAAAGAATGCCTTGTCTTTATATCAGTTGTTCTTTGTTCTACCCAGAACAGACCAAGGAGATCAAGCATTTCTTTTCTACAAGACAAGCATATTGGCAATAGGGTTAGTGTCTTTGCCTTTTTTAAGATATAGTCAATCAATTCCGAATAGGGATCTCTATGGGATACCCATTTATTCTGAACAATTTGATTGAATCTATCTGTTAGTTCGTCTTTCAACATAAAACCATACCGGCATACGATCTCGGCCCATTTACTGCCATCACCTCCAAACCAGAAGTCTTGCCCGCTTTTTCTTGATTCGGCCATTACATCAAATATTCGTAATGCAAGAATGCCAGCATGCTTCAATACTTCAGAATCTGCTTTCTTAAAACCTGAGAAATTGCTAATTATTTTCTGAGTAGTTTGTAGATTTTCAAGGTAATAAGTATCCTTGTTAGTCCAAATGAATTCTACAGCAGAATGCCATCCCGATCCTGTAGGCTTCATAATAGGATAGTCCTTCCCTTCATATGAAAAATACTGTTCTACATATTGGCACGTTACAACGAGGGTATCAACAAACTCGTTAAAACACTGATAATTATTAGCCTTAAGTCTGTCTTGATATATATGAAACCAATCTTGCGCATATCTATCTGATCGCCCTATACATTCATATATCGCCTTTTTCCATCTGACCGATATCACAGCATTGAAAGGGATATTACATACCTCTTCATACTGGTTGTGATTACTATTTAATTCATTTAAGAAAAAACGCTTGAACGCATTTACATACTGAACGCTTGCATTATCTTTGAAAAAAGAATGAAGGGTAGAATCTTCTTCTAGTCTTTTCTTGATAATTATGTCCAGAGCCCAATCAGAATAAATATCATGCTTGATATAGAATCCCTTATATGGATACTCTGCAAAAATATCGGCTTCAACAAGAGAGGTTGCAACATCTATATCAACCGTTTCATAAGGTATAATGTACGTATTGTTATCTTGCAAGTTGCTGACAACATCAAGCACGCATAATTCGCGTTTAATTTGGGTGGCTCTATTACCATCGCCACACACCTTCTGTTTCCATACTTTTTCTTTGAAACTATTTGGGGTTAGCGCGCAAGAAAGGCTCAATTCGGAATATCTAGCAAAATAGAATGGTATCCTGATTTCTCTGAGTAATTTGGGGTCTTGAGGAAGATTTATGTTTAGCTTTTTTGCAAAGTCCACAATAGAAGACTCATCTTCAGGTTCAACATTTATTGATTCAAAATTTACGTCATACTCTGTTGCCAATTTATCTGTTAATTCCGTAATTGAGTTTTCTTTGCAAGTAAAAATAAACAACCATCCTCTATTCTTTAAATGATCAACAAATAGACGTGTTGGACTGCTATTTCCAATGTCTAATAATTTCTCAGCAGAATCAATAATAATAATCTTCTTGGTGAAGCCCTCGAAATATGAGCTAAAGTTAGCTAACGAGTATACTTCATGTAGGTTGAAAATTTCGTTTACGTTGTTTACCGATAAAGATGCTGCATTCAATACAAATACGGAATAGTCTAGTTTATCAGAAATTGATTCATAATACGTTTTAACTATAGCGGACTTACCAGAACCACTTTCGCCCGAAATTAGCAGACTCTTATTATTGGCAATACAATCAGATATTTTTGCGACATAATGGGCTCTGTCAAAACTAAAAGCCTTATCACCCACATAGATCTTATTGCTAATACCTTTTAGTTCAATTGCATTGTGTTCATCTACATGTTCTTGGATGTGGTTCAGCTGAGATTGTGGATTAAAAAAGACATTATATGCTAGTTCATTCTCCTGAACTAGATCTAATATGTTATCCCTGAAAACCCATTCTATGACAATATTGTTCTCAGAAGCTTTTTGTTCAATTCGCTCCCAACCAACAGGTCTTTCTTTTCCTTTTATAGGACTGCCAAATTCTCCATTAGTATATATAATGTAGCGATTTTGATTTGGATATTTATCACATACAGTTTCTAGAGAGTGTAGAATTTGGTCAGCATCAATTTTCCCGTCATCAAAATACTTTGATTGAAAACCGATTATCTCGCCATTCACACATATTGGCTCAGTCTCATTACCTGCATGATTTTTGAAGTAAGGCAATGAATCTCCAATGCCGTATCTAGTGCGGAACAATAGACGCGCCAAGGCTTCCATAGCGTATCTATTATCATCAAAATTCTTTCCAATAAAATTATTCCAAGTAGGCCTATTCATATATTTATTGTTTTAATCAAAAAAACTAAGTTAAACCTTTAATTGATTTTTTTTGATATAAGCTTTGTCGGCATTTGTTCTTACAGATCTAAACTATTCTCTATTAGAAGAAAATCAAAAAGTCCAATCGTAAGTATACCTTCTTCATTGAGACGAGGCATAATATGGTCTTTGACAATAATAATTTTTTTGAACGAATCATTAATGTTTGTCAGCGACCTTGATTCTTGTATTTCCTTTTCTCTATTCGGGATAGATAGAGCAGACTGCACATAATATTTTTTACTACCAAGATAGGCAATAAAGTCCACTTCATACTGGGTTCGAATCCACTTCCCATCCTTGTCTTTCTTCTTTATCTCGACCATCCCGACATCCACGTTGTAGCCTCGGATTATCAATTCATTATAGATAATGTTCTCCATGATATGTGTTTCCTCTTGTTGACGCATATCAAGAATGGCATTTCTCAAACCAATATCTGAGAAATAATATTTAGAAAGCGTATTAATATATTTCTTTCCTTTGATACTATACCGAATGGCCTTTTTTAGAAGGAATGCTTCAATTAGGTAATTCAGGTAACTAGAGATTGTCTGGCTACTTATCGTTATATTCTTTACACTTTTAAAAGTGTTCGCTAACTTCATGGGATTGCAGGGAGAACCGATTGACGAAGCCATAATCTGTACCAATTCGTACATTTCGTGCTTATGTTTAATTTTATGCCTCTCTATGATATCTGCCAGATAAACAGTCTCAAACAAATCCTGTAAATACTTTATTTTCTTCTGTTCTGTATCGAAAGAAAGGATAAGCGGCAGCCCCCCATAGGTATAATACTCACGCCATGCTTCCTGTTTATCCCCACCTGTAGCGGAATAAAACTCTGCAAATGAAAGTGGATTCACATGTATGGTCTCGCCACGTCCACGAAACTCCGTTGGAATGTCAGATGAAAGAAAGTGGGAGTTGCTACCGGTTACGTATGTATCAGCATTCTCTATATGGCGGAAACTATTCAACACATCCACAAACTCATCCATCAACTGCACTTCATCAATAATGATGTAGTAAAACTCCTTGTCCTTGATTTTATCATGAACATAATGGAGCATTGTGTCTGGATTCCTAAGTTCCTTATTCATACGGTCTTCAAGGTCAATACGGATGATATGGTCTTCTTTAACACCATTCTCCAGAAGATAATGATAGAACAAGATATTTAGGAGGTAAGATTTGCCACACCTTCGGATTCCTGTAACTACTTTGATGAAGCCATTCTGGCGACTTTCTATCAACTGTTTGAGATACCTGTCTCTTTTAATTTCCATTGCAAATTCGAAATTTATGCCAATATTGGCAGATTTTTACAATGCAAAAGTAGGGAATTCTATTCTCCCCACAAAATATTTATTGTAAAAAATTGCCAATGTTGGCATTTTTTTAGGTTAGAATCTGAGCACCTAACCTCAACACACATCTATGCTCAGGTGCATAAACGAATGATGTATTGATTTAATCGGATAAAAGATTCATCCAATCCAAGAAATTCTTAAGGCCATATCGAGTAATAGTTGGTAGTTATCTTTTGGCGACAATCTTGTTTAGTTCTGTAGTAATCTTTTCTCGTTCCCCGCTCTCGTTGGTTTTTAATCGAAGGAGTGGCAAACCATAGGTATCTAGAATGTGATTCTTCAACAGATCACGTCTATGTTGCTCCGTTGCATCGTTATGGTAACTGTAGCCATCCGTTTCAATGGCCAACACTGGTTTCTTTGTGACATGATTGATAATGAGAAAGTCAAGATGTGTACTATAGTGCGAGATGTATTTCTTCTCATCATCGTTTAATCGTGACCAATCACGGATAACATTACGCAGTGGGGTATGGCAGAGTATGCCCAAATGGTTGAATTCAGGATACTCCGATAGGATGTTCTCAAGCAATGAATAGGTCAGATTTTCTGAATCATATTCTGATATGTTTCTATGCCCTGCAATAAACTCCATACGCTCTGCCGTATAGTGACTGTAAAGGTAGTCGAAAATGGAACTGATTTTGCTTTCGGTGACAGTTAAGTTCTGGTACTCAATATAATCGATTAAATCGCTGATGTTACCTTTCAGTTCCTGCTCGTTTCCCGAAACAACCAAGCAGAAATTCTTCTTTGCCCTCGATATTGCCACATTTATCAAGTTTGAGTCATCACTGAACTCTGTAATCTGGTCGTCAACTACACTCATAATGATGGAGTCTTTTTCTCGACCTTGATACTTGTGAATGGTGGCGGCCTCTATTGATGGCAGTTGCCTCTTGAACTCATCAACTTGATTGTTGTACGGTGTAATGATACCTACTTCTTCTGAATTTTCAAGATGCGGCAATACTTCCTTTTGTATTACATCAATCTCACGCTGGTTGTAATGGTTTCTACAATGATGTCCAGGAACTGTTTTGACAGCCATCATCACGTCCTTTTCATCATGATCTTGCGTCATAATGAGAAGGTTTCCAGCATAGAAACGCTGATTGCAGAAGTTGATGATGGTTGGATGGCAACGATAATGTTCCCTCAGCAGTGTTTGCTCAACACCAGGCAAGATTGTACAAACAGATTGCAGGAAACAATACTTAGCACAGTTGTAACCTTGCTTGACCTTGAATTCATTGAAGATACCATCAAGCTTTAGTTTATCTTCGTCTGTCACCACGTTGGGCAGCTGCATCGTATCGCCTACAATGACTGCGTTTCTGGCACAAGTGAGGGCGAGGGCACCAGTTTCTATAGAAACTTGTGAAGCCTCGTCCATGATCAGGTAATCATATATTTGGTTTGGCAAAGATGTGCGAGAAGAAAAGGTTGTGCTAAGCACCACTGGGTACTGATTGAGCACATCCTTTGCCTGCAGATACAAGTCCTTCACATCGGCAAAAACAAGCCTTTGCTTTGAATGATATTTCTTGTAGAGAGCATCCTTCAGCAATGACATCGACGATGAGGCAAGCGATGAAGTCATTGCGTCGGCATCAAGGGCATCCAATTCATTTTCAACCGCATTAATACTGTCATTCAATTCGTCAAGTCGTGCCAGCAGATACAAGGCTTGAAGCTCCCTTGTTATCTGTTGGTCATCTGACGAATTAAGATTGGAGTTGATGCCCAATAAGCGCTTTCTCATGTAGTTTAGCCATGACCATTTAATGCGATCAATCAGTTTTCCAAAGACATTTTGTGAAGTCATTGGCTCACCTTCAACTCTCGCCTGGTATTGGAGCCAGAGTTTCATCAAGCGCCTTGATTTAACTCCTTTCTTGATACTATAAAACTCATCATCAATCGAGTTATCATGCTTGAAGTGTTCCCATTCGAGATCGACAGCCTTTTTCTCTTGTTTTGATGTCGCCAGTTCCTCCTGAAGGGCAAACACCTTGCGGAGGCTGGTTAGCATATTGGCCGTCTCTCTCTTGGCCGCTTGTATCTCGCTGGAGTCCATGCCCCAGTCAGATAATTCTTTCGGTATTATTGGCTGGTTTTCAATAAACTCTTCTTTATTCTCTCGTTTGCCCAAAGGGGCGACAAAAAAACCTAAGCCATTTTTTTGCAGTTTCTCAAGCACATTAACGGTCGCTGAATTGTTGTTTGATACAATAATGACTGTTTTCCCCTGCTTAAGGATGTTGGAAATGATGTTGAGAATGGTTTGCGTTTTTCCAGTTCCCGGAGGACCTTGAATCACACTAATTTGGTTTCTGAATGCAGCGGTCACAGCCTTTTCTTGACTGGCATTGCAGCCAAATGGGAAAATAAGACTAGGTGAATCGAACCTCTTAACATGATATTGTGTTGGGTCAAGATATGGAGCAATCGCAAGTTTATCATCAATAAAGTCTATGCTTGCATAGAGTGATGGCAAAATGGCTTCATTCTCATCGTCCTTGCCTAATTCATTGACTTGAGCAATGCGTTTGAGGAACTCAAATGAGTTGTTGGCTATCTTATCCTCCAAGCAAGAGATTGATACTTGCACAGTGCCATGCATGAAGTCTTGAATAAACCCATCAGAATATGTAATGCGCCAGTGAATCAGATTTCCTTGACTAAATGAACGGACATCTGCGACACTATATTTTTCTCTACCATCGACAAAGACTTTCACGTGTTGGATGTCATGCCACACGGGATTATTAAGGATAAACACATCACTTTGGCGATAGTGGAAAGTCTTGGGACTATTCTTGAATTTAACGGCATACGTCCCGTTGTTCGCCAAATCAATTTTGTCGATTTGAAGGGCTTTCGGTTTTCCCTTGAGTATGATAAAAGGAAGAGACGTAGCCATATAAATTAATTCTCAAGATCATTTACTTCTTGGGCATCAACGTAATAGACTATAGGAATCTCGGACTCTTCTTTAAAGTCACCACGGCCTGGTACAGGTTTGCCCGTCGCTTGCTCAATCAAATCAAGCAGAGCGTTGCGACGTCGATTGAAATAGGTATCAAAGTCATCGTTTCTTATGGATTCAACATCAATCTGGTGAGAAGCCAAGTATGTATTGAGCGATTCAGTCTTTACATTGTGGTTGCGCTCCAAACTGGAGATATACCGACTTGGTGCCACACCGCCGATGATACGGTTTGTACGTGCATAGAGCGGTGTTTTGTTAATCACCGAGTTCCACAACGCACGGTCAATGCCCTGCTTCTCGCAGTAGTTCTGCGGGAAGATATGGTGGATGTCGGTCGCTTCTTCGACGTAATTGGCGAAATCCATTTGTGAGCCACTGATGAAATCGAGGGCTTGAGCTTTAAGGATGAGAGCCATTACGCCCTTATATGCCGCACTATTGCGTGTGTAGAGTTGCTGCAAGCGTGATGCGTGGAAATTGGAGCGTTTCACCGTTTCAGGCAAGGCGTTGTCATCTTTTACCCAAGCCATCAGTCCTTGTACGTCGTTCACATACCTTGTTTCATTGGCGCCACCATATAACTCACCAAATACACCACACCAGAACCACTGCTCTAGCTTCTTTTTGTTCGTGATGTTGAACCAAAGATTAGGATCAATGGCATAAACAACCGAAAGAGGAATCAATTGGCTCGTGTATGGCATATCTATAGCAGTAAAGATGCGTTGCTCGTCAAGGAACTTGACGGCATTCTTTACTGCAGCAATCAATCGGTCACGATACGTTGCATAGGCATTGTATGTCAAGCGCAGCACGTCACGTTTTTTACACGAGACGGCTTTACCTGTTGCTTTCCATTCATAGTAGCTGGCAAGTAGCGTGATAGCCGTGATAAAATCTGTGCCTGTGAAAGCAATGATTTTCTTATGCTGCAACTGACGATAGTGTTTGAGTTCTGACCAAACCTTATCCCAATCTTTGCGCAACTCAAAATTGTCGGCTGCAAAAGTTGCAGTAACCAGCTCAAACACTGTCAATGAAACTCCACCCTGGTTGACGTTTTCAAATACTTGGCATACAGCTTCTTTCGGCACATCGTTTCCTATTTTAATAACAGGGATTTGATATTTGGTCATTGGGGTGACGATCATGTTAAAGAAGTCAGTCCACAACTGTTGTGTTTCATTGTGATGATACATGCAGTAGCCTAAAGCCCAGTTCATCAGTTCACTTGGATCAAAGATAATATTTAGAGGGATGCAGTGATTTGCGTACTCTTGTTCCCGTGTTGATAGATCCAATGTGACTTCTCGATTGAAATTCTTACGAATTACACGGTCTTCTGGCACTGACTTGATAGCATCAATACGGTCAATGATCGTATCGAGACACTTGGGTATGTCTAAATAGTAGAAACGGTTGATGGGTTTCTTCTTGGAGTCCGTAGTTTCGACGGGTTTCTTTGAATACATAGCCCGATAAATAGAAGTCATTCGCTGCTGGCCATCAAGAATTAGTCTTTCTGGGTCAATAGCCTCTTTCGTTTTATCGACACCCTCAATCACTCTATTCCTGAAATTCACTTCCTGGCTGCCAGTTTGTAAAAACATGGCGGCGCCAATTGGGTAGCCATTGCTGATACTGGCAATAAGAGCACGGATGCGGTCATCTTCCCACACCCAACCACGTTGAAAATCAGGCAACTGGATTTTCCCCTCTTCTATCGACTTTAATATATCGGAAATCGGTTCGTTGTTCGACAGGATCATAACGTACTATTGTAGATTATCATCTTACTTAATTCTTTCTTGACACGAAATTGCAAATATACTTATTATCCTAGATATAGGATACAATATCATAATAAAGTTTCTCAAAAGATTACATCCGCCGTTTTCCCAATTTTGTAGTCCAAAACTATTCACTAATAAAAAATGAGAAATATGATTTACGGTTACATTAGAGTCAGCAGTGACAAACAGACGGTGGAAAACCAGCGATTTGAAGTAATGAACTTCTGTGAACGAAACAATCTGAAGATTGATGGCTGGATTGAGGAAACAATCAGTGGCACGAAGTCCTATAGTAAACGAGCCTTGGGCACGTTGCTACGGCGGGTAAACAAAGATGACTTGATTATCTGTACAGAGTTGTCACGCCTTGGACGCAATCTGTTTATGATCATGGAGATACTGAATATCTGTATGACTAAAGAGTGCAGAGTGTGGACTATCAAGGACAACTACCGCCTAGGTGAAGACATCCAGAGCAAGGTGCTGGCCTTTGCTTTCGGGTTATCTGCTGAGATTGAGCGCAATCTTATCAGCCAACGAACCAAGGAAGCGCTGGCTCGCAAGAAAGCAGAAGGTATTGTCCTTGGTCGTCCCAAGGGACGCAAAACTTCACACGAGGCACGAAAGCTTTACGGTAAGGAGACCTTGATCAAAGAATTGCTGAAGAACAAAACGTCAAAACGCAAAATCGCTAAGATTTGCAGGGTTGACCGCAATACCCTTGATCGCTATATTAAGGACTGGATTGCCATTGATAATTGAGCGTTTTTGTGCAGCAACAACACTCAATTAATAGTTTCTCGTCTTCTGATAGTTGGGTCATTCTCTCTGAGATTGAACAGAGCATCAAAAGGAAGATAGAGGCCGTGGGCACACCACTCAAAGATTGGGATATCCAAATTTATCGTGGTGTCCTTACTGGCTACAATGAAGCCTTTATTATATCGACCGAAAAACGTAATGAAATTCTTGCCAACTGCCAAAGTGAGCAAGAACGCGCAAAAACGGAGGAACTTATACGACCGATTTTGCGTGGCAGGGATATTAAACGCTATGGTTACGACTGGGCGGGATTATGGTTAATAAATACTCATAATGGAGTTAAAGGCGTTATGCCCAGAATAGACATTGACGATTATCCTGCCGTGAAGCAACACCTTGATAAATACTGGGATAAGATTTCTAAACGAGCTGATAAAGGAGATACTCCATATAACCTTAGGAACTGCGCTTATGTGGACGATTTTAATCAGCCACAAATTGTATGGATAGAATTATCAGATGATCCCAAATTCGCTTATGCGGAAAATATCACTTCTGTTAATACTGTCTTCTTTATGACTGGCGATAATATTTTACACTTATTAGGCCTTCTCAATTCAAAGTTAGTTACTTGGTATTTTCATCATTGTATTGGTACCACATCAGGTGTTGGAACAAATAGATGGCTAAAATATACCATAGAGCAAATCCCTATGCCGCCAGTTGACTCTCAGTTGGAAAAATTATCTTTGGATATAAGCAAACTTTACGACCAAGGAACTGATACAGAAATTGATTTATTGGTATGCAAATTATATGGGTTAGGTAAAGAAGAAACTGATTATATCATTGGTCAATAGGACGATTTTTTGCATCCGAAAATCGTGTGGGCTGAGTTAGCTCGTACAGGTAATGCCTTTACAACTGATTTTGAAAGCAAAACAGTAGGTAATACGGGCTATATATTGACTGTAAAAGGTGATTCTAAAGAAGATTTATACTATCTTCTTGGTTTTCTTAATTCAAGAGTATTATTGTATTGTCTCAATCAAATTACATCAAGATTTGACGAAAACGGTTGGAGATGGTTACGACAATTTGTTGAGCAATTAAGAATACCAAAGTTCATAAACAAAGATGTCATTGTATCTATTGTAAGTGAGACAAATAGATACAATCAACCTGAAAACAGCGAAATTATTAATACTTATGTGGCCAAAACATTTGGTTTATCTGAAGAGGAGCTAAGCTATATAAATAGATCTTTAGATGGCTATTGATTCAAGATTGATTCCACATAATCAATTTCTTCTTGAGTAAGACCATAAATCTCATAAGCAACCTCGTCTATTCTTTTCTCATTCTTTAATTCAACAAGTTCCTCAATAAGAGACGAGTACTCGCTAGTAAATGGTACAGGTAATTGCTCAATAAACATCGGCTTATACTCAAAATATCCGCCATTTCGTGTTACTCCTAAATTCCTGATGTAATAGTCTGCTATTTTGGAGTTGAGCATACCAAGTAGATACTTACTTGCGGGCACAATCATTGGAGATGGAGCATTGACAAAACTATCATCTAGTGCCATCGCAAAACTGGCTCTAAGGTTTAGATTTCCCCATACGATTTTTGGCTTCGAAAAATCGTCCTA
>JAEEGL013039644.1_pt1 | contig 15448 bp, 5 predicted proteins | sample 9134231 | NCBI WGS metagenome assembly JAEEGL01 (sample SAMN16246548, study PRJNA631951) | gut metagenome | biome: gut microbiome; feature: rumen; material: fiber-attached | host: Bos | place: Iran: Karaj | collected 2018-10
AAATACAGAGAGAAATTGGACGCGGGAGCGTGGGAGTTGCCATAAAAGCGGCGAAAGAGCCCTCAATCGTGGACGAATGCTGAGCTATGTGGGCGCAATAATCCAGAATGTGCTCCAGAATGCTTTCGTCACGCTGCTGCATAGATCATCATCCTTTCCCGTTTGACCGCCTCTCGGAAATGAAGCTGTCCGCGCCTGGTCGTTGGCACCTCCAGACTGGCGACAGTTACAAGATCAATGCTGACACCGAGCGCTTCTTCCAGGTCATTGTAAAGCGAACCGAGAATGAAGCCCCGGACGGTCGAACCGGTCAGATCCACCAGCAGATCCACGTCGCTGTCGGCAGTGGCTTCGCCTCTGGCATAGGACCCGAAGAGATAGACGGCGGCCAGGTGATACTTCTGTGCCACAGGTGTTACGCGGCGCCTGATTTCTTCGATCGTATAGGGAAGCATTTGGCTCACTCCTTTCCATATCTTCTATCCATAGTATAGCCGAAACGGCGGAAATAAGCAACGATAATTCGTTTTTCATCCGGGCCTTTGCCCGTGACATAGAGCGAATCGCGCTGAAAAGTGAATAGCAGCACTGAGAGATGATATTGCCCCGGAGAAGCGCGCCATGATATGAGCGCGCCGAGGGACGGATAACGCGGTCTTCGTCGCGGCGGGCGGGAGCGTTGGAACGGGTATCGGGCGCTGTGCAGCATTTACTGATTTGGTTGTCAAGAATAATAATAGATAGATAGTGAGCCGAAAAAGGACAGGTGATTCCAATGCACACTTGTATTGCCGGTGCGCTGTGCATGTGCGCTTCGGCATTCCCCCGGTAAAGCATGCAGCCGCTGGGTACATCCCGCCCCGGCGGCGATCACAGCAAAGGGAAATGATTTTTAAAGGAGAATGAACCCATGAAAACGCGCAAAATTCTGGCTCTGCTGCTTGTCCTCGTTATGATGGCGGGACTGCTGTGCACGAGCGCATTTGCGACCGAAACCACGAACCTCGACGTAACGGGGAACACCGGCGTTTCCTCTATCGTGGCGTCTACACCTGTTACGGTTGACGGCGTCCTCAAGAGCTACACAACGTCATCCTTCCAGTATAACAATCAGACGTATACGAACTATCAGTACACCTATAATATTGCGCTTCCCTATACCGCGACAGACGGCAGCACGGTAGGCGTCACTTTTACCCGGGACAACGGAGCGATTCCGGCGCCGGTGCCCCCGCTCCCGCAGTTCTTCAATATTATCGGTGGCCTTAGCGATAATACAACATATACACGAACGACAACGCTTTCCAATGGCACCGCGTCCATCGTGGCATACGTTCATAAGGACTTTGCCAACGTTAAGAACTGGTGCGACACCTATACTTTCCAGTTCGCCGTTGAATACCCTGTCAGCATCAGCGCCGGAGACCCGGTCTACATTGCCTGGACCGATAACAGCGGAACGGTGACGGGCCGTGACGGGTCCACATTCATTCCTCAGAGCTTCACGCTCTATGCAAAAACCTCCAGCATCACGGTCGACGGCGTCACGAAAAACTATGACGGCGTTGATCCCTCCGGTTCCGGTGACTATTACTATACCATTACGACCAAAGCCTCCGGCAATACGGTAATCAAGGCGACGGTCAACAGCATTGAGTATACTGTCACCTGCCCGCACTACACTTCCCTTTCTGCCGGAACTGCTCCTTTCGACGTTGTCAGCTACCTGCCCATTGGACAGTATGCCACCGGCGGCGGCTGGGGCACCTCCAACGGGAAATTTGCCAACAAAACTTCTCTTGACAGCACCGGCGTTTCCCTCGGCGCGCTGGGCGGCTACATCGAGTTCGATTTCGATAACCCCGCCACGACGACTGCCGTTGAAGGCATTACAAACGACCCCCGGAATCCCTATGGCGTGGACTTCGTCGTCTATGGCAACGCCTTTGCAGGCAATCCGGAGGCCGGCGCTGTCCAGGTCGGTTGGGAGCATGACGGCACCGTGACATGGTATGAGCTGGCGGGCTCCAGATACTATGACGGCAATTATTTCTTCGCGGGTAATCAGGGCGCTACGGGGAAATTCTCCAACGCATATACCGGCACGCTTCGCAATACAACGGTTAGCTACGCCCTCGGCGCCAATGACATTAAGGTGACGCTGGGCAGCAACGGCCCGAATCCCTTTACGACCAACACGGCCTGGTGGCCGCTTACGGACGAAGAATATCCGATGGGAACGCCCCATACGAACTCGCTGGTGACTGTCAGCCATAGCAATACCGCGCTTTCCTTTGGCGGCGTTACGGCGGTACAGGACTCCAATGTGACTGCGGACTACGCTTTCGGTTATGCGGACGTGACGCCCAATGGATCTCCGAGCATCCTTGGCGATGCAGTCAATCCTTACACTGCCTATACCAGCAGCAAGACCGGCGGCGATGGCTTCGATCTGGAGTGGGCCGTGGATATCAGCACGGGGCTTCCGGTGGATGTTACAGGCAAGACGTTCCGCTATGTCCGCGTATACTCGGCAGTTCTGGACAACGGTACCTTTGGCGAGACATCCACTGAAGTCTGCGGTATCTTCACGGCTTATCGGACAGAGACAGAAGAAGCGTTGGATGATGAAATTGGTGTTGGAAGGACAAATACAGCAACGATTTATCTGGGAAATTCCGAGGTTTCTACAGTCTCTGGAGTCCAAGTTTCCACTTTCGGCGATACGGTCGTATATGATACGGGCGGTCTTTGGGAGGATGACGTAATTAGTGTAACGGGTATTAGCAGTGGAGCAAATGTATACATCAATAATATAAATGCCACTACATACACCGTCGCGGAAGATGACCAGATGGTTAGAGTGATTGTGCAGTCGGGAGATGCAGCTCCCTTTATTGCAATCATAAAGTGAAGGAGGGCAAAAAGCGGCTTTTTCTATTATGCGTCACCTTAAGGTGCGTAAATGAGCATGCGCCGGGAGGAGATAATTCTTCTCCCGGCATATGCCAAAAGGTGTGAATTGTACCTGTATACAATTGAAAGCATGTTGAAATAGCTGCTCAAACTTAAGATATGAGAAGAACACTTTCTTTTGCTTTAATTCTTATACTCCTTTTATCTTTGATACCAACGATAGCAATAGCGACTAACGATCCGGTCAACATTTCTTTTAGCGCTTCCGGACTGAAAAGTGAACAATATGATAGCGCGATTGATTGCAGTGTAGAGATTAGTAACTGTACGATCACAAAACTATTTGTAAAGACTATTTCAACAGAAGACACCATAACGGTATCAGCCGGAGAAAACTGGAGAAACAATATTTATTCGCTTTCCGGGACAACAGTAGCAAACAGACTGAAAAGTGGTACGGCACTAACTGATGAGCAGATGACACAGTTGGAGACAACTGCCTCTGCGGTAAAAGCAAAATTCTCCGACCTCAGTTTTGACGAACAGTGCAGCAAATACTATTTTGCGGCATTTGATGCTACTGTTAAGTACGGACTATTGGTTTTGGTAAAAGAGCCGGATCCTGTAAACTATTCAGTCATTTTTACTGCGAATGGAATCGATAGCAATGGTTATGACAGCACAGTTCTTCTAAACGGAACGGAAATCGGCACATGTACATTATCAGATCTTTATATCAAAACAGTTACAACGAGAGATACCATAACGGTATCAGCCGGAGAAAACTGGAGAAACAATATTTATTCGCTTTCCGGGACAACAGTAGCAAACAGACTGAAAAATGGTACGGCACTAACTGATGAGCAGATGACACAGTTGGAGACGACTTCCCGTGCGGGAAAAGCAAAATTCTCCGACCTCAGTTTTGACGAACAGTGCAGCAAATACTATTTCGCAGCGTTTGATGCAACCGCTAAGTATGGCTTGCTTATTCAAGTGAAAGGATCTGCAACGACAATAGATACCAGCGCACTTGAAGCAGAAATTGAGAAGGTCTGGGATGGAAGCGACTACACGGACAAATACTACACCAATACCGACCGATGGAACGGAAAGAAGTCTTATACGAAGGATGAGAATAATCCGGAGCGGGGTTCTTTCTGGGACGCTACAGAAAAAGACGGCAATCCCTTAGCAACAGCACTTGGAGATTTCAGTAGTCAGACTAAGGTTGATGAAGCAGTTGAAGCACTCTCATCAGTCATTTCCGATCTCATCCCTTCCGATCAAGCCAACGCAACCCTTCTCTATGAAGCGCTGCAAACACATTGGGTCTGGGATCTAACTCGTGTGCGAGAGTTTTGGGGAAATACGGCTTATGAGGATATTTCCGCAAGCAACACGACGACCGTCACGTGGCAGCCCTATGCGGCGGCGCTTTCCGAAGGGCAAGCGCTCCTTGATTCGCTGTATGACGCGAAAGGCAACGCGACGAAAGACAACAAGGCGTCGCTGAATACCCGGATCGCTGAGCTGGTCGACGCGCTGGATGTGAGCAAGCTGGTCAACAAGGCGTTTTATACCGAATGGTATAACAATTTCCAGTCGCGTCGTAGCGCGGCTGAGGCATTGCTGGCGCAGTCAGACCCGTCCAACCTGGACAGTGCTGCTTATACCTCGGATTCCTGGAGTGCGCTGGAGACCGCCTGGAGCAAGTTGAACGACGATCTGAATTACAGAATCGAAGGTGGCAGCAGCGCAGACATGGAGATGCTGCTGGCGTTCTCCACCCACTATGACGCTCTGCAGTCGGCGTATCAGGGGCTTGTCAGCGATACGGACATCACGGTGGATTTCACCTATGTGAACAACTTCGCCGCGAAGTATCCGGCCCTGCGCAGCGCCGGTCAGGACATTCTGCAAGTGGATGCGCTTCCCCTTGAAAATGGTCAGACGACAGTTCAGGATGCAGTGACTGCGGCGTATGTCCAGTTTGACAGCGTGGACATCCGTGGCTTCGTCATCCCCGGGGATATCAACAACACGAGCGACACAAGCCCTGTCTATCTCGTTTACGTCAACGGGAAATACATGGGAAACAGCACTCAAACCATCCAACTGCATGATAACGACGATGTCCGGGTAGTTCGTATCTGCAAGCCGGTCAATGTGACGGAGGTCTCCACCGGACAGAGTGGGTCCAGCAACCTGGAAAATCCCACGCTGGATACAGTCTATCTTGGGGACAGTCTTGCAATGATCACCATGACTGCGCCCGAAGCGCCGAAGGTCGGCGACAAGGCGGAGTTTTCCGCGACGCTGACCGGAGCATATGGCTCCAGCGTCGGAGAAGCGTTCAACGCGGGGAACATTACGCTGTTTGTGAGCGAGCCGTATGCGGATGAAGCGGAGCATTTCACCTACCAGCCCACGACCAACACCGGCGTTTCCACGGATGCAAGCGGCAAGCTGGAATATGTATTCTCAGAGCCGGGCTGGTATGCGGTGGCGATGTTCAATGTGGAGGACGATACTCCGACCTTTACGGACATTTACGACAGCACCACAGACGGCGTTTATCCCTCTGTTTATGCGGGCGATTTCTCTTTTGTTTACGTCGCCCCCTCGGAGGACGAGGCCAAGCTGATTGCGCAGTATAAGGCGGAGTATGCCGAGACTGCAAAAGCATATTTTGAAGGTTTTCACGACTATGACTTTGCCGATGGCTACTATGCGGAAACCTTCAAACCGCAGTACGACACACTTGTTGAGCATCTGGAGGGTGCCCTCAGCTATAAGGCGCTGAAGGAGCAGTTCGAGGCGGATTTCGCACTGCTGAAGGAGTATGGCGCGACGGCCATCGACCATCAGGGCCTTGTGGACGCTCTTCGGGAGAAGCTCGGCTATCTGCCGGAGAATCTCGCAGAACTCAACAGCAGTCATGCCGCATTGGTAACAGAGATTCAGGCTGCTTACGCGGCCATGGGCGAGCACACAAAGACCCTTCTGACGCAGGCGGAACTGGATCGGCTGGAGCAGATCGCGGCGATTGACGTCAGCGCATTGCCCACCGTTTCTGCTGTAACGGTGCAGATTCAAACGATCGGATCACTGCCGTTCAGAAGCGGCAATGGCAACCCATATTACGGTTATCCGAATCTTGCATGGGTCAAGACGCCGAACCCGGATGGCACGATCGACAATCCTGTTTGGGCAACCACATATGATACGTCCATCTTGAACGCAAAGGCAGGAGACCATGTGTTTGTCCGCAAGTATCTGGACAGCACGGACGCCCAGTACCGCATGGTATGGTCTGTGGACGGCGGCACAACATGGACATCCTCTCAGCCGCAGACGCTGGTGGATCTGGGAGGAAACGGGAGCTATGACGGCTATTATCTTGTGGAATACATCGTTCCGAAGGATGTTGCCGACGGCAGTACCGTCACGATCCAACTCAAGATGTGGAGCAAGGCGGAATATGACGCCAACGGGATCGAAAGCACAAAATCCGACGCCCTTGCCGCTCTGCAGGCCGCCTATGACGCATACGACCTGACCCAGTACAATGATGCGGGCAAGGCTGCGCTGGCGCAGGCGCTGGAGGACGGCAAGGCTGCAGTCAATGCGGAGACCACCATTGACGGCGTAGCCGCCGCACGAAAGGCGGCGATTGCAGCCATGGCCGCTGTCCCCGTCGCCGAAGGACAGCATACCGAAGGCAGCTATGATTCCGGAACAACGGTCGGCCGCGTGTTCGTTACCATTGAGAATACGACCTATTCAGACATGATGTATGGAACGATCGCCGAGGGCTGGTATGAGCTGGGTGATAAGGACACCATGATGACCGTCGTCCTCAAGGTTCTGGAGGACGAGGGCTTCACCTGGAACGGCACCGGCGGCGGCAGCGGCGCGTATGACTATACGATCACCTATCTCGCCGGAATCACAAAGGACGGGCAGACGCTGGCGGAGTTCACCGGCGGCAAAAAGTCCGGTTGGATGGGCACGCTCAACGACTGGTTTGTCAATGAGAGCTTCAGTATGTTCTCTGTTGCCAACGGCAAGCTGGAGAACAATGACGTCATCCGCGTGGTTTATACCATGGAAAAGGGTACGGATGTCGGCAGCGTCTGGGGCGTCAACGACACCTCGCTGGCCTCTCTGAGCATAAGCGCAGGGACGCTTTCGCCCGCCTTTGACGGCGGCACGACGGATTATACGCTCGTTCTCCCGGACGGCGTTTCAAGCGTCACTGTCAAGCCGATCCCCGTCAACAAGAACTATCAGAGCCGGATCTTCCTGAACAGCTACAATCAGGACAGCGCCATGTTCAAGCGCACCGATGCCATCCCCGTGAAGGTCGGCGACGTGATCTATGTCGGCGTCGGCGAGCAGGGCTGGCCCACGATGAACAACGGCGGCAAGCCCACGAAGTATACGATCAAGATTGCCACCGCGGACGGCGCAGTCGAAGATTTGGACGCCGGTAAGGTCAATCTGCAAAACTACAAGACCTATGCGGCAAAGCTCGCGGCCATTGACTACAATTCCCTCAGCGACGCGGGCAAGGCAAAGTATGACGCCGTGAAGGCACGGGTGGATTTCTACCAGTCTGTAGATGACCTCAAGGCGGAGATCGAAGCCCTGCCGAGTAACATTACGACGGCGGACAAGACCGCGGTCAATGCCGCAATGGCGCACTACAACGATCTGACGGAAGCGCATGACCTCCTGACCGGCGCCGAGATCAATAAGCTCTTCAAGGCGGACAACACGATCAAGCTGCTGACCGCGATGGACAAGATCACGTCGCCGAAGAACTTCGACCACACCGAGGCGAACACCTCCGGCGAGGTCAAGTCCGCGCTGGAGACCTGGCTGAGCGGCCTGGGTCTTGGCAGTGATGTGACGGTTTCTGTCGATGTGAAACCGTTCACCGCCGCAAGCAGCAGCGCGGACGGCAGCTACAGCGCCACGGTCACCCTCAGTATCGGCGAGGGCGGCAGAATGGCCTCCGGCGAGAAGAACGTCACCGGCACGATCAAGTATATCAAGAGCAATGACGCCGATGTAGAGAGTATCCGGGCCAACGGCGTCCCGGCAACGGGCAGCGGCACGTCCAGGAGCGCGGTCCTGCCCTTCGGCAGCAACCTGGCGTCGGTCAACTTTGAGATCGAGACCAGGGACAGCAAGGCAAAGGTCACCGCGCCCCCGGCGACCAGCGACGGCGGTACGACCTGGACCTTTACGGTGACCGCCGAGGACGGCGAGTCGAAGCTGGCTTATACTGTGACGCTGACCGTCAACCCCGTGAAGGTGAAGGCGGCGCAGTCGTCGGCATACAGCATCAATGCGGATGTGGAGCCCATCGAGGTCAACGGCCTTGTGGAGGCGATCAGCACAGACAAGCTGAACCTGCCGGACGGCACGGAAAACGTCAGTGTCTGGGTCGAGGCCACCAAGACCGGCGGAAGCGGCAAGGACGTGACCGTCACCGTCGCGGCGAAGTACAGTGTGGACGGCGGCGCGGCGGCGGATATCCCGGCCGCGGCCATCCTCGGCGACTTCCGCGTGACGCTGCCGGTCAGCGGCACGGAATATGCCCGCGTCCTCAGCGGCGAGGATTATCTGGAGGCCGAGGCCGACGCGAACGGCTTCAGCTTTGACGCCCGCAGCGGGCAGTATACCCTGATCTCCGACGCGCACATCGCGGCAGTTACGTATCATCTGAACGGCGGGACGGCCTCCGGCCTGACCGACAGTCAGCAGAGCATCTATTTCCGCGCTGACAGCGGGACGGCGCTTCCGACGCCGACACGCAGCGGCTTTACCTTCAAGGGCTGGTACGGCAACAGCAGCGGCAGCGGCACGAAGTATACCGCCGTGAACGCGCAGCTGCCCGGCGAGCTCTATGCGATCTGGCAGTCGAACGACGCCGGCGCGACGGTTACCGTCTGCGGCACAGAGGCGACGAAGAGCGGCGTCGTGTTCAGCGTGGAGCTGCCCTATAACAGCGCATACCCCAAGGCCTCCGACATCACTGTGACCCCGGCAGACGGTGCTGTGGCAACGAAACCCATGACCGGCGACGACGGCGCAAGCTGGAGCTTCACGGTCACCGCCGAGGACGGCACGGCGCGGGCATACACGCTGCAGATCGAGTTCGCGGAGCAGACCGCAGTGGAGAAGCTGGCGGAAGCCAAGAAAGCCATCGAGGACGCCGAGTGGACGGTTGCCCAGACGACGGCCAACGACGCAGATGCCCTCAAGACCTTCGTGGAGGGCAAGCTCGCGACGATGGGCCTGAATGTCAGCTACGAGGTGACGGTTACCGATGTGACGCCCGCCGCAGCAGGAACAAAAGAAAATGAAACCGGCACGGACGGCAGCTACGGCTTTACCGCCGCGCTGACGCTGGGCGAGGAGACCGCCACGGCAACGTTCACCAATGCGGCAATTACGGCAAACGCTTATGAAGCGCCGACCGCTTACAAGGCCGCGCTGGATGCGGTGCTGCCGTATATCAAGGATACCACGCCGAATCCCACTGTGGGATCCACCGGCGGCGAATGGATCGTCTTCGCCCTGAACCGCGGCGGCGTCAACGACGAGAATTGGAACAACAAGTATCTGGCGAAACTCCAGGCCTATGTGGACAACTGCGACGGCAAGCTGCACGACAGGAAGTACACCGAGTACTCCCGCGTGGTACTGGCGCTCACCAGTATGGGCTATGACGCGACACAGTTCCAGGCCGGCGAGAAGACCTATGACCTCGTGACTCCGCTGCTGGATAAGCAGGATAACGGCGCTTACTGGGCCGAGTGGCAGGGCAACAACGGCACGGCCTTCGCCCTCCTGGCGCTGAATTCCCACAACTATCTGGACAACGCGGAGGGCAATGCAGCCCGCGCAGCGTTCATTGCATCCCTGAAGGCAAACCAGACGGAGAACGGCGCGTGGCCCATCAGCGAAGGCGACGGCAGCGATCTGGACGTCACCGCCGCAGCAATTTATGCGCTGGCCCCGTATTATCTGGACAGTGCGAAACTGGATGCGCTGGGCGGCAGCGTGAGCCATGCCGAGCTGAAGGCCATGGTGGACAAGGCGCTGACATTCCTGTCCAACGTGCAGGATTCCGCCGGCGGCTATGGCAGCGTGGAGGCGGACGGCTGGGTAATCATCGCCCTGTCGGCACTGAAGCGCGACGCAGACACGGATGAAGCATTCGTGAAAAACGGCGTCAGCGTCCTTGCGGACTTCCTTGGCTACTTCGACGAAAATACCGGCGGCTTCAGGCACTTGGCGGGCGGCGATGTGAACCAGATGTCCAGCGAGCAGGCGGCTTATGACCTCGTGGCCTACGACCGCTTCAAGACCGGAAAGAACGCGCTGTATGACATGAGCGATGTGACATTCCCAGATCCCGAGACACCTCCTGTAGCCGTCACCGGTATTACGCTGGATCAGACCACGGCAAGCGTGGAGGAGGGCAAGAGCGTCACTCTGACGGCGACGGTGGAGCCTGGAAATGCAACGAATAAGCTGGTGGTCTGGACAAGCGGCGATGAGAGCATTGCAACCGTGACCAACGGCGTCGTCACCGGCGTCAAGGCGGGTACTGTCACTATTACGGCGACGGCGGGCGGCAAGAGCGCATCTTGCGCTGTGACTGTTACCAAAGCGAGCGGCGGCAGCGGCTCCGGCGCGAGAACGATCAATGTCTCCTTCCGCCTCATCGGCGCGGAGAAAGCGAAGCAGGACGTCGACCTGGGCAAGGATTCCTACCTCCCGAACTATGTGACCTGGATCCCGACGACAAGCTATGAGCTGGACGAGGGCGCCACGGTCTATGACCTCTGGGTCACGGCGACCGGCGAGGCAGGCATCCGCAGCGTCGGCGCAGAGAACAACTATGTGGAGACCGTCTATGCGCCCGACGGCTATGCTCTGAGCGAGTTCACCAACGGCCCGCGCAGCGGCTGGATGTACACCATCAACGGCAGCCACCCGGGCTTCGGTCTGGTGGAGCAGGAGCTGCACGACGGCGATGAGGTCATCTGGCACTATGTCAACGACTACAGCTACGAGGTGGCCGACTGGTTCGGCGGCGACGACCGCTGGCCGAGCCTGGGCGACGGGACCTATTACAACGGCTGGCTGAACGCCCCCGACCGCACCGGCAGCAAGGGCGGCGGATCGGCTGCCGGCGGCGGGGCCTCCGGCATCGAGAATGTGGTTGCCCCCACCACCCACGGCAAGGCGACCCTTGACCCGGAAATCGCGGAGAAGGACGAGACCGTCACCGTCCGCGTGCAGCCCGACAAGGGCTATGAGCTGGACGCCATCACGGCGAAGGACGCCGACGGCAACACTGTGGCCCTCACCAAGAACGCCGACGGCACCTACAGCTTCGTCCAGCCGGAGACCGGCGTGACCGTCACCGTGACCTTTAAGCAGAAGGAAAAGTCCGATAGTGTTGAGATCGCCGAGGGCGAGATCACAGCCAGGCCCGAGGTGGCCGACGGCGCGGCGAAGGCCGAGTTTACGGCGGAGAACGTGGCCGAGGCGCTGAAGGATGCAGACAAGACCGAGACGCTTTCTGTCAAGGTCGAGACCGAGGACGCGAAGCGGGTGGAGGCCGCCCTGCCCGCCGAGGCGGTGAAGACCGTCGCCGACGCGGACAAGGCTCTGAGCGTTGAGACCGAGAACGGCGCCGTGAAGATCGATGCCGACACGCTGAAGAGCGCGGCGGACAAGGATCTGACTGTGGCCGTCAAGGCCAATGAGGACGGGTCCACCACCTTTGACATGACCGCAGGCGGCGAGACCGTTGACGCCAAGCTCAAGGTGGAACTGCCCGCGGAGGACGGCCAGGTGCTGGTCATCGTGAACGAAGACGGCTCGGAAGAGCTTGTCAAGAAGTCCGTGGTGGAGGACGGCAAGGCCTATGCCGAGATCCCCGCAGGCGCGACGGTGAAGGTCATCGACAACGACAAGGAGTTCGTCGATGTGGCGGACAACGCCTGGTATGCCGAGGCCGTGGAGTTCGCCTCCAGCCATGATCTGTTCAAGGGCGTGGGCGACGACAAGTTCGCTCCCGCGGCGCCCATGACCCGCGCCATGCTGGCGACGGTGCTGTATCGTCTGGAGGACGCCGTAGCCACCGGAACCAATCCCTTTGACGATGTGGCGGACGGCACCTGGTACACCGACGCGGTGACCTGGGCCAACGAAGAAGGCATCGTCATGGGCACCGGCAAGGGCTTTGATCCCAACGCCAACATTACCCGCGAGCAGATCGCCACGATGCTTTACCGCTACGCGAAGTACCTGGGTCTGGACGTCAGCGGCAGCGCGGCGCTGGATCAGTTCAGCGACGGCAGCGAGACCGCTTCCTGGGCGAAGGACGCCATGCAGTGGGCGGTCAGCGCCGGGCTCTTCCGCGGCGACGACAACGGCGCGCTGAACCCGAAGGGCGACGCCACCCGTGCCGAGGTCGCCACGCTCTTCGAGCGGATGATCAAGCTGATCGTGAAGTAAAAGCAGAAAAAGCCCCCTTGAGCCATTGCGGGGCGGCAAAAGAAAAAAGCGGAGAGGGCCCGAACAGGTCCTCTCCGTTTTGCGCCTCGGGCTTCTTCCTTTCCCGTCATTTCCGGAGCAAAAGCAATGCTTCCCAACAGCGCAGAGTGACAGGTTTCCCATAATTGAGAAATTATAATTTATGTAAACTGTTTTGGGAGGCCGGAAAGTGAAATTCAAATTGAGACTGTTTCAACTGCGTAAGCAGCTTACAGACGGAACGCTGATCGACGCGCGCCCGCAGCTTGCGATTGCGCTGGGCTGGACGCTGAATCTGATCCTCGGCTTTGTCCTGTCGCTTGTCACCGTCATGCAGCGCGCCGCGCCCTTCGGCGTCGCCGTCGCAGCCCGCGCCGGCGGGGGGATCTCAGGGCTGATGTGCGCCCTCGGCGCCTCGCTCGGCTATATTTTGGCCTTCGGCGTCCGTGAGGGGACCCAGCAGATCGTCGCCGTCGTGCTGGTCTATACGACGGCCTACGTCTTTCAGGATACAAAGCTCTGCCGCGGCAGCTTTTTCCTCCCCGCGATCGCCGCGTTCTTTACGCTGCTGACCGCCTTCCTCGGCTTTTACACGGCGTCGGCGGGGGAGATCCTTCTGCTGCCGCTCGCGCTGACGCCGATCCTGGCCTTCGGCGCGACGTACTTCTTCCGTGAGGCGCTGCGCACGGAGCGCCCGGCGACGCCCGCGGGCGAGCTGCGGCGGGGGATATCCCTTGCCGTGCTGCTGGCCTGCCTGCTGATGGCGCTGTCCGGGGCGGTCATTTTTGATACGGTCTCGCTCGGCCGCGTGCTGTGCGTCCTGCTGATCCAGGCGGCGGCCTTCCGCGGCGGTCCGCTTGTCGGTGCGGCGCTCGGCATCTTGCTGGGCGCGGCAATGGACGCCGTTTCGGCGCAGGCCGTGTTCTTTGCGCTTGCGTTCCCGCTCTCCGCGCTCATTTCCGGCGTGTTCTCCCGGCACGGGCGCCTTGTCTTCCTGCTGAGCTACATCCTCTGCGGCGCGCTTGCCGTGATCCTCTGCGCCGGCGGCGGGGTCCGCGCGGAGCTGCTTTACGAAAACTTCGCCGCGTCGGTGATTTTTATGGTCCTGCCGAACAGCGTTCTCAACACGGTCGGCGAGCTGATCGGCCCCGCGGACAACAGCGCCGCGGAATCGGCCCTCCGCCGCTATACCGCGAACAGGATCCGCGCGATGGGACAGGCGTTTTCCGATCTGTACACGACGGTCGACGGCACGCTCTCCGCCGTTTCAAACGACGAGGATATCTCGCAGGTATTCGACCGCGCGGCAGAGCTTGTGTGCAGCAAATGCAAGCAGAAATCCGCCTGCTGGAATGAGCGTTATATCGATACGCTTACCGCGATGAACGACGCCAGCGCGCAGATTCAGAGCAACGGCATCCTGCGCAGCGCCGATCTGCCGGAGCACTTTGTCTCCGCCTGCCTCCGCCCGGAGGAACTGGTGTCCGCCGTGAACGGAGAGCTGCGCGGCAGGACGTACAGACGGCAGTTTTCCCTGAAGCTGAACGAGAACCGCGCAGCTGCGTATCAGCAGTATCTTGACCTTTCGGAGATACTGAACGACGTTTCGCTTGAGCTTTCCAACGTCTACGGCCCGGACCCGCTGACGCAGCGCCGCCTTGCCCGTTATCTCTCAACGCTGGGCGTCGACGCGGATATCGCAGCGTTCCGCGACCGCTCCGGGCGGCTGCATATCCTCATTGAGAGCGTGAAGCTGCAGCAGCTCCTGCGCGTACCGGCCTACCTCGACCTGATTTCCGACGCGGTCGGCGTGCGCCTGTGCCGCCCCGGCGCGGATACGCAGCAGGCGCAGGGAAGGATCGTGCTGCTTGAGGCCGAGCCGCTCACGGTCTCCGTCGGCGTCGCGTCCATGAAGAAGAAAGGGGAGACGGTTTCCGGGGACCGCGGCACTTACTTCAAAACGGAGCAGGGGGTGCTCTGCATCCTCCTGTCGGACGGGATGGGAAGCGGCGAGGACGCGGCAAAAGAGAGCGTCGCCGCGGTCCGGATCCTGGAACGCTTCCTGCGCAGCGGCGTGGAGCCGGGGCTGGCGATGAAAATGCTCAATTCCGTGATGCTGCTGAAAAACAGCGATTCCTGGGGCTTCGCTACCGTGGACCTGCTGTGCATCGACCTTTTCAGCGGGGAGGCGGCGTTTTACAAATACGGCGCGGCGCCGAGCTACGTCCGCGCGGGAAAGCAGATTCGCAGGGTCAGGAGCAAGAATCTCGCCGCGGGGCTCAGCGCCGGCCCCGGCGCCCTGCCGGATATCGTGAAAATGCGCCTGAGCCCAGGATGCCTCGCAGTCATCGCAAGCGACGGCGTGATCGCCGAGACGAACGACGCCTGGCTGAGAAAGCTCCTTGCAGGCACAGACACAGAGAACATGAAGGATCTTGCGAAGGAGACGCTGCGCTGCGCGCTGCGACTGTACGGACAGAGCGACGACATGACGGTCCTGACTGTGCGCGTGGACCAGAGGGTATAAGAGATGTACTTTTGGAAACGGCTTCTGCTCCGCCGCAATGACGGAACGAAGATTTATCATCCGAAGCAGAATAAGCGCAGTCGTACGCGGTTATACTGGAAGGAAGCGGCAGCCCTGCCGCCAGAGGAGGCGTCCGGCGTGATCAAGGGAACAAGCAAGCATATCGTTGTGGTGAAATCACCGGTACCGAGCGTGTTTGAAGAAGCGATCTTCGTTGTGAGCGAGGGCTTTTTCGGCAAAAAGCGAAAAACCGACGCGCTGAAGGAAGCGCGGCAGCTTGCCGACGCTTACCTGCATGAATCGCTGATGCACCGGCGCAGGTTTTTTTCGCGGAAAGCGCCCGTCTGGCTGATCGCGATCATTATTCTGACCGTAGCCGCCGGGATCCTTCTGCCTGTCATGTTCTGAAATTCAACCTCTTTGCCGCGTCGGAAC
>JAEEGL013843718.1_pt1 | contig 15448 bp, 11 predicted proteins | sample 9134231 | NCBI WGS metagenome assembly JAEEGL01 (sample SAMN16246548, study PRJNA631951) | gut metagenome | biome: gut microbiome; feature: rumen; material: fiber-attached | host: Bos | place: Iran: Karaj | collected 2018-10
TGATATTTTTGTTTCAAAAGAAGATCTTTCGGTAATGTTTGGAAATATACTTGAAAACGCCACAGATGCGTGCAAAGAAGCGGAAGGCAACAGATTCATCAATCTAAACGCAACATATAAAACAACGGCAAGCGGAACGCCATCCCTCACCCTTATTGTAAAAAATAATTATGCCACGGAGCCTTCCGTATCGGATACGGGAGTATTCCATTCAACAAAGCATACCGGCGACGGTATCGGAATCAGTTCTGTAAAGAGAACCGTAAAAAAATACAATGGAGCCTGCACATTTAACCACGAAAACGGTACGTTTACCGTCTCTGTTGTTTTGTATGCAACAGGTAGCAGTTCGGAAAACGTACTTTAAAACAACGGAACATTTATAAAAAAGGTCCCGACCCCCTGTATTTACAAGGTATCGGGACCTTTTTCTAACCGAATTCCTCGGCAAATCTTACGGGATCCATATTATACAGTTCTTCGCCCAATGCATCACTTATCTCGATAAGCATTCGCTCGTATGTGCACTGGAGAGGCGATACCTCATTCTCATTTCCGGTGTTCATCCTGTTTGCGCATCCGCAGGAGTTGGTGCACCGTTTTACCAGGTCACAGCCTATGCAGGTAGCCGGTGTCGATGCTCTCTTGGAGATCTCGATCAGTTTCTCTTCATTGATCCCATCATATACGTTGCCAAGCAGATAATCCGGATCATCTATAAATGATGTGCAGGGATACAGCTCTCCCTTGGGAGTTACCGGCATCTGTCTTACGCCCAGATGACACTTCTCGGCAGGGTTCTTATCCTTTATGCATTCCCTGATCTTGGAATAAATGGGGCCGACAAATATCTTATCACCCTTTATGAACAGCTCCTTGATATACTCACAGGTCTTCTGAAGCTGATCTCTTAATAATTCAAGATCTTCGTCTCTCCAGTTAACCTTGCTTCCGTAGGCCGCAACCAGGGAAATGTGCTTAAATCCAAGTTCATGAAGATACCTGACAGACTCGGCATAATAAGGAACGGCCTGAGGCGCGATGGTTGCCAATGCCGTCGAATCCGGTAGGTACTTAAGAAGGAGCTTTGCTTTTTCCTCTACAACCGGTGAAGTGGGGCTTCCGCCAACAAATACCCTGCAAACATCCTGAGCCTTTCCGTCAAAAGAAAGGCCTATTCCCATTTCCGCTTTTACTGCACGCTTAAGGAATTCCTCATCAAGGAGAGACCCGTTGGTAGTCATCTTACAGTCAAATTTCATGCCTGTCTGTCTTGATCTTTCCTCGCAGTAATCCAGAGCTTTATAGATAAGGTCCTTTTTAAGGAGCGGCTCTCCGCCAAAAAAGCACAGTCCCGCCCTAAGCCCCTTTGAAAAAGCCAGATCGCATGCCTTTAAAAGCACCTCCTCGGACATATCCCTGGGACACTTCTCACGAAGGCAGTAGGCACAGTCCATATTGCAATTGTCTGTAAGATGTAATGTAAGATTCATATTAAATCAGTCATCCGTGTCTGTATAAAAAGCGAGTCCGCCATCATAGTCAACCATCTGATCCTGCTCAGCAGGGGCAATCGCAACATCTCCGTCCGGTTCGACTTCACATTCATCCTGCTCGACGTCGCATTCATCCTGCTCTACTTCGTATTCATCGGGATTTGCAACAGAAACGTCTCCTGCCAGCTGAACTTCCTCTTCAGGAGGTGTATCAAGGGTTGTTGCACCGGCAAGATCAACCTCAGACGAACCGCATCCGCTCAACGTAACAGCCACCATAGTTGCCGCAAGTGCTACTGCATAATTGGGTTTCTTATATCCTTCTGCTTTTGTAATCTTCATAATTTTTCCCTCCTTTTGGGTCTCTTACCCTAATTGACGGCATAAATTCATCAAAGGTCACATTTTTTTCAATTTTATCATATTTTTTCGCACAAAAAACAACCGCTGCAGCATTACCTGCAACGGTTGTCGGTATACATAGGACTTTTTCGCCGTGCGCCTAGTATCGCACGTTTCTAACGGGTTAAAGTCTGAAATCCACCCGGTAGCAGGAAGGATATAGCGGATCTGAATCAATCATTATGTATGTCCAAAAGCGTGTTTATGTATAATGCAGGACGCACACCAATGTCATCCCAGTCTACTACTCTTTCGTAGCTGCGCCCTTGACTATGATCGCTCGTGAAAACGCAAGCCATGTCATAAGTGTCGGCCGTAGGGATCATTAGGGATCGAAGCCACCAATCTGCACTGTATTGTTCTCCGGACAACCAGTAATCATCATTTATTACAGCGTTTGTAGATACACCTCTGCTTTCCGCATACTTAGTCGGAGGTGCTATGAGTGGTGCCAGATAATCTCCAGGATAGGTATCCGCCCACCATATATCCCAGAGATAGTTATATTTTATATCCCCTACACTAGGTGCGAAGACCTTATCGCTTACTTTTGTGCCATTATATCTACCTGTATCAACTGTGTTGATACTTGCTTTCTCCTCATCGTTAAAAGCCGCATTATAAAAATCATTATTCATCCAGCTTCTAAGGCTGCAAGTCGCCCATGATACTTCCGTACGTTCAGTATTATACTGAACACAATCGAGAACATAACGGCTCATGAGAAGAGTTCCTTTATCATTCTTATCAACGATCACCCACTCTATAGGCTCGGGTCCGTTCGCTTCATTACCATCCTGCTCATATGAGCCAAAGACATAGTATCCTTCATCATTTATATATCCTATAGAAGATTTTTCTTCTTCGACAACCGGTTTTTCCTGAGTCCCTACATTTATGTATAAAGCGGGACGCACACCCATTCCGCTGTCGTTTACTCTGCGGTTGTTATACCCGCCCGCCATTCCGTCGTAGTCCACCCCACTCACGCCGTTATGGTGGCCGGGGGTGCGCAACCACCAATAGCCTCCTATGCTCCCGATGCAGTTTTCTGAGTAATTATGAGGAAATAATATCTGTTCATAATGAGTCGGAGTTATGGTATATGTAACTGCTCCCCTGCTCTGCGCATAATTAGTTACAGGAGTGATCAGAGCCTCGCTATAGCCAACCCCATAAGAACCAATAGTGTCATTACTTCTACTATAATAACGATTGTCCTTTGTATACCAGGGATTGATATCATAATATCTTATGATTTCAGATATGCTTAGGGCAAATAACCTGTCACTTGTATTATTGCCAGCTTCAGTGCCATAGTCCGGGTTATCTTCATTTACCACATCCACCATATTTATGAGTGACTTTTCCTCGTCACTGAATGCAGTATTATAGAAATCATCATTCATCCAGCTTCTAAGGCTGCAAGTCTCCCATGTCACATACGTGTCGGGATTATTATACTGACACGTGTCGTCAGTATTATACTGAACACAATCAAGAACATATCGACTTACAAGAAGTGTTCCGTTCTCATTTTGATCAAGGATCTCCCACTCTATAGGCTCCGGTCCGTTCGCTTCATTACCATCCTGCTCATACGAGCCAAAGACATAGTATCCTTCTTCATTTATATATCCCCAGGAATTTTTTTCTTCCTCAGCAACCGGTTCTTCCTGGGTCTCAGACTCCTGAATCCGGACATCTTCCTGAGCTTCAGACTCTTCCAATTCGTTTTCGCTCTCTTCAGCTACGGTCTCATCCCGGTCATCTGATGTAACAAAATGATGAACGGCAAATCCGACGCCGGCAGCGGCAATTATGCCTGCACCTGCTATCGCGGCGATCTTCCATGCGGCGACAGTCTTGGCGGCAGCCACGGTTTTTCCGGCAGTGCCTGCTTTTATGGCTCCGGAGCCAAGCTTTGCCCCTGCACCCGCCCCACTCAGTCCGTTTGAAGCTGAAAGTGCACCGAGTGATGCATCAAGCTGCGAAGCGTGAACACTGTTTTTGAAATAAAGTACGAGGATTGCGGGAATAACGGAGCTGACACATATCTTTATGCCGTGTTTCTTCTCATACTCCTTCGTCGCCTGTTCGATTTTTTTTCTGGAATAATTCAGTCTGCTTTTTACGGTATCCTCAGACACGTGCTGATATTCCGCTACCTGTTTCACGGAATAATCCTTGAAATAGAATAAAAGCGTTGCTTCCTTCTGTTCCTCCGGGAGCATTTCGACAATACCGTCAACGATCTGCAGCATTTCCTTACGCACATACATGCTTTCCGGGAGCGAGCTTTCGTCGGTGCTTGCTATGGTATCCACAAATTCGTTTTCTTCATCCGACATATCGGTGAAGTTCATGGGACGCTTTTTTCCCAGAAAATCTTTGCAGGTGTTGGCGATTATGGTATTAAGCCAGGGGCCGAATTCTCTGTTTTCATCAAACCGGTCAATATTCTCCATCGCCTTCAGAAAGGCATCCTGGTACATATCCTCTGCATCCGTATCATTTTTTACGTATTGCTTGGCTATAGAAATCCCGGATTTTCTGTATAACTCATAGAGCTTTCCGAAAGCTTCAGGATCACCGTTTTTCGCAGAAATTATTATATCCTTTGTACCTGCAGATATATCATTCAATGATTCACCACATTTAGAGCAAAACTTAGCGCCATCGGGCATTTCATTTCCACATTTTTTACATACGATCATGGGATTTCTCCTTAAATATTCATAATCAAATGGAATTTTATCATAAATTCGTTTCTACTGCTGATATAAAGGACAAGTTCCTGTGGAAAGAGCATTAAGAACCGACTCATGATGCGATGCATAAACACTGTTTTTGAAATAAAGCACGAGTAACGTGGGAATGATCGCGGCAGAGTATTTTTTCACGCCGTTTTTCTTCTCATAATCCTTCGTTGCCTGCTCAACCTTTTTTCCGGTGGAACTTAACCTGCGTTTAACGGTTTGCTCTGTCACATGCTGATATTCCGCTATCTGTTTTACGGAAAAGTCCTTGAAGTAGAATAAAAGTGCTGCTTCCTTCTGTTTATTCGGGAGCATTTCAATAATCCCGTCAATGATCTTCAGCATTTCCTTACGCTGATAAATGCTTTCCGGGGGTGAGTTTTTCGGAGGCGGGCTTTCGTCGGGGATTGCTATCGCATCCATATATTCTTTCACTTCACCCGGAATAACTATATACTTCATACCTATACCTCACTTTAAGATTTTACTTCCTCCATTATATTGCAGGGCCATTATCAAATGGTAAGACCGTCTTTTCCGATCCTGCTACTAAAATTACGAATAAGACATGCAAAAGGTTTTAAAAATTCACAAAAAAACAACCGCTGCAGCATTACCTGCAACGGCTGTTGGTGTTACTTTTTTACTTTGCCATGCGTTTATTCAGCCGAAACCCACATCATGGGGCGGATACCAATGTTTTTACCATTGATGTCTGCGGCCAATTCCGTAAGATAATATGGTGAAAAAGATCCGGCACAGGCACCCGACACGACATAAAAAGCTGTTGTGGTGATCGTAGTGGGAACTCCTATACCCCATCCGTATTCATCATAATCCGAATAAACACTGACCCCGCAAGAGCAACCGTTTCTCATTATATAGTTGCCAAACTCGTCTCCAATCAGACTTTCATCAAGATTTATATCTTCAGGACAGATCTCTTTTGCCTCGTCGTAAGCATCTTGCATATAAGCCTCGTTCGGGAGATTGCTTGCGGCAGTAGCCTTGGCAAGAAGATCCGTTCCATACATCCACCAAGAGCCTTGGTTAACTTTCATATATCTGTCAAAATCTTCTTCAAAATCCGGGATAAAAATCCTGTCGGTAGTAACAACTTTGCCGACTTCACGAGTATACACCTCTCCGGAAAAAGCTCCGATGCCCTCATAAGTGACAGTTTCTACATCTACCAGATCGTCACTGAGCGAGCAGTAATCCGTCCACGTGCTGCGAATTTCTGTCTCGACTATCAACTCTCTTTCTTCATCAGTGAAGGCCGATTCGTAAAACTCACCGTTTAAGTATGTTCTGATGCCGCACTCTTTCCAGGTGAAATTTACGCCGTCTCCGGGGAATTCGTCGTACATGATGTTTCCAACAGGCATAAGGATATATCTGGATAAAAGAAGCTTTTTACCGTCTTCATCGGCAATCACCTGCCACTCGATGGGTTCAGCTCCATTAATTTCGTCCCCGTCCTGTTCAAAGCTTCCAACCTCTATGATGTCACCAACCTGTGCATATTTTATTGCTTCCTCTAAAGGTGACAACTCCTCCACAACAGGTTCTTCCTGAGATTCTTGCAGAGGTTCTTCCTGAGTCTCTTCCACCTGAATATCCGTTTCAGCCACGATCTCATCACTATCACCGGATGTTGCAAAATGATGAATGGCAAATCCGGCACCGGTAGCGGCAATTATGCCTGCACCTGCTATTGCGGCGATCTTCCAAGCAGCGACAGTTTTAGCCGCAGCTACTGTCTCGGCCACAGTGCCTGCTTTTATGGATCCGGAGCCAAGCTTTGCCCCTGCACCGGCCGCACTCATTCCGCCTGAAGCCGAAAGTGCATCAAGTGATGCTTCCATCTGCGAAGCATAAACACTGTTTTTGAAATAGAGCACGAGGATTGCGGGAATAACGGCGCTGATGCATATCTTTATGCCGTGTTTCTTCTCATACTCCTTCGTTGCCTGCTCAATTTTTTTTCTAGAATAATTCAGTCTGCTTTTAACCGTATCCTCAGATACGTGCTGATATTCCGCTACCTGTTTTACGGAATATTCCTTGAAATAGAATAAAAGCGTTGCTTCCTTCTGTTCCTCCGGGAGCATTTCAACGATCCCGTCAACGATCTGCAGCATTTCCTTACGCACATACACGCTTTCCGGGAGCGAGCTTTCGTCGGTGTTTGCTATGGTATCCACAAATTCGTTTTCTTCATCCGACATATCGGTGAAGTTCATGGGGCGTTTTTTGCCCAGGAAATCCTTGCAGGTGTTGGCGATTATGGTATTAAGCCAGGGTCCGAATTCCCTGTTTTCATCAAACCGGTCAATATTCTCCATGGCCTTCAGAAAGGCATCCTGGTACATATCCTCTGCATCCGTATCATTTTTTACGTATTGCTTTGCTAAAGAGATCCCGGCTTTTCTGCATGACTCATAGAGCTTTCCAAAGGCTTCAGGATCACCGTTTTTTGCAGAAATGATCAAATCTTTCATACTTATACCTCAGCTTTAATCTGCTTATATCAGTATACACTTTTCCACTTTATTTTGTAGCAAACACATAGTCAGGCTGTCTGTCGGAGAATATTCCGGTTCCTGCAGGGATCATGAAATACCCATTATAGTTGAAAACATCATATGCAGCTACATCATTATCGTACCAAATACCATCGATCTTCACACGGTTCCATGCGTGCTGCCAATAATTGCTTACTACGATCTGAGAATCAATTCCAAGGTAATAGCACATAACCGTAAAGTTGTATGAATAATCCACATCTGAAAAGCGGCTTGTTCCCGCCTTAAAATAATCAAAATCCATATTGTAGTTATATGTAGTTGTCACACCATCATATGCATATTCTGCTCTGTTGCGAAGCTCATTGGTGATAACTGTTACTATTTCACGTTCTGACATGGAATCATTCACAACCGTACCTAAATATTCGATGATCTGAAGTCTATTGTTCATCCATTTTAAAAATACGCTTTTGTCCGCATCGGAAAAAGGGATCTTAAAATCACTACGTTCAGGAAAAATACCCATTCTTGCAGAACGTCCCTCAAAACGTCCTGTATTTATAAAATGATTAAAAAGTGATCTGTAATCGGTTCCGACTGTTATTGCGAGTTCAGGATAACTTGCCAGATAATAATCAGCATCAAAGAATATTGCAGGGTCATCTGTATATTTCATGACATCAGTACAATAAAATATGTCATATTTTGCCTGCATCAGATTTTCAGTTACATTACTTCTGTTAAGACCCTGAGCCGTGGAAACACCATAGGGAACTTCATTGTATCTGGTGTACATTTCGACAAATCCCATCTGAAGGTCGATCCAGGGGATAAGTCTTCCCCAGTGGACGGTACCTGCGAAGTTTCCTTCGGTGACAATTATGCCGTCTTCGGTAACCTGCATAACAACAACGGAATGTCCGCTTCCGTAGCCCGTTATGTAGCGGACGATGTCGCCTACATGGAAGTTAGAAGGATTGTAGGTCGTGATCACACGCGCGTTAGGGTTTGTGCCGAAGATGGCGTCGTTGATGATGTATGCATATCCGGCACACTCAGCGCCGTAATTGCAACCGGTTCCTCTGTACAGATAGTATCCGTTTGCCATGGTCCAGCTCATTCCCTCAGGATAACTCTCCCTAAGTGCAAGGAGTCTCTGATATGCCATATCCTCAGTAACGCCTTCGGGGCTTGCAACGATAGTGCCGCGAGAGGCTGCCGGATTTGCGGTAGAGGCGGCTCCTGCATAGGGAAGGCGTCCCTCGTTTATACCCTGAAGTACATAGTGCTGATAAAGGAGAGCGGTGTCTCTGCCAAAGGCTGCTTCCACGTCGGGATAGGTATTTGCGTAGAATTCGGCATCAAATACATTGCCATCCGGCATCTGTACCGGTGCAGCACATGCAACAGTTGAATTACAGATTGTTATCAGAGCGGATGCGATAGTCAATGCTAAAAGTTTAAATTTATTCATATTTTTTTCCTTTCTATGGCAAAGCCATTATCAAACGGTAAGATCGTCTTTTCCGATCCTGTTACTTTAATTACGGATCAGAAATGAGAAAGGTTTTAAAATATATAAAATTATTTATGTTATTTAATTTTTAACTAAAAGAAAGATTCTCCCAATGAAAAAAGCCTCGTAAACCCAATGTTTAAGAGGCTTCCAGAAATACGGAAGGCTATTTCAGTTTTTATTAATATCCTGTCTGTGCCGGATATAGAGCTGCAATTAGTCTATTAACTATCCAATCGTAATCGCCACCGGTTCGCTCGCGTAGTCCGTTTCGTATGTATCGTTCACATCCTCAGCCATGATATAGGCATAATAATCCACTCCACATACCTTATCCGCGTAGGCCGCCGGAAGGTCGAAGGTTCCTGTGCCCTCTTTGGAAAAACTGTTTACTCTTAGCTTTTGATAGTTGAATTTTGCAGGATCAGATACATTTTCTCCGGGAATATAGGCGTGATCCAGAAGCAGTACGGAAACCTGTGTGGCATTACCGCTGTTGTCGCCTTTTGATGTTTTACCGATCGTATATGGTACCGTGACGGTATTGCCGCTTCGGGTTACGTTTTCCCCTTCCGTGACCTGAATGCCCAGCTCTTCATCCTTTAATGTGAGCTTATATTCTCCGGAGCCGGGTGTTATTAAAGATGAGAATATGACAAATGACAGATTGACATTAAAAGCGGGACTCACGCCGACAGAGGGAGATTGAACAGAGATGTCGTAGATCACCGTGCCCCGGTCGTTCACGACCCCGGCCCAGCCACCGACGTAGTCCACGGCGTAGTCACCTGGGTGATCACCAATGTGGGCATTGGGCGAGCGCAGCCACCATCCCCATTCTGAACCTGATTTTTTTCGATTATCCACATGATGCTGATGCCAATCTACGCCAAAACCGCAATCAGATGAATAACCATAACCCGCATTCAACACATCCTCGAAATCCAGGAGAAATATTTTGTCATTACGCAACGTGGTGTATTTCGGGAAATACTTGTTTAACGGACTTCCGGCTTTTATATGATGCGTTCCTGCCGTGCTGTCCGCGATCGCCTTCTTTTCAGGATCGGTAAAACTACAGGTCAGAAAGCTGTAAGGACCTTCGTTCAAGCCCTTTTTTACATCACTATATGCCCATTCATTTGAGTATAAAGCATCTTCATGTGCGTTTACGTAATCGTAAAACACTGCCTGATACAGCACACTGTCACTGTCAAGGAGCATCGTATCCCCGCCATATTTTGTCGAATGCGGATCAAGCACGCGATAACGCATCGGGCTTCCTTCATAATTTCCATACCACACATAGTTCCCCGCCCATGCAGCATCTTTATCAGCAGGTTTCAGTGGCTTTCCTATCGTACCTGTCCCAAGCCCTGTGATTGCCTTCTTATTCTCCCCATTTCGTTCCATGATGGCTGTTCCTTTCTCTCAGAATCATCTGTAGGAAGTGATACTTATATTCTTATCCAATAAAAAATTAATTGAATGTCTTTTTTCTCTTGCTGTAAGTAATACGGATAAGGAATGCAAACTGTTTTAAAAAATCAATCCTCTGCCTCCATAATTTCATAATCGACCAGATCAAGATTTAGAGGAAGCGCCCCTGCCGTCACATCCGCCTCAACTCTCTTTGCATCTTCAAAAGAATCCAATCCCAGGATCACCAACTCACCGTTCAAAATAGGGTCGATAACTTTGGGACTCATGATCAAATCACCGTCAAAAATAATATAGGTCACATTACCCACATTGGCTGTTGTAAAATCTGAAAATTTCCCGGTGCCTTCATCCGTAAGTTCAAGCTGTACTAAATAACTGTTACCGGCCGCAGAAGAAGTCGTCATGGTTGCTTTTGCATTTTTTACATCAGAACCGGTAAGCGCCGGCTCAAACTCTTCACCCCGTGACCATAAGTTATAGTTTTCTTCATCTAGGATGAACAGTTCGCCTTTTCTTCCCAGTTCATAAATCAATTCTTCTACATCATATTCCTCCGGATCCAGTTCAAGCTCAAATGTAATCTCATCGTCATTTACAGCCCATTCACTGTGGCGTGTGTATTCTTTAATCCTTTGAGAAATGCATTTAATCGTTTCTTCAACATCTTCATCGGAAGGATTCTTATCAGCTATCCTGTATGTTACGATTATGCCTTCTTCCTTTGATTCTTTTGTTTCATTTGATTCATCGGATATCTGCTCTGCTATATCCTCATTTCTGGCTGAGCCGCCAATTTCCGAACAAGCGGTGAGACTTACGGCCATAATGAATGAAAGTGCAACTACGGTTTTCTTTTTCATGTCTGATTTCATAATATTGTTACTCTTTTCTTAGTTTTTTATCTCTGTAATACAAAATCTTACAATTTGACATATGCCCGGTCAACCACTGCCCGGTAAAACTTGCAAAAAAAATGGTGCAGCCACGTGCATAGTTGAACGACCCTCCAAATTTGGAGGGTCGTATTTGAAGCATATCTTATAATTTTATTACAACCTAATGTTTACGAGGTTTCAAGCGATGCGGAAGGCGGGACTTGAACTACTCCTACCACCCTAAAACTCAGATAGAAAGGAGGTTTGCACGCTCACTAACTTCCATTTTCCCAAAATTTTCTCAAAAATTGAAGGCGGGGTATTATCGAGTTCAGCAACCGGTAAATGTTTACAAGCGTTATCACTGAGTTAAAATCAAAAAGGGCGATTGTTTAATCGCCCTTAATGTTTAAAAGATTTTGGGTGAAATCGGAACGATGGGATTCATTCCATCGATTTGTCTACCAGCAAATACGCCGGTTCCTGCCGGGATCAAGAAATATTCTTTACTCGATAAACAATCATCCCAAGTAACATCTACATCATACCAAATTCCATCAACCTTAACGCGATTCCATTCGTGATTCATTGCATTACTGTATACTCTTTGAACTTCAATGCCAGCCAATTTACAGAGCACAGCAAAGGTGTGCGAATATCCCATACAAATGGTATGTGCTGTTCCGGTTTTAAAAGGTTCAAAGTCCGCGTTAATGCAGGGACCGATAGGCCCATACACTGTTCTATTACAGATTTCATCATGGATAACCGTTACAATTTCACGTTCCGACATAGAATCATTAACAACCGAACCTAACCATTCAATCATTTGGATTTCAGAATTTAAGGTCGTTAATCTCGTATTATTAGGTAATTCGGTTGTAACAGTTCCGTCAGGGTGACAAAGTCTGTATTTATCCAAATTTCCGCGTTCAGGATAAACACCCATCCTTACAGTACGTCCTTCAAAACGTCCTATATTTATATAATGATTAAAAAGTGCGCGATAATCCGTTCCGACAGTTACTGCAAGTTCCGGATAATTTGCTAAATAATAATCAGCATCAAAAAATACTGCCGGGTCATTTGTATATATATCTACACCGAAATTATTGTAAAATACATCATATCTTGCTTGTGCCAAGCTTTCTGAAACATTACTTCTTTTTACAGGCAATGCCACAGCTCCATCATACGGAAGTCTTCCTTCATTTCTTCCGAACAATGAATAATGTGCATACAGTGTATTCGCGTCAGTTCCCATAACCGCAACTACATCAGGATTCTTGGCAGCATAATACTCTGCATCAAATATTGTTCCATCAGCCATTGTCTGAGGCGCCGCGAAGCAAACCGTTGAATTGCAAACAACCATCAGAGCTGATGCGATCGTTACTGCAAAAAATTTTATTTTATTCATAATTTCGTCCTTTCTATGGCAAAGCCATTTTTAAATATATTCCTAAGCATATCACTTGTTTATGTATAAAGCGGGGCGAACGCCACACCCGCCCGGTGCATTAGAGTTTGTGGGGAGGTTGACATTATCACTCGCCATGCCTTTAAAGTTGACAATGCACGCTTGAGACCTAAATTCTCCGGGAGATCGAAGCCACCAACTTGCCCCGCATTCTCCAACACAGTCATCACTGTAGTTTCTTTCTGATAAAAGATTTTTATATTCTTCATCAGTTATGAAATGGGTACCTACAAGCCTCCGGTGTGACGCATAGTATGTTGCAGGTGTTATCAGCGCTTGGCTATAACCATAATCATTACCAATCGCATCAGTAGGATCCCATGAATCAAAACTGTAATACCTTAAGATCTCTGATAAGCTTAAACAGAATATTTTATCGTTTGTATCATTACCACCGGGCGTTCCAAATTTTTTGTTATCTTCATTAACCAGAGTTACTGTGTTTATACGGGATTTCATCTCATCGTCAAATGCAGTATTGTAAAAATCATTATTCAGCCATTCCCTTAGGCTGCAGGTTTCCCACGTATCGTAAGTATCGCCATCATTATCATACGCAACTCTATCAAGAACATATCTGCTTACGAGAAGAGTTCCGTTTTCATTCTGATCAAGGATTTCCCACTCTATAGGCTCAGGCCCGTTGGATTCATCTCCGTCCTGCTCATACCAACCAAAGACATAGTATCCTTCATCATTTATATATCCGTCAGGAGTTCTTTCTTCTTCGGCTATACTTTCTTCCTCATCAGGTTCTTCCGCATCTGCTATCTGAATATCACTTTCTGTCTGATCATCGGACTCATCCGATGTGTTTTCCCTGCGTTCAGTCACAGTTTCATCCCGGTCATTTGCCGAATCTCCATCAGAGGTGCTTCCGCACGCAGACAAACCAACACACATGGTCAAAGTGAGCATAATTGCTATAATCTTCTTTTTCATTTCAATCCTCCCAATTTTTATCGATTTGCAGTCCTTTTTCGGTCCTGTTACTTTAATTACGAATCAGAAATGCAAAAGGTTTTAAATTTTTGAAAAAATTTTTTAAGAATATAAACACCCCTATTTCCGTCGAAAAAGGGGCAAATTTGCATTATTTCTATGAGGGTATATAAATACTCATTTTTATCATTTTACTCCTAAATGAGGCTATATGGACTTTCAACCATAATTTCAACCATTTCAACCAACTTTTGGGGCATCAAAAAAAACTGCAAACGTGATGTTTATAGGGTTTTGCTTCGTGCGGAAGGCGGGGTGAGGCGGAAACAGAAAAAGGTCCGGTGGACCTTTTTCCCACCGAACCGACCGAGTGATGCGTACCCGTGTGCGGAAGGCGGGGCGCATGACGTCCGGTGGACGTCAGAATTGCGCCGACCGAGGGGCACTCCCCAGTGCCCCGAGAAAAGAACCCGCTAAGGGTTCTTTGGGTCGCCTTCCACACACAAAACAAAAACCCCTAGGCATTTGCCTAGGGGTTTCTGTTTTGCGATGCGGAAGGCGGGACTTGAACGAATTTCGACCTTTAAAAAACCACTAAAATAGGAGGTTTGCACGCTCATCCATTTCTTTCAGACCACCTATAGACCATTTTCAGACCACTTTTACAGACCATAAAGGTCTGTTTTTTTTACCCTTTTAATGACGGAAGAATTAATGAAGGTTGTTTACAGCTCAGGGAACTTAATAGTTGATGAGGTTGGAAAGATCCAATTAATGGGAAATATCATTCCAGAAGCCTGGTATCATACCGTGGTTAACGAAAACGGTAAACCAAATCTCTTGGCAATCAATATTCTTGCCGACATCGTATATTGGTACCGTCCTACTGAGATCAGGGATGAAAAATCCGGGAATGTCACTTATAAAAAGAAGTTCTATGACAAGGATTTTCTGCAAAAATCATATGCTGACATCTGTAATAAGTTTAACTGTAGCGAAAAACAGGTTCGCGAGGCATTAAAGCTTCTTGAGAATCTTGAAGTGGTTCAAAGACACTTTAAAGCTGTTATGACCGGTTATGGTAAGCTGCCAAACATTATGTTCCTGGAATTATTCCCTGAAACTCTAAAAAAACTTACTTTCCCCAGTGGTAATACATGTTTCCCTTTTGGGAAGGATGTGGTTCCCGATTTGGAAACACCTATTGCCCCGGACGGTAATACAATTACAAAGAATACTACAGAGATTACAACAGCTATATATACCCCCATCCCAAATCATATGGATAAAGAGAAAAACCAGACTTCATATTCTCACAGGAAGTATGTTAATCAGTTCAACAATTATCCTCAAAGGGATGATTATGATTTTGAAGAACTCGAAAGAAGGCTTGTCAAAAACTAACAGAAAGCTTCAGATCCTTTATCAATACAGACCAGAAGCTCTTATAATTATATTGCGATAAAACGTACTATCACAGCAAGCCGACAAATTTGAATTTACCGCAAGGCCATTACATAAATCTGGCAGGGATTCCATTCGTCCCATAGGGTAGGGAAAACCTCAAATTCTTTGAAACCCATGCTTATGTAAAACTGATTTGTTCTATCGTATTCCTCATATTTGCCCATCTGAACAGTTTTTACTTGCATAAAGGAATATCCGCTTTTCAATGCGCTAGCTTTTGCTGCTTCAAACAGACCGCGCCCAACACCATGGCGATGGTACTCCTTTAATACGCCCATAACATACAGCTCTACTGTATCCTTTCCAGTTTCTTTTAGATAAAGAAAGCCAATAGGAGTAGCGTCTTCTATTGCAGCAAAATATAATTGGCCAGCGCTTTTTTCAATATAGTCCTCTCTTGCCTCTGGAATACCGAACCAATCTATTAAGGATTCAAGGATTTGCCTTGTAATCTGTCTCTTTTCATTTTCCTCAAATATCTGCTTAATCATTATTACCCCTACAAATACCGATTTGTCATCGTCTATAAAACTGAAA
>JAEEGL014514004.1_pt1 | contig 15448 bp, 20 predicted proteins | sample 9134231 | NCBI WGS metagenome assembly JAEEGL01 (sample SAMN16246548, study PRJNA631951) | gut metagenome | biome: gut microbiome; feature: rumen; material: fiber-attached | host: Bos | place: Iran: Karaj | collected 2018-10
TATTCCCTACAATGCCAAGGTTCCATCAGGAAATGCATGACTAGCCTTTTATTCAAACACAAACTTACAGGCGTCCTAATTTCAAGGACGGATTAAGGAGCACACTTGGTGGTTAACCCAAAGTTTATCTCCCCCATTCTTATTTCAAATGGTCTCACGTGGCATATTTTAGTAGAGCCAATACTACACCTCTGCGACCATCATTCTGGTATTCATCTAATTCGCAGAGGCAGATTCCTCATCCCAGAGTTTTCCCCATCTGGGTTATCCCGTTAGCATGAAATCAAGAATGATGCAACACGGGTTCTACTCATTTGTGTTTAAAAAACTTTATAGTCCGCAACCCTGGACTCGAACCAGGAACCTCCACCTTATCAGAGTGGCTATCTAACCAGTTGCTATAGCTGCGGATAAAAACAATAGGTGGATGGTTTAGAACCACCAAAATCCCACCCCGTGGGCACCTACTTTGTTTCACCTATTGTTTAGTGCCGCCGAGAGGAGTCGAACCTCTGACGCTAGGTGCTTCAAACCTACGCTCTACCAAACTGAGCTACAGCGGCAAAAATGATTGTCCAAGAATCACGAAGGAGATTAACCTTCCACATAGTCTGCGCTATCGCCGTCGGGTACATGGAGACCCTTGGCCAATCAAATTAGTGGCGGGGGCAGGACTCGAACACTGCGACCTTTGGGTTATGAGCCCAACAAGCTACCAACTGCTCCACCCCGCAAATTTCTTCATAGTTGCCGTTGAGCGGTTCGAACGCCCGAATACAGGAGTCAGAGTCCTGTGCCTTACCAGCTTGGCGAAACGGCAATAAATAGCTCACGTTAAAGGAATCGAACCTTTGTTTCCCGCTGCAGACAGGCAACTCTTCCAGTTAAGCTAAACGTGAATAAGCCTGTGGAGAGGCTCGAACTCCCGGCCAGATGCTTACAAAGCAACTGCTCTACCAACTGAGCTACACAGGCGATAAAACAACTTCACCAATTCCACCATCATATCGGCCTACACCGATATTAACTTCTCCCGCTCCCGAAGCGAGTGTGTCTCCTGATTACAAAGCCAAAATGCTCAGGCTAATAGGCGGCCCTTTTCGGTTGGGTTCCCACAATGGAGCTACCATCACGATTATCACAACCTATTAGGGGCCGCTTTTCACCTGCGGATGTTTCTGGGAGCTACCCAGAGTTCCAATTTAGCTCTAGGAGTTGGATTCGAACCAACATACAGGTGATTAACAGTCACCCCGCCTGCCAAATAGCGCATCCTAGAATAAACTTTTTACTTGTTCAATGTATTGTTTAGGATTATGCCAACAATCTATCCATTTAATACGAAATACAGTCCATCCATTTTCTTTTAATAATTTATCTTTTAAACCATCTCGTAATTTATATTCTTCAAACCTTTCGTGTTGTTCACCATCTATTTCTATACATAGTTTCTTTTCTGGCCACGCAAAGTCCAATGAATACTTATCAAAAGGCATTTCTGTCTTATAATCAACATTTTCAACCATATTAAGTTCATTGTGTAGAACTTCAATAAACCACTTTTCTGGCCAACTATGTTCATTATTCCAGCGGCTCGAACCAATGTTATGCGCACGTTTTTCTTTATGTGCAAGTTTCATACCATTAGATATATTTCGCCGATGTTCTTCAGTCAATGGCTTGCCCAACTGAGATGGTTTAATTATACCTTCTTTAATGTGTAATTTATACGTTTCACTGCTTTTACGCACACGTTCATCAGTTTCTTTAGTTAGCCCTTTATTCCAAGAACTAATGTAAATTCTTCGCACTTTACACATTCCAAAGTACGTTACTTGATGGTCGGGATTCGCTTTACATAAACGTTCGTGATTACGCAACGAGTTTGCATTCTTACACGACTTCCCACAAAACTTACAAATATATTCATTTTCCATATCAATAAGTTTATACGGTTAGTCATGCACGCTACCGACTTAACTCAAATTCAAAAAATATCCCTGGGCACCACCCCTTTCACATGTTGTCATGGGTGCGTCAGGATTGGACGCAGAAAGCTTTACTCAAAGCTCACGAACCTACCGACAATAACGATGGGTAAACACCGAATGGAGGAAATAGGACCAATACCGATTACCTTTTACCATTTTAGACGGATTTGTTGTCGGTTGTGGCACCAAACCCTAACGAACTAGCCGTCGCCAGCCGTCGAGTTTGCAAACCGTCAGAAAGCCACTTTACCATAAAGCATATACCGAAGTATATACCGATGGTTCTCGTCCATCCAACACAAACTGGAAGGACAATAGTCGGGGTAGCCAGATTCGAACTGACGACATCCTGCTCCCAAAGCAGGCGCTCTACCAGACTGAGCTACACCCCGCAAGTTTTTAAGGTGCTTCCGGCACCACCGTTGAACGGCATAGCGGTTACTCGCCGCTAGGAAACGCTGACGTTCCCTTATTCGGAGACCTCCATATGAAGACCCCCGAAAAAGAGAACGCAAGAACGATGCCTTCCGACCTGTATCGAACAAGGCGTTTTCAACATTGCTGTTGACGGTTCCCTCACCTACGGGTACACCGTTCTCAACGTCATGATTATTTAAATCACCCAACACAGTCCATTGCCAAGACTATCATGTGTGAGTAAGGTTATCAACCTAGCAACTTTTGCAAAGCCGAAATGTCAATCTTCTGAAAGGACTCACGGTCCAATCTGACGCAGGAAAGTAGGTTCGAAACCTTGACTGTTCCCGTTTACGTCGTCAATTATAGAAATATTCAAATGCTCTGTCAAGGGGTAATTCGATATTTTTTTAAAAATTTTTTATCGAATTTCTTCCGTCGCTCTGAAAGCTATTAGTTCGTAACTGTCTTTATCACAATCTCGAACATACTTTTTGAACGACTCAAAGGATTTGAACATCTCGCCAAGACTTAGGAACATATATTCTCCGACCTCGAAGTCGGGCGCCCTTAGCTTGGTCTTGCCGCAGATATCAATAATCTCTTCCATTGATAGCTGTCGGTTACTGTCCTTGTCCACCACGTTGATTACGTTGTAGTCATAGACTGGTTGTCGATAGGTACCCGTTACGGGGTTATCGAGTCTGATGAATTTCAACGTTGCCATTATGGTGATTTCGTAACCGCTTGGCAAGTGTTCTTCGATAAGATGTCCAAACTGTTTGGCGATATCGGAGCACACGTTGTATTCATCTCCCTCTGGTGGTGTGAAGTTCGCCAGCTTCGCTGTTCGATTAAACTTCTTCCACCAAAGATGCCCTGTCTGTTCCAATATCGTACAATACTTCAATTCAAGGCCAATGTCTGCACGCTGGAACCAGAAATGCCTGTTCAAATTATTCGAATAAAATTCGAGCAGGGCAGCCTCATCCAGTACGGACAGGTTGATGACATTCATGTCTTCGTATACGCTCATAATGTCTCCCTCTCGGTTAATTGTTGAACATGTCTATCTGGTCTTTAGAATCAATCTCTTGCAGCAGCGATTCCATTGACTTTGATAATTGTTTATATGTTGACATTCCGTCCGAAATTTTTTTGATTGCATCTTTTGCAGTTTTTTCTGCCTTTTCTATGAGAAATTTGCTTTTATCCTGCTTTTTGGCCTCATTTTCCGCCTGTTTTTTCTCTTCGGCAATCAACTTTGCCAACGATTCGATGCCTTTCTGGGCTTGATACATGACCAGACCATACTGCTTAATGCGGTCCTTTCCGTCAGGTTTCTTAATGAGGAGGGCTTTAAGAATGCTTGCATCAATCGGTGAAAGCTTGTATTCCTCGATGATTTCATCGACTCGGGATTCGCTCGGCAGGGAAGATGAGGTCGGCCACGTTACGCCAGTCTCTATCTGGCGGACCCTCTCGGAGGAGATATGAATGATTTTCTCGTAGTCAAGCTTCCTCGCTTCCGACTTGGTCATGCCACCTTCGGCCTTCGTGCGGAGCGTCCTCTTGACGAGGTCTGCATCGAACGGGTTCAACTGGAACTCAATCCACACGTCCCACGGCTGGATTTTGTGCTTTGCGTAGTCCGATTTTCCTACATTATGGTTTCTAACACTGTCCGTAGCATTGTTCACTTCTTGCATTTGGAGTCTCCTGTTTGAATACACTAAAATAAATTATTTGGAACTAAGTCTATCACGAAATCTTCTTTTTTTAGAGAATTGTAATCATAGGGTTTCTCACTGGGGTATCCCATCGGGTTGATATAGAGGTGGCCGACCTGGTACGCTGTATGGGTATGGCCAGCACACCAGATGGCGTCTGGTTTCAACATGCCGATATATTCAGGAGAGAAATAGTAGTAGACCGAGTTGAACTTGTCATGCTCGTCCGGGACACGGAAATTGATAGGAGCGAAGTGGGTGACCATGACATCGGGCTTCTGTGCGAGGACGGACCTGCACTGCTGGTTCAACCTCTCACGAATCCGAACTATATCGTTGTCCATGTAGTTCCAATACTTCCCGTCATAGGTCTTCGACACCCAGTTGCTATCCACTTCCTTCCTGGAATGCGGTATGTCTAGGTATTTCAGGAAGGTGTAATCCCATATCCCAATGCAGCCACCGATATTGACACCGCAGACATTTACCACATTCCCATCCAGCATGTGAAGGTTGTCTATAGAGTCTGCCAGCTTATGGAAACTTTCAATCTTAGCTTCCGTATTCCTGAACTTGCCGTTATCGAGATGCACGCTCATGTCATGGTTTCCCATACAGAAAAGGACATGGCTATACATGTCACATAACCGAACAAGAATTTCACGGGCGGCATTAAACTTGCTTGCCATATCCCCAGGGACAATCAGTATATCCGCAGGAAGGAAACTGGATACGAAAGTATCCATCGACATCTCCTTCTTGTAGTAGTCGTAGTGAAAATCCGAGAAAATAAAGGCCTTCATATCACAAATATAGGATATGAAGGCCGATTTGTCAATGACACTTTACATTAGGGTTTAAGTCCAAGCAAGTCATCCGCCTTAGGAGGCTCCTTTGAGAACATGTCGGAATCACGTCCAAAACGCTTCCTGGTAAACGCCCTTTGTCCACCCGGAATATTGTGCCAGCCGAACCACACCTTGTCACTATTGTCAAGATACATTGACGGAACACGACCATTGAACTTTACGTCTGCAATATACGCCATCCTGTTGGAGAGGTCGGCATATTTTCTCTTGGTAGCGTCATTGTCTGCGGCTGACATACCTGCATTAAGCGGGTGCATGAGCGCCTTATCCAAGCAATACTGTCCGATAAGGTCAGCCGTTCCACCATGTGCCAAGGCATCATTTATTACGGAGTCATTCTTGTAAGCAGCGATACCTGAACCACGGTTCAGGAACTTATACTTCAAGCACTCTCTTTCCCATTGGAGATATCGGCGGAAGTCAGTCCTATCCTTCCTGCTCTTATCAAACATCATATTGAGCCATGCCTTCGCCTGTGCATCGGCATCGTATCTCTTTTCTTCGTCACTATATGTAGAATCCGCTGCGAAGTTCTTGATTCTCGGAATCCACGTTAGTTTTCTCAAGTCCACATTATACCAGTCGTTCTCAGGCTCCCTTAGCTTATAGTGGTCTCTCAATTCCATCCACTTCTTGTTAAGCTTATCGTGGAGTCCTTCCTTAGTATGGGGTTGAAGTTGTAGGAAATGTGCGTACGCATCCATCCTATCTTCGATTTCCATGACAATGTCACCAATGTTCTCACCGTTAATCTTCGGCCTGTTCATGGTAATCTTATACAGATTGCTGGTAGCTTCTAGCTGAGCCGGGGTAAGTCCCAGCTGAGATATAGCTTCCATGAAAATTTTGTAGTTGTCCGTCATAATCGTCCACCTAAATTCAATTATAGTTTATTGCCCTGCGGTTCAAGCAAATGTTTCAAGTGTTCGTCAATAAATACTATTTCCCAGTGATAGGAGTTGACAATACCGTTTGCAATCCCGGCAACAAGAGTTCCCGTACGGTTACGGTACACCGCAAAATGGCGTTTCATCCTGTCGGACAAGATAGTGACTACGGAATCCTGATATGATATTCCGTGCATCTTCTTATGCCCAAGCAGTTCAACTTCCTCTACGTTCTTGCCGAAGCGTTTAAGAACATCCACCGCACGCTGTATCATCTCAGCAACGTCATAGTTGATGAGCAACTTGGGTGCGTTCTGGTCGATTATCTGATTTGTTTGCATGATTGCTTGCATATCTTTAGTTTATAACGTCACGAAAGGCGTTTAGTACAGCGCATATTATAAACTGTTATTAAGTTTGCAAGGAACATCCATGAAATCTCTTTTTGAGCGAATAGACAAGCTTGACACCAACCTTCGGATTTCAAGCGAGTGGGCCAAGCGCAAGTACAACGAGTTCAACTCTCGTTTCTTCGGCGGCAAGCTCCCGAAGGACATCAAGTTCGAGATGTCTGGCACGACCAACGCTGTCGGCGACGCATCATGCATTGTCAGCAACCAGCCTTCACCCGGAAGCATTCCCGTAGGTGACAACTTCGTCAGCAAGCTCAAAATACGTCTATCGAGCTACTTCAACGACATTACCGAGACGGAAGCCGAGGAAGTCCTGCTCCACGAGATGATTCATATCTGGCAGTACGTCAGCATTCCGAAGGCCCAGTGGGGTGCGAACATGCATGGAACATCGTTCACCAACAAGATGAACGAAATCAACAGGATGTCCGGCGGAAAGTACAACGTGACCGCCACCAACGATTCCAGCATGAAGGCCCGCCACGCTGACGACCTCATGAAAAACAAGAAGGAATACGACGAACTTAGCGAATCAAGGCTCATGTTCATCAAGGACAAGAACAACAGCGCCAAGGTTGATGTAATCAGATTCAAGAACGAATCCGATATGAACCAGTTTGCCGAGCAGTTCGTCCCGATGCACGAGCTTGAAGTTACGGGAACCGCTGCCCCGCACGACATCGACGCATACCGATACAGGTTCGGGGCGTTGAAGCCAAACACTGAAGAGAACCGCAACGGATATTACATCATGAACAAGAGGGACATCGAAGAGGCCAAGCGTCTCGGAGCGATATCCTAGGAGAGAACACTATGTCATTGAAGAAACACCTGTTCGAAGCAGAAATCAAGAAGCTGAACTTGCCGCCTGCAATGGAAGCGGCAATCGACGACCTTCACGACGCAACTTTTCCCGAGGATGGCGACGACCCCGAATTTGTCGAGAAGGACTGGAAGTCTGTGGACAAGGACCTTGGCGACGGAACGTCGTCAGTCGAAACCACATGATTTATCCTCTGGTAACTTTCGCAATCGTCGTCATGATAATTCTATTGATAACGGGCAAGGTATGAAAAAGGCGGGTTCAACACCCGCTTTCTTCATATCCGTTCAACATAGTTGAGTGAAACCCACCCGTCAGTGGTTCGGCCCCATCCACGCCTTTCAGCATAGATATTTATCTGGGTTCCCTTCTCATATTTCGTGACAACATTTCCTACAATGGGAGCTTCACGGCAGTTCAGATTGGCTTTGGTTACACCAGAATACAGAGGGTTCCTTGGAAGCTTTTCCTTCCCGATGATTTTCAGGAAGTCATACCAGTTGGACAGGCACTCCTCGTTCCTCACCCACGGCTGCGGGCATTGCTTTCCGCTAATGCAGTGGTGCATGATGACATGGTCGAGAGGAATTTCGTATTCCTTCATAAGCCTCTTTGCAAGCAATGCGGTACGCTCGACCACCTTGTCGGATATGTTCCAATCCGTGTCGGAAACTTTGAGGGACTTCGTGTTCTTCTTGTCTGAACACATCTCGATTGAAATGCAGTTCGCATTGCGGGCCTTGCCGTGCAGGGTTCCGCCAAGCGATGTAGAAAATTTCTTGTACAGCTTGTCGCCAACCGCCCAGCAATACTGGTTCCTGATATCGTTGTTGAACTGGACAGCTTCTTCCTGGTCCACGATAAAGTCGGCACTTGCGTTTGTGCCCTGCTTCCCAAAATAGTTTGCGAAGCTCCTTGCCTTTCCTCCCTTCGAAGTCGTACCAGCGGTGAAGTGTATCACCAGGTATTCAATCGGGCGGTTCTTTTTGACGGTTACGTTGTACATACTACACCGCCGCTCCGCCACCAACGTCGGCACCACCGCCTCCGCCTCCATCGTAACAGCCTACTGCACATCCCTGCTTGTATGGCGAGTAGTTCATCCTGTTAGGTGCGGCGAATCCAGTCACCATGGGCTGTGCAGATGTATTTACTGCAAATTGGACCGGGAAATCGGTCGGGAGGTGCGACTGGGCCTTTTCCATCATCTCCCTGATTTTAGGGTCAGACTTAACCTTGCCACGCTTCCATTGAATCTTCCCTGGGAACAGCTGTTTCATTTCTTCCTTCGGGTCACGGTTGGCGTTCGGATTAGTGGATAGGGTCATCGGGTTCTTGTACGCACCCATGTCGTTGGAATGAGAACCGTTAGTCGCCATCGGCGCCTGAATTGCGTCATGGATGTTATGGTTCTCAGCCATCGGCAACGTCAGATGCTGTTCAAAGCCTTCAAAACAAGCCTTGCACAGACCTGTGAGGGCTTCCATCTGGACTTCGGAAAGACCTAGCTTTCCAATAGATTCAAAAAACAGTTTCGTGTTCATGCCAATAGTTTATAAACTATTTGCATGAAGGTAAACGGATTCATCATACCCGTGAGGGGAAACTGCCGAGCTATGAACGAGGAGCGAAAGAACTTCTCGGTAATGACGCACGTTTCCGAACATCTTTGGAACGACAGGCTTGGCGCCTATGTCGAACGCTCTGAGAAGGCCCAGATTAACAACCCAGTCATGTCCCGTGACAGGAACCTCGGGGTGAGGTTCCACTACCGCAGGCACAATGCGTTCCTCGACCAGGAGCGCTACGACAGGATGTCGGCTGACTTCGTGAAGCGTCAGGGAGTATTTATCAAGTATTACACGGTGACGATGGACGTAGACAGCAATTCGCTGTTCCACGAGGACAACTTGCGTGTCGTGGACAGGGAGTTCGACTTCCAGGTGCTAATCGGGTTCCAGCCGCAGAAGGAACTTTACGACAGGTACGGCATCCAGTTCGACGGAAAGATGGAACTCCAATTCCTGATGACCTACTTCCTAGAATGCAACTACCAGTCCCTGAGGGAACACGGTATCAAGCCCCTGTGTGCCCCTTCTGAGCATAACCCAATCTGGTATCAGCGTGGATACGAGGATTTCCGTTACTATGGTTACACCGCACAGCAGATTTTTCCCAAGGCTGGCGACATGCTCAAATTCGAGTTCAACAACATCTTGTATCAGGTGACCAAGATTTCAGACGAGCAGCCTGAATACGAGTACAAGCAGAGAAAGTACTGGTGGAAGGTATTCGTGGATACGGCAGTGGATTCTGGACAGAAGGTATCGGACGACGTTTTGAAGAAGCCCGAACAGGAAAACTTCATCAACAACCTCCTCGGGCAGACCACATTCGAAAAGGGCGAGATGGAATCAGGTGCCGATGCAGCGAAGGCTACAACGACGGCAGAATACCCGTTTGCAGTCAACGCCACCGTGGACGAACTGAAAAAGGATGTCCTTTTCAGGCCACCCGAAGTTCCAGAATGCGTGGAAAATGTTACCGAATCCTCGTCTTACCAGCCGTGCGAAAAGCTGCTCGGCGGCTGGTAGCTACGTTTTACTACGTGCGCTCAATACGGTTTCACGAGTAAACCCTTTTAGGTCCCAGTATTCAGAAAGATACTTAACCGTATCGACTTCCTTTGCACTGGCACAATGCAATGGCCCATTACCTCGTTTCACCTCATTGCCAGACTTCATACCAGAAGTCAATACTGCTTTCCATTTTTCGCTATTGCTTATCATAGTCTATTTACCAATAGAAAGTGCCGTGTTCAACCACTCGATTACAGGCGTGTTGTCCTCGCCTTCGAAGTATTTTCCGCCAATGTCTTCACCTTTCTGGATTATGCAATGAACGCAGTTAAGATTTTCGACATCAATGATGGCAGACACCCTGTATTCACCATGCATGAGGACAAGTTCAACATCGTCGTTGGAAAACACAAACTTAATCGAATCTGGTTCAACCGATATTGATTTCAGAATGGTTTCCAACCGAGATGTGAACTTCTGCATCTTTACCGTGTAAGCATACAGGTCAACAGGCCTACCCTTGGTCAGCATAAGCTCAATGCGGCAGTACGAATCGAGCCCCTTACTTATAGCGGCTTCGATTAGGTCTTGTTTCATCGGAATCACCTCTCGATTTCACTTCCTTCAACGCCCAAGCGACAAAGGCATCCGAACAATCGTCGGACTTTTTGTATCGTTTACAAAACTTGAACGCAGGGCACTCTTCGCATTCGTCAGTTGCAAATACCCTCATCAGTCTGCGGATATTCTTTTCATTCTTGACAAATTTCTGTATCCTGTTCATTATTCCGCCTTCACATGCTTGAAACCAAGTTCCATCGCTTCCGCAACGGTAATTTCATCACCGTCCTTGTACACCTTGCCCGTCTTTTCGTTGGGTTCGCCCGCCTTGAATGTGGAGGCAGGCACCGGGTTACCGGGATGGAAGGTGTACATCACTTCACCCAAACCGTCTTCGGGTCCGATAATGAGAATGGTAAACCCGACATCCTTACGCATATCCGTATTTATGCAAAGCGAGAGGTAGCCAGTTTTCTTGAAGTCATTGAAATGACATACATCGTCCGGCTTAAAATCGGCGAGGTCAAGCATGCCGTGATGGCCAGGAATGTCAGTCGTAATCACAGCCCTGCATCCAGGGGCGAGAACACCCGTGCTATCAACCCACGGAGACCAGTTTGCCGTCATCAGTGCGTTTTCAAGGGCTTCAACTGTGCTGTAATCGGTGGTAGAACCGATTCCCTTGTCGAGTCGCTGTTCCAAACAGGACTTGAAGTAGTCAGGGAGTGCCTTCTTCGTCTTCTGGATAATGTCATAGATTTGCTTGTTGAAATTCATTTTAAACCTCATACTAAAAACATTGTTTAACCACTTGTATCACACCTACGGAGGAATGACAGACTTATGGGAAGCACGAGCCCTCTGGTGCTGATGGGCTGGTTTTCTCGGGAACCTGAACCGCTTCCACACTTCCTTCGCTGCCATGTTTTCATCCACTATTGCCGACATCTGCAATCTGGTATCAGCCTCGACGCCCACCTTCTCGATTGACTGGTCGGCATGGTGCAGGTTGTGACCTAGCTCGATTGCCTGTTCCGAATATCCCGAGGAGGAAGCGTTGGTAGATTGTTCATAGTTCCAGGCCGACACGGAGCCATAGAGGGCGCTAGCGGTCAAAAGGATAAGTGCAAATTTCTTGATATTCATGGTATCCCGTGTTAAAGTTAAATCTTTACTTTGTTTTGTTATTTTCAACCACCAAATGCCAGAAAGATGGCAACGCCGATTATCATAAGTGGCATGGCGTTGATTGAAATAATGTACTGCCAGTAAAACCTAAGGTCGTTATACTCTGGATGACAGTCCCGCATCTCTGGATAGACCACGAGGGCCCAAAGAAACGTAACAGGAACCATACTGAATATGCCAAAGAGCGTACTCTTAAAGAGTGGAAAGAATTCGACTACCCGGTTGTACTTATCACTCCAGAAACCGAAGAATATTCCTAGAAAGGCAACAACTAGCGGCCAAACAACCGAGAAGTTCAGCAGCTTCTCACGGAAATCTTCACCCTTTGTATGTGGAACAGTGCAGTCTCTCATTAGCGACCCTCCTTTTCTTTGTCATCGACGAGATTGACACATGGGATTTTTAAACCGTCACCCATGTCGATTACGCAGTTTCGGTGACTGCATATAAGGCAGAGGTCACGGTTTTTGACTTTCTTTGGCGTAAACTGTGTATTAGCCATTACAACACCTCGTAAAGGGACAAGTCCAACTTGTGTTCATCGTTGAGCTTCGTCTTGTTATAGTCGGCCCATTGAGTGTTCATGAACAACTCGGCCTCACGAACAACACCTGTAAATTCTACAGTTGGTTCAACTTTATAGACCCACTGTCCTTTGGACTTAGAATACAGAGCGTAGCAAATACCATCATCATGAGCGTTTGGGTTGAGCATACGAATCCTTTTGTATATGGTAGCATAGATTGCGTTTATTAGTGCGAGAGCGACTGCAAAAATAGCAGCCGCTATCTTGAAACCAAGGAATATGTCATGCAGCCGTAGCTTTAAACGGCGGTATGATTTCCTTGATATCATACGGATGCCTTCTGCTGCGACTTGCCCTTCACATAGAAGAACACCCAGTCACGGGCATGGTTCTGTTCAGTGATAGGCAATTCCTTGGTGCAGACTGCGTTAGCCGCACTCATCTTGTTGACAATCATCGGTTTCAGCGTGGACATCGCAGCGTCCTTGTGGGAGAGTTCACGACCATGGAACTGTACCGCAATCTTGACGGGATGACCAGCTTCGATGAACTCGGCTGCCTTGTTCATCTTGGTATTGAAATCGTTTTCGCCGATGTTCGGACCAAACGTGATAGTCTTCTCTTCGGAACGACGAGCGTTTTCACGGTTCTTCTTGTCCTGTTCCTTTTGAGCCTTTTTCTTCAAGTACTCTTCCTTCTTGCGGTCACCAAGCTTGAAGACAGCAGCCTTTTCGTTAACAACGACAAGGTCAAGACCCTGGTCTTTTGCCAGCGTTTCCGCCTGACCATAGGTCATCTGTTCGATTGTTCCATCATCTTTCTTCAAACGAATGGAAGCGTTGCGGTCAAAAGTCTGGGTTTCGGTGGATTCCTTAGCACTACGCTTAAAACCGTAGTTGCCGTTGTTGTAGGATTTGTACATTTAATGTCCTTGTTTTAATTGTTGATTAGGGATTGTTTATCCCGATGACAAGAATATAGATAAATAAATCCCCTCTGTCAAGGGGATTTAAACAATGTAATGTAAAAATATATTAACAAATCCTAATCCACGAAGTCTACGCAAGTCGGTTTAATTGCGTTATACAAATCGACAAACTCCTGCACCGATATTGGGGTGTCATAGAACCTGAAATCATAAGATTTCGGAATGCTGATTTTCGTACTGTTGGACTTGATGGTCCAGTTTTCCGTGATGGTTCTCCATGTAAGCTCGTTTCCGACAGCGACCCTGATAGGATAGCGTTTCTTCTCGACGGTTTCAACCACTTTCCCATCCTCTACGTGTCGGGTAACCACATCATAGGTAGGTACTTCATGACTCAAACAGGCCTCATATGTTATAGACTTTTCGTCCTGCTCAACAACCCTGATAGTAAACGGTATCGGGCGTATTTGCCCCTTATTCGAATAGGCATAATAGGTATTGCCAACCGTGAGAGGGCTACTTGCAGGAACAACCAATGAATAATAATCATGTTCTTCAAAGGTAGATTCATACTTCATCGGATAGTCCGCAGTGCCGCTAAACACCCAGGACGGGTCGCTAATCTCTATTCCTTCACCGACCATCTGATGATGGTACAATTCCACATGGTAGGCATCCTTGTCAAATCCTGCGGGGAGCGATACCAACGCCGTAACTTCATTATTCTCGATACTGGTAACCGTTGCCTTCAACTTATCTTCCAAGACATTTCCGTTAGACACATCGACCACGTCGCCGACCTGTACACTATCGACCTCGCCGTCAGTAGGCACATCGAATTTTATCATTGCCGCAGCGACACTCGCCTCGCTTATTGGAACTTCCCGGTAATATACGGGCTCATTGTCTTCTGTAGATGAAACGGCGAGAAGTTCAAACCAGTCGGTAACATTGACCATTTCCGCAGTAGCTGCGCCCACTTGATGCAAGCGATATGCAACATACTCCTTAGGATTCTTCGAGGTGCGTCCCACCAAAGCGTACATCGTCCATGAGCCGACACGGTCATTGTCCATATCCGCCTGCCAGAACACGATGCTGAACCCGCTATAATCACTGCTGTTGTACTTGTCATTTTCGCCCTTCGAGAACGCACCGTACTCGTGGTCGCATAGAACACCCTCATTGCAGTCCGGCAATACCGCACCCGTAATGCAGGTATCTTCCAGTACAATATCCTCCACATCAAACCTGTACTGCTTGTCGAAGGATTCCACATTCTTGACGCAATCGTCAATGAGCGGGTCGCCGCTGCTACCCGGCATCAATTCCTTATCGACTTCCGTCTTTATCTGATAGTCCGTAATCCTGATTCGCTTACCCGGAACCAGAGTTCCTTCTTTCTCGCCGCACTTGCCGACAACCTTCACCATCCTCGTTGCCGTATTCAATACGCACGAGCCGTTCAGGTAATAATACCAGATGTGATAGATTCCGCACTTGCAGAAGTCAATGTCATTGTATGTAACGATGTCGTTCGACATGTCGATTGAATTACCACTGTACGGGCCAGCCTTCCCAAGATACTTCCATTCACCACACATGATGCGGTAAAGCCCATCCTGACCGTCCTCCTGATTCTGCAGGTTTACAATCATTCCGCTTTTCAGGTTGACATTGCCAATCCAATAGTTACCATACCTTCTTCCGACATTGGTGTCTATGGTCGCAGATACCGTCTCTGTTACACGGGCGCCCAAGTCAATGAACATATCCTCGGTAACTGGGCCGTAATACTCCCATGCGGTCTTTTTGACAACCCATATTCCATTCTCACTTTGTTCACCTTTGTCAAACTGAGACGTAAGCCATACCAAGTCGTTTTCCTGCAACTTGATTCCGTTAAGCGTAAGTTCACCGTACTTGTATTCAAGATACTCGTTATACTTCACCTTTACCGAAAGGTATCTCATTTTACAGCAAGATTCTTTATCACGTAACTTGATATAAAGGTCCTTGCCGTAACTCTTCATCGGAGTGTTCACATTGTTGGGGTCGTCATCAGTGGTCAACTCGATTGGAGAAACATAGATGCAGTTCGCACCCGTCGTGTACTTTCCATCAAACTTAGAGCCGTCGTAGACATACCTTATGACAGGGAAATCGACACGATATGATGGATGTTCGCTTCCGCATTCCGTTCCACTCAATACTATCCTGCTCTTTCCGCAGACTTCCCTCCCTTGTTCATCAACAGGGAACATTCCCTTCATCAAATTTATTCTTATTTGGTTCTGTTCCAAGTCTAGTTCATAGACGGGCACATTTGCCGTGCTTACACCATCATACAGTTGAAGTTCGGTACACGAAGTTGTCGATGCTTCCACGATGAAATCATTATGGCACTGGTCGATAGGGAATTTCAACAGACCTATCTCCTCGATGTTTTGCCCAACGACCACGTTTCCATCCATGAGGAGCGTAGTAAACTGTTCCCCGACAGGTGACTTCAATCCGATAGACGAATCATAATCCA
>JAEEGL014961017.1_pt1 | contig 15448 bp, 9 predicted proteins | sample 9134231 | NCBI WGS metagenome assembly JAEEGL01 (sample SAMN16246548, study PRJNA631951) | gut metagenome | biome: gut microbiome; feature: rumen; material: fiber-attached | host: Bos | place: Iran: Karaj | collected 2018-10
ATGTCGAAGACCATTCTTACCAATGCTCGTGCTTCACCAGCATCATAGACGGAAGTTAATCTTTGTGTAAGTTCCTGATAGTTCATATTTGTTTTTCGCAAACAAAAATACATGTAATATTTGGAATAACGCCAAATTGTGCACGATTTTTCAGCAAAAATGAGAAAAATCGTTATCTTTGCAAGATAAATTGTAGATTTGATGGAAAATCAATTGCAGATAGACGAAAAATATATGCGTCGGTGCATTCAACTTGCTAAGAATGGGTTGATGAATGCTAGACCTAATCCTATGGTTGGTGCCGTGATAGTGGTAGATGACCGTATTATCGGTGAAGGCTATCATATTCGGTGTGGAGAAGGACATGCGGAGGTGAATGCGTTTGCCTCAGTAAAGGCGGAGGATGAACATCTGTTGCCCCAAGCTACTATTTACGTAAGTCTCGAACCGTGTGCTCATTTCGGAAAAACACCTCCTTGTTGCGACCTTATTATAAATAAAGGTGTGAAACGAGTGGTGGTTGGTTGTACGGATTCATTTGACAAGGTGCAAGGAAGAGGCATTCAACGAATTCGTGAAGCTGGAATTCCCGTAACAGTTGGTGTATTGGAAATAGAATGTAGAGCCTTGAACAAGCGATTCTTTACCTTTCACGAAAAGAAACGACCTTTCATTATCTTGAAATGGGCGCAAACCGCCAATGGATTTATTGATAATCAAGGACAAGCAATTGCCATTTCCACACCATTTACGAAGATGCTCAGTCATCGTTTACGTGCTAAAGAAAATGCTATCTTAGTGGGAAGGATAACCAATGAACGTGAGCATCCTTTGTTGAATGTCCGTGAATGGAAGGGTAAAGACCCTAAACGCATCGTTCTCCAACATGGAATGGAGATTCGGAAATTACTCTCCGATTTATATGAAGATAATATACAATCGTTGATAGTGGAAGGTGGAAGAAAGACTTTGCAATCTTTTATTGATGCAAATCTATGGGATGAGATTCGCGTGGAGACGGCTCCGTTTGTTGTTTCCGATGGAACTCCCTCTCCCGTTCTTCCTCCCGATGCTTGTGAAAACCATCGGGAGGAATGGGATGAGAATACCATCGTGTGGTATGATAGAGGTTGTTAGTTGACTTTAATTGTTCAAGATGAGGTTGATAATGCCAACCGCATCCGTGATGTTGATGTTTCCATCGATGTTAACATCTGCGGCTTTGAGAATAATGGTTGTAGATTCTGGTTGCATGATGTAGTTCACCAAGTAAATCACATCCGTGATGTTTACGACTCCATCACCATTTACGTCTCCAAGTAAGAATTTGTCTTCTTGAGCTACCGCATAACTTGTCATTCGGTTGTCTTTTCCAATCGTTGGAACATTAAATAGATAAATATCATTACAACCGTCTGGGTATCTTCCTACACTTTGATTGCCATCATGTTCGGGATAAGTGAAATGATCAGTCCAACTCTTATCGGCAGCCATAAGTGTTAATTCATCACCTTCTGCTCCCAACTTGAATGAAGCGTGTAATTCTTTGTTGGGAGATAATTTATCACACCAAATCAACAGATGTCCGTGTGGAGGAATAATGGTGTTTGCTTGCGAACCTTCACTTGTAATTTGATATTTCGTAGGAGTGGTCGGATTATCAGACAAATACATGCCTTCCACATCTTGTGGTTCGTTGGTTGTGTTGACTAATTCAATCCAGTCGTTTTTCTTGAAATAATCGTTTACATAAACACTATTTGAAGCGCTGACTTCGTTGATTCTTACGGGTGTAATGCCTTTTGAGAGTTTTTCTGCATTAGGCATTTCCTCAAACGTTGCCGTATAGTTGAAGTCGTTGGTTGGTATGTTTATTTCCGAGTTTGTTGACAAACAACTCCCCGTATTGGTGTCATACCATCCTTTGAATGTATAGCCAGCTGGTGCATAAGCTTTTAATGTAGTTGGTGCAAAGAGTTTTCCATTGAATGACCCCGTAGGAATGTTGGTGTTGTTGATGAACAGTTTTGCACCACTGACATTACTCTTGATAACGGCATTCATCATGGTTTTTCCTCCCAATTGCATACGACTTTCGTTCTTGATGGCATTCATCATGGTAGAAAGACGATTGTTAAAAGCATTTTTCATGTCGTTTGCCGTGCTATAGGGAGATTCACCTGTGATAGCCATTGCAGGACCAATGCGAACAGTCAATGAATCAATAATGCTTGTACATCTTTCTGGCGTGAAAACACTACCCCCAGCAATGCAGAAAGCATCTACAAAATTGTTCCTGAACTCATCATTTTGCAATAATTGCCTGAACAAAGTCACCAACGTATTATCCGTTGTTATTTTAGTGTTACTTGGATAAAGTACGTCAAATGTATAGTTTTTCTCCATGTTGAAGAAGTTGGTGAACATACTATTTCCATGCGAAAGAGAACTGTCAAGGTCGAACATCACAAACCTAAACTTTCCGCCATTCCGATTTCGGAAAGCCTTTACGTTATTGCGTGTCCAATCAGAACCACCCAAATAGAACTCCATCGCCATATAAGCAATGTATTCGTCAACATCCAATAATTGCTTGATTTCCTCGTATGTCTCGCTATTCGCGGCATTTGCCGACAAACTCAATAGTTGCTGATATGCTTCATCGGTTCCACATTTTTGCACATAGAATGAATCGGGAGAAATCTCAAATTGGTCGATGTCTTCTTCATCCCAACCGTAATTGGCATAAACATAGTGTTTGTTATTGGGTTCGCGAACGTTGAGCACACCGATATATTGTCCGTTGATAAACTCATGAACGGGTTGATAACTTTGTACGTCAACATCTATGCCCGATGTCTGGACAATCGTTTGAAGTGCAGGGTCTTTGATGCGACAATAGTTATCGTTTCCGCCATTTCGTATTTGTAACGTACGGTTTCGAATCCATGGCTTTGCTGAGAAGAATGGATAATCCAAGTTCTTGTTTCCACCTAAAGACTTGTTGCCTTTTAGTTTGAATGAATGAGGCGTATATGCACGGCTCCAACCACCACACATTTCCAAATAAGCATCTTGGTTGAGTGCCATTGTATGACCATCTTCCAAGATATAGGAGAAGTTGACTGGACGTTCCCAATCCATGTTCCAGTTGCATTTTGTACTTTGTCCATTACCTGGTCTTCCGTTTACGCCTCTCACCATGACACCGATAGAATCATCGTAGAGGAAATCAGGATCAGACACGACGGAAATAATGGGTAACGTGTAATCTCTATCTTTATATATATATGTACGCGAAACAACATTACTGGGCAACATACCATCTTGGAATAATCGGAAACGATAGCATTTTGTTGATGTAATGTTGAAAACGCCTGTAGTACTGATACTTCCGTGGGTATTGGTTGGTAGGGTTCCGTCTGTCGTATAACGTAAAGTTGCTCCCGTTGGGATGGTTACTTGTACATTAAGCGTACCTTCAAACAACTTGGAGTCTTCATTGACGAAAGGTTCAGGTAATTGACCATTAGCAAAAATAGCAGATGCATTGCTCTTATCGGGTGTCGGTGTACTGGTCAGTCCCCAATCTCCCGTTCCGTCAATAGTTCTTGCGTATGCGATACGTCCCAAAGCGGCAGGATAACTCTGTTGAGTAATGAGTTGTCCGTCTGAATCGCTGATGTAAATAGTGCCACCATCTATATCGAGTTTGAAGTTTACGTTGAAGTTGGAAAGCAAATCGTGGTCAAACCAAATGGTCTTGAATTCATTGGGACGAAGCAATCCCATGTAAAAAGGTGCTTGCCATTTGGTTAGGTTTCCTGGTTCATCGCTGATGCAAATATTTGCCAATGATATGGTGGTGTTGGAAGGATTGTATAATTCTATCCATCCATCGAAATTCCATGAAGGACTGATGAATGTGTCGTAATTGGAAGCCATTATCTCGTTGACAACTAACGATTCTGTCGTTGGAGCACCCTTGCTTACGTTGATACGAACGGCTCTAGAAATATTACTTCCGTCGGTTGTCTTGGCAATAATATAGGTGGAACCTTCACCTATTGCCGTGACAAGTCCGTTTTCATCTACGGTTGCTATTGCATTATTACCGCTCGACCAAGTGAGTTTTGTATATGTTACATCTGTAGGACGGAACGTAGCTTCCAGTTGCAATGTCTCTCCAATTACCAAGTTTGCGGTGGTGGGGGAGAGAGTTAGTGATGTTGCTTTGATGACCGTTCCCCAATACTCAAGTTTGAAGTTATCGAAGATACACCAATTACTATAGGAATGTGTGTTGTTTCTTAGTCCGATATTTACATTACCGCCGTTGGTGTTGAACTCCATCTGGTTCCAATAAGCATTTTGTTCGAATGCTTTGGAAGCAGATTCCATCGTGTTGGGGAAATACATTCCGTAATAATTCCAACATCCGTCTACCCATTGATTGAAATGGAAAGAATAAACACTAACAAGTTTTTTGGTAGTCTCGCCCGCATACATCACGGCGGTGATGTTATCCCTTCCACTTTTGTAGTCTGAGTATAAAGTACTGCTGTTGTCTCCTATTCGATAATACGATTGTACCGACAGGCGGTATTTTCCTGTTGGTAAATGGAGCGTTTGGTAAACGTCAAACGTGGCATTCCAAAATTCCATCGTTTCGCATCTCACCGTGGAAGTTCCATTCCTATAGTTATACGTCCAACCGTAGTTAGAGTTATCTACAAAAGATGGGTTCGTGAGATATTTCTCAGTTACGTCTATCCATTCTTCTGCTCGACAGGTGTTGGACATACAAACCAAGCACAAGAATAAAATGGTTAGGCGTGAAAAAACATTGTTTTTCATGGGCAGTTATGGTATATATGTTTATGATCAGAGTTAGCCTTTTCTCCCGAAGTCAGCAGGTACTTCTCCCCATTTCGATGTTTCCCATTTGATAATGGGTATTTGGATAGGATTAGTGCGAAGCCAAGTTTCTGCGCGAGCGATGATTTGGAAGAGTTTCTCCGTTTGCTCGTTGCGTACCAATTTTGTCTTGCATTGTTTCTTGTTTACCCACAAGATGGCATTGTATGAATCGGAATAGATGACCTTATCTTTGATTCCTTGCTTGTCCATGAGAGCTAACGCATGAACGATTGCAAGAAACTCACCGATGTTATTCGTGCCATGTATCGGACCGAAATGGAATACTTGTGCTCCTGTCTGTAAGTCTATGGCGCGATATTCCATCGGACCAGGATTGCCAGAACAGGCTGCATCTACCGCCCACGCCTCCGCCCGAACTTCCATAGGAAGAGGAAGCACGGTGTCGTGGCGGTAAGATGGAGGATTCACAATATCCATTGTTTACATTCTTTCTGGTACTTCAATACCAAGCAGAGCCATTCCGTTCTTGATAATCTTCGCCACGTTTCTTGCCAATACCAATCGGACGTTTCTGATTTCTGGAGTCTCTGCGCCGAGAATGCTGTAATCGTGATAGAACTGATTGAATTGCTTGGTCAGTTCATAGCAATAGTTTGCTATTCCACTGGGTGAATAATCCTTACCAGCCTGTTCAACGGCTGCACCGAATTCGTTCATCTTTTGGATGAGCTCAATTTCCTTTTCGTTTAGACTAGCTTCCATAGAAATACTAGAAGTACTAGAAATACTAGCTTCACTAGCGGACTTCCTCAAAATTGAACGGATACGTGCGTGAGTGTATTGGATAAACGGTCCCGTGTTTCCGTTGAAGTCAATGCTCTCTTCTGGGTTGAAGAGCATATTCTTTCTTGCATCTACCTTTAGGATGAAATACTTCAATGCACCCATTCCTACGATGCGAGCAATCTCGTTCTTCTCCTCTTCGCTGATGCCTTCAATCTTGTTGACCTTATCATCACTCAATTGTTTGGCATTGGCAATCATGGTTTCGATGAGGTCATCGGCATCAACAACCGTTCCCTCTCTACTCTTCATCTTTCCATTGGGAAGTTCCACCATTCCGTATGAGAAGTGTACCAATTCTTTTCCCCATTTGAAACCAAGACGATCAAGCAAGATAGACAATACTTGGAAATGATAGTTTTGTTCGTTTCCTACTACGTAAATCATCTTGTCGATAGGATAGTCCTTGAATCGCATATCTGCAGTACCGATGTCTTGCGTCATATATACGGAAGTACCATCGGAACGCAAAAGAAGCTTTTGGTCAAGTCCTTCATCGGTGAGGTCTGCCCAAACGCTATTGTCTTCTTTGCGGAAGAACATACCTTTCTCAAGTCCTTCTTCCACCTTTTTCTTTCCTTCGAGATAGGTGTTGGATTCATAGTAAATTTTGTCGAACGAAACACCGAGTGCCTTGTATGTCTCGTCGAAGCCCGCATACACCCAATTGTTCATCTTTTCCCACAAAGCACGAACCTCTGGGTCGTTTTGTTCCCATTTAACGAGCATCTCGTGAGCTTCCTTAATGAGTGGTGCCTCGTTCTTGGCTTTCTCTTCAGCCTTTTCTTCGTCCATTCCATCGGCGATGAATTGTGCTTTCAAAGCTTTTACCTCTTCACGATAATGCTTGTCGAATGCTACATAGTAGTCGCCAATCAGATGGTCGCCTTTCTTTCCGCTTGATTCAGGAGTCTCTCCGTTTCCCCAACGCAACCAAGCCAACATGGATTTGCAAATGTGAATACCACGGTCGTTCACAATGTTTGTCTTTACCACCTTCCATCCGTTGGCTTCCATGATTTGTGCCAATGACCAACCTAATAGGTTGTTGCGTACATGACCGAGGTGCAAAGGCTTATTGGTATTTGGAGAAGAATACTCAATCATGACAAGAGGACTCTCGTCTGTTGCTTGGCGCATTCCAAATGTTGGGTCTGCATCAATGTCGTTGAGCAATCCAAGCCATGCGGCTGGTGAAACAACCAAGTTAAGGAATCCCTTAACAACATTGTAACTCTCAACGGCAGGACAATTCTCCTGTAAATATTTACCTATATCTTCAGCTGTATCTTCTGGCTTTTTTCTTGAAATCTTCAATAAGGGAAAAACCACCAACGTGAAATTCCCGACGAATGTACTCTTCGTTTTTTGTAATTGCAACATCTGTGCAGGTACGTCCTGCCCGTATAATTCCTTAACTGCTGCCAAAGCGGCATTGCAAATCTGAGCCTCTATATTCATGTATGTGTATGATTTTAATAAGGTGCAAAGTTACGAAATAATGCTGACATACGAAAGCATTTTTGTTAGATTAACGCAAATCAATCTAATTCGGTTTTTCCACTAATAAATGATGATTTGCTCAAGACCTCCCGTATTATTCCTTAAACACCTATGTGTCAGATGGTTAAGTTTTAGAAGACCTCATGTGACACCTCATGTGACACCTCATGTAACACCTCACCTAACACCTCATGTAAGACCTCACGTAGAGGATTGGAAAAGTTGGTAAAATTGGAAGTGAAAGAAGCGGGATTTTGATACTTTGGCAAGATAGAAAGTTGAAGATTTCATTAAGTAAAGATTGATTTTATCATCTGCCAAACATGAGGTCTTACATGAGGTGTTAGGTGAGGTGTTACATGAGGTGCTACATGAGGTCTCTTGTTGCCCAATCCGTTGATAATAAATTAGTTAACTAAAAATACGGGAGGTCTTGGGAGAATCAACATTTTTCATGGATATTTCAGCATGAAGATTAAACATGAAGCTTTATAATCGTAGAGCAGAGGTTTAGTAAAAGTCTCTTCTATTGAGTCGATTCATTTTGTATGCTTTTGCGAACATATTATATGGTGAAGGTAAATGCCATATTTACGGGTGCTAAATGGCATGTTTACGATGGCTAAATGATATGTTTGTGATAGATAGAAGATTGAGATTTATTTCGTAAGATAATACGTATTACATAAAAAAGGCTGCTTAGTTATGCGCGTAACTAAGCAGCCTGAGTTATAGGTATTCTGGTCCTTTAGACCATTTAACTATTTCACCACCATCTTCTTGCCATTTACGATGTAAAGACCAGGTGTTAGATGTTGACGAAGTTCGGTAACGGGAACCTTTGTCTTTACACGCACACCTCTGATGTCATAAACATCCGCAAGCGAAGGTTGATTCCCTTCTTGGGTTTTCAGCGTTTCAATTCCACTGGGTTCGTCGTCTTCGTCATCTATCTCGTATGGGGTAAGTTTCGAGTAGACATTTTCTGCCCTTTGCTTGATCCATTGCCTCATTCGTGTAGAAATCTCTTGATAGTCAACACCACCTCCCCACCAATATAGGTCGTTGCCATCGTGCTCAAAGGAAGGTTTTGCGTATGCGTAATACTCGTCGCAATAATCCAACACCTCTTCCAAGTGGTTTTGCATGAAATCTGTCCAAACTTTATAATAAGCCTTGTCTACATCTTCGCAAACGTATCGAAGGTCGTAGATAAACTGACTGCATTCCATGCTTGAACTCTTGTAGAAATCAGATAAGGCATCGGTCTTGCAATAATCCTTCCCATGTTCGTATCCGAAAGCCCAATCCAAATCCCAGACAGGTCCGAAGATGTATTTGCCACCATCGAAGTAGTTCTCTTTATATAAGAATGTACTCTTGGGATGATTGATTTCGTAATTGCAGATGAGGTCGTTCACCATCAAGAATTTCGCCAAATAATCTATGTCTACCCACTTGTTGATATCTTCACCTTCAGACAACGCTTTTTCGAAAGCGTTGAAATCATCCTTAATGATGGAGAATTCAAGTAAGCTCACTCGTTCGGTCAAATCAGGTTCCTTGATGTTAACGGGAAGTCGATAAATATCTGAATGGAAACGAAAATCCTCGTCATAATAAGAATCTAATTCCAATAAGGCAGCTTTTGTATCATCTTCCAAGTCAATGCTGTTGTTGTGGAACCCCACCTTCTCCGTAAAGTTATAACTTCCCCAATAAAAACCATTTATATAGAGTTCGACGGGGATGATATGGTTGAATCCTGCCGTTCCAACGACACCAGCAATCTTCATTCCCAACGCATTGGTCATCATGGAACCATCAATCTTGTTGGCGAGTAACACCCAATTCTTTCCCTTTGTCAATCCGAAAGGTTTCACTTTCTCGGCAAACTTGAGCCTATAGGGATTCTTATCCCATGAATTGTTGCTCCAACTGGAATTGCCACGTCCCTTGATTTGTACTTGTCCGTTCATAGATGGATAAACATCAGCGCCATTGATTTGAATATCCGCATTGAGGTAATAATCCTTACTGCTGATGAACTTGTTGTCTTCAACCCTGATGTCTATGCGAGGCACGTTTTCCGATTGGTCGGTCAACCAGTTGATGCGCATCTTATATTCACGTCCGAAAGGCTTCATGAAATACTCATACTTTTCTGGTTCAACGATGACAGGTATGGTATCAGGATTTTCGAATATCTCATAAAGACCGAATTCCGTGAAGAACAAATTATTCTTGTAACTCGCCTTTGTTTGGAGAATACGTAGATGAGCGTATGAATCGCCTAAGTCAATGATGGGAGAGGTGAACGTAGACCCCACCTTATAAGGTAATCCGTTGCTTTGTGTATAGACTTCCTTTAAATTCCACTCCGTTCCATCCTTGCTCGCTAAAAGTTGGATTTCCTTGGGATAGCGACTGATGTTACTGCGCAATGAATATTCAAATTGTATAGAAGTTACTTCTTCCTTTAAATGAATGTCGAAGTAAGGTTTATCAGCATTCGTGTCATCGCCATTAGAAGGATGGAAATATGTGTCTGGATTGTTGTCAAGCATCATGGCTATCCCCTCACCTTCGTTGGTTGGCGCATTAGTCGAAAACATGTCCTCTGTTAGTTCTATCTTGTTCCTGAGATATTTTTCGGGTGTGCTATAAACAGCATCACTAATTTTATTTCTGTCCAAGACGGTATAACCAGGAGCGGAAACCGTAATGATTGTGTCTTTAGCAAAGTTGACACGCGACTTCTTGCTCTTGATAATCTTTTCGTTGACGGCAACAACAGCCTCTTCTGAAGATAGTTGAAACGATGGGGTAAGCCATTTGCCGATTGCGCCAATGGTGGCAACGATGATACTATCCCCAGTAATGGAAGCTTCAGCGTCAACGAATAGTTGGTCGTTGTATTTATTATTGAACTTCCAAGACGAAAGATATGGGTAGTTCGTTGGAGCTACATAACTCAAAGAATCATATTCATTGGTGGAATAATTGAAATAGTTGCCGTTGATGTCCATTCTCAACACTCCACCGGAAATGCTCCGACTGGTAATCCAATTATTGGGGAAAGCTTCAACCCTTCCATCCTTAAAATAGATGTATAGATTTCCGTTGTCGTTTGACGAAACGGTTAATGGGAAAAACAAAATGGAAACAAGAAGGATAATCGCTTTATTGTAAACTCCTAATTTCTTCGTGGATGAAATGTAAAGTGTTCCCATGCGGCAAATAATATTTTTTAAGTTATATGTGTAGTAGTTCCTCAACTTTCTCTCTCAGTTGTTGGATATTCATGCTATGTCCGACAATCTTTCCTTGATGGAGGATGATGTTATCGGGAATGGAAGCAAAGCCAATCTTACGAACAAGACTTCCCTCCATCATCTCTCCGTCGCAGATGTTAGGCCACGAAATCGAATCACGCTTGATAATGCTCTTGCACTCGTAGGTGCCGGCATCAATGTTAATGCTTAGCAATTGCAATTGTCCGCCCGCCTTTCGTTTCAAGCTCTTTAATTCGCGTTGCATGCTCATACTATCGTAATTCCATGAAGACCATAGGGTGATAACGGCAACTTTCGCATTAGTTAACGTAGATGATGAAACGGCATTACCCTCAATATCGGTTGCTTTGAATGCAGGCAACTTTCCGTTTGGCGTAGAATTGGCAAGTGATTGTGACAATTGATGTAAACGAATCAAATATCCATACCTTTCTTGTTTTTTGAGCATGGCTTCAATCAATTCGTTCGCCTTTTTATAATTCGGTTCTACTTGCATGAAGTATTTGCTTACCAAATATACTCCAACGGGAGAGTCGGGGTAATCCTTGATGAATTGTTCGACTTGTTTCTTGGTTTCTGGTGGAGACGAGTTAGCCACTTCCTTACGAAACTTAGTCATCAATTCGTTCGATTTGCTTCCCGTTGTTTCCATCTCTTTCAGGTGAGAAGCATCACCCTGTACAGAAACGGTTTTGCCTGGTTCGGCGAAGATGGGTTGTTCTGAGAAATTAGGAAACACCATCATCAGGATGCAAGGACGAGTACACGGCGTTTCATAGACGAACCGTCCCGCTTGTACCTTGATGGTATCCAATCCGTCAATGCCTCCATCAGGACTATAAACATAAAACTCACCTTGATTTAGGTGGAGGAACCTGCCATCAATTTTAAAATGCTGGCTGTCGGTTCCGCATGAAACCAAAATCAAGGTGAGCAGTAGAACTATTGAAAGTTGCTTCATTTATCTCAAGATAGACAATTCCAAGTCATTGTCTGCATACGACTTCAAAGACGGATCTTTCTGTAAAGCTTCCTCTAAGTAAGATTTCGTGGCAAACTTATTGTTGTTGCGAGCAGCGATAATAGCATGCAAATAACTGGTGATAGCACTTGTTTCCTTCATGGAATCGAGTGTGCTAAGGGCACCTTGCAGGTTGTTGTTCAACAGTTTTGCCAAAGCGGAAGAGTTGGAGTTAATGCCTTCCATATACTTCTCTGCTTGGATATAGTCACCCTTCGCAATGCTCAATACACCAGCCATTTGGTTGTAACCATTTGCGTCGATAGCCTTCGACAAACTTGTCTCTGCATCTTGCACGTTTCCGTTGGTCAATGCGATGAATGCTTCATTGGCAAATGCCTCAGATGGTTTTGAGGTCAAGCGCTTGGCTTGTTCGATGTAAGACTTAGCCTTATCAATGTTTCCCTTGTTGAGTTCAAGAGCTGCCAAGTTGTTGAAAGCGCGATAATCCTTTGGACAATACATGGTAGTTGCCTTATAGATTTCCTCTTTCTTGTTGGCGTCGTTTTCAAGGGCAGCAGCATAAAGCAATTCTTCATTATTGAGTTGTGAAGCGTCGGTAGCGAATTGTTGTTTGATTTGGTCATCACTACGTCCAACAACCTCATAGTTGATAATCATGCGAGAGCGACGGAGTTCTGGCAAGATTTGGTCTGCCAATTCACGGAATCCTTCGCTTAAGTTACGAATCTGCTTCTCACGCTCTTCAGGGTCTTTATACATGGAAAGCACGCGAAGAATAACATCCTTGTCCTGGATGTTGGATGCTTGTACCAATTGCTGGAAACCTTCCCAGTCTTCTGCCGTATAGTGTGCATCAATGTCAGCGTCGAGTTTTGTTTGTTTCAGTTGTTGCTTTACGTAATCCTCGGAAACGTCTTGGCGCTTGTTAGCCAATTTCTCATTGTAGGCAAAACCACCTTCAGGAGAAGCGTAAGCGGCAACTTCTACGTTCTTGATGTTCAACTTCTCGCGATCGGCATTGATGTTCTTGAGTAACTTAATGAACTCTTGAACGGAGTTGTTCTTCAATTCGCTTTGACGAAGAATAGCTTGGTTAACGAGGAACTTCACGTTTGCCTCTTGCTTTTGAGCTTGAATGCGTTGGAAAGCATCGGGAGCAATGCAAGCTCCATCTCCTTGCATGGCTTGTCTGTATAGTTCAGCCGTTGCAAGTACACCATTAGCCACCTTGACAGAAGGTACCTTAACGACCTTCTTTCCCACTTTAGCATCGAAAGCTAAATACATTTCGCTTTTCAACATGTCGGGAACATAGTTGAAAGCGGTCTTCATGTTGTATTTTCCACCAAGACGATAAGACACAACTTGATTGTTGTCTTTTACCTTTTCACCTTGGAAAGTTGCGGATTCACCTCTTGCCACTTGTCCATCAGCGTAATGCAATTCTGGAATGACGGTGACAACGGCTTTCTTTTTCATGTACTTCTCTGGGAAAGTACCATTGATAGTTGCGGAAACTTGTCCTCCTCTTGCTTCTAATGGGTCGGGTGTAACGACAAAATTATCTGCCGATAAAGCGCCAAGTTTAGATGAACAAGATGAAAGGATAAATAAAGCGGATGCTGAAAGAGCAAGGATGTGATTTTTTTTCATAGGAATATATTATTAAAAGTGCCGCGAGCGGGACTCGAACCCGCACAGCCATTACTGGCCAAGGGATTTTAAGTCCCTCGTGTCTACCAATTCCACCATTGCGGCAATTGATTTATAACCTTGCAAATAAAAAAAAAGAGCGGAAAACGGGACTCGGACCCGCGACCCCAACCTTGGCAAGGTTGTGCTCTACCAACTGAGCTATTTCCGCATTAGCAGGTGCAAAGATAACTTGAATTATCCGAACTGCCAACAAATTTACGAATTTTAATATAAATATTTCCTCAATTTACCGATAAAACACCGTAAGGACCTGTTGTGGAAGCACGATAACGTGTCATTTTATTGCCTTTTTCACCTTCTGCAAGGATTCCTCCATTGTTCAAATCGTATTTGCGATTGCATGTATTGCAAGTTGCAATCCCTGTACTGTTAATGTGTAAGGGGTAACTTCTTACGGGTAATGCGTCGGGTGAAAAGCAATTGGGACATTCGCGGTCGTATGCATAGAACGTAACAGGATCAGTCAATACTCCATAACCAACGATGAGTCCATCGTTCATTCCTAAAATTAAACTCCTTCTTGAATCGACACCATCAAATATTGATTCTGATGATGTTCCTTGATTGCTGGAAAACTTGAAATATCGCGCACCACCGTGATTGGTTAATGTCACGGTGACATACGTTCCTGAATAGGGAGTCATGGCAGCCGCTAACGTAGGGTCGTTATGCGTGCTGTTGTCAAATATGAAGAAACAGGGCTTTGAACTAAATTCATACTCCGTATTGCCACATGCTATTAATATAAATAAGGTGTAGAGCAAGCAGCCAACTATCGAGAATGATTTCCAATGCAATTTCATCTGTCGTATTTAAATGTTATCTTTGGAGTAATTTCCTTTCTGCTTCATCTACTTTCTCGAAATGGAATTGAGAGATGATATTATTCATCAATTCGGCAATACGATCATTACACAAATTGCCAATACTTCCTTCGTGAGTGTGATGAATATGTTTATCGGCCTTAAACGTACCGTTTTCAATCGCTAAACCTACTGTTTTGTAAGCGTCACGGAAAGGCATTCCGTTGGCGGCTAATTTGTTTACTTCCTCTACGGAGAAGATGGGGTCGTACATCGGATTGTCAAGGATGTGTTCATCCACTTCCATCTTGTTAATGATATAAGCAGCCATTTGCAAACAATCTTCTAATTCGTCAAAGGCAGGTAGGAATACTTCCTTGATAATTTGTAGGTCTCGGAAATATCCCACCGGGAGATTGTTCATAATAAGCATCACTTGTTGTGGTAATCCTTGTATCTTGTTGCTCTTTGCCCTGATAAGTTCAAAGACGTCGGGGTTTTTCTTATGGGGCATGATACTCGAACCTGTGGTACATTCCTTGGGTAATTTCACGAACGAGAAGTTTTGGGAATTGAACAAACAAGCATCGAAAGCCATCTTCGCCAACGTTCCTGCAACAGAAGCCATTGCAAAGGCAACGTTTCTTTCCATCTTTCCACGTCCCATTTGTGCATAAACCACATTATAGTTCATGGTGTCAAATCCCAATAAGTCGGTTGTCATTTGTCGATTCAAAGGGAAAGAACTACCATAACCAGCCGCAGAACCCAATGGATTGCGATTAGTCATTTTATATGCGGCTTGTAAGAATAGCATATCGTCTGTCAACGACTCTGCATAAGCACCAAACCAAAGTCCGAAGGATGAAGGCATGGCTATTTGCAGATGCGTATAGCCAGGCATAAGGATGTCTTTGTATTGATTGCTTTTGGCTATCAACTCTTCAAAGAGTACTTGAACTTGTTCCACGATTTTACGCAACTTAGCACGGGTGAATAGTTTAAGATCCACTAATACTTGATCATTGCGTGAACGACCGCTATGAATCTTCTTTCCCATGTCGCCCAACTTACGAGTGAGCATCAATTCCACTTGTGAATGCACGTCTTCGACACCATCTTCGATGATGAAATCACCTTGTTCACAAGTTTGATAGATGTTTTTCAACTCGTCGAGCAACAGTTCCAATTCGTCTGCTTGTAAAAGACCGATGGATTGAAGCATGGTGATGTGCGCCATACTTCCCAGCACGTCGTACTTTGCTAAGTATAAATCCATTTCGCGGTCTTTGCCTACCGTAAATCGTTCAATCTCTTGGTTGATTTCAAAGTTCTTTTCCCAAAGTTTGCTTGCCATCTTTATTCGTATTTAATCATTTGCAACACATCGGCGATTTTCTCTATTCCATCTTGAAGATGTG
>JAEEGL016908731.1_pt1 | contig 15448 bp, 6 predicted proteins | sample 9134231 | NCBI WGS metagenome assembly JAEEGL01 (sample SAMN16246548, study PRJNA631951) | gut metagenome | biome: gut microbiome; feature: rumen; material: fiber-attached | host: Bos | place: Iran: Karaj | collected 2018-10
GGAGCAGATAGCGCGGCGCCGTACTCGAGCTGTCCGCTCGTGCCGCCCGTGCCGCCGTTCGCGTCGAAGGTGATCGTGTACTTGTTCACGGTCCACTGCGCCGTGTAGGTCGCGTTCTCCGCGGGGACGGTCGACGGAACCGCAGGCGACCAGCCCGCGAAGGTGTGGCCCGTCTTCGTCACCGTGGGAGCAGATAGCGCGGCGCCGTACTCGAGCTGTCCGCTCGTGCCGCCCGTGCCGCCGTTCGCGTCGAAGGTGATCGTGTACTTGTTCACGGTCCACTGCGCCGTGTAGGTCGCGTTCTCCGCGGGAACCGTGGCAGGCACCTCGGGCGACCAGCCGTTGAACGTGTGGCCCTCGTACGTCACCGTCGGCGCGGTCAGCGCGGCGCCGTACTCGAGCTGCTGGCTCCAGCCGCCCGCTCCGCCGTTGGCGTCAAAGGTGATCGTGTACTTGTCGGGCGTAGTGTCGGTCCAGCGCGCGTAGAGCGTCTGGTCGTCGGTAATCTTGACGGTCGTCGTTTCCGTCACCTTGACGCCGCTGTTGTCAGTCGTCGTCCACCAGCCTTCCAACGTCCAGTTGCCATCGCGTGTCGCCGACGGCAGGGTGCCGTAGGTGCTGTCGTAGGTGACGGTCTTCGACGGCTCGGCTGGCGTGCCGCTGTTGCCGTCGAAATAGACCGTGTAGGTGTTCGCCGTCCAGTGCGCAAAGACTTCCGTATCGGCCGTGACGGACGTGTCGGTATAGACCTCCGTGCCGCCCGTAGCCGCCGTCCACCAGCCGTTTTGCGTATAGCCAGTGAGCGTCGCCGTCGGGAGCGAACCTATCTCTGCGCCGTCGGTGACCTGGCGCGTAGTCGTGGCAGCGCCGCCGATCAAGCCGCCGTTGCCGTTGAACGTCACCGTGTACTTCGTGACCGGCGTATCGTCACGCCAGTGAGCGTAAATCGTCTGGTTATTGTTGACGATGTAGTCCTCGCCCACGGAATCGCCTTCCAGCTGCAGCGTGAACCAGCCAGTGAAGGTCATATAAGGGTCGGTATGCGTCGGCGTCGGGAGCGTGCCAATCGCCTCGCCTGCATTGACCTTCACAAGCGCCTTTGAACAGGATCCGCCGTTCGCGTTGAACCATACCGTATACTGCGTGGGCGTCGTGTCGTTCCAGTGCGCATAGAGCGTCTGGGCGGCGGTGATCTTGACGGCCGTCGCCGCGGTCACCTGGTCGCCACCGGATGCCGCCGTCCACCAGCCCGCAAATTCCCAGTACCCGGCGCGCGTCGCCGTGGCGAGCTCGCCGTACGTCGAGTCGTAAGTGACCTGCTTCGACGCGGGCGTGACCGAGTCGCCCTCGTTCTTGTCGAACGTGATCGTGTACTCGTTCGGCGTCCAGTGCGCGAAATACTCGACATCGGCAGTGACTGGCGTGGTCGTCTCAATCTCCGTGCCGCCGGACGCCGCCGTGAACCAGCCGGCCAGCGTGTAGCCGGTGAGCGTCGCCGACGGAAGCGGGCCGACCGCCGCGCCGTCGTTCACCTGGAGCGTCGTGGTGGCAACGTCGCCGGCAACCAAGCCGCCGTTGCCGTTGAATGTCACCGTGTGCTGCACAGGCGGCGCAACCTCGCCGAAGCTCACATCCGCAAGCCATGCGCAATCGGATTCACTGGAGCCTCCAGAGTCCTTCGAGTATGTCCAGACGACCGTGTGGTCGCCAGCGGCGAGTACCTCTTCGAATTTCGTCCAGGGAACAGTGCCGGAATTTTGATAAGTGCCGCCCAAGCAGTTCCCGCCGCCATCGATAAAGACCTCCAGCTTGTCCCAGCCCTGTTCTGATTCGACCTTGTACCAGAACGAGAGCGTTCCCGGGCCGCTGAATGTCGCCGTAAGCGTGGAGGACTGGCTGTTGCCTATATTGCCGCTCTTCACCGTCGTCTTTTCGTCGACAGTTCCGCCCGCGACCCATGTCTTGTCGCCGCTTGAAGCGAACGACATCCCCGCAGGCGCGCCGAGGATGGTGGCGTAATCCGGCGGAACATACGTGCTCCAATTGAGGGTAATGTCCGCAGTGTTTCCAGGGACCTCATACCAATTATGCGCCCCCACGGCAATGTGGTACGTCTGATCGGAAACTGCATTGAAAGAGACCTGGCTCCGAGTCGCAGGCGTCATGGCCGAACTGTCATCGTTCTCCGCGACAATGGCAACCGACCCCAATGCATCACCCGTGTACACACCAAGAATGGTATCGAAGTTCGATCCGGCAGTGTCGAACGTCGCAACACAGTCGTTCGGCGCGGTCCAAGTCCACCAAACGGTATTCCCGGCCGCGCTCCTGAGAGCGACCAGCGGTTCGTTCGCCTCGGTAGTCGCACCGACGGCGCTGCCGTTCACGCTTCCGGACGCGCCTGCAATCGCCGCCGCACTGGCGAAGTCGTCGTTCGCCGGAAATCCGACGACATAGTAAATGGTCGACGAGGTCGCTGCCTCGACCAGCGCGCGCACGCGATCGACATCGCCTGCTTCGACGTGAATCGTCTTGATCGAGTGGGTCAGGAATGCATTGCCGGCAATGCTCGTCACGGTACTTGGTATCGACAGGTCCCTCAAGGCCTCATCACTGTGAAATACATAATTCCCGATGCTCGTCACGCCGCTTGGGATCTTGACTCTCGTCAGCAACGGGCAATGGCCAAACGCACTGTCGCCAATGCGAGTGACAGGATAGCCACCGAGGGTGGAGGGGACGTCCGCTACGCCGGCGGTCGTTGTCGGAATCGCGGCATTGCCATTGTTGTAGATTTCCGCCGTGCCGGCGACGATGCGGTAAGTCCACGGGATGCCGTTGACCGTCTCGGTGCCGTAGTTTGCGTCCCCCGTCCAGTGGGCATACAAAGTCGTGTCCTTCGATATTTCAACGGTCGAGGACGAGGTGATTTCCGTGCCGCCGTTTGCGGCCGTCCACCAGCCGTCGAACTCCCACATGTCACCCTCGCGCGTCGGGGTCGGGAGCTCGCCGTATGTCGAGCCGAATGTCACGTCTTTCGTAGCCGGCGACACGCTTGCACCGCCGTTCAGGCTGAACGTCACGGTGTACGTGTTCGGCGTCCAGTGCGCGTAGTACGTGGCATTGGCGGAAACTACCGTGTCTTTCGAAATCTTCGTGCCGCCGGTCGCAGCCGTCCACCAGCCGTCTAACGAATTTCCTGGATTCATCGCGCCGGGAAGCTCGCCTACGGCCGTCGACGTCTTTACCGGCCGGGGCGATGCGTTGCAGTATCCGCCGTTCGCGTTGAACGTCACTTGGCAGGCCTGCGCCGGCGCGACAAAGGTAAAGCCGTCCACCTTTTTATCGTAGCCGGCGTCGCTAAGCAACGACTTGACGCGGTCGCCGTCGCCAGTCGCCACATACACGTAGGCAAGGTCGGTGGCGGCGCCGAACGAGTTGGCTCCAATCGTCGTCACGCTCGCCGGGATGGAAACGCTGACTATCGGGCAGTACCTGAACGCACTGCTCTCTATCGTTTCCACGCCATTTAGGATCGTCACGTTCTTCAGGTCCTCGCACCTCAAGAACGCGCCGTCGCCGATCGTCTTCACGCTGCCGGGTATCGTAACGCTTTTGAGCCCATTCATGTTCTGCCGGAATGCGCCTGCGCCGATATATTCGACACCCGACATAATCGTCAAGTTGGTAATCGTGCAATCCGAGAAGGCAAGAGTCCCGATGCTCTTGACCGTGCCGGGTATCACGACATCCGTTATGCCGCGATCGTAAACTGCGTAAGAGGCGATTCGCGTCGCAGACGCTGGGATGATCACCTCTTTTTCGCTGGCATAGTAGCCATAGAGGACGCCGTTGATGATGACGTATCCGTCGTCGTCAATGAGTCTTGTGCAGCTGACGAACGCACTATTGCCGACAAGATCCACCGTCGTCGGCATTTCCAGGGTGGATAAATATGGACATGACATAAATCCACCCTGGCCGATTGTCTCCAGCGCGGGGAACGACGCGGTCTCAAGTTCCCGGCAATGCCATAACGCGTATTCGCCGACGCTCTTGACCGTAGTGGCGACAAGGCTCCTGATGTTTTGGCAGTTCGTCAGCGCGTAGTTCCCGAGGCGGGTGACGGTTTTACCGCCAAGCGTGGTGGGAATCACGACGTCGCCAGTCGGACTTGGCGTGACTGCGCAGGCGTCGTCGTTGTATATCTCCGCCGCGCCGTCCACGACGCGGTAGGTCCACGTATAGCCGCCGACCGTTTCTGTTTCCGCCAGTGCCGCGCCTGCGATCGCGACCGCCGCCACAGCGACGAGCGCCTTCATTGCCTTCATCATTCTTTTCATTGCCTTCGTTGCTCCTTGGTTGTAAAATCAATCATGCGGCGGTTTCGTCGAAACCGCCCTACCGTTGCTTGACGAATTGGCCATGGTCGCCAAGCAAAAGCCCGGCAAACGACAGGTCTTCGTCGATATCTGGCCAATGCAGGCCGTCTTCGTCAACCGCGACATTGTTCAACTGGTCGAGCGTCGCTCCTTCCAGCCGCCAATTGCCCTTGATCGGGAAAGTGAGCGTTCCGCCGTCTGGAAGCGTGACATGAAAGCGGTCGTTGGCAAAGAACGCCGCCCTCCTATCTTCAGTCGAAGTATTCATGCCACTTGCTCCTTATTGTTTCAAGATTCTCTTCGGCTATTTCCTGCGCCTTGCGCAATGTTGTTCCTTTCCCTTGTTTGTCGCGTATTATACCAAAAATCTTGTCTTATGTGCAAGAGTAGTCAGTAGTCAGGGGTCAGTAGTCAGTGCGAAGCTCTGACCCCTAACCCCTGACCCCTAACGACTAACTGCTAACCGCTAACTGCTAACTACCTTAGCGTGACGGCGAGTCCCCTGCGCCGCCAGACTACCTTGCCGGGAACGCCGTTCACTTCGCCAAGGACGACCTTGCCCGCGGCGACAGCCGCCTCGTAGCTGCCGGAATACCAGCCCTTCCCATTCTTGTGAGCGTAGTCTAGCACCTCGATCGTGCAGCCGTTCAGGCGCAGAATGGCGTTCGCGTTTTCAAGGTTGAGGTCCCTCACCCTGATTGTCGCCCCCATGTCCCAGAGCTCGACGGCCGCCGCGTTCGTCACGCTCACGATTGCGTTGGAGATGGCGATGTTTACGTTCGCGTATGCCCTCGTGAGCATCTTAAGGACGGGCGTCTGGCCCGTGACGTCGACGTAGTCGTTAGTCATCGGGAACTGCGTGATGTAGCTCGTCGAAAGGCTCTTCTCGACCCTAAGCTCCGTTCCCGCGCTCGCCGCGTCGGAGCCGGAGAAGAAGTACGTCCCCGCTCCGCCGCGTAGGCCGTTGCAGGTCGTTATCGTGCCGCTATACTGCGAAAGCGTGGGCAGGCTGCGCTGGTAGATGGCGATTCGGCCGCCCCCGCCGTTCCTGTCCTGAGTTGCGGATCTTGTTCCGGCCGCGGCGGAAATCGGCCCCGAACCGGAAAGGACACCGACGTCGAGGAACACACTGCCGCCCGCCGAGCACGTGTCGTATTCATGCCTTCCGTTTGCAGAGATGTAGCCATTAACGGCAAGCGTTCCACCGACAGTGAGCTTCACCGCGCCGCCGCCATAGCCATATCCGTTTTGATTAGGATGGGTAGTTGTTCCGCTGCCCCACCTGAATGGCGCGAACATTGAGCCATAGCACGGCACTACATGGTCGCTTGTCAACATTCCAGCGCCGCCGTGGGTAGCTCCTTGGAGGTTGTTGCCAACCTTGTACGCCCCAGGGCCACATCCATTGGAATAGCCCTTGCCAAGGACATCGACTGCCGCGCCCGCCTCGACAAGCATATCGCCCGAAACTGCAACGTGTACCTTGGCGTTCTCCGAGCTTGCCGGCCCGCTGTGCGTAAGCAGCGCGCCATTGCGAAGGTAGAAGTCGCCCCCGACAGTGTTCGGAGCCGCGCCAAGGTCGCTGTACGCGTTTAGGGCAAGCGTCGCGTTCGTGCGGGCGATGAAGTCGTCCTCCACTGCAACCGCCGCGTTCGCAAGGAGAGTCGGCGCGGCGTCGTCCGTCCCCGTCACCGCAAGCGAGCCTACGGAGGCCGCCGACCTCACCGTGACAGTGAACGTCTCGCCCTCCTCTGCGTAGATCGTCGTCTTCGTGGCCGCTCCGGGCGCGACGGCAGGCGCCCACTTCGCCGCGTCGTCGAAATATCCGTCGCCGCCTACCCAGTTCGCCGTGACAGTCGTGAAGTCGAAGTTCAAGTTGCTACCGTTGACGTTCGTCGAAGACGCGCCCGCGACGACCGTAGCCCCTCCGGACGCGTCGCAGTCGCTCACCGCCGCGCCCGTGAAGCACTGGTCGAGCGCAGTCGCCCTGAGGTACCACTTCGACCCGGGGACGGACGATCCAATCGCCAGGCGCTGCTCCGAGCCGACAAGCCCGTTCACGTACATCTCGTCCGCCGCGATCGTCGTTCCCGCCCCGACCGCTATCGACTGCGCCGCCGCCGTCGCGTTGCACCAGAGCTCGTGCGCGGAGAACCCGCCATTGAGCGCGAGCGAGCCGCTGGGCCGCCTGATGATGACCTTGTGGAATCCGCACCCGCCCAAGTTAACCGTCTGCGCGCCTTCGCCGGCAATGTAGACGCGCCCAAGCCCCCTCGTCACCGTAGCGCCGGTGAAGTCGGCGGCCCCGGCGAGCCTGAGCTTCTCCTTGTCGGTGAAGTTCAGCGCGCCAGCGCACGTAAAGTTGTTCGTGATCGTTACGTCGCACTCGCCAGCAAGAGTGAGCGACGCGCCGCTTTCGACTATGACTTCGTTAAGCGTCATCGTGCCGATCGGGATTACTGGCTGGTTCGCGGGACCTGCGGGCACATACGCGACGTCCGTCTCCTGCACCTGGCGCGCAAGCGACCAGTTGGCGCCGTCGCCCCAGTCGGTCGAGAGGGCGCCGGTCCACTCGTTCGTCGCGCCCGCCACAATCGCCGAAGAGAACGACCACTTCTGGTTGCCGCCGAGGTCAGCGGAGTCAATCGCGAGTATTCCGTTGCCTGCGAGGGCATTGCAATTTGACACGGCAACGTAGGAGACGTCCTGCGAGGCGTCGGCATCGACGTTTATCCACCAGTCCTCCGCCGGGTCGGTCGGGAGAAGCGACACTGGGTTCCCTTGCGCGCCTGTAAGGACGAGCGAGCCGCCAGAGGGAATCACGAGCTTCGAGAGGGACGACGGTGCGCCGAAGTAGATCTTCTTCCCGGGCACGGTGCACTTCACGTTGATGAGCGTGTTGCTGCCGAGATACACGAGGTCGTCGTTTCCGACAAATTCGACAAATGCAGTGTTGTCCTGAAGTACAAGCTGCCCGCCGCGAGTGTCGAGTTTCCTCTGCACCTTGAGCGTGCAACCAGAGCAGACCATGACACGCGCTCCGTTCGTTACTATGACCTCTCCGAATGGCTCCTGCGAGTCCGTGACGAGCGCGGAAATGTCAGTGTAGCTCGACTGGAGCGAATTGTTGGCGTTGCATCCCTTTACAAGCAAGGTGCCGCGCCCTGCAGGGTCGTCTGCGTTCTCAATGTAGATCGTCCCTGCGCCGTAGGAAGCGTCGTAGCAGTCTTTCGGCGCGTATGTGCCCGTCATGCCCGTGCCGTAGAACCTGTGCGATCTCTTGAACGCGGCGCCGCCGGATACACCAAGAAGGCCACTGAATGAAAGGTCGTTCGCATCGCTCTGGTATATCGCGATGCGGCCTCCGCCAGCCGTATTGCGCGTCGGGTTCGCCGCGATGCGCCCCGAGCCGGAAAGGGTTTCACACTTCACAAAGAGAGAGCCTCCCGCCTGCGACTGGTCGTATTCCATGCCTGCGTCCGCGTCGAGCTCGCCGTCTACCGTGAGATCACCCGCGACATCGAGATATATGACGCCGCCCCCGCAGTCGTAGCCGTAGAGACCGGCCCACGCACTCGGATCTCCGTTTCTGTTTACGCCTCCCATTCCCGGCAGAACGGGACAGCGAACGCTGCCGTAGCAATATGCCTTGGCGATTCCGCGCCCGCCGTGGCAGCCCTTTGACGCGCCACCGCCGACGACGCCAGCGTCGGTAATGCCTCTGTTGCGGCCAAAGCCCTTTCCGTGCGCTGACACAAAGCCGCCCGAGTTGATCGTCATGTCGCCGCCGACCTTGAGGTTAAGGTGGTAGCTGTTGTCAGACGGGCCGTAGTGGGTGATTCTACCTCTCGCATTCACAGTCACCGCTCCAGCGACGAGATTGGTGGAAAGCCCGTTCTTCAAAAGCAGCGTCGCAAAGCCGGTGCCGGCGTCGCCGACGACGAGCGACTTTATTCCGAACGCAGTCGAAGCCGTGATCGTGTTCGTCACTGTGCCGTCCGTCGCGTTCCCGATGACGACGTCGTCGACGTAGCACGGCGCACGGCCGAGGCTCCAGTTCGCGCCGTCCTCGAAGTCTCCGCTGGCGCCCGTCCACGTGTTCACGCCGCCAGGCGCGATGCTGCGGCAGGTTACGGCAATCGGGGTAGGGGGAAGTGCCTTCAGCGAAACAGCAGTATGAAGCGGATTGAGGAACACGGCGTCTGAGGGAAGGCCGCTCCAGTCGAAGAAGCAGCCCGCAGTCTGCGTGTTTCTCGCCTGAAGGACCACATCGGAGTTGTACTGCGAGACGAAATCAAGGGAGTCGCCCCAGGTCTCGCCGCCGTCGCGCGAGAATTCCGTGGCGGAGTCGGTGCGCGAGGCGGTGACGCGCACGTTGAGGACGTCCTTCTCGATCCACTTCTCCTGAAGATACTCTATTACGTCTTCGCGTTCCTCGTCGGTGAGGACGCGGCTGAAGCAGATAAGCTCAGAGAGCTGCCTGCCGCCGTTTCGCCCGCTTTGGTTGCGGTCCCTCGTAAGCGAGCCAGCGACGGTGTTCTGGTTCATCTGCAGCGTCACGATGTTGAACACGGACGGATCCGGGATGTCAGACTTGAAGTTGGCTACTTCGTCAAGCCCGTTCCACACCTTGCCGAACTTGGCGCCATATGTCGTCGCATTTGCATACGCGCCGTCTGTACCGCGGTGGAAATCGTATGTGTTGCTGCTGTCGCCAAGCCAGAAGGCGCCGCCGTCCGCCACGATCTTCACGGCGAAGAAGACCGTGCGGATCTTGGTCATCCTCGAATTGATTAGAAGATCCTTGTTGCTGCCGAGCGCGCCAAAGTCGACAGTCGGGATGCCGTACGACATAGCGTCGAATGTCGGATACGTCAATCCGCTCGCAGGCGCCTTCGCGTAGTTTGAGCCGACGCGGGAGTCCCACCGCGTCACCTGCCCGCTCGAATCGATCGTGAGCGTACTCGGCATGGCCGCGTCAAGCCACAGAATCGCCTCCGACGTCACGGACGGCGGCTCAGCCAGCGCTGCGACAGGCGCAAGCGCAGCCGCAAACGCAACCGCACACATCCACTTTACCGCTCGTTTCATCTGTCGGATCCTCCGTTTCTGACAAAGGGGTCTTCCCATTATTTGGAGACATTATACCACATACGCCCCCTCCCCGTCAAATACAAAGTTTCCAACTCCCTACACTGCCCCCTGCTAACTGACCCCTGACCCCTGACCACTGGCCACTGACCACTGACCACTGACCACTGACCACTGACCACTGACCACTAACTGCTAACCGCTACCTAACCGTCACTAAAAATCCGCCCGCCCAGACGACTGCGCCGCCGTCGCCGAGAACCACCTTCGAGCTGGAGATGCGCGAAGCGTAGTCGCCGCCGGTCCAGCCTTCGCCCTTGTTGTGCTCGCGGGAAAGTATCTTGACCGTGCTGCCAAGGCAGGAAAGCTTCGCGTTGCTGCTTGTGAAGTTCAGGTCGCGGAACACGACTGTCGAGCCTGCAGTCCACGTCGAGTTCGTTATGCAGAGGTTGACCTTGTCGGCGATTGTCACGGAAACGCGCTTGTACGCCTTCCTCGCGTCGCCGTCCGCAGCCATGGGCAGCCACACGTTGCCGATGTCCCTGTACGAAGGCCCGATGAAGAGCTCGCCGTCGCCTGCGGAGTTTTCGCGGTAGTACGTTCCGCCCGCCCTGCCTTCGTAGGCAACGTTCCCTGAGAAGCCTGACCAGCCGTCTTCGCTAGTGGCGTAGATTGCGATTCTTCCGCCGGAGCTGCAATAGTAGCCACTGCCTGTATTGTTGGAATTGCCGGTGCCCTTGCTCATGCTCGCCGTAATCGTGCCGCCGCCCGTAAGCTTGTTCACGACTATCCAGATGCTGCCGCCCGTACCTGCCGTATATGTGCCGGCGCCGCCGCGCGCGTCGATTGACCCAGCTACCTTCAGCTCGCCACCGACGACAAGCTTGATCGCGCCGCCGCCGGGCGTATAGTTGCTGCCGGAGCCGAGGTCATAGGGCTTGAGCGCCGAGCCGTACGCAGGCGACGGCGTGACGGTGGAATTACCGCATTTGACGCCTATGCCGGCGTATGACGAACCCCAGTACGCCGCGCCAGGTCTTCCCGGCGCGGCTTTGTTCGCCTCGTAGCCTCTGCCCGACACGTCTATCGAAGCCCCGCTCTCAATTGTGCAGTCGCCAGACACTGAAAGGTTGACCTTCTTCGACGCGTTGTAGGCCGTATGCGTAAGCGTCGCCCCTTTCGCAAGCGTCAAGTCGCCGGTAATCTCGTTCGCCGCCGTGCAGTAGTTCCACACTGCCGTAGCAGACGACAGCAGGTTGCAGTCTCCGTTCACGGTAATCTTGTAGTCGGATGTGAACGTGACTCCCCCCTCGCCGCCGACTACGAGATCGCCAACCGCCGTGGCGGCGGACGTCGTAATCGCCCAGGTCGTTCCTGGAGGCGGGCAAATGCAGACCTGCGTACTGGCAGAAGGCACTATTGAATCCGCCCAGTACGAAGCCGTGGAGAAGGCCCCTGCAGCGATTCTCTCTGCCGCGGCGCCGGCGGAGAAGTCCCAGTTGTCTCCGTTGCCGCCCAAGTCAGTCGAAAGCGTGCCGACCATGATCTTCTCTCCTGTAGAGAGGCAGTTCGAGACGCTGACGCCGCGCACGTGCTGGCGCTTCGTCGCCTTGAGAAGCGCCGCGCTCGCGCCGGAAGAGCTTAGACCAAGCGCGTGTGTGTACGAGCCGCTCTCCCCGAGAAGCCCGAAGAGCGAAAGATACTTGGCCTCAACCGTCTCTCCTGCGGGGAGGACGAGCGCGACGGGCCCCGTCACCCTGACGCGCAGATAGTCAGCGTAGAAACCGCTCACCAAGTTCACTCTGCCGGTGCTCCTCGTCACGACAATGCGCGAATAGCTGCCGTCGCCGAGATCGACGTCCTGCTCTCCGTCGCCTTCGAAGCGCAACTCGTTGTTCGTCCCCGCCGTGAAGGTGCCGAAGTTCGCGAAGGCGTTCGTAACCGTCAGATGCGCCCCGGAAATGCCCAATGACGCGGTCGCCTCGTTTGTCAGGGAGTTGACGGTGACGGACGACGTAATCACCGGATAGACGGAGCAGCCGGCGGGAATGAGAATCCTGTCTGTCTCGATTGGCTGGCGGCCGCGGTTCCAGTTGTCGCCGCTCGTCCACGAAGTAGTCCCTGCGCCGCCCGTCCAGACGATGAGGTCGCCAAGCCCCGGGGCCTGGAACGACGACCAGTTCAGGTTGTTCTCGGAATCACCACCGACGCCGTCGAGGTTAATGACAGCCACGCCTGAAGACGCGTCGGAATCCACGACGTCGCAATAATGGACGTTGACGACGGCGTTCGCCCCTACGGAAAGCTGCCAGCGCGTTCCCGCTGTTTTGGAGCGCAGATTGAGGAGATTCCCCTCTTCGCCGGAGAGCGTAAGCGAGCCGCCTGCCTGAATCGATGTCTTGTTCGCCGCGCCAGTGCCAAAGCGGAGCGTCTTCCCGGGCGTTGTGCAGGTAAGCGAATAGAAGCTGTTCGCACCCTCTATAAGCGCGTCCTCCGCGCCTGTGAACTGAAAGTCCGAGTTGGCCTCGCAGACGAGATTGCCGCCCAGGGTGCAAAGCCGTTTTGAAACCTTGAACGTAACGCCGTTCGCGATGCGCAGATACGCGTTGTTTGTCACAATCACAGTCCCGAACACCTGGTCCTCGTCGGACATCTGCGTGTCCATTCTGCAGGCGTAGTATGCGCTTCCGGGAGTGGTCAGATTGCCCCTCGTATTGTTCGCCCCGTTGTCAATTACAAGCGTTCCCTGCCCTGGGGTGTCGGCGGCGTGCTCAAGGTAGATAGTCCCGCAGCCTGCTGTGTTTTTGTTTGCCGATCTGCCGCCAAAAGCCCAGAACTTGCCTGCATAACCGCTGAATGACGTTGCCTGGGACTGGTATACCGCGATGCGCCCGCCGCCGCCGCCGGAGCTACTCCTGTTCACGCCGGCAGAGGCGTCTATAGTGCCTGAGCCCGTAAGCGTACCCGTCTTGATGTAGATGCTCCCGCCGCTGCCGTTGTAGTAGTCCGCGCCGGTATGGCTGTTTGCCACGATCGAACCGTTTACCGTAAGCGTCCCCTCGACCTCGAGATATACCGCGCCGCCGCACTTGTACGAAACTGTGTTGTTGCTTTCACTTGGAACCTGGTTGAGAAGGCCTCCATTGCCTCCAAGCGCTGTCGGATGGCGAATTGACCCGCGGCATTTTTCCGAGGCTATGCCGGACGAGATTCCGCCTGCGCCTCCGTATGACTTCCCCGTTGGAACTCCCTTGTAGTGAGGCCCCATGTCAGAGACGTCAATCTTGCCGCCGGAGGCAATCGTCATGTCGTGGCACTTGAGGCAGAGCTTCCGCTGGGTCGAGCTGTCGTTGAGATTGTGCTTCAGCGTCGCGCCGTTCGCTATGGTGACCGTTCCCGCAACCTCGTTCGTAAGGACGCCGTTGTTGAAGTTGAGCGTTGGATAGCCCGCCCCCTCGCCGCCGCCGAGAGTGAGGCTCCCAATCGAAAACTTCGCAGTCGTCGTCACCGTATATGCCGAACTTGCATTGGGAATTACGACGTCGTCGGTCGGTCCAGGCAGTTCGGCTGGTGCTTCTCCGGTCGAGGCAAGCTCCCAGTTTGAAAGTGTGCTGAAAGTGCCAGTTCCGCCAACCCATGTGTACGTGTCGGCGGAGAGCGAAAGCGCGGCAAATGCCGCAAACGAGGCGATTGAGTATTTCAACTGACTGTGCATGACCAATCCTTTCCCGTTGTTTGTGAATATTATACCATATCATCCCCGCATCGTCAAACGAGTGGGTAAAATATGAAGTTTAAGGTCCTTTTTCTTGCCATTGGGCGATAATTTGCCTTTTTTACGTTAAATCGCAGAATTTGGGCTCTTCGAACGCTTCGAAAGTCGTCTCGCAGACTGCAGGGCCACTTTCGAACGCTTCGAAAACCGCCGCGCTGACAGAGCGGCCACTTTCGAACGGTTGAAAACCGCCGCGCTAGCAGAGCGGCCACTTTCGAACGGTTGAAAACTGCCGCGCTGAGGGATTGGCGACTTTCGGCACACCGAAAATCGCCGCGCCGCCAGCGCGTTCTTGATCGACGTCAGGTTGCCGGAGGTAAGATAGGCACTTCCGGGGAACAGTATGTAGTTGTCGCCGTACTGCAGCGTGCCGGCCAGCGTCATGGCTGCGTTCGCGACAAGCTCCTTCGGTGTCGTCGGCGCCGTGGCATGGATGTCGCCGTCCTCGGCGCTCCAGCCGTTGTTGGCGATTCCGTCAAACTGCATTAGAAGGCCACTCTGCACGTAGTCCTTTGCAGTCCCGTTGCCGGTTGCGAACGCGCTTGAGGCGACGAACGAAAGCACAGCCGCCACCGCAAGCCTGCCCGCCGCACACATCCACTTCACTGCTCTTTTCATCGTCAAATCCTCCGTTGTGACAAAGGAATTTTCCATTGTTTGCGGATATTATACCATATCCACCCCCCACCCTGTCAAATGGGAAGTTATGGGTGCTTGGGTTAGTCGTTAGTGCTTGGTGCCTTCGCGGCTACGCAGCGCATGAACAACCGCCTCCAACTCCCCCCCCCCTAAGATAAGGTTGGCTGGAACACCCTCTTAAGATACACCAACACATCTGAAGCAACCTTCCCAGGGGGCATCCCAAGCCAGTTGGATTTCGGCGACGACATGTCTCGTAGGAAGCGCCTGCTGGCAAAAGTCTTGCCTATCGAATCGATGATGCGCACGGGATCACGAAGTGGACACCTCCTGTTCTCAAGGATCAACGTCCTCACAAACGGTTTCAGACGCCGCATGTTCACCACGCCGGAAAGATAATGCAAATCAAAAACATCTTTTGTCCGCGTTGACATGACTCCATGTCGAATCAGGCTCAACAATTTCTCGGCAAACATCTGCTCGCACGAGTTAGCAAAGAGCGTTGCACCCTTCTCGTCCGCCAATGCGTCAAAACGTCGTTCAACCTGACGCAGATACTTGTAGGCGTGAACGCCGATGTCAACCTTGGCCCGTATAGGCTTTCTGATCGATCCGTCGGAGATGTCAAGATACACGCGCTTGCCGCAATAGTCTTCCTGTCGCAACTCCAAGACAGTTCCGAATATCGTCATCCTGAATCCAGTCAGCCGCGACCAGCGCGCCACGACCTTCCTTATCGACATCTCGGAAATCGAGCAATGTACGAAATCAATGTCAATGTCCATCGTCGTGCGCCTTGTTTCCTTTGTCAGCTCGCACATCACGACGCCACCCTTGACAGTGCAGCTCTCCTTGAATCCGCTCTTGTACATTGCAAAAAGAATCGCGTCGTGGGCGACCTTGGCCTGTGCCTCGGCTACACGATACCCAGCCTCGGAAAGGGCGGCAAGCTGTTCGGCAAACGTCCTCATCAGAACACCTCCTCGTAGATGATTCTCTCGATGGCATCGCGTCTTGCGAAATGCGCAAGATAGTCGGCTATCTTGTACGCCTCTAGTTCGGAAGACCTCCGCCGGAACGAAAGCACGACCTCCTTGTACAGGTCTGGCGCAAGCCTGGCCTTCAGCCGCGCCGTCTCAATAAGCAGCCTTTCAAGGTCGAACGTCCTGACCTTGTCCCCACAGAAGTCAATCGTCGCCACTCCGATCCCTGCCGTACCAACTGGCAGATAGCACTGCTTCACCACCGGATCGGAAATCGGTCGTGCACCATGGTCGGTCGCCATGTAATAGAAATCCGGCACGGCATCCGTCAGGTCGTGGTAGAAATAGGCGCTGTCAAGCGTCATCACGGCATTGGGGTGTCGCCACTGGACAATCTCGAGTTCATTCTCACCACCCGTGTCGGAATACACGCCTGTGCCAAGTTTCCAAAGGCGACCTTCGGCAATCGCCTTGCCAATCTGGTAAGGCGAACCGTACTTCCTCTTGCACTCTACGAATGTATATAGCATTTTACCTTTCGTCGGCATTTGCGCCTATTTTGCCTACGGTTGGTATAA
>JAEEGL012272252.1_pt1 | contig 15447 bp, 4 predicted proteins | sample 9134231 | NCBI WGS metagenome assembly JAEEGL01 (sample SAMN16246548, study PRJNA631951) | gut metagenome | biome: gut microbiome; feature: rumen; material: fiber-attached | host: Bos | place: Iran: Karaj | collected 2018-10
ACCAGGGGCAGATAATCTTTGGAGAATACTCTGGCACCGAAAACGGACTGGAATCCGTCGCGGAAAGCCGTCAGCATAAAATCAATTTTTTTCATGTTTTATTTGTAAAAGGGGTTTTTATTTATCGGATTCACGTTTGGCTGCCGCGATGGCAACGGCAATGGCCGCGTAGTCGGTTCCGGCATTGGGCATGATCTGTCCGACAGGGGTGCTGGGGATAGCGGCAGGAGCGTCATCTTTGAAGCCAGCCAGCTTGATCAATTTTCCCATCAGTACCAGCACCAGCGCGATGAAGAAAGCTACGCCAATGGCCAGCGCGTAAATCGAAAGTGTGATTTGGATCAGTTCCATATTTGCGAATTCGTGTTAGAGGGTTTACCGGGTTACAAAAGACATCAGGGTCTGCGCGATCGTGGAGTCACCCTTCAGCAGACTGCAGAAAATACCGGAGATGATGGCCGAGGTGATCACACCGCTGACACAGCATCCCAGTGCTAAAGGCAGCACGATGGAGGAGGGGTTCGCTTTGCTGACCACCTTCTGCGCGACCTTGGCCGTAGTGGGCACACAGCTGACACCGGCTACGCCGACCACGGGATTGATCTTGCCGCCGCTGACCCAGTACATGAACAGACCGCCGATGATGCCGCCGATGCCGGAGATCAGCAGTGCCAGCATACCCAGCAGCAGCAGGGGCAGCACTTTGGGATCCAGGATCGTGTTCGCGTCGCAAAGAATGCCCAGCGTCATTCCCAGAAAGAGGGTAGCCGTGTAGAGCATCGGACCGCTGACCAGATCCTGAAAAGCCTTGATGCCGGATTCACGGATCACGATACCCAGAAACAGCGAGAAAATCAGCGGACCGGCGATCGGCAGCAGCAGCGAAAGCACCACGCAGAGGATCGCGGCCACGGCCATTTTTTCCATGGAATTATATTCCACGGGCTTCTTGGCCGGAGCCGGCATTTTGAGCGCGATCAGGCGCTTGGGAACCAGCATTTTGATCAGATAAGGATAACCGCCGTAGCACAGTCCCAGATAGAGGTACGCCACCACCGCGATCGGCACGAACAGATGCGGCGAGAGCAGCAGCGAGGTGAACAGCACCATCGGGCCGTCTGCGCCGCCTACGACTGAAATGGCCGCGGCTTCCTGCGGTGTGAAATGGAAGCAGTAGATAGCCAGAGGAAAGACCACCATCGTTCCCAGCTCGGCAAAAAGCGCGATCGTCATGCAGACAAAAGGCCGCGCCAGCACGTAGCCGATATCCAGCAGCGAGCCGACCCCCATGAACACGATGCAGGCGATCAGATTATTGCTGAATGTGAGCGTATAGATGGGCTGCAGCCAGTCGATGCCCAAGATTTTGATCGTATCCGCGGCGGCCTGGACGGGTTCCACGCCCGCGCCCACCTGCGCTTCCAGAAAGAGGGTACTCATCCCGCCGGAATGCGCGTGGATGCCCAGCGGATCGAACACCATCACCGAGGCGTTGATAGCCGCCATGCCCAGCCCCATCGGGATCATGATCAGACCCTCCAGAACGCCTTTGCGTCCCAGGTACATCATCAGAAAACCAAGCAGGATCAACAAGATACGGGCAACAGCGATTTTGGGATCGCTTTGGAATAACGTAGTAACACCCTGAAATACATCGGGTAAAGCTTCAAACAAAGACATAATTTTCTATAAATTCGCGGCTGATGTTTTATGCTGAGGAAACAGGAAGACTTCCGGGCAGGAACAACCGCAACCGCTCCTATCAAAGCGCAAGCGGCCCGAAAAGTAAAATAAAAACCGTGTTTTCGACAAAAAAGGGCGGAAATTTCTCCGCCCTGATATACACAAAATTATGATAAAAAATACTGAGTAGCTGGGAACTTAGCGTCCGCCGCCGAAGCCGCCTCCGCCCCAGTTACCGCCGCCGCGATTACCGCGATTGCCTCCGGGACCACGATTTCCACCCCAGTTGCCGCCGTCGCGGTTTCCACCGCGTCCGCCGCCCATGATTTGGCGCATATCGATTTGAGGCGGTTGATCATACGCAGACGGATTGGAATAGTATTCCAGCTGAGACCGTGCCGCCGCGAAAACATTGTTCATAGAGGGGTCATTATACTGCTGCTGCAAGTTGTTCAGCAGATTCAGACGGTTGGCGGCCATTTCCGGCGTGATATTCTGGCCCTGACCGGGACCGGCACCGGAAAGACCCAGCAGCATCATGTTCTGCAGACCGCGGTTCTCCGAAAGTCCCGCAAAAGCCGTCGTAAACATCTCTGTGGCTTGGGCATTCGAGCCGATATAGTTCATTGTGGACATCAGCAGACGGCCCTTTTCCTGATCGGTGGCATTCGGATCCATGAACGCGTTATAAATGGTCGGGATCGCTCCTTCGCCCAGGGTACGGGTCAGGAAATCCAGCGTCGCGCCGTCCAGACGTCCGTCCACATACAGATTATCCAGCATTGCCGCGGCATATTCCGTATCGCCCAGCTGTGCCAGCAGATTCATCAACTGGCGTTTGTCACCATTATTGATATTGCTGTCGGCCAGCAGATTGCGTGCTGTTGTGATCGTTGTGTTCACAAACGCGCCGGGATCGATAGATTGCAGGATACCCGACAGATAGACCAGCTCTCTGGCTTCAGTCACAGTGGGAACAATTTGCCCCAGAAGGATATACGCCTCTTCCACGCCGATATCATGCAGCACGTCTATCAAACCGATGCGTGTGCTGGCCGGTATCGCGGAATTGCGTCCGCCGGCGAAATTCATTCCGCCAAAGTTGGGGCCGCCATTTGGCCCGCCATTCGGACCGCCGAATCCACCGCCGTTCGGGCCTCTGAAGTTATTTCCGCCAAAATTGGGACCGCCTCCAAAAGGATTGCCGCCGAGCAGGATCACGTTTTCACCGCTGGTAAAGTAGTTGCGGATAGGCGGGATAGAATTCGTCCCGGCCTCCACCAGGCCCTGGAAAGCAAACAATGCCTCGCGCAGTTTCTTGCGGTTGTCATTGTCATCCAGCTTTTTCAGTCTCTCCACCAACAGGATAGGATCCATCGAGGAGGTGATTTCCACATTTTCGGGGATCACAACTCCTCCGGACTGCGCGTTCGCCAGCCGGGATTCCAGCTCCGCGCGCTCCTCGGCCCATTCGGCACTGCGTTTGGATACTTCTTCGGCAGCCTGGCGTTCCGCGTTCAGAACGTAATAACCGCTGGCTCCGATGACCGCGGCGCACACAGCCGCACTGATCAAAATAGTTTTAGCACTCATGTTCTTTGCCTTAAAAAACAATAAACCACAGGGAAAAACACCGCCCTGAGCCAAAAGTTACGAAATATTAAAAATTTTATCCGCATTGCCTCAAAAAATAAGCGCACAAATCCTGTCCAAACAAAATATCCTTTTTTCCCCTCGGACGGGGTGCTGTTGATACCCTCTTCCGGGTCAAAAAAACATCTTCCAAGGGGTATTTTTTGGGTCTCTTATTGCTTAATTTCAAGGCATTTCACTTGACAACTGGACATTTTATGCTACTATTTTCACCGTGCTTCAGGTGGCCGGGTGGCCACTGGTGAGGACAGTGTTAATAATAAAACGATTAGTTGATATAACTCTGTTAGGTTAAGTACATTATAGAAGTAAGGCAACTCTAGAGATTTGAAAATTTTTCGAATAAGTGAGGTAAGACAAAGTTTCAAACATTCTCTGAAAAAGAGGTGTGTGGAATATTATTTTCAGTTTTATTTTAAATTTTTTGAAAAATTTTTCGGCTCGCATGGTGAAGAACTCACCGACGTCCTCTTTAGAGTACCTTCAAAGGAGACGTTAGAGTGTGTCCTTCACGATGTTCGCTTACGATAATGGGGAGTTTATTATGCTAGATAATAAAAATAACAAATATTATGGAGTTGATTCAGGTTGCGGGTCTCCGCAGAACTGGGGCAATCTCCAAAGTGCGTACTCTTTGAGAAGCCATCAGTCCTGGTGGACCTCGAAGGGTGTAAAAGGAGCAGTACTGGGGCTGGGTTTGGCCACCTTACTGCCGCTAACCAACGCGTTTGCCGCGGATCCGGTAGATGTTACCATCTCCGGATGGAATCCTGGCAATGCCATTCATTTGCCGTATGGCACGGAACCCACATCTCGCAATACAGGTGTGATTGATGTGGATGGAAGCTATATGGTGACCGTAACGGACATCAATGGTAATGAGCTTGATCTTACTAATAACAAGGACGGCGAGGTAAAATTCAACGTCAAACATATATCTGAGCATTATAATGCCAGCGGCAGTGCTGTGGATACGATTTGGCTCACGTTCATTCCGGCTGATCCCAATAAGTATAGATCTGCGTCAACCGAGAATATCCAGACAGTTGACCTGTATGTTGATCAGATACCTGTGACCTTTGCGGGTGAGGCTGGCTATCCTAACTATTCAACGGATCGTTATGCCGGTAAATACCTGAGATGGAGTCAAGGTACATACACTATCACTTACGGTGATACACTGGCAAGTACGCTGAACAGTCTTCAATGGCCGAAAGATGCCTGGACTGGTCGTACACTTGACGCGGCCGATGGTTATCCCAAATTCACGGTAGATGGCATTGGATCGGTTGATGGAAATAGAAAACTGAATGCCGGAACCGATGGAGCATCTAAGACATACACTCTGCGCGCGACATTTAAAGCTAAGAATAAAGACGGTCGTAAAGACGGCTCCAATTATTCTGAGGCTGAGGTGGTGTGCCAGGTGAAGGTAAATTCCAAAGCACTCAGCGATGATCAATTCAAATTATCCGCGGATGATCTGAAGACGATATCGTATGGTACCTGGTTCACTGACTACATTGTTTCAAAAGCCAGTGGCAGTCTCAAAGATAAGCAGGGTGCCAAATATAAAGTCGACTGGATGTATTGGAATAAGAGTGTGAACCCGAACAGATGGGATGTAGCAACTTCCTGGGGAGTCGCCGAGGCTACAAAAGATAAAGAGTTTGATAAGCAGTTTACCATAGCTGGTAAGACTGATACAAACTGCTTCGATGGATATCCGGATGCTGAGCATCCTGACGTGACTCTGACTAAGACCAGCGATCAGGAGAATTTCTCCATGGGTAAACATTCCAATCTGCGGATCACCTTCTACTATGATAACTATCAGCCGAAAGAAGTCTGGGTAAACGAGATAGAAGTAGTGAAGGCTATTCCTGTGATTCACTGGCCTGCCAGAGATCCTGAAGTTGCCGACACCGGTGTTATCAAGGAGAAACTGCTGGCTAACCAGAAGATAGGTGATCGTCTGAATGCTGATGTCGAATACGATCCTGTCAATGGCGTGAGCCTGACTCCGCGTGTTTATGAAACGGACGAAGAGCTGGAATCCAAGAACTACACGCTGCCTGCTCTTACATACACGATCAACGGTAAACTGATCGGCAAGAGCTGGAAGACGAGCAAGGTGGGTGATTATACCATAGTGGCCACTTATGACATTGGTAAGAGAAATCCGGAGCGCGATTACTATTTCGGTGAGGCGCCCGCTTATGTCACTACCGAGGCGACACTGACCGTTTACAAGAAAGCGAGTGCCGGTGTAGTTTGGGATCCTGTGACCGATCTGACCTATGGCCAGGCTTTGAACAAACAAAACGTGCTCAACGCCACCGCCGAGGTGGATGGCAAGTTCACATACACTCCGGATCTGGGTACAGTTCTGGATGTGGGTATCCGTCAGCCGATCCAGATGACCTTTGTGCCGGCTGATGAGTCCGCTTACAACACAGTGACCGAGACGAAGTTCGTTACAGTTCATCCGGTTTTACCGACACTGAAATGGAATCCTCAGCTTACCTATGGCCAGGACAGCAAAAACAAGCTGGCCAATGTGGATGCGTATAAAGCTCTGGAAGGTGATGAAGAAACATTCACCATCAAATATGGTATCGATGAGGTGGATACATTCATCGAGACGAACGATGTCCTCGGTCCGGATAATGACGACTATGAATTCATTGTCATAGATAATTTCGATCTGGAAGATGGAGAATCCATATCCACGGCTATCCAAAAGGTAGTTGATGAGCTCAAGACAAAATCAATAGTTAACCAGAAGACTGTGTTTGTCATTGGTTATGACTTCACCAAAGGTGATAACCTGGCGCAGTACATGGGCAGCTATCCTCCTGTTGGTAAGTACAAAGTTCCTGTACACTTTATGGCGGTCGGCCTGAAGTCCTACAGATTCCTGAATACGATCACTCCGGAAGATGCTCCTTACACCGGGATCGTGACTGTAAAGAAATACACACTGACAGATCATATCGGTTGGGGTGAGTATAATGAAACCCAGCCTGATACTCAGCGTAACGGCAGATGGGATAAACAATCCACGATCGAGATCAAGTATGGTGAGATAGCCCAGCTGCAGGCCGCCACAAATGCCTGCTTCGCTATTGATGCCTTTGGTGTGGATCATAATCTGGCACCTTGGAAAGACAAGAATGGCTGGCACTATGACAACCAGAATAAATATGGCACGATCTCCTATGAGATTTGGTCTGGTGCAAAACTTAAATGGGGCAAAGGCTCTATTCACTACAATGCCGAGGAGACTGCTAAGATCCTCCGTGGTGAAATGCCGCTGCCTGTGAATCAGCATTATGACGCTGACGGGAATCTGACAGCTGACAGTAACTACAGACTGTGGGCGATCTACAATCCGGCTGACAAGGCTAACTATGAAGTAGTTCGTGATGCAAGAACGTTGATCGTCAACAAGCAGGATGTTGCCATAAGCTGGATCCCGGATGATTCTATCTTCTATGGTGAGCTTCTGACCAGCGATCAGCTGAACGCGGTATTCACCACAGACTTCCTGGGTAATGCCAACTATGCCATGAATGGCAATGGCAATATCCAGTATTCCTATAGATCACGTTATCCGGGAAAGGATGAACCGTATCATGCGATCACCACAAAACCGACGATCATCTCTCCGGAACTGGACGTGGTTGATCGGGATAGTTGGGACTATTATCTGCGTGTTGTTTACACTCCGAATGATACCAACAATTACAATGGTGTTGAGGAATTGAGAGAGTTTGCCGTTTATCCGGCTCCTCTGTCGATCAAGGTGGACGATAAGAACGTTGCCAACAAGACTCCGAAAGCGGATGTCGAGTTTACAGCCAATGCTTATACACTTCAGTTTGACGATGTACTTCCAACACTGACGCTGGATGCACCGGATGCTTCGGTGGATAAGAATGGAAAACTGAACCAGGGTACCTATGATATCGTTGTAATGAATGAAAACGATATTTGGGGCTGGGATCGTGTCCATAACTATGACGTTCAGTTCATCTCCGGTTATCTCTATGTCGGTCTGAATCCCACTATCGTGTGGAAGGTGGAGAAGGATGCCACTATTACCGATTCGTATGCCGATTACCTGAATCCGACTGCCTTAGATCCTAAGAGCGGCGCGGATATCACCGACCAGGGTGAATGGACCTATACCGATGGTGATACTGAGATCACCAAATCCGATGAGATCGGCAAACCTGTCATGGCGTATCATACGCTGTACGCGACCTTCAAGAATGTGTCCGGCAAGGATTATCGCCCGTCCACATCCAAGGTTCAGCTGTGGGTCAAAGAACTGCCGGTACTGGGCTGGGATGCGGAACACGCGTCAACCACCTATGGTGTTCTTGTGACAAGAGCCGATATCGAAAATTGGGCCAGAGTCTGGAGATATACCGATAAGGACGCGAATATCAAGTCCTTAGGTAAGATCGAATACACATGGGCCAAGGACGACAATCCTGAGAAGAAGATCGTTGATGTTGGAACATACGATTTGACTCTGAAATTCATCCCGAGCGAAGCCAACGCGAAGAATTACGCGGAAGCCAAACCGATAACGGTTTCTGTCAAGGTTACACAGGCGATACCGCAATTGACTTGGAATCCGAAAGGTCCTATCGTTTATGGTACCAAGCTGACTGACGCAGATCAGCTGAATGCCACGGTGAGCGGTCCCCAGGTACTCCTGGATCTCATAAAAGCTGGTAAGATCAAGAATCCTAATGATCCTAACAATAAACAGATCACGTACACCGTCCAGAACCCGCCTATGGCTGGTACAGCGAAGATGGAGGCTACCTACCAACCTGCCAATTCTGATGGCAGTACTGGCACAGGTGTTGCCGCCAACTTTGGTGTTGCTACAGCCGAAAAATCCATTGAGGTGCTGAAAGCTAACGTGGAACTGGCTTGGGTCATACCTAACAATGACAAGAAAGTGACAGAATTCAAATATGGAGACAGTATATCTGGCTTCTATGATGTGAAACATCCTGTCACTGGTGCACGGAATCAGGGTAAATCATCCAATTACGAGAATGATAAAGCCCCTGTTTATGGTCACCTGGATGAGGACAGCAAGAATCCTAAAGAAGACGCGATCCTGCCCGCTGGTACGGCTACATTGACTGTGGTGTTCGTTCCCGATCAGGAGATCAACTTCAACAGAGCGACGTTGACAAGAACGTTCACTGTACACAAGGTGGATCCGAATGTGACCCCGAATACGGAAAAAGGTTGGACCGGTGCCATTGAGTACGGTGATACAGTCAGCGGTGATTGGTTCGATGTGACGGGTATCAAAGCGGGTGTTGCTTTGAGCGGTACGAAGAAATTCACCGTCGAGGAACTCTACTACAAGAATCCAGATAAACATTCAGATGGCGTTGCTTATCGCCCAGTGAAAGATGATCAGGGGCAGAATATTGATCCTACGGTGAGCTTCCTCCCGTACAACGTAGATGCTGCTGATTACAATAGGATCAATCCTAATGCATATAAGGCTCCGTACAGACTCACTCTGACATTCACACCGAATGAGGATGACGATGAGGCGAAGAATTATAAGACTAAGTCCTGGACTTACGATCTGACGGTGAATCCTACACTGAGAATGCAGATCTATCCGTTGGATGAAAACGGCAAGAATATCGATGGCAACCCCATTGAAAGATTCTGGAACCACAACGGCGTTGACTTCACCGCGATGGTGGAAGCGCAGTCACTTGTGGAAAAAGGCAGAGTCCTGGAAGGTGAATACACCATGAAATTGTGGAAACAGCAGGTTGAAGCGGCCGCGACCGCGATGCCAGCTGGAGATCCTGATTATACGATCACATGGACGACCAATCCCAATGATGCATCTACCAAGGCTGCGCAGCAGATCACTGATGTGCCGTCTGCTAAGTATCACATCGAAGTGACCTTCACCGCGTGGGGTTATCCGTACTCTGAGAAATATGCCGATAAGGGTATCAATGATTCCAACTATGATCATCCTTATACCAGAGCGACAGACGTAACCAAACCGGCGGATGTCTTCCTGCTGTATATTGATCCGGCGGTCTATATCAAGACCGGTTGGGATGCGAAAGGTGATGATTATTCTGATTCTGGAACAGCTGCTTATCCTCATCTGAATAAGCTGCTGAATCCGCTGGTGATCACTTACACCTATCTCGATGGTAAGAATCATCCTAAGGATCATACCTTCAAGAAGAGTGATCTGAAGCCGAACGCGATCGATGCAGAAACCTATGCCAGGGATGATAAAGAATCTAAGGTCGAAGGTACTTGGAATCCTACGACGAAGATCCCTGCCACCTGGACATACACTTATGTGGATGACCAAACGGGTGAGACCATATCGGTAGACCAGCCCATACAGGATGAATTCAATAACCTGAAACCGGGTGAATATACCTTCAACTTGGAATTCACCGCGGATTGGGATGCATATCGTCACTACTTCGATGGTGTCTGGACGAAGCAGGTCATCATCAGAATAACTCGTGAAGATCCGGTGGCGGTTTGGAAACCTGAACCGATGTACTATGGTACAAAACCGGGTAATGATCAGCGCAATGGTGTGGCTGATGTTCCGGGTTCCTTCATCTATCCTGAAGTAGCCCCGAATCCGATGGTGTGGCCGACAACAGTCGGAATCCACAAAGTGATGGCTATCTTCAAACCGGAAGATATGGATGCCTATGAAACAGTATTGGTTTGGGCAAACGAAGGTGAAGATCCTGAAGGTCTGGTGATTCTGCCTGAACAGGTCATTACAACCTGGGCCCCGCTGACCATGAAGTATGGTCAGAAGGTGAGCGATGCACAGCACACAGCGCAAGCTTGGGCTGCACACAGAAGATCGGTACGTCTGGATGGTACAGAAGGTGAATTCGTGTATCCTGACGCGGAATGGCCGACAGAAGTGGGTCAACACACAGTGGTTGCCATCTTCGAGCCGTATGTTCGCAAGAATTACGTAGATCATCCCGATAATCCGGGTCATGATGGTGATTATCCCATTAGAGCGACCACGATCCTGACGATCGAACCGACTGGTGACTACACATTCACCTGGGAACCGACACCGACGACGCTGCATTATGACGACGCGTTTGTGGAGAGCCAGTTTGAAGAAGCGGTCACAAGCAGTATCGATGCGGATCATATCGAGTTCTATTGCGACGACAAACCTATCTACGTTGGCGCCAAAGTCAGCGATCTGGGTCTTGAAGTGGGTACTCATACGATGAAAGCCTTCTTCGTGCCGAAGAGCAAGAACTACACAGCGAAATGGAGCGATCCGGTCACCCTGACGGTGATCGACGGTGCCATCACCATCGAATGGACTCCGGAAGAGAGCACCATTGCTTACAACAAACCTCTGGATGACACTTATCTGAATGCCAAGGCGTTCCGCAATGGCCAGGAAGTGAGTGAACAGGGTGAGTTCAAGTATGCTCCTAAGGCTGGTACGACCGCTGAAGATGCGGGTATTGAAGCTGGTGAAGATTGGACTCTGGGTGTGACATTCACGCTCGGTAATGAGTCCAAGAAAGCGACCGCGACAATCAAGGTCACAACATCTGAAGTGGAACTGATCATCCCGACAGATCCTGAAACAGAAGCTGTTGAGATCTACTACGGTCAGCTCATTGCAACGGATCTCGCTTATCCGGTGCCGACAGTTGCTGCGGCTGAGCCTATCGCCTACACAGTGGCTCCTGTCTTAGAGGATGGTACTGTTGGTGATACTCTCACCAAGGATGTGGAAGAAATCGATGAGGAAACCGGTGAAACGGTTACCGTGACAGTCAATGTCGATCCTACGGTGGACTTCCTGCCGGTTGGCTTATATGAGCTGACAGCGGTATTTACTCCGGAAGATGAAAGCTACGTTGTGGAACCTGCAACGGCACTCCTGAACGTGAGCAAGACGACTCCGGATGTCTGGATGCAGCAGTCTATCCGCATTCCTTACAATACAGAATTGGACGAGGATAATGTAGATTTCGCTGCGGCCAATCCGTACAATCAGGCTGAGGTGACAGGAACACCTTCCTTCAGCTATGAAGATGCGGAAGGCAATCCTGTGGAACAGCCTCTGCCGGTCGGCGGCTACACTGTGACACTGACACTCCATCCGGATGACTCGGCTAACTACACCGATGATGGCAAAGCCACTGGCATGCTGTATGTCGGAAAAGCGACCCCGGTGATCACCTGGAATCCTGAGACAGTTGAATTCAACTACGGTGCAACACTGACTGATAAGATACTGAACGCAGAGACTGATGTGGCTGGTGGTTTCAGCTATCTGCTCAATGGTGAACCTGTTGATGTGGGTACTAAACTCGTCAACATGATCGGTGTTCAGGAATTGACCGCTGTGTTCACGCCGGATGATACGACCAGCTATACCTCACCGAGAGAAACTATCGACCTGGTGGTGTACAATGATGAACTCGTTGTGCTGTGGAGTCCGCTGACTCCGATCGCCTTCGGTACTCCGCTGAGCGATGATCAGCTGAACGCCCAGGCGTGGCTGGATGCCAAACCGCTGGAAGGTGGTAAGTATGAGTATAACCATAAAGCGGGTGAAGTCCTGCCTATGGGTACTACCACATTGATGGTGGTTTACACTGCGACGAATGGTGATACTGCGGTTCAAACTGCGACTATCGAAGTCGTTGCGGCTACCGTGAATGTCACAGCCAAAGATCAGACGATCACCTACGGTGCTGCGATCGATCAGACTGAGTACACGGTGGATCCGGATGGCGCTCCTGTGACAGTCACACTGACTGCCGACAAGTACGATGTTGGAACCTATGAAGGTGCCATCAAAGTTAGCGCGACACCGGCTGATCCGAACTACACGATCGGCAAGCTCACCGATGGTACACTGACCGTGACCCAGGCGACTCCGACCGTCAAGTTCTACGAGATCATTCCTGGTGGAATGAGTGAAGTCGTGGAGCCGATCGAACTCGACTACGGTGAAATACTGCAGTTGAATGATGACGACACTATCACGATCATCAGTGGAGTGAACAACGGTGTAGTTGAAAGCGCCAGCGAAGTTGTAAGTGAAGAACCTGCAACAGAACTGGTAGAGACTACCTACATAGTTGTTGCCACGGGTATCGAGGGCGAACTTGATGGTAAAGTCACATACACACTGGATGGTGTGGATCTGGCCAAGGTGGAACAGCCTCTGGATCCGAAGACTTACACACTGACAGCGGCATTTGCCCCTGCAGACGATAACTATGCTGCTGGTGCAGAAGCCAAGGCAGCTGTGATCGTTTCTCAGAAGGCAGATCCTGAGTTCGTGGTAACACCTACGATAGCGGCTCTGAATGTGGATGATACACTCACGCTTACTGTGACAACTCTCAGTGATGGTGCTGTGACTACCACTATCTCGGGTGATGCCCTGAAGAAAGGCACCACAGAGACAGACTTCGTCGCTGTCAAGGCTGGCAATGCGACCATTACCGTCACACTGGCGGAAACCGAGGATTACCTCGGTGCGACAGCCGAAGTGGATGTTGTAGTCTCCAGCAAGCCGGTACTGACAGTCAAGATGGACGATGTCTCCGCCGTTTACGGCACTGAACCTGAATTCACTTGGACTGTGAGCAGTACTGAACCGATTGTTGGTGTCGAAGTCACACCGGTATGCGATTACTCTGATGTAGGAACTTATCCGATCGATGCTAAAGTCGCTGCTCCTGCGTCATTCGACGTGGTAGTAGTCAAAGGTACACTGACTGTAACACCGGTAGGTGTAACAGTGACAGCTCTCGATCAGACGATCACGATCGGTGAACAGCCTGATCCGAACAAGTACACAATCGATCCTCAATCTGCGGCTGAAGCTGTGAGCGTGAGCCTGGTGTTTGTTGATGCAGACAAAGTCGGTACACATCCGATCAAAGTCACTGCGGCAACAAATGACGCGAACTACACGATCGGTAAGACAGTTGATGCGACACTGACGGTGACCAAGAAGGATCCGATCCAGGTGACAGTAACAGCTGTTATAGTTGAAGAAGGTATGACCTACGGTGATAACGTCAAGAATTATCTGGACTACACTGTGGAACCGCAAGTGGCTGGTACCCTCATCTATGTGGTGAAAGGCATCGACAATGATTACATTGGCGAGGTCGATCCTGCCTCGAATGAGTTCCAGACTCTGCCTTATGGCACATACTCTGTGACACCGAAGTTCACTCCGACACCTGTTGAAGGTGAAGAATACGTGGTCAATGAGGTTTCTGTTGAATTGGCAGTTGCACAAGCCGCTCTGACAGTGACAGCCGGTAATGCTGTGGCAATCTACGGCGATCCGAATTCACTGAAAGTGGGAGATCCGACCATTGAAGGTCTGATTGGTGACGACACGGTTGAATACGAAGTCTCTGTGGATTACCAGCCTGATTATGCTGTGAGAGCATATCCTGATGCTGTCACCGTGACTCTGGTGGGTGAATATCCCAACTACGATGTGACCTATGTGAATGGTACACTGGATGTGTTGACCAACACTGGTGCTGCAAGCGTGGTGTGGAATGTTCCTGAAACAATGGTCTATGGTACTCCGATAGAGTGCAACGCAAAGGCGTATGTCTTCGGTGAAGAAGTGAAAGACGCTGAAGTGAAGTATTTCCTGGATGGTACCGTGGAAATACCTGCTGATGAACCGCTGGTGCTGATTGCCGGTAAATGGAACCTGAAAGCAGTATTTGTGGCTCCGGTTGGTGCCGGTTACACTGATGCTGAGACCTCCATTGATATCGAGGTAACTCCGAAGGCTCTGACAGTAACACTGGATGACGCTGAAGTAGTGTACGGTGAGCTCCTTACCAAGCTGCCTGAGGTCAAGATCGAAGGTCTGCTGGAAGGTGACATGGTCGAATACGATGTGACCAGCATCTATCATGCGGGTACGACACCTGCTGGAACCTATAAGGATGGTATCATCGCGACACTGGTTGTTGGTTCTGACAACTACACAGCTCCTGAACAGGTGACAAGCACCTTGACGGTGAAGAAAGCCACCCAAGAGGTCTTGCTGGCAGTGAATCCGACAGTGCTGAATGTGGGCGAAAGCGCCACGGCTACTGCGGTAACGACCAGCGGACTGGCTGTGGATATCGTCATCAGCGATACAAGCATCCTGAGCCAGAATCTGGTTGCTCTGAAGGTTGGTACAGTGACTGTCATCGCCAAACAAGCTGGTGACAATAACTACGAACCGGCTGAATCGGATCCTGTTATAGTGACAGTTGCGCCTAAGGCGGATGTCCAAATCACTTGGGAACCGAAGAGCCCGATCGCTTACGGTACAATCCTGAGTGCTGAGCATCTGAACGCGACTGCCTCGCTGGATGGCCAGACTGTGGAAGGTCACTTCTACTACAATCCGACATTCGGATATGTGGTCACTCCGGAAAGCAGGTTTGTGGTTAATGGTAAACTGAGACTGTCAGCTACCTTCGTCCCGACTGATAGAAAACGCTTCAAGAATGCATACATTGAAGTGCTCGTTGACATCGAGACTGAAGATGCCACCACGGACGATGACGGTGAAGAAGCTCCGGCTCTCACCATCAGCAAAGCCGGCTCTGCCAAGGGCCTGGTCAATGCTGCTGCTGATGCGCTGGTCATTACCTTCACCGGTACACTCGAAGAGAGTACTGATGGTGTGACCTGGACACCGGTCGTTGGTGCGGAAGATGGAACCTATGTGGTTGACGTCAAAGTTGCCAACCAGAAGTTCTATCGCAGTGTGAAGTAATTCTCACTGAATCGAGGAATCGGGATCGCACTTAAGCGGCCCGGTTCCTGAAAAAACACGGCTTTCATCCGAAACGGTGAAGGCCGTGTTTGTTTTTACGGATGAACCATGGATGGACATGGATAAGCACAGATATTTTTTTGAAAACAAGTTTGCGTATTTTGAGAGGTGGGATATAATCGTGGCGGCAAGGCTGGTTGACGGTCTGCACACAGCAGTTTATGAGAGTTTTTTTTGTGATGATGACATGC
>JAEEGL012513766.1_pt1 | contig 15447 bp, 10 predicted proteins | sample 9134231 | NCBI WGS metagenome assembly JAEEGL01 (sample SAMN16246548, study PRJNA631951) | gut metagenome | biome: gut microbiome; feature: rumen; material: fiber-attached | host: Bos | place: Iran: Karaj | collected 2018-10
ATGGAATACTATATCGTCGAAGGTTGGGGCGACTGGAGACCACCCGGAAACGATGGAGAAAATAAGGGTACTGTAACCCTTAACGGAAATACATATGATATCCGTAAGTCTATGCGTTACAATCAGCCATCTCTCGACGGTACAGCAACATTCCCACAGTACTGGAGTGTTCGTACACAGAGTGGTTCAGCTAATAACCAGACTAACTACATGAAGGGTACTATCGACGTATCCAAGCACTTCGAGGCTTGGGAAAAGGCTGGCCTTGATATGTCAGGTACTCTTTATGAGGTATCCCTTAACATTGAAGGCTACAGATCAAATGGTTCTGCTAACGTAAAGAGCGTAACTGTTACTGAAGGTGCAGGCGGCGGTGGCGGCCAGCAGAATAACGACTGGAACCAGAACAACAACCAGCAGCAGAACCAGAACAACGACTGGAATAACTGGGGACAGCAGAACCAGAATAACGACTGGAACAACTGGGGACAGCAGAACCAGAATAACGACTGGAACAACTGGGGACAGCAGAATCAGAACAACAACCAGTGGAATCAGAATCAGGGTTGGGACTGGAACAACCAGAACAACAACCAGTGGAACCAGAACCAGGGTTGGGATTGGAATAACCAGAATAACAACCAGTGGAACGGCGTTGTAAACAATGATTGGAATAACTGGAATCAGAATAACAACCAGTGGAACCAGAATAATAACTGGGACTGGAACAATCAGAACAACAACCAGAATAACAACCAGTGGAATCAAAATAATAACTGGGACTGGAACAATCAGAATAACAATCAGTGGAACCAGAACCAGGGTTGGGACTGGAATAACCAGAACAACAATCAGTGGAACCAGAATCAGGGTTGGGATTGGAACAACCAGAATAACAACCAGTGGAACGGCGTTGTAAACAACGATTGGAATAACCAGAACAATAACTGGAACTGGAATAATCAGAATAACTGGGATTGGAACAATCAGAACAACAACCAGTGGAATCAGAATAACAACTGGGACTGGAACAACCAGAACAATAACCAGTGGAACCAGAACAATAACTGGGACTGGAACAACCAGAACAACAACCAGTGGAACCAGAATCAGGGTTGGGACTGGAATAACCAGAACAACAACCAGTGGAACGGCGTTGTAAACAATGACTGGAACAATAATAACTGGAACCAGAACAACGACTGGAACAACCAGAACAATAATCAGTGGAACCAGAATAATAACAACAATAATAACAACCAGCAGCAGAACAACAATGCAGGTTCAAAGGACAGCCTCAAGGGAGCATTTGCAAGCTACTTCAAGATCGGTACTTCTGTAAGCCCTAACGAGCTTAACAGCGGTGCAGACTTCATCAAGAAGCACTACAATTCTATTACTCCCGAGAACGAGCTCAAGCCTGACAGCATACTTGATCAGTCAGCTTGTCAGCAGAGAGGCAACAATGTAAATACTCAGATCTCTCTCAACAGAGCTGCTCAGACTCTGAAGTTCTGTGAGCAGAACGGTATCGCACTCCGCGGTCATACATTCGTATGGTACAGCCAGACTCCTGACTGGTTCTTCCGTGAGAACTTCTCACAGAATGGTGCATACGTATCAAAGGATATCATGAACCAGCGTCTCGAGAGCATGATCAAGAATACATTCGCAGCTCTCAAGCAGCAGTATCCGAATCTTGAGGTTTACTCATACGACGTATGTAACGAGCTCTTCCTCAACGACGGCGGCGGAATGAGACCTGCAAGCAACTCTAACTGGGTAAGAGTTTACGGTGATGACAGCTTCGTTATCAACGCATTCAAGTATGCAAGACAGTATGCTCCTGCAGGCTGCAAGCTCTACCTCAACGACTATAACGAGTACATCCCTGCAAAGACAAACGATATCTACAACATGGCTATGAAGCTCAAGCAGCTCGGCTACATCGACGGTATCGGTATGCAGTCACATCTTGCTACAAATTATCCTGATGCTAATACTTATGAGACAGCTCTCAAGAAGTTCCTCAGCACAGGTCTTGAAGTTCAGATCACTGAGCTTGATATCACTTGTACAAATACTCAGGAACAGGCTAATCTCTATGAGAAGATATTCAAGCTTGCTATGCAGAATTCTTCTAAGATCCCTGCAGTTACTATCTGGGGTACTCAGGACAGCGTAAGCTGGAGAAGAGACCAGAATCCACTTCTCTTCTCAAACGGCTATCAGCCTAAGCCGGCTTATGAGAAGGTAATGGCACTTGTAAAGTAAGATCAATGTTAAGCCTGATCTTATAAATCATAAAAATAAAACAGTCACAGGATCGTAATTGATCTTGTGGCTGTTTTTGTTTCGGAATATTGTCAGCGGAAAAGCTTTATTGTCCTGAATACCTGTTCTGCCGTATCGGCAAGATTTTTGTAGGCTGTCTCTTTGTCCATAGCCTGTTCGAGAGAACATATCCTGCGGAGAACAGGGAAGTATGCGTCGATGCCGCTTGCGTTGCACAGATCAGCCCTTTCGCGTACCGAGCCGCAGAATGCGATGACAGGCTTGCCGTATTTTTTAGCTAACCTTGCAATACCTATGGGAGCTTTGCCCATAGCGGTCTGACTGTCGAGACAGCCCTCGCCTGTGATGACCATATCTGCGTCTGCTATAGCTTCTTCCAGCTTTGTTTCCCGTATAACAAGGTCAACACCCGATTGAAGCTCGGCATTCAGATAATACATCAAAGCAAATCCAAGACCGCCTGCTGCACCTGCGCCTGCTGTATCGGGGGAAGCGGAAGGACAGCAGCTTTTCGTCAGTTCTGCGTAGCTTTGCATATATCCGTCCATAAGGCTGACAGCTTCCTTGTCGGCACCCTTCTGCGGAGCAAATACTTCGCTGCAACCGTTAGCGCCGCAGAGCGGATTTGTAACATCACAGGCAACATGAAAAGCGCATTCTTTCAGTTCCTTTACCGCATTGCTGTCGGTGATACGTGCAAGCTGTGAAAGACCGTTTGCGCCGTACTCAACCTGATGACCGTCTTTGTTCAGCATACCGAATCCAAGAGCCTGCAAGCAGCCGATACCGCCGTCGTTTGTGGCACTTCCGCCTATACCGATAATGAAATTGCGGCAGCCCCGTCTGACAGCGTCAAGTATCATTTCGCCCGTGCCGTAAGTGGTAGTATGCATTGGATCACGTTCGAGCCCCGAAAGCAGCGTCAGCCCCGAAGCGGCTGCCATTTCTATAACAGCGGTATTGTCGGGAAGAATACCGTATTTAGCGGTAATTCGCCGTCCCAGCGGATCACGGACATCGGTGTTGATGGATCGTCCGTTAAGTCCTGATACAAGAGCTTCCACAGTACCCTCGCCGCCGTCTGCAACAGGTCTGACAACGGTATCTGCATCGCGGAAAACACGGTGTATGCCCTCGGCAGCAGCTTTTCCTGCTTCTATCGAAGTCAGACTTCCTTTGAAAGAGTCTATTGCAATAACTGTTTTAATCATCAGCTTAACCCCTCTATTTGAAAAATTGATGCTTTATATGCCATGATTGATTTGAGACCTCGACCAAATTTTAACATTAAATCACTCAAAAGTCAATACATTTTAAATAATAAATTATCGGTAGTTTAATTATTATGTAATAAATGATAATTATTATTTTGACTTGGTATATTTATTTTATAACTATAAGGTATAAATGTTAGAAAAATGCTAAAATGCCACAAATATTTCTCATTGTTAACAAATATTGAACGAAAAGATACTTGACGAAACTGCACCTATAGTATATAATATAAGTAGTGTCTCCTGATTTTGGGAGCATCTTCAGTAAGCTTAATTTTTATTCTGATTTGCTATAGTTTTTATTTTGTTTTTATTTTACCATTGTACTATTTTTGGTTACATTTTCCGTTGGGTCTATACTTTTATCGTCAGGAACTCAGCAGGAGCATATTCAATAAACGTTCTTTTATATTTTCAGTATTTTTTACAGCAGCTTATGATTAAGAGTTAAGCTATGATATCTTATTTCAGACAGAGAGCGGCTGCATAGGCTTCAGGTCTGTGTCGGTCCCTTGTTGTATGCGTTTAAACTCAATGTGCCGTACTTCGACAAGCAGCTATTATCACAGGAGCATATGTACTTTATCCTGCGGCAGATCGTTTAATATTATCTGCCTCGGTAATAATGTATCTTCTTCATTATTAATTTCGGCATTGAAGACATCAGCGCAGCATAATAAAAAAATAATTAAGATCCAAGCTATGAATGCGGCTTTTTCATAAGCTGCTTTTGTACAAAAAAACGTAGAAAAGAAATAAATATTGAAGGGCAAGATGTTTTATGCTGAGAATAGAAGACTACTATACTGACGCACCGTCAGCGGGTATCATTACAATGCTCGAAAGACCTGAGGTCGTAAACAGACTTCTTAATACTCTTATTTGTAATTTCAGGGGATTTGACTTTATGAAATTGCAGATAAGTATGCATTCGATACATGAAGAGCTGGAAGAGTTCAGCAATCTGAATCAGATGTATTTAAGCCAGATACAGAAGCTGTACGTTTACTATGACGGTCACCAGTTGGCATTGAAGCGCATACTTAAAGATATCAACTACGACACACATCTGAATACAAAGGTCTATTCTCCCGTAATAGGCTGTCCTATAGGCTGCAAATACTGCTTTACCAAAAAGGTAGTAGATCATTTTGGTATTACCGAGGATTACAAGAAGCAGGTATTCCGCGGTCCCTTTAAAATGAAAAAGGACGAAGATGGAAATGATATTCCCGAGCTCTTCAATATAGAAAGTGAAAATCCTATCGACTGGTTCCTGACATATATGTCGGATTTCGGCTGCTGGAAGCCCGAGTGGCAGGAAAATGTTCTTCAGCAGATAATCGCTGCAACAAATATAAAGCGAAGAGACGGCAGGTATGTTGATACGTTCCAGCTCGTTACAAAATGTCCTAAGGGCATTGACCTCAGTCCTATCCCTGTGGATACTGATATGAGGAATGTTGTTATTTCCTGTACTGTCGACAGGAACGAGTGTACCGACCGTATCGCTCAGCTTATCGAAAAGACGAAGGATCACAAGATCACAGCCTGCGTTGTATACCAGCCTGTGCTCGAACACATAGATCCTGTTCATCTTGATGAGCTTGTAAATACCTATGGCAAAGATCACTCATGGGTAATTATCGGCGGAGAGATCGGCGGAGAAACTCCGATGAAGTTTGAATGGATCAAGGATCTCATTGACAGATGCGCCGAGCTTGGCATACCTGTGAAAATTGAACGTGATATAATGAGAACCGTACAGGAAAGCGGATATGAGTTCCTGGAACAGAGTCCTAAGCTTTTGAGAGAAGCAAAGGCTATCCGTGCAAGAAATCTTGCTCTCAAGAATAACGCTGTTTCCGAGTATTATGAGCTGAAGGTGGCAGAGCTTAACGAACAGCTGAAAAAATGTGCTGCCGCTGATATGCTTGACATTGCATCTTCCATACTTTACGGCGAAGTCGAGATAATCGTGGAAAGCGCAAGGAGACTTCTGGAAAAGCTGCCTGAATTCGATATCATATTCAGTGCCGAGACAAAAGGTACTCCGCTTGCTTATGAAATATCAAGACAGAGCGGCAGGAGCTGCATCATAGCTCATAAGTCAGTCAAGCTTTATATGAATGATACATATGAAGTTGAGGTCAAGTCGTTAAAGACAGAAAATAAGAAGAAATTCTATCTTGCAAAAGAGGACGCAGAGGCAATGAAGGGCAAGCGTGTGCTTATTGTTGACAATGTTATAAGCACAGCAGATTCTCTGAGGGATCTGGAAGCCATAGTTGAAAGCATAGGAGGTATTCCTGCGGCAAATGTTTCTGTATTTGCAGAAAACAATTGCGAGAAGCGCAGTGATATCGTTTTCCTTGAATTGCTTCCGACTCTGGTTTGCGAGAAATAATATATAAAAATAAAGCAGGAGAGCTTCAGCGTTCTCCTGCTTTTTCATTGCCTGTTTTTACTCTCCGTCAAGCATCATTGCAAGCAGATCCCAGTACATATGCAGAGTGATTGGAACAAGGATATTTCTGCTTTTGAGAAAGCTTAAACCGAATATGGCACTTAAAGCCATTATCTGGATAAAACCTAATCCTGTAAACAAAGAAACAAAAGTACCGTGTTTGATCCAAGTTGGGAAATGTATCAGCATGAACATGACTGCATTCAACGCTATAGCCTGCCACTGCTTGTCCTTGTCGCTGCTTACGGTGGCATTGAGCAGCCAGCCGCGGAACACCATTTCTTCCGTAAGTCCCACAGACAGGATAATAACGATAGTTGATGCTCCGAAATCGGGACTTATCTTCAGAGAATGATGCACCATGTAATGACTTGTAAGTATGAATACGGTAAATAATGCAAATATCGGAAGATAGCGTATCCATTTAACTTTAGTTGTAAACATTTCCTTGAGCTTGATATGAACCTCTGATGAGAAGTGATATACAAGAAGCATAGCGGGAAGCGTCCACACAAGGTTTTTGATGCATTCCTTGATTATCTGGCATACTACCGCATTTGGGAAATGATCTTCAATGATCGGTGAAACCAAGAATGTATACAGCGCCCATATGGCATAGAAAATAACTGTATAGACCAGTAATGTGAGCTTTAATTTTCTGCTTTTTGTTGTAATTTCCATGTTTTCCCTCCGTAGATTAAAATTGAATAGTGTATTTGGTGTTTGTTATTCGGTTATAAGCTGTCTTATGCCGACTTTTTTTATTTTTCGTGATACTATAAGTGCAAAAAGGAAGAAGCATATGCATATTGCAGCGGCAGGTATGATTATACTTACAGGGGAGAGTGGAGTATTGAAGTTTGTTACGCCTATGCCTTTAAGCAATATAGTGAGCAGCTTGTTCATGAACAGACGTCCCATTAAAGTGCCTATAAGTGCGCCGATAACCGAAACGATAAGAAATCTTACTGCAAATTGCAGTCTCAGCTTGCCCGTGGTGAAGCCCTGCGACTTGTATATGCCTATATCTGTTTTTTCCTGAGTGAAGGTCTTTGAGCTCACCATAGAAACGACTATAAGCGCAAAGAAAAGTGAGAATGAGTATATTATAATCCTCATTACACTGACCGCTGTACGGTAAAGCTCGTCGTTATTATCTTCCTGACCAAGAGATACCTTTATACTGTCGCCGTATTCCTTTTCAAGAGCTGCTTTTACTTCTTCTGCCTTTGTCTCGTCTTCCAGCATGATGCCGCCTCTGTCGGTGCGCTTATGGAGCCCCAGTTTTTCGCCTGCTTCTCCCGTTATAGAAGTACACATACCTGTATCGCTCATTGACTGGTATATTCCGCAGACGATGAAATCCTCATGGTTGTTGCTTTTTACCACTTTTACTGTGTCACCGAGTTTGATGTCAAGTTCATCAGCCGCCATTTCGGTAATGACCATTTCATTGTCATATAACGGAGCCCTGCCCTTTATGGTCGTAATATCTTCGGGATAAAGATCCATACTGCAGTATATCTCTTCGCCGTTTATGGATATATATGTACCGAGCGAGAAGTATTTTCTGTGGATAGGGTCGTGTTCTTTCACTGTTTCGATAATATCATCAATTTTGTCCTTTGACGTCATCTCATTGAAGCTAATAATGACATCTCTTATCTCAATTCCCATAGTCTCTCCTGCTGTACGGGAGTTAGTAGCTTCACTGAGAGCGTTTACCATGAGCATGAAGATGACCAGTATTGCAGCGATCATAATTGAAGCAAAGTATCTTCTTTTTGCAGATGTGAACTGACGCAGCGCAAGTGTTGAAGAAAGCAGCTTAGCACTTATGGGCAGCTTTATGCGGCTGTCAAAATATATTTCCTTTCTGCCGCCTGAGATAGCACGGATAGGGGATACCATGCAGACCTTGCGGGTAACAATGATTATAAATACAACGCTGACCGTGAAGATAGCAAGCAGGTAAAGAAGAGTTTCGCCAAGAGCTGTATGGTTTTCTGTTATACAGCCTGATATGGGCTCAAAAACACCTGTTACTAATCCTGTGAGCGGCAGTTCGCAGAGTATTCCGAGAATGCTTCCTATGACCTCTGCAATAAGGTATTGCAGCAATATGGAGATCCGTATCTTGGAGTTGCTGAATCCCTGCGACTTTAGTATGCCAAGATTGGTATAATCCATTTCGATACCCGTTGAGATACTGTGTCCCATAACAATGAGCACAACTATAGCAAGGATAAGTATGAAAACAAGCAGGATACCGAGTATGATATCAGAGTAGATATTGGTGTAGTGCGTTGACATATCTTTTGTTGCAGAGCCCCAAGCATTTGAGAACAGATCTGTATCAAGGTTTACCTGACGGCGGAATTTACCGTCAGAAAGTGTGCAGCTGTCTGACTTGTAGACCTGCACTATATATCCCGTGCCCCAGTGGTCGTCACAGTTTTCGGCGGAATTTGCAGCCATTATCATATCAAAGTCTTCCTGCGAGATGAACTGCCACTTCCAGCCTATGACCATAGCACCGAAAATGGGTTCAACGACAAATCCCTTTACGGTGAAATCATAATCTCCGCTTATGGTATGTGCGGTCACTTTGTCGCCGATATCACATTTAAACTTGCTCTTTGAGCCGTAACTCAGGTATATCTCACCCTTGGAAAGGGGAGGTATCTTTTCGGAATACCCGCTGCATTCTTCGTTTACAAGTCTGATGCCCTCGGGCAGAGGAGTAAAGAAGCAGGAGTTTTTATTGCATACTTCAGCGGAATCAAGACCGTATGATATAACAGCTGCAGGTGTTACTGTATAATGGTCGATAATCGCTTCGTTATCGAGCTTTTGTCTCATTTCATCTGTGAAGAGTGCGTCCTTGAGCATAACGGTTACGTCAGGACTTTTTGCATAGGAATAAGCTTCATTAAGAGAGTCGTCACAGCTTTTTCTGACACTGAATATAAGTGTCAGTGCCATTGAGATGATGAACATGAGTATGACTACACTGATGAATGTGCCTTTTCTGCGGCGGATATTTGCTTTCAGCAGGGTGAGTATCTCCATAGCTGTCACCTCACCATTCCAGGGAGTTGAGCCATGCGTTTACCTGAGTTTCGCGGCTCTTTTCCGCAGTCTGTTCGTATTGTCCCATTGTCAGCTCACCTATGACATTGCCGTCGGAAAGATATAGAAGCCTTGATGCTCTTACAGCAGCGCGTATATCATGTGTTACCATTAATATGCTCTGACCGTTTTTATTGAGATCAGTCAGCAGGTCGAGGACTTCAAGTGTATTTTTACGGTTCAGTGCGCCTGTGGGTTCATCAGCAAAAAGCAGCTTTGGCTGATTTATCACAGCTCTTGCTATAGCGCATCTCTGCTGTTCGCCGCCCGATACCTGAGAGGGAAGGTGAGTTTTTATGTGGTCTATGCCTATTCTCTTGAAAAGCTGATCTGCCCGCTCCCTTACCTCGGCAGGGGAGTGCTTTTTGTTGAGATAGCCTGAGACTGCAACGTTTTCATAGAGGGACAGGTTGCTTACAAGGTGCATCTGCTGGAAAATAAAGCCGAAGTCTGAATATCTCAGTCTTGCAAGCTCCTTTTCGCTCATTTTCACAACATCTCTTCCGTTATACGTAACAGAGCCTGCTGTAGCCTTGTCCATGCCGCTGAGAGCATAGAGCATAGTTGATTTGCCCGAACCTGAAGCTCCCATAATTACAGTAAAGTCCCCTTCGTATATATCAAGGTCAACGCCCGACAGTATGTGTATCTGTCCGCCGTTATGAGCGAAGCTCTTTGAAAGTGACTTGGCTGTCAAGATAGATTTTTTCATATATATGTTTTCCTTTCGCCTTTACTGTCATGATTATACAGCAAAAGTTATTAAGAAGTAATTAAGCCTTTTCCGAGCGTTGTAAAGGCAGGGATACCGTTACCTCAAGTCCGCCCTCAGCGAGATTGCACAGGCTTACCTCGCCGTCCTGAGCTTCGGTGAGGTATTTTACGATGTATAGTCCGAGTCCCGAGCCCTGCTCACTGCCTGCGTTTTTACCGCGGTAAAATTTCTCAAATATGAACGGCATATCATCGTCAGGGATACCGCTGCCCGAATCGCGGAAGTGTATAAGGATATCATTCTGTACCTTTTCGAGAGATACGCTGATATCGGTGTGAGCGTATTTTCTCGCGTTGTTGATAAGGTTCTCGGTTATCTGCATAAGTCTGTTCTTATCCGCGCTGACCTCGGCTGTGAAGTCGGGACTCATGAAGTGAACATCGTTGTGCTCGGCTGCAATTTCTTTGACGGATCTTTCCATGAATGAGGTCAGTTCAAACTGCTCAGGCTGTATTTTCAGCTTGTCCAGATCGGAGAGCGAGTGCAGGAAAAGGTCGTTTGTAAGCTTCGATACCTCGTCGCATTTGCGCATGATAACGGACAGGTATTTCCTCCTTTTTTCGGGGGAACTGTCGAGATTTGCGTCAAGTCCCTCGGTATAGGCTCTTATGGAAGATACGGGAGTTTTTATATCATGTGAAAGGGTAGCGATGACAGTCTTGTTGTTGTCAATAGCTTCGCGCTCACAGGCTCTTGCCTTTGTGATTTCGCGTCTCATGCTGTCAAATGCCCATGTGAAGCTGCCGAAATAGTTTGAACGCTCATAATCAAGAGGGAGATCGAAATTGCCCTGTGCTATTTTTTCAGCAAAGTCCTTCATCTTATCAAAGGGACGGAGTATCGAAAAATACACATATCCGAAGGTAGCCGCAGCAAAAGCACAGCCGATGATGCATATTACCCATGTGTTTGTATCTTCAGGGACGGGCTGTTCGTAGTCACGTATCGCATCTTTGAGCTGAGCAGCTTTCTCAGCGGCTTCGTTCGTTTCCCCCTTTTTTATAAGCTGCTCGATCTCATTGACAGCGACTATCAGTTCACCATTTGAGTCGAAGCTGTATTTTTCTGTTTTATTGTGAGCAAAGATGAAGGAAACCCCTGTTATCAGTACCATAAAAAACAAAGTAATGCCTATGATCCTGCTTTTCATTGCTCCACCTCCAGAATATAGCCTACCTTATAGACTGTTTTTATGTATTTCGGAGAGGCTGGATCGTCCTCAAGCTTTTCGCGGAGCCAGCGGATATGCACTGTGAGAGTTGACGGCTCTACAGCTGAAAAAGCTCCCCATACAGCCGACAGGATGGTGTCCTTGGATACAGCTGTACCCTTGTGTTCGCAGAGATAGGCAAGAAGGTCGAATTCCTTCAGCGAAAGTGTCACGGGGATATTATTTTTTGTTGCGGAACGTGCAGATATATCCACTTTTACGTTGCCGAATACTACAGCTTTTTTCTCTTCGGTATCACCGTAAGCCCTGCGCATGAGAGCCTTTATGCGTGAGAAAAGCTCAGCCATTGAATACGGCTTTGGAAGATAGTCATCTCCGCCTATATCAAAGCCTGTTATCCTGTCGCCCTCACTGGTTCTGGCACTTGCAAAAATTACAGGTACGTTTGATACCGAGCGGAGCTCCCTGCATATCTCAAAGCCCGTAGAGTCGGGAAGGTTTATATCAAGAAGTATAAGATCAAAGCTTTTTTCACTCAGCATCTCAAAAGCCTGCTCGGCATTTTCTGCGGTAGTAACATTATATCCGTAGCCTTCCAGCATATCAGATATAACAAAGGAAAGGTCGGTATCGTCATCTATTATAAGGATATTGTTTTTCATGTTTTCCTCCTTGCGTTGATATCAGGCGTTATTACTGAAAAATACAGCCTGTACGCGGCAATACTGATATTAATCATACAACATTATACGTTCAATGTCAAGACGGCTGCAATGTAAAAAGCGGCTCGTTCACAGAACGAGCCGCTTGCGGTTATTTAGCCTTGAATGCATATCTGAGGAAATTGTACATATGTGCTCTTACGGATATAGCGCCGTGGTCGCCGTCGGTGAGCTGATGCCAGATATGTTCCACACCGTTTTGGGTGAACGCGTCGTGGTAGCTGTCGGGAGCATCTCCTACAGTGCCGTCAAATCTGGTGCAGGTTATCATTAAAACATACGGGCTCGGAGCTGAGCCGAAACAAAATTCGCTGGGAGACATACAGCCCTCGTGAGTCATATTGCCGTCAACAGTAGGGAATATACCCGGAGCAGGGCATACTCCGCCCACATAGCCATAGAGCTGAGGTCTTGTGACTCCCACATAGAGAGCCTCTCTGCCGCCCATCGAAAAGCCTGTTACAGCAGTATTCTCTCTGCCTTCCTTTATAGGATAGTTTTCTTTCATAAACGGCATGATGCTGTTTTCGAGATCCTCGCGTATGGCATCATATGCCCGTGATGACTCGTTTGTGAATGCAGGGAAGATATTCTCTTTTGTGGTGAACATCTGCGGAAAAACGATTATCATTTTCTCAGCTTCACCTGATGCAACCAGATTTCCGAGCATTGTCTGTATCTTCATGCTGTCATCGAGCATTGAGTCCTCAGAACCGAAGATACCGTGGAAAACATACATTACAGGATATTTCTGACTGCTGTCGTATCCCGGCGGCAGCAGGATATTGAGATTCTTTTCGCGCTGAGCGTCCTTTGAAAAGTAAGATTTCTTCTCGATCGTTCCGTAGTCTACATCCGACTTTTTCTCAGTGGAGGACGGTTCTTCGTGAGTGTGTATATCTGCTGCCATTTTCTTCATGTAGCTGTCACTGTTTGGAGTTGTGACAGTTGTAGTTACAACAGGTGCAGAAGTTGTAGTGGTAGTAGTTGTGACGGCAGTTGTAGTCTGCGGGAATTCTTTTATAGTTCCAAGCACGTATTTTTGAAGCAGTACAAGGTCATTTATCTGGATAGAGCCGTTGCCGTCGATATCAGCCAGCAGATCGGTCTGACCGCCGGAGAACATGGTTATAATATTCCTGCGGCACAGTACCACATCAATTGCGTCGATAGTGCCGTCGTTGTTAAGGTCACCTCTGACAGCGGCAGATGCAGGCAGTACAGAGGATACAGTTATTGCTGCGGCAGCTGCAAATGAAGCAGCAGTTTTTTTGATAATATTCATTTTAATACCCCGAGTCCAATACTCAATTTACTGTATTATTCTACCCTAAATTTCCCGAAAAGTCAAGGAATTCGGAAGGTTAAAATACTGAAAAAAGAAGCGGCACAGCCGCTTTAAAGTTTTAAATTAATAATGATTAAATTAGAGAAGTATTATCCTCAATCTCACTTATAACGAAACTCAGCCTTTAGCCTTTTGCCCTTAGCTATTAGCCAATGTGTCGCCTTCGGCTCATGCCTAATGGCTGTATTACAATGTTTATTTCTTCTCTATTTCAATTTACAATATGCTTTCATCATAATAAATGCTGCATTCTGTCTGCCCCTGTCGCCCCGTCTGTATGAATACAAGGAATTGTCATGGCAGGTGCAGCAGTTTATTTCTGAGATATTTTCACCGGGAATACCTTCAGCCTCAGCTTTTAAACGTACTGTCTCCGACAGGTCGAGATACAGCTTATTGTTCCTGATAGTGAAAATAGCTTCAAGCTGTTTTTCCGAGAATACTTCGGCGTAAACTTGGCGTACTTCTTCACCCACTTCGTAGCAGTCGGTACAGATATGAGGTCCTGTTATTACCTGTATATGCTCGGGAGAAGCCTCAAGTTCCTTCATGCACATAACAGCGTTGTGAACTAATGCCCCTGCTGCCGAGCGCCAGCCGCAGTGCAAAAGCCCGATGACTTCCGTTTTCTTGTCAATAAGATATATGGGAACGCAGTCCGCCGCGAGAACGCTTAGTACGATACCTTTTTCGGCAGTAACGATACCGTCCACTTTTTGCAGTACATTATCCTTAATGACTCCCATGCCTCCGTGTTCAGCACCGACTATCTCAACTTTATCGCCGCTTGCCTGATATGGGCGTATGATGCGCGGCAATGGCACTCCAAGTCTGTCGCTGAGAGAAACATAATCAGCTGTAGGCGGATCTGTGGGAGCATTTCTTGTCCATATGCCTTCATTTCCCGAAGTAAAACTGCCGAATGCAAGCTTATCATCAATTATGGTCATGCTTTTCATTATTGTTACCTCATAGTATCATGTGATACTTTATTATATCATCTCAGCATGAAAATGTAAACAGACCGTATGTCATTTCCGACAGACGGTCTGCTTTTATGTTTTAGCTTTTAAATTCTTTTATCTCGCCCATGAGATATTTTTTCAAGAGTTCAAGGTCATCGTTGCTGATAGCTTTATCACCGTTGATATCGGCTGCCGCAAAGTGCTCGGCGCTGCCCGAAACCACTGCCTTTCTCATCTGGCTGAGATCGTATATGTCCACAACTCCGTCGTTGTTGAGATCGCCTAAGATGTATTCTTCATCGGGCCCTTCGGAAATAGTACCTTCCGAGTCTCCGTAAACTGCTTCGATTGTTGCATCTGAGCTGAGTCTTACTGTAATAGTTGCAGAGGTCTTGTCTCCGCTTATTATCTCCGCGCCTTTAATGTTCCAGCGTGTGAAAGCTTCCTCACCGCTGGCATCTGCGGAAATAGTTATGTCGTAATCTGAGTGGTATTTGCCGCTCCACTGGTCTATATTTCCGAGCTTGAGAGTATTAAGGTCTATAGTGCCCTTATCGCCTGAGTTGATGACTGTGAGCTTGTGAGGCTCGGAAGTAAGCTTCATTGCCGATCTTGTAGTACGCTCCGCATAGGAATAACGCTGAGCGTAGAAGTTTGCAACTGTTGAGAGCTCGCTCTCGAATTTGCCTGAGCTGCCTGAGTTGAAACGCTCGTAAGTATCTGCGATCTGCTGCTTGTAATTGTTTTTGTAGTAGCTTATGACTTCGTTGACCTTTTCGGGAACGAAGTTATAGTTTGCCATGTCCATCATAGTTCTTGAAAAGTCTTTCCTGAACTGTTCATTGCCCGAAAGAGCATTGAACATTTTTGCAAGCTCACTGCTGTCCTGTTTTAAGCGGCTGTAGCAGTCAGCCGAGAATGACTTGTCATAAGAACCGTAAAGCCCCTGACCTGATTCGGTATCGAAGAGCACCATTCTCCATTTGCCGTCAGCATACGGATTTTCCTCGTCAATGGCATCTGAACGCCATGCGGTATAGTTTCTCTTCGGCCAGTCTGCATTAGCCCAGTAGATCTGAGCTGCAAAGTAGTCCATAAAGCCCTGTATATCTGCCTTCTGACAGAATTCATCATAGGATATGCTGCCGTTTGCAACGCCGCTGCAAAGAGCCTTCCAGTCACTTAAGTCGCTGTCGCTGCCTTCTTCAAGATCGCCGTTCTTTATCATAGCGATATCGCTTTTCTTAACGCCGTAGTGAGAGCTGAGCTAGCTGTCGCTGATCTTTTCCATCATCTGG